>Ga0208828_1001114_pt1 | contig 10716 bp, 9 predicted proteins | sample Kivu_160m_FD_185487 | JGI IMG/M metagenome (GOLD analysis project Ga0208828, IMG submission 185487) | Freshwater microbial communities from Lake Kivu, Western Province, Rwanda to study Microbial Dark Matter (Phase II) - Kivu_160m (SPAdes)... | ecosystem: Environmental > Aquatic > Freshwater >... | reverse complement strand
ACCTTAAGGAGAGTTGATATTTTTTCGAACCGAACGACTCATCAGATATCGGTATTTTTAAGTAAAAGTAATTCAAAAATATCAACTATTAATCCTGAGTCCAGGACTTCTGCCGACGAGGCAATTGAGGTTGAGTATGACGGTGATGATATGACAATTGGGTACAATGCCGAGTATCTAAAGGAAATATTAAGAAGTGTTGACACGGAAAGAGTTGTATTGAAACTTAAATCAGCAATTAGTGCCTGTTTAATCCTTCCTGATCAGCAACAGGAAAAAGAAGATTTCATCATGCTCTTAATGCCAATTAGACTGAGTGAGTAAATAGTTTTAGATATCCTCCTGTTAATCAGATAAATGTTTCCATATCTGGTAAAACTTTTTAGATGAATTTAAGGACACTCAAACTGGTTCAATTCAGAAATTACAACCAAGCCTATTTAGAATTAAATGAACATGTGAATATTGTTTGTGGTGACAATGGCGTTGGTAAAACCGCATTATTAGAGGCAATTCACTATCTGTCCCTGGCAAAGAGTTTTCGCACGAATAATGATCTGGATGTGTTAGAAATGGGTCAAGTTTATTTTCAAATCTTTGGAAAATTTGAATCTCTGAAATTTGGCCTAATCGAGATAAATGTAAACTATTCCAAGGAAGTGGGGAAAAAAGTATTTATTAACAAGGTTGAATTAAAAAAAAGAATAGACATTGTCGGAAAAATGCCGGTGATTATCCTTTCGCCAGGGACCCAAAAGATTACGGACGGCGGTCCGGCAGTCAGGAGAGGTTTTATTGATCGGATAATCTCTCAGGTTAACTATGAATATTTTTCATCCCTGGTTGAATATAAGAAGCGAATCTACCAACGTAATCTGATCTTGAATCAATATCGGAACAGGCAGCATAAGAAGTATGATAAGTATTTTGAGGCAATGGACGACATCATTGTCAATCACGCCGAAAGAGTTAGTAATATTCGCAAGAGATTTGTTAATGAATTCAACCCGATATTAAACGCTAATTTTCAGAAACTATCCCACTTTAAGAACCCCGTTGTTTTAGAAATCGGATCAAATATACCTGGTGATGAGACCGAATTCAGAGAATGTTTTAAGAGTAGACTGATTTCACGTTTTCAAATGGATTTAAAAACAGGCAGGACAAGCATCGGTCCACATCTTGATAATGTTATGTTGGTTTACGGTGATCGTGACATAAGATATTTAGGATCGCAGGGTGAACATAAAATTTTGTTGGTCTCTCTTAAAATGGCGGAAGGAAAATTTATCGAAGAACAGGCGGGAGAGCCAATAATTTTCCTATTAGATGATCTGTTTGCCATGCTTGATATAACTCACTGTGTTAATATTATTAATAACATTGGAGATCAGAATCAGATATTTATGACCACCACAGATATCCGCAATATTAATCGGCGGAAACTTGCCGGTGGCAGGAGGAGGATTAAGATTTATAATTTACCCATAGGTATTGCCTGATGTCGGTTTCTATTAATACTGCCCTTGAAAAGATGCTGAAGCAAATAAAGATTGGTAATATTGTCCATCAATGGCAGGCTGTGACAAGGTGGGATGCAATTGTTGGTGAACCAATTGCTAAACATGCTAAGGCAGTAAAGGTAGCCTACGGGAAACTCTATGTTGCAGTAGACTCACCGGCTTGGCGGAATGAACTATTATTTCAGAAGCAAGAACTATTGGATCGGGTCAATTCCCATTTAACCGATGCTAAGATAAAGGAGATCATTTTACGGTAGGTAAGATTAAGTTTGCCGAATCGGCAGAATATAGCGCGGAGAAAATAACCGTTCTGAAGGGACTTGAGGCGGTCCGCAAGAGACCGGCGATGTATATTGGCGATACTGGCAAGCGGGGATTACACCATTTGATTTTTGAAGTTGTTGACAATTCTATAGATGAAGCTCTTGCCGGGTACTGTGACAAGATTGTGGTTACAATTAATCAGGATAATTCGGTAAGTGTTTTGGATAATGGTCGGGGCATTCCGGTGGATATTCATAAAACCGAGAACAAGCCCGCGTTGGAAGTTGTTATGACCATGTTGCATGCCGGAGGAAAATTTGATAAGGGGACTTACAAGGTTTCCGGCGGGCTCCATGGGGTTGGTGTTTCCGTCGTAAATGCGCTTTCAGAATGGATGAAGGTTGAAGTGTACCGTGAGGGCAAGATTTATACCCAGACGTATAAGAGGGGTACCGCTACGTCGTTGGTAACCGAGATTGGCAAGACGCGGAAGCGGGGCACGCTTGTTAGATTTATGCCCGATGAAGAGGTCTTTAAGAAAGGGGTCTGGGAGTACGATATCATTGAGGCGCGGATGCGCGAATTGGCTTACTTAAATAAAAATCTTGATGTTTCATTAAAAGATGAGCGAGATGGGAGTGAACAGCATTTTCTATACAAGGGCGGTTTAATAGAGTTTGTTAAATATCTTGATGAAACCAGGCCCTCTATCATCGGTAAGCCGATCTATATAGAAGAAGAGTTAGAGAGTGTACCTGTTGAGATAGCACTCCAATATAATTCATCTTACTCCGACAACATCTTTACTTTTGTAAATAATATCAATACCGTTGAAGGGGGAACCCATCTGGTAGGTTTTAAGACCGCAGTAACTAGAACCCTGAATAATTATGCAGCCAAAAACAATCTTTTTAAAAAAGAAAATTATACCCTGTCCGGAGAAGATGTTCGGGAAGGCTTGACGGCGGTAATTAGTATTAAGGTTCCAGAGCCGCAGTTCGAGGGCCAGACGAAAACGAAATTAGGTAACTCCGAGATTAAGGGGATTGTTGATTCGGTTGCCTCGGACGGGTTATCTGAATATCTTGAACAACACCCGACAGAAGCACGACGGATTATTGAGAAGTGCGTTGGTGCCGCCCGTTCACGTGAGGCGGCACGCAAGGCTCGTGAACTTACCCGGCGTAAAAGCGCCCTGGATGTTGGCAATTTACCGGGGAAGCTTGCCGATTGTTCCACAAGAGATCCGAGTTTGTGCGAAATTTACATAGTCGAAGGCGACTCCGCCGGTGGAAGTGCCAAACAGGGAAGAGATCGCCGTTATCAAGCGATTTTACCCATCCGGGGTAAGATTATTAATGTGGAGAAGGCGCGCATTGATAAAGTTCTAAGTAATGAAGAGATTCTGACCATGATCAAAGCCGTCGGTACCGGATTCGGAGAAGAAGAGTTTGAAATTGATAAGTTGCGCTATAACAAAATCATTATTATGACAGATGCTGATGTTGATGGAAGCCATATCAGAACTTTACTATTGACCTTTTTTTATCGCTATATGCCGCAGCTAGTCGAAGATGGTCATGTGTTTATTGCTCAGCCGCCACTCTACAAGGTTTCTTATGGCAAGAAGGACTATTACGCTTATGACGATGATGAACGCGATCTGTTGGTCAAACGCTTTAAAAAAGAAGGTAATACCAAAATTGATGTTCAACGGTATAAGGGTTTAGGCGAGATGAATCCAGAGCAGCTCTGGTCTACCACTATGAATCCTGAGACCCGCACGCTCCTGAAGATTGGTATTGAGGATGCTGCCCAAGCAGACAGAACGTTCTCAATTTTGATGGGTGATGATGTGGAACCAAGGCGTATTTTTATCCAGAAAAATGCTAAATATGTCAGAAACTTGGATATCTAAACGATGAGCAGGCAGGTAAATATCGAATTTCAGAGAGATAAGGTCATCAATGTCAATATTGATGAGGAGATGCGGGACTCATATTTGGACTACTCCATGTCGGTGATAGTATCCCGCGCCCTTCCTGATGTTAGGGACGGCTTAAAACCGGTTCATCGCCGGATTCTTTACGGCATGCAGGAACTGAGTTTGTCTCACAATCGTCCGACTAAGAAATGTGCCAGAATAGTCGGTGAGGTCATGGGAAAGTATCACCCGCATGGGGATGCCGCAGTCTATGACTCGCTGGTACGCATGGCGCAGGATTTTTCGATGAGGTATCCGCTGGTAGACGGTCAGGGCAATTTCGGTTCCGTTGATGGTGATAATGCGGCGGCCATGCGATATACCGAGGCGCGGATGAGCCGAATTGCCGGCGAGCTGCTGAGAGACATCGAAAAAAAGACGGTTGCATTCACCCCTAATTTTGATGAAACACTTGAGGAACCGACCGTATTACCTACTGCAGTTCCGGTATTGTTAGCCAACGGTTCGAGCGGCATTGCAGTCGGCATGGCAACGAACATACCACCCCATAACCTCAAGGAGGTTATTGATGCGATAATTTTCCTGGTTGATAACCCGGATGCCTCAATCCAGAATCTAATGGATTTCATTAAAGGACCTGATTTCCCGACTGGGGCAATTATACTTGGCCGGGCAGGCATCAGAAATGCCTATGAAACGGGTAAGGGGACAATTAAAGTCCGCGCCCAAGCCTTTGTCGAGACGAGCAAAATTGGCAAAGACAGCATTATTGTTACCGAAATTCCCTTTCAGGTCAATAAATCGAGCCTGATCGAAAAAATCGCCAACCTTGTCAGGGACAAGGTAATTGAGGGAATTGCAGATATTCGGGATGAATCGGATAAAGAGGGCATTCGGATTGTAATCGAAATCAAGAAAGATGCCGTTCCGGAAATAGTTCTAAATCAACTGTACAATCATACCCAGCTTCAGGATTCATTTGGAATAAATATCCTGGCGCTTGCCGACGGCATTCCCCAGCGGATGACTCTGAAGGAGGTATTAAGTCATTATATAGATTTTCGGCATGAGATTATTGTGAAGCGCACCCATTTTGATTTGGGTGAAGCTGAGGAGAGAGCGCACATTCTTGAAGGCTTTAAAATCGCCCTGGACAATATAGATGAAGTGATTGCGTTAATCCGCGGCTCATCATCGCCAAATGATGCGAAAGTCAATCTTATTGATAGATTCAAATTTTCGGAGCGGCAGGCTCAGGCAATTCTTGATATGCGCCTGCAGAAGCTTACCAGCCTGGAGGTTAAAAAGGTTGTTGATGAGTATAAAGAGGTCCTGAAGCTGATCGCTCGGTTGAAGGAAATTCTCGAAAGTCGCCCGCTGCGTATGGAAATTTTAAAGAGTGAAATGAGCGAGGTTCGGGATAAATATGGAGATGAACGCCGCACGGAAATTATCGAAGATGACGGAGAGTTTTCGATCGAGGACATGATTGCCGAAGAGGATATGGTGATAACCATAACTCATAACGGCTTCATCAAGCGTTTCCCGGTAGATATTTCTAGGCGGCAAAATCGCGGCGGTCGAGGGAGTGCTGGCGCGCAAGCCAAGGACGAGGACTTCGTACATGACCTATTCATTGCCAATACCCATGATTACCTTATGTTCTTTACCGATAAAGGCAAGTGTTATTGGCTAAAAGTACACGAGATACCACGTGGGAGTAAAGCTGCTAGAGGACGGGCAATCATTAACCTGATTGAAACCCAGCCTGATGAGAAGGTGCGCGCCGTCCTGAATGTCAAGGAATTCGATGATCAGCATTACATTGTCATGGCAACCAAGAAGGGGATTATTAAGAAGACTATCCTTTCTCAGTATGGTAATCCACGCCGAACTGGGATCAAGGCCATAAATTTGGATCCAGACGACGACTTAATTGCGGTGAGGCTTACGAATGGTGATCAGGACATCATTATTGGTACATCTCACGGGAAGTCTATCCGTTTCCGGGAAACGGATGTCCGTCCAATGGGACGTACAACGGCAGGAGTCAGGGGAATCAAGTTACCCGGTAAGGATAATTTTGTGGTTGGGATGGTAGTTGTCAGACATGAAGGCGGTACCCTTTTGGCCGTTTCTGAGAATGGCTATGGCAAGCGGACCGACATTAAGGATTATCCCGTTATCAAACGCGGTGGCGTAGGGGTAATTACTCTCAAAACTTCTGCTCGGAATGGGCGGATGGTCGCATTACGCGAGGTGGTTGATAGTGATGACCTGATGATCATTACCGAGAAGGGTGTTCTTATCCGACTTCCGGTGGCTACGATTCGAACGATTAGTAGAAATACCCAGGGCGTACGTCTGATCAAATTAGATGAGGGTGACTCGATCTCAGCAGTTACCCGTGTCTTAGAATCAGAAAATGACAAAGAAAATAATGAACAACCAGCGGAGCAAGAATCAGCAGAAGATTCTGAAGAAAATCTAAACGAAGCAGCTTCTAGTGGATTAGGATAAAAAGGCTAAGTTTTAAATCCACATTTACAGCCTGATTGGAACGTAAGGTGATTCAGAGAAAAGACATTATTGAGAGAAAATTTAACAAGTCCTGGAGGGGCTACGATCCCGTTGAGGTGACCTATTTTCTCGAGATGTTAGCCGATGAGTTTGAAAAGTTGGAGAAACGCCTCAGAGAGTTAGAGCCGATTGAAAATCAGTTTGAACAGATGAAAGTCACCTCTCCGGAGGATATTATTAAAACCGCAGAGGAGCAGGCAAAGAAAATCGTCGCCGATGCGGAGAAAATAGCAACCGATGTTTTAAATACCGCGAAACAGAAAAAAGCAATTGAGACTGAAGAAATTATCAAACTGGAACACCACAAGAACGAGCTAATTCAACTCTTGACTGAAGCAATCAAGAAACAAACCGAGCTGCTGAAATTTTTAAGTAGTTTTAAAAGCAATGATGAAGACAAGACTGGCCCAAGTTTTCTTGAGGCGCCAATAGAAGATAGTTGATATCCTATACTTACAAAGATATAGAGAATCGGCTCGCTGAACAAAGACCCCGCAATTACAACGTTGCGCTAATCTCCACCTTTTGGTTAGCGGCAGATTACCTTTCCCATCCCTATGTCGCCGATTTTCACTGTGGCTCAGGGTTTACAAAACAGTCTAAATTTGGGATCTGGATCTTAAATCAATCGGATGAATTGCTTTGGAGAGAGCTGACTCGTGTAGCGGCCAGGTTGGGAGCATCTTGCTTTATATTTTTGGGAAGAATTCTACCAAAACGTCAAAATTCACAAAAATCTGTATATGTTCTTAAAGACCATATAAACGTTTCGGGTAAAAATCCATTAATCGGGCCCAATGATGACGATTTTGGGACACGCTTTCCGGATATGTCTAATCTGTATGATGATATGCTTATGGAAGCCGCCATTGATTGCATGGTTAAGTTTGGAGAACACCCCAGAATCGCTACCGGCTTAGTCCCCCAAAGCAATTTGCAGACAACGGAGTTGGAAGATGATATATTATCTCTTCGGGATGATTTGATTATATCAAGTGATGTCTATGCCGGTGCTATTACCGCCAGACATTTAGGTGGTCGGTCAATCGGTCTTTTAGTTGGTAATCAAGTTCCAATAGAAAAAATTAACACGCTTGTTGTAGAAATAGTTGACAAGATCAGTCAGACTTAACCGATCGCGGTTGCCGGCATAAAGAATAGTAAGTATCACTAATTTTATCATACCAGTGCGAGACGACGATGCTATTCCTGAGGGTAAGATCGTAGGACTGCCGGATAATTTTCGATTCGATTACGTTGCGACTATCACGCTGAATTGTATGTGTTGAGCGTGCCGCAATCTCGATATTCTTACCCAAGTCGAATCGGGCATACTCATCGGCATCCCTCCAGGCTCGTACCCAAGAGGAGTAATTGGATACGATGCCGACTCCGTAACAATGTTCTTTGGACGAGGGGAGGTTGCCAGTCCAGTCCGGACGAGCACCCCACTCTTTGTCGTTAGCAGAAATTTTATGGCTTGTTGGGGGGTAACTGACTAACACAAAGTATCCGTCAGCAGAGATCGAAGAATCGAGAGCCGAGTAGTTGGATTCAATTTCCAGCAAAGCGAGCGCCTCATAGGATAAATCGAACGTTGGATTCAAGATCCTGAAAATGCCATCTGCCAGATCCTCGACTTCAAAAATGAGATGTGATTGTATTTGTTTAGCCATGTTTGTTAGCGCTTGATATAATGCCGCCTTTCGCGCTAATGAAGGATTCTGGTACTTACCAGAATATCCGACGGCATACATTGTACCTGGAGGAGAATCCGGCATTGTCTCAAACCATTCGGGTATGATAGTTTGTGAGTTCGCGGAAAAGGTGAGAAAACACAGGGTAAGAAGAATTACGAGGTGGTTTCGCATTGGAAGAGGAATAAGCCCGCCATGCAATCCGTATCACGGCGGGCTTATTGTGATTCATTTGCCGACGGCTTCGAGTTTTTGGACTTCCTTTTCGAGTTCGTCGAAACTGAGATTCGCCTTAGCTTCGTTGTAAAGCGCCTTTTGTTTGCGAGCCTCGTTGAGGGTTTCCTGAATCAGGCTATTCAGGTTGTATTCAGCCAGTGAATAGGCATGATACAATGAGCCCTCGGTCCTCATTTCCCGTTTGATAATCTTGCAGCCGTTTAGGACATTATTGGAGACCTGCTTACTGACCGACGAGGTGAACTCCAAGGCTTCGGCATCTTCTCCGAGACCGCTTTCCTGCATGAAGTTTTTCAGCATATTGGATACTTTAACTTCAATCATCCGAGAAATCCCATCCCGGGCACGTGCATCGGCAGCTTCTTTGGCTAAGCCCATGCTCTGCTTAGCGGCATCGCCAGCCTCGTAAATAGCATCTTCGGCTTGTGGTGGGTTAAGATACCATTCGGGGACTTCGTTCATTTTGGCTTTCGGCTTACCACCGCAGGTCATCAGCATTAGCGCCAACGGAATTAACAGCGCAATAATGAGTAACTTTTTCATAGCACTACTCCTTTCGTGTTGTTGTGACATCATTTATTCTGTTTGCGTAGCAGCCTGTAAAAAGGCAGCAAATTTTTCTTTTGACACGGATAATTTAGCGCCGGCTTTTTGGATGGCAAGGTCTCTGGAGCGAAGAGCCATGCCCTTACCCGTCGCCGTGACGGTAGCCAGCCGGCTGGCAGATTGCTTATCAGTGAGCACCAGGTTCAGCTTAAGTTCAATAAAAATTTGTTTGCCGGCTGGTGAATCAACGATCTTTTCATTTGTGATTTCGGCACCGCCAGCTACAATTTTCGTAGCGTCAGGATTAGTCTTAAAACCATTTTCATTAATCCAGCTGGATACCAACCTATTCAGCTCTGGATCGGGATTGCCTGTAATATCGGTGATATTTACCGAGAAAGTTGTCTTACTGATAATCAGATTGTATGAGAATACGGCCTGGATTTTATCAATCTCGTTTTTAAAAATTTCGGGTACATTGCTTAGACCAAGAGAGAAAATCACTTTTCCGTGTTGGTTGTCACTCTCAGTCGGTACGGCTAAAATATTAGTCTTGATGATCCCATCCTGATCAGAAGCTATTTTACTAATGACTTCGCCACCCGAATATTTGATAATTACCGGATACCATTTAATCCCGACTTTATTGCCATCGGGAGCGGTGTAGAGTATTTGTGCAATTAGTGGTTCGCCGAGGACCTTGCCCACTGTTGTGCTCTGATTATCACCGCTGATGATTTTGATATTGATTGCCGCTAACAGGGCTCGTGCTTCGGTAAGTACACCCGCAACCGAGTAGCTCTTAGCAGACGGATAAGTTGACCCAGTAAGACCCAGATAAAGGGCATTTTTGGCCAGAAAGTCAGGTATTGTGTTCTGAGCACTAAGGTAATTGTCCAGGGCGGTAAAAATGTTGCCCTGTTGGACTAAGGTCCGGGCACCAGTCAAATATGTATCGGTTTCGGCGACAATGTTCCCCAACTGTTGTTCGAGCACCGAATAATATTTCTGTTTATTCAGAACCGCCAGGATGTAAAACTGTCCTTTGACGAATTCGGTTGCGGCGATTTCGATACCGGCGATTGTCTCGGTTACGACGGATTTAGTGCGAGAGACTATTTCGGATTTTAGTTTAGTCTGGTCATCGGCAGTGATTTCCTGTTCCAGGGTTTGTAACTCAGATTCTATTCTTACTTGGATTTGCTTGGCGACATCAGCCCGGGCTAATTCGGTGGCGGTGGCTTTTTCACTGGCGATCCCAACCCCTAACAGGTAAGTGGAGGCAGGATATTTGGAATGACTATTGGTTTGCGCCCACTTAGGAATCTGGGCTAAACTTACCATATTGAGAAGACTGATTAAGAATAAAGTTGATATATTACGCAAAGCCCCTCCTACTCTTCGGTAACGGTTAAAAGAATTAATTTTCTGGAGACAGAGGTTCTTTTCACCGATCCGTTGCCCTTATAAAGACCTTTTATTGCCCGGTAAATATCTGAGGCGGAAGCATACTTATCGGGGTTCACCCACATCAGGACATCGTAGGAATAGTCAGAGACGGCATTTTCTTTCAGTACATTGGACATTCCCTTTAGGATATCATTGAGCTGGAAGATGATTTCCTCGGCCTCGTCGGTGTCGTAAGCATTGCTGACCGATACAATCAGTTTATATTGGATTCCCTGCTGAGTATCGGCTTTCCAATAGGCCGAGATTCGGCTTAGGACCTTATCGGCAGCGTCGTTCATCGCTTCTTCAATAAGCACAGCGTCGGGTGCAGCGCGTTCCGGGCTGTAGCCGGTTTCGGTTCCCAGCAAACGCCCGGTGGTGGTTTCGAAAGCCCGGCAGCCGACGATGCCCTTTTTAACGATTGAAGAACCAACATTGCGGGATTCGATGGTAATATTGTAGGCTATATAAATAT
>Ga0208828_1001113_pt1 | contig 10722 bp, 9 predicted proteins | sample Kivu_160m_FD_185487 | JGI IMG/M metagenome (GOLD analysis project Ga0208828, IMG submission 185487) | Freshwater microbial communities from Lake Kivu, Western Province, Rwanda to study Microbial Dark Matter (Phase II) - Kivu_160m (SPAdes)... | ecosystem: Environmental > Aquatic > Freshwater >... | reverse complement strand
GTCAGCACACTGGGCGTCAACGAGATTCTTTATACCAACCAGGTCACCATATTCCCGAACCCGGCCGATGGGATCTTCCGGGTCACCACCCGTGTCCCGGCGGAACGGATCTCCATTTACGCGATGAATGGAACCAAGGTCTACGAAACCTTTGCAACCCAGCAGACAACCAGCCTGAATCTTGATCTTCCATCGGGGCTTTACCTGGTGAAGGTTCAGTTGAAGGGGTCGGATGATGTTTATACCACCCGCGTGATAATCAATTGAGAACTATTCTCTTATTTCTTTTTTCCTGCATCTCAGGATTGGTACTTGCATCCGGCACCATTACCGGGATTGTCCGGGACACCTCAACCCTGTTGCCCCTGCAGGGAGCCCATGTTTTGATCAAGGGAATCTCCGGAGGCACCTATTCAAATACCTCCGGAGAGTTCCGGCTCACCTCCATTCCCTCCGGAACCTACCTGGTAACCGCCTCGTTCCTTGGGTACCGTACGGAAACGAAGGAGATCGTGCTGCATGACCGTGAAGAGCTGCACCTCATCTTCTCCCTGGCACTCTCTTCCATGATGGTACAGGAGGTTGAGATCACAGGAACCAGGGGTGATCAGGAGGTACTGAACACCCCTATGCGAATGGAACGCCTGACCGCAGAGGCGATCCTCGACAATCCGGGAGCAGGGATCACAGATGTCCTCGATTATATCTCCGGGGTCAACACCTCCTCATCCATGGGAATCTTTGACAACAGCACCGTGGTCTCCATGAGGGGAATGAGCGGGACCGACCAGGGCAGGACCTTGGTGCTCATGGATGGGTTCCCGATCAACAAATCAGATGAAGGATCGGTCAACTGGCACCTCATCAACCGGGAAAACGTTTCGGAGATCCTCGTCACGAAAGGGCCCGGTCCGGCCCGTTACGGCAGCAATGCCATGGGAGGGGTGATCGACATCCGGAGCCGTCAGCCCGAGGAAAATATCGCGGGAGGCGCCACCATTGAATACGGGACCTTCAACACCTATGGATTTCGCTACTCGATGGGAGGGTTTCTCCCCCTGAAACAAGAGGAGAGAGGATTTATATACAACCTCAACGGCTTCTACAGGAAGAGCAATGGGTACAATGGTGAGATCCCCGAATATCTCTCGCCGGAAGATACCTTCTTCGTCGACAACAAACTCCGTGAAGCCCAGATCGGCCTGGTGGCAGGTTACCGTTTCAACGACCAACAGGTGATTGAGATTTCAGGGTCTTTCTTCAACGACCTCCGTGGAAGGGGCACCCAGATCTATGAGATCGAGGGGGCCCATGAGAAACACGACACCTGGCAGGCCACCGTGCGCTACCGCGGGAGCCAGGGCAAATGGAACTGGGAGGTGGCAGGATTCTGGTTCACGGAAGGATTCAGCCGGCTGAACGAGTCGATGAACGAAGGCGAGTACAGCCTCTACCTGGTCAAATCGCTTCGATCTGACAGGGGAGGCAAAGGAGACCTGACCCTCACGGCAGGGAAACACAACACGCTCTCGGCCGGGATCGATGTTCATTACGGGAGCGTGGAGGGACAGGACATCTACTATACCTCCACGGATCTGATCACCAATGCAGGAAACATGGAGACCTACGCTGCGTATCTCCAGGATGAGCTGGCGCTTGCCAAGGGAAAGATCCGGCTGAACGCAGGGATCCGGCTGAACTACGCTGTTTTCAGAGACGGGCTCTTTAAAGCGGAATACCCCTCCTACTCAATCCAGTACCTTCAGCAATACCAGGACACCCTCATCCCTGACCACGCCTGGACGGATATCGATCCGAAACTCTCCGTCCAATACCGCTTTGGAAAAGAAAACCGCATCTATCTCTCGTTCGCCAAGGGCTTCAGGGCCCCGAACCTGGATGACCTTTGCCGGACCGGAAAAAAAAGGGGAGGCTTCAAGATCGCCAATCCTACACTCAACCCGGAGAATCTATACAACATCGAGACGGGAATGGACCTGACCTTTCTGAAGCACTTCACCTTCTCGCCTTCCTTCTACTATTCGATCGGATCGGGCTTCATGTATTACCTAGCAACAGGCGACTCGGTGAATCTGGGCTACAAACTGGATCCTGTCTACCAGAAACGCAATATCAGCCGTGTGGATGTGGCCGGCGTAGACATAGACCTGCTGTGGAGCCCGGTTGACCAACTGTCCATCACGGCGAATTACTCCTATGTCAGTTCAAGGATCACCCGGTTTGAACCGACAGATACCCTGGCCGAAAACGACCTGACCGGGAAATACCTGACCGATGTTCCGGAACACAAGGCATCAGCCGGAATTACCTGGAAAAACAGGTATGTGAATACGAAAGTGCTATGGAAATATGTGGGATCACGCTGGATCAACGACCTGAACGAACCGGATGTCTACCTGGGATACGCAAAATTTCCGGCCTACAACACCTTCAGCTTCCGCTTGTGGCACACCGTCTTCCACCACCTTACCGTGGCATTGAATGTTGATAACCTGTTTGATGTCAGATACATCAGTGAAAAAATACTATTAAGTCCGGGTCGCATCATCACCGGAGAAATTTCCGTAAACTTCTAATCCATAAAGAACCATGATCAGAAAATTCTATTTTATCCTTTTACTGACGGCCATCGTGGCCTCCTGCAGGGATGGGGAAAAATCCAACACAGAATATCGGCAAACCGGATCTCACCCTCAAACCGGCGGCATTGATTCGGCCGACCGGAACAACAACTTTTACGACAATGTGGAGAGCTACCCCCTGTCAGGTGGAGAGATCCTGGTGGAGGGAGAGATAGAAAATCCGGGAATGGTCGATCTCGCATCACTTCCCCGGCATTCCGTGATCACCAAGGAGGCACTGCTGAATGAAGATGGCAGCAATTCCTTCGTGGGCGCCTACCGCTACGACGGCTGTTCGCTCTTCGATATTTTGGCCGACCGAATCCTCGATAAAAAGAATAAAGAGGAGTTTCCCCCCATCATCGATCTCTATGTGGAAATTGAAAATGACCGGGGAGAAAAGGCGGTGCTGAGCTGGGGAGAGATCTATTATCCCACGGTCCTGCATCAGATCATTATCGCCACGGATGTCATGCGCATCGTTCCCACCAAATCAAAGGATCTGTGGCCGCTTCCGACCGAACGAAAACTGGTGATGGTCAACGACCTTCTCAGCGAACGCAACATCTCCAACCCCATCAAGATCACCGTCAGGTCCTGTGATCGCTCTTTCCTGATCAACCGCCACCTTGATCCCCTCTGGGCTCCTGAAGTCAGCTTCTCCGACTCAGCTTCTGCCTGGCTGACCCTTGGCAGCAAGTCATCGGGCATGACGGAGCAGACAGTCCATACCATCTTTTATGGCAGGGGACGTGGCATCCACTCCACACAGCCCTTTAGCGGCTATCCGTTACAAGAATTTCTTCAAAAACATCTGAAAGAGAGCCCTGAAACACTCCGGGAGGGACTCGTGCTGATCTCTTCCGCCGACGGGTACCGCAGTATCTTCTCTCTCAGCGAGATCATCAACCGCAACGACCAGGCCAATGTGCTGCTGGTGCCGGTTGCTCCGGGAGAGGACGGGGGGTTGTTCCGGATCTTCCCCAGCGGCGATTTCTTCTCCGACCGGGCCGTCAAAGCTGTGAATAATGTCATATTTTTATACCCGTGAAACAGGCGGACAGGCGGACGGGCGGACAGGCGGACGTAAGACGTTAGAGGTAAGAAGTAAGAAGTGAAAAAAAAAGCGAATAGCCAACAGCCAATAGCCAAAAACCAACTTGAGAACCAATCTTCTAAATATCATCTTCACTCTGCTCGGTGCATTGATCCTGCTCTTCATTGTTGCACCGCTGCTGGGTATGGTGCTGGCCACATCGCCTGAAGCCCTCTTCGACACAGCAAAGGAGACGGAGGTGCAGCAGAGCATCTGGCTGACGGTATGGGTTTCGATGGCGGCCACCATTCTCTTTGGCATCGCCGCCATACCCTTTTCTTACCTGCTTGCCCGGAAGGAGTTCCCGCTGAAACGGCTGGTCACCGGGATCATCGACCTTCCGGTCGTCATCCCCCACTCCGCTGCCGGGATCGCCATCCTCGGGTTCGTTTCCCGGAACTCTGCCGTGGGAAAGCTTGGATCCCTCTTCGGACTTGACTTTGTGGGACATCCTTCGGGAATTGCCATTGCCATGGCATTCGTGAGCATCCCTTTCCTGATCAACGCCGCCAGGGATGGCTTCGCCGGCGTGCCTGTCCGGCTCGAAAAAGCGGCGATGACATTAGGGGCCTCGCCCTTCAGGGTCTTTCTTACCATCTCCCTCCCGCTGGCCTGGAGAAATATCCTCTCCGGGGCTATCCTGATGTTCGCCCGGGGAATGAGTGAATTCGGCGCTGTGATCATCGTCGCCTACCACCCGATGGTGACGCCGGTACTCATTTATGAGCGGTTCGGCTCGTTCGGGCTGAACTATGCCCGGCCGGTTGCCGTCCTCTTTATCTTCGTCTCCCTCGCCGCCTTTATCCTGCTTCGCTCCATCGGAACCCCGAAATCCAAACTCAACCGCTGACATGAATCCTAAATTCCTCATTGGCTCGTTTCACTTCGTCGAGCTCCGCTTCGCTCCGTTTACTCATTCCTCCTTCCTCATTCCTCCTTCCTCATTCCTCCTTCCTCATTCCTCATTCCTCATTGAACCATGCTTTCCCTGAACCACATCACCCTCCACCTCGACGACTTCTCCCTGCACGATATCTCCTTCGGTGTGGAGAAGGGAGAATACTGCATGTTGTTAGGCGAGTCGGGAGCCGGGAAATCACTGATCCTGGAAATGATTGCCGGTCTGGTCACTCCCTCCTCCGGAGAGATCTTCCTGCAGGATGAAGAGATCACGCACAAACGGATCCAGGAGAGGAATATTGGGCTGGTGTTCCAGGATTATGCCGTCTTTCCCCATCTCTCCGTGAGGGACAACATCGCCTACCCTCTGAAAGGGCGCTGCAGTCTGAAAGAGAAAGAGGAAAAGGTAAAACGGATAGCGGAAAAACTCGGGATTGGCAACCTGCAGCACCGTCGGCCGGAAACCCTTTCAGGGGGGGAACTCCAGCGCGTGGCCCTTGCCCGCACCCTGGTGCTTGAACCCTCCCTGCTTCTGCTTGACGAACCGTTGTCTTCACTCGATCCCAGGATCAGGAGCAACCTGCGCACCCTGCTAAAACAACTGCACGGGGAGGGACAGACTATCCTCCATGTCACCCATGACCTTCAGGAAGCCCTTTTTCTGGCTGAGAAGGTGGTCGTCGTCGAACAAGGGACCATCAGCCGGGAAGGAACACCCGAAGAGATCTTTCAGCAACCGGGTTCCGGTTTTCTCGAACACTTTACCCATGTTCCACCTCCTTCGTTCCTCCGATAGTTTATTACCTTTGCAACACCAATTTCCTCACATGATCCCGTTCGAAGAAGCGCTTGCCATCACCCTCTCCTCCGCCCCGGATCCGAAACCGGAGAGGATTCCCCTGGCGCAGGCCGTGGGTAGGGTTCTGGCCTCCGATATCCCCTCCGATATCGATATGCCCCCTTTCGATAAAGCCGCCGTGGATGGATTTGCCTGCCAGCGGGCAGATCTATCCGTAGAGACGGGGCATGCCGTAGAGACGGGGCATGCCGTAGAGACGGGGCATGCCCCGTCTCTACGGATTGTGGAAACCATCCCCGCCGGGAAAATCCCCGCCAACGCCATCGGCCCCGGTGAATGCGCCCGCATCATGACGGGTGCCATGCTCCCGGTGGGGGCTGATGCCGTGATCATGTTGGAGGATACCGAGGAGATGACCAAGGATCATATCCGGTTCATCCGGGAGAAGACCGCGCCCAACATCTGTCACCGGGGAGAAGATATCAGGCGGGGCGACAACGTGCTCTCCGCCGGAAGCCTGATCACCATACCTGCCATTGCGGTGCTTGCTTCCGTGGGAACCGTGGATGTACCGGTCTTTCGCCAGCCTTCGGTGGCGATCCTCTCCACAGGGGACGAACTCGTGGAACCCGCCTCAATGCCAGGACCCGCGATGATCAGAAACTCCAACTCCTCCCAGTTGGTGGCTCAGGTGGGACAGATGCAACTGCAGGCAACCGACCTGGGGATCGCACGCGATTCGAGAGAGGAACTTGCCGGGAAGATCGAAGAGGGGCTCGGCAGATCGGATGTGCTCATCGTCTCGGGTGGCGTCTCGATGGGCGACTACGACTTTGTCCCGGCTATCCTGAAAGAACTTGGCCTGGAGGTTCTCTTTAAAAGCGTGGCCATCCAGCCCGGAAGACCCACCCTGTTCGGCAGAAAGGGAACGAAATCTATCTTCGGCCTGCCGGGAAACCCGGTCTCCTCTTTCGTGATCTTCGAGATCCTGGTAAAACCATTTATTTACCAATGGATGGGTCACCGTTTCAACCCTCCCATGATCCTGCTGCCCATGGGTGAAGCGTTCAGACGCAAAAAATCGACCCGGCGGTCCATCCTGCCGGTCTGCATCAGGAATGGCGAGATCTTTCCGGTGGACTACCACGGGTCGGCGCACATCCACTCCTATATCAACGCGGAGGGATTGATCGCCATTGAGATCGGAACAAGTGAACTAAAAAAAGGAGAGCCGCTGGATGTTCGACTCCTTTAACCGCAATATCAACTACCTGCGCATCAGTATCACCGACCGGTGCAACCTGAGGTGCCTCTATTGCATGCCGGCCGAAGGAATTCCCCTGATCCCGCACGAACAAATCCTCTCCTACGAGGAGATCACAAAGGTGGTGAAGGAGGCTGTTGCCCTCGGGATCAGCAAGGTGAGGATCACGGGCGGCGAACCCCTCGTCAGAAGAGGGGTGGAGACCCTGGTCGGCATGATCGTCGCGATCGGCGGGATCACCGATCTCAGTATGACCACCAACGGGATCCTGCTCGACCGCTTTGCCAGGTCGTTGAAATCGGCCGGCCTGCACCGGGTCAATATCAGCCTCGATGCCATCAACCCCTCCCGCTACCGGGAGATCACCCGCGGCGGCGAGGTGGAACAGGTGCTTCGGGGAATCGAGGCTGCCAGGGAGGCCGGACTCAACCCGGTGAAGATCAACTGCGTGGTTCAACACTCATCCGACGAGAAAGATGCCCGGGAGGTCAGGGAATACTGCCTGAAACATGGTCTCGGAATCCGCTTCATCCACCAGATGAGCCTCGGGCATGGTTCCTTCACGGTCGTCGAAGGGGGCGACGGGGGCAACTGCGCCCGCTGCACCCGCCTGCGCCTGACCGCTGCAGGTAAAGTGAAACCCTGCCTCTTCAACGACATGGAATTCGATATCCATACCCTCGGCATCCGGGAAGCCCTGCTTCATGCCATCCGGAACAAACCTGAGAAGGGATCCGTGAATACGCTCAACACCTTCAACAATATCGGAGGATGAATCATCATGGTAAGTAAAAAAATATGAAACCAACGCTCTCCCACACCGACTCCGCCGGTAAAGCCAATATGGTTGATGTGAGTAATAAAATTACTCAGGTCAGGACTGCCACAGCCCGCGGACACATCACCCTCTCTCCCGAAACGGTTCACCTGATCCGTGAAAACCAGGTGAAAAAAGGCGATGTGCTCACCGTCGCCGAGATTGCCGGGATCCAGGGAGGGAAAAAGACAAGCGAACTGATCCCGCTGTGCCATCCCCTGCAGATAACAAAATTGGATGTATCGGCTAAACTGAACGACACCGGCGTGACCGTCGGGGCCACCGCGAAATGCACCGGCCCGACCGGCATCGAGATGGAGGCGCTGATCGCCGTGTCGGTAGCCCTGCTGACCATCTACGACATGTGCAAAGCGGTGGACAAATCAATGGTGATCGGAGAGATCAACCTGGTGGCAAAAACAAAAGAGGATCTCAAAAAATGATGGAAAAAATAACCGTTCTTTCCGTAAACGTATCCGAAAAGAAGGGCACCGTCAAGCAGCCGGTCCCCTCGGTCACGCTGTCGTCACGGGGCATCGAAGGAGACGCCCACAGCGGCCCCTGGAACCGCCAGGTGAGCATGCTGGGGATTGAGAGTATCCGCCGGTTCGAGCAGGAGGCCAAACGGCCGATCCGGTTCGGGGAGTTCGCGGAAAATATCACCACCCAGGGAATGGAGCTCTGGAAATGCCGGCCACTTGATCGGTTTGAGACGGAAAGCTTCGCCCTGGAGGTTACCCAGATCGGCAAAAAATGCCATGGCGACTCCTGCACCATCTTCCGGGAGGTGGGGAACTGCGTGATGCCGAAAGAGGGGATCTTTGCACGTTTTATCGACAAGCGGACAGGCGGACAGGTATTAACAAGCGGACAAGCGGACAAGCGGACAGGCGGACAGGTATTAACAAGCAGACAAGCGGACAAGCGGACAGGCGGACAAGTGAATGAACCTGAAACCTGGAACCTGAAACCTGAAACCATCCTTCTTTACAAGCCAAAAATCCTGAATGTCCATATCATCACGCTTTCCGACCGTGCGTTCCGCGGCGAATACGAAGACCGCTCAGGCCCCCGCATCAGGGAACTTCTGCCATTATCCATTATCAATTATCCCTTGTCAATTACTCACACCCTTCTTCCCGACGACCCCGACCGGTTGAAGGAAACCCTCACCACATCCATCTCCGGGGGGGCTGACCTGATCTTCACAACAGGGGGAACGGGAATCGGGCCCCGCGATTTCACCCCCGATGTGGTGAAACCTCTCCTGGAAAAGGAGATCCCGGGCATCATGGAGATGATCCGGATCAAGTACGGAACAGCCAAACACCAGGCGCTTCTCAGCAGAAGCATGGCGGGAGTGACCGGGAACTCGTTGATATTCACCCTTCCCGGCAGCGTGAAAGCGGTGGAGGAATATATGGAAGAGATCAGCCAATCGCTTCTTCACATGATCCTGATGCTTCACGGACTTGACATGCATTCTTGAGTAAAGAACCTCCGGATGGGTCTGTTCATCGAAGAAATCCTTTTTCTTTTCGGTTCATTCATGATTATTTGTAGCTTTGATCTTCCCAGGGTCCAATAAAACCGGGAACGACCATTAACTTGTTGAATCTATAAGAGCCCCCTCCGGATGAGATCTGTTTTATCGTCCCTGTTTCCAGTTTTTTTTCTTCTCCTTCCCGGGACCCTTTTTCCCCAGGATGCTGCATCCACCTTCGATAAGTCCTATGGCCTGGATCAGACCCTCTACAACGGTAAAAAATACAGCTACTTCCTTCCCGAAGGCACTCAGGGAAACCAGTATCTCCTCTCTCCTCAGTACATCCGGGGAAGTGTCACCATCAAAGGCAGGTGCTACGAAGGAACCGATCTCAACTACGACATCTTCAACCAGCAGCTTCTGCTGCAATACAAGGATCTTTCAGGCGCCGTCAGGGTCATTGAGGTGTCAAAGGCCTGGCTTGAAGGATTCAGGATGGGCGACAGGCAATTCGACTATGCCGACCTGGGAGAGGGTCCCCGTTTTTACCAGACCCTTGGAGACAGGCCGGTGAAAATTCTCTATCTCTGGCGGAAAGACCTGAGCCAGGATGCCACCGTCGGCTCTTCCAGCTATTTCTTCTCCAGCGCCGTCAGAGAGTCCTGTCTTTGGAAAGATGGAAAACTTCAGCCTTTCCGTAACAATCAGGGACTGGTCAGGCTCTTCGAAAAGGCCCGGTGGCCGGAAATAAAAAGCTATCTCAGAAAAAACAGGATAAAGGTCAGAAAAGCCTCAGATCACACCGTGGCCACCATGATCAACCTGATCGGAAACCCGGAAAACAAATGAAGGTCCTGCTGCTCATCCATCTGCTGTTCCATGGACTCTCCGTCCCCGATTCCGGACCCGACACCCTGGTCTCCTTTCATCTAAGCCAGGCTCCTTTTTCTGTATTCTGCCAGGAGATCTACCGTCAGACCGGCCGGAAGATCTATTACCAGGATCAATGGGTTGGGCATATCCGGGTGACCATGGAAGCCGAGAAGATCCCCGTCATAACAGCCATCAAAATAGCACTTCAGGGAACAGGGCTTGAAGTCTCCGGCTGGAACGAAGGGTTTGTCATCCTCCCTGGTGAAAAGCTTCCCGATAAGTTACCCCGCTTCGAAACCCAGACCGCCTCATCCGACAGCTTGGGCAGTGAACATAAGTCGATGACGCAGAGCGAAGAACGTTATCTGATCGGCCGAAAAGCCGATGTACTGCAAACCATTCAGGTCGGGAAGAAGGGGCTGGCAGGAAAGAACTCCTGGGTCACGATCCGTGGAAGGATCACGGAACAGCAGACCGGCGAAGTGGTGATTGGCGCCACCATGTTCCTTGAAGAAGCCAATACCGGGACGGCCACCGATATGAACGGCATCCTGAGCATGGTTGTGAAACCCGGCACCTACACTGCCGTCTTTGCATACATGGGGCTGGAATCGGTGAAATACCTGCTGGAGGTGCTGTCGGAAGGAGACTTCAGCATCGAGATGAAAAAAGCGTCGATCCAGATGAAAGAGGTGGTGGTGTATGGCGACCGCCAGATGAATATCCGCTTCAAAGATCCCGGATTGGAAAAGATCTCCACCAAAGCGATCAAGGAGATTCCCATGATGATGGGCGAACGCGACATCCTGAAAGTCTCGGAGATGCTGCCCGGCATCGTCTCGGTG
>Ga0208828_1001107_pt1 | contig 10751 bp, 3 predicted proteins | sample Kivu_160m_FD_185487 | JGI IMG/M metagenome (GOLD analysis project Ga0208828, IMG submission 185487) | Freshwater microbial communities from Lake Kivu, Western Province, Rwanda to study Microbial Dark Matter (Phase II) - Kivu_160m (SPAdes)... | ecosystem: Environmental > Aquatic > Freshwater >... | reverse complement strand
CGGTATGCCTATGTCGTGGGCGGATACGACGATATAAGCTACCTGAGTACCGTATACATGGCCGACATTCAATCGGGGAGCATAACATCCTGGAGCGCCCAGAATGCCCTGCCGGTGGCGCTGAGGGACCCGGCCGTGGTGATCGGGACCAACACCATCTATGTCATGGGCGGCCGTGACGGATCACAGGTTTACAACACTATCTATTACGCTGCCATCAATACGGACGGAACCCTTGGTACATGGCAGACTTCAGCCGTGACACTTCCTGCCAATCTCTGGGGACATACGGCCACCTACGTGATGGGATACATCTACGTGATCGGCGGGTCCAATTCCATGACGGAAAGTACGGCATTAAACACGGTACATTATACCAGGGTCAATGCGTTAAATACCCTGTCTGCCTTTACCTCAGGCACAATGTTGGTCGCCCGTAACCGGCACAGTGCGGTAACCTACAATAACAAATTATATGTACTTGGCGGTTATGACAATTCCGGAAACAAATCAAACCAGGTTTATAGCGCCACACCGGCATTAAACGGATCAATCCCGGGCTGGGCTCTGAATTCCACTATGCCGCAGCCAGTCAGCAACCATTCGTCGGTGGTGACAAATGGCGTTATAACGGTCATGGCCGGCGCTGTTGGGGCAACATTGAGCAATACAGTCTATTATGCAAACGCTGATGCTGTGGGAGCTTTGAGTTGGCTAACCTCCGGTAATGTGATGTATGATTTTACCAAGGATGGCGCTGCATTTACCGGTAACGGGCAGATCTACTACACCGGCGGTTTCAACCTCTCCGGCACCTCTATCATCAACTGCCGTTATGCCAACATGACGCTGACATCCAACTACATCGCCCATGGAGTTTTCGTCGGGAACCCGTTCTATGAGCTGGGTACCGAGCGGATCATCGATTCCCTGACCTTCCACAAATCTTACACGGCGCCAGCGAATCTGCAAGTCAATTACCGGATGGCAGGCAGCGACGGTATCTGGAGCAACTGGTCGGGGCTTACACCCACTTCGCCCATCATCATAGGACTAACCAGGCAATACCTGCAATATGCCGTGATCCTGACCGGATCAGGAATCAATAATTCCACTCTGAACGACATGACCCTTTTTACACCCGGTACTGAATTATCGGGCAACCTCAATAGCACTGCCACTTTTACGAAAGCATTGAGCCCTTACTGGGTTACGGGTGATATTTCGTTCACCTCAGGAACTCATACCTTCCAGGCGGGGACCACACTCCTGTTCCTCCCCCAGACCGGGCTCACCGTCAGCCAGGCCAATGTGATCTGTAACGGGACTGCGGTGGATTCGGTTAAATTCCTGTACTTTACTGCCGGATCAGGGAACTGGGACGGGCTCTATTTCGATCCCAACAGTGACAACGGGGTTTCCTCACAGTTTTATTACACTGTTATTTCCGGCGCCGGGTACGGATCGAATAACGCGAACCTTACCTGTTACCAGACCAACGAACCGCTGCTGTCGCGGTGCCATATCCGGTATGCCGACGGGCATGGCATCCATCTGAATTCCTCCCACATTAACATCCAGAACTCGCTGATCAGGGCTAACATGGAAAACGGGCTTTATCTGGCTCAGTCGAGTCCCACCCTGGTATCCTCTACCATTTCATACAACACAGGAGCGGGGGTTTCCCTTACCAACGCGGCATCCAATCCCAATTACAGCGCCGGGACCGTGACCATCGATCATAATACCTATGCTCTCAGATACGAAACGCCCAACCTCACCATATCCCAGCCAAACGGTAATCCCGTCTTATCATCGAACACCTATAACGGCATTGCCATCACCGGCGGAGATATTTCTTCGAACCAGCGGTGGAATGCCGTCACCTACGATTACATCCTGCTCGAGACCGTCAGGATCGGTGTATATGCAGGGGCATCCCGTCTGACAATCGAACCCGGTAATACAATTAAAAGCATTGCCGGCGTGCAGTTACAGATTGGAATCTATTCTTCTTACGGTGGCGAATTGTATGCGCTTGGAACTTCCGGCAGCCCGATCACCTTCACGTCCCACAACGGCCTGGCCGGTGGATGGGAAGGGATCTATTTCACCGATTGGAGCGACAACTGGGGGGGGCATTCCCAACTGGATTACTGTATCATAGAAAAAGGGAACGACTATAACTATTATTCCGTAAACACGGTGCAGCCCGACCTGATCAACAATTCGATCATTCGCAATGCCTTGCAGGACGGGGCCAGGTACAACAACGCGACGGGCAGCATCACCAATTGCCAGTTCCTGACGAACGGACGGTACCCTGTCTACTTCCTGAATCCGGAGGCCAACCCGACCCATACAGGCAACACCTATACCGGGAACCTAATCAACCGTATCGCCCTCTCAGGCGGAACCTATTCATTCAACCGGACCTATAACAACGACAATGTATTCTATTATGTGCTGGATGACATTATCATGGCACAATATGCTGGGTCGGCAAGGATCACGGTTGACCCGGGTGTTGTGATGGAGTTTGCCCTGGGTAAAAAATTGCAGCTTGGAGCCTCAAGTTCTTTTGGGGGTGAACTTTACGCGGTGGGACTTTCGACCAGTACCATTACTTTCCGGGCATATTCCGGGGCGGCAGGCGGATGGGAAGGGATCTATTTCACTCAATGGAACGACAACTGGGGCGGATCTTCTACGATGGAGTATTGTACGGTGAGAAATGCAAATGCACAGAACATACTGATCGAAGGATCATCATCTCAACCAGTTTTCAACAATTGTACGATCCGCGGTGCGGCTTCCAACGGTATCGTAGTCTACCAGTCGAGCCCGGTCATACAAAACACGAGTTTCATATCCAATATCGGTTATCCGTTGAAATTCAATGATTGGACCTGTAATGCCTACCTGAGGAGCAACACATACACATCCAACGGACAAAATTACATAGCCCTTTCAGGGGGTTTTTACGATGGTGTGAACCGTACCATATATTATCAAGCCATCCCTTACCAGGTGCTTGGTGACATTGTCATAGGGTGGTATGCATGGCATTCAAGACTCACCATCCAGCCGGGGGTGACCATGCTCTTCGACCCGGGGATCAAGCTGCGGCTCGGGTATCCCTCGTCCTACGGCGGCGACCTCTGGGCGGAGGGGAAATCAGACAGCCTGATCACCTTTAAACCCTTTAACGACCTGGCAGGCGGTTGGGGCGGGATCTACTTCACTGAATGGAATGATAACTGGAGTGGAACCTCATCAATGAAATACTGCGTGGTCGAAAAGGGAGCTTCCTATAACGTCAATTGCGTGGGTTCCGGCCAGCCGGCCATTGATCACTGCACCTTTAAACTGTCGACCGGCAACGGCCTGGTTATCAGCAGCTCCAACCTGACCATCCGCAATTCGAATTTTGTTTATAATGCCACCAACGGAATTTATCTTGACGGAACGGGTACGGGAACGATTGGCAATACCTATGCCTATACTTGCAATATTTTCAACAACGGCACTTACGAGTTGTACAACGACGGTTCTGCTGATGTCAACGCGAGGTACAATTACTGGGGGACCGGCGACTCTACCATGGTCGGTTTCCGGATCTACGACAAGTCGGACAATTCGGCCAAAGGGAGGGTTAATTACGTTCCTTTCGCGCAGGTTACATCGCTCTCTACTACCAATACCCTGCTAAGCGGTACGGTCAAGTACGCGAACCTCGCGGCCACGACCATTAAAAACGCCCCGATTGCAGTCAAAACCTTTGCCGGGACCACCATCGCTTCGACAACGACCAACACTTCGGGCGTATTTGCTTTCCCGTCGTTTGCTTCCGGTAATTACCAGATGACCATTTCGCCTGTAGCGCCTGCATGGCCCTGGACGCCGTGCAACGCGACCGATGCGCTCGGCATCCTGAACCATTTCGCCATGATCGCACCGCTCAGCGGGATCAAGATGGGCGCTGCGGATGTCAATGCCAGCCACACCATCAACGGCACTGATGCGATGCATGTACTGAAGCGGTTCAACTACCTGATCACTACCTTCCCCGCCGGGGATGTCCTTTATGACAGCGATACCGTCATCGTAAACGGCAGCAACGTGACCGACAACACCCGGCTACTCTACTTCGGCGACGTGGATGCCTCCTTCATTCCGGCCAAGAAGAGCGTTTCTTCGCTCGGGCTGGTGATCGAGGGTAAAGTTTTAGTGGACTCCTACACCGATTTCGAATTCCCGGTCAGGCTGAAGACGGGGATGAAGGTAGGCGCCCTCTCGCTGGGATTCCATTTCCCGACCGAATATCTCGAGATCACGGGGGTGAGGCTGGCAAGCAGCCCTGCCGAGGTTTCCTGGAACACCCTCGACGGGACCTTCCGCATGGCCTGGGCCGACCTGAATTCACTGACGGTGGCAGATGACGAGGTGATGGTGATCATCAGCATGAAGACCAAAGACCTGACAAACCTTGCAACCGGGATCGAACTGGAGATCTGCGACGATGCCGAGCTTGCCGACCCGATAGCCGTCCCGAATGACGGCGCGGTCATTGCCATACCCGCCATCAGCACAAAATCGATCGGGATTGGAAATGAAAAGGGACTGACGGGACTCTCGGTCTACCCGAACCCGGTGACCATGAATTCGGTAGCCTCTTTCACCCTTCCAGGCGACGGTAAAATAAGGCTTACCCTGCTGAATGCGGTCGGAACCCGGATGGTGGAGCTCGTTGATGCCAACCTGTCATCAGGCAATCACAGGATTCCGCTGAAGACGGCGGGACTCACGCCCGGGATGTACTTCTTGAAAATGGAAATCACTGACAGCAGTAACAGTTATTCAGATATTGTCAAGATCGTCATATCCGAATAAACCCCTGCGCCATGAAGACAATAATATTAAAAATACTACCAATCCTGTTGCTGTTGATCTGGGCGGGAACCCTCCGCGCCCAGATCGGCACAACAGCCGGGTCGGTGACCAGTTGTCCCGGAGAGATCGCGGTGCCCGTTAACGTGACAAACTGCAACGGCGTCGGGGCCATCTCACTGCAACTGATCTTCGACAACACCAAGCTGACCTACCTTGGCTACCAGAACCTGAACAGCGCGCTCGGCACCGGGTACCTGATCATCAGTTCAACGGCGAACAGGGTCGTCATCGGCTGGGCCAACAGCTCCCCGGCAAACCTCGGGAACAGCACCATGGTCGAACTCAGGTTCAGTGCAGTTGCCAGTACCACCAGCCTGACCTGGGATACACAAAACCCCGGCTACTGCGAGTACGCGGATGTGCTGGGCAACCTCCTGGCCGCCAACTTCACAAACGGGACGGCCACCATTCAGCAGCCGCCCACCATTTCGGTCCAGCCTGTGAACAGGACCGTACTGGTGGGACAGAATACAACCTTCACGGTATCGGCAAGCGGAACGGGATTGGCTTACCGCTGGCAGATCAGCACCAACGGTGGCGGTATCTGGACTGACCTGAACGACAATGCAACTTATTCAGGCGTAACAGGAGCCACTCTTTACCTGACTAATGCCCTGCTCACTTACAACGGATACAAATACCGCTGCAGGCTCACGGGTACCTGTCCCCCGGTGATCAATACGAACGAAGTGACCCTCACGGTGATTAACCCGATCACGACAACACTGCCGACAGCCAGTCCTTGCCCCGGAAGCATCATTGTGCCGGTCACCGTAACTAATTTCACCTCGGTGGCCGCCTTCTCGATAACGTTTTCCTATAATACAGCGAACCTGACTTATACGGGAAGCCAGAACATGAAAAGTGCGCTGACTTCGGGCTCTTATGCGATCAACGCATCCGGGGGCAAGGTGTACATGACCTGGACGTCGGCAACTCCTGTGACCTTCGCCGACGGCACCATCATCGAGTTCCTGTTCACCGGTACGGCCGGGACCAGTCCCCTTACCTGGGATGTGGCTACCCCCGGCAACTGCGAGTATTCCAGGCTTGATGGCTCAGCATTCACCACGGTGTTTACCAACGGCACGGAGACCGTTCTGGCACAACCCCAGGTGACCTCGCAGCCGTCGAACAGAACCATCGCCAACGGGCAGAACACTACATTCGGGATATCGGCATCCGGCGCAGGACTCACCTACCGGTGGCAGTTAAGCACAGACGGAGGAAACATTTTCAATGACCTGTCGAATGGTGGTGTTTACTCCAATGTAACAAATCCCACCATGAACATCACCGGTGCGCTGCTGACCATGAACGGTTACCAGTACCGTTGCAGGGTGACAGGAACCTGCACACCGGTGGCCTTTTCAAATCCCGGCATCCTGACCGTTCTGCCCAATGTCATTACGACCTGCAGTTCAGTCACGGGATGCCCCGGACAGGTACTCATCCCGATCAGGGTCACCGATTTCACCAATGTCGCCTCCTTTTCAATGGCGTTGAATTTCAGCGCCACGGGAATGACCTGGACGGGATATCAGAAATTCCATTCCGGCCTTACGGGAGGCAGCGTCGTCGTGAATGCTTCGGGAGGTAAAGTTTACTTCTCCTGGAGCAAGATCACACCGGTTACTTTGCCAGGAGGCGATACCCTCGTTGAACTTAAATTTACCGGCAATCCCGGATCCGGAAATCTTACATGGGATACGCAAACCGCCGGAAATTGCGAATACAGCGATGTGAGCGGACAGGTGATCTTTTCGACGTGGAACAACGGCAGCGCTACGATCAACACCCCGCCGTCAATCACAGCTGAACCGGTAAACCGGACCATTTACGCCGGGGGAAGCACGACCTTCTCGGTCACGGCAACTGGTACCGGCATCGGGTACCTGTGGCAGGTCAGCACAAACGGCGGGCTGAACTGGACGAACCTGACGAACACCTCCCCCTATTCCGGAGTCTATACCGGAACGATGACCATCAACCCTGCAGCCACCGGAATGAACGGCTACCGTTACCATTGCATCGTATCCGGAACCTGTCCGCCGGCCGACACATCCAGTTCTGCCCTCCTCACGGTGACCCAGCAGGCCATAACCACATTCCCCAATGCCGTGGTCAATTCCTGCACGGGGAATGTCAGCGTGCCGATCAATGTCACGAACTGCAACAATGTCGGAGGTATTTCGCTCACTTTAACTTACGATACCACCAAGCTGACCTACGACGGGTACACCTCCGTGAACCCGGCGCTTTCGGGAGGCATGATGGCCGTAAACCGGTACAGGAACCGCGTGATGTTCACCTGGGCTTCGACATCGGCGCTCAACCTCGGAAGCGGGGCGCTGTTCAGCTATCGTTTCAAGGCTTCTGCAGCCGCCTCCACCACCATCGGCTGGGACACCCAGACAGGAGGAGCCTGCGAATACAGCGATCCGGCGGGAACCATTATCGCCTCTTTTTACAACACCGCCAACGTTACGGTGAATACCAACCCGCTGGTCGTCAATGCGGGCAACGACACCGTCATGCAATTCAGTTCCGTGCAACTGAACGGTTCGGCTACAGGGGGGACCTCACCCTATACGTGGTCGTGGACGCCGACCGGTTCGCTGAACAACCCGGCCATCCCCAACCCGGTGGCATCGCCGACCGTAACAACTACCTATACACTGGTTGTTACCGATCATTTGGGATGCAGCGGCAGCGATGCGGTAACTGTGACCGTCGGGACGGTTCCCGACAGCCTGACACTTCAGAATATCACCGTTCCTTCTCCTGTCGAAAACTGCTATAATGCGCAACTTGTGATCACGGTTGCGGGCGGAGGCACATTTTTCAATGTGGAAAATGGCGGCAGCGCCATCATGATCGCGGGGAAAAAGATCAGGTATCTTGCAGGAACGAATGTGGATCCCGGCGGGTACCTGCACGGGTACATCTCAACCAGTTACTGCAGTACGCTGCCTTTATCGAAGACAGCGATTACTGTGGAAGAGATGTCCCCTTTCGTTACTGAAGGATCCCTTTTCAGGGTTTACCCCAACCCGACCACCGGTTGGATTACTGTCGAGCTCAGGGATGAAAACCGGGACGGCCAGGTATATCTGGCTGTTTATGGCTCTCACGGAGAGTTGATCGAGGGAGAAGAGATGACGGGGTTAACCAGAATGGCGATCTGCCTCGGCGACAGGCCAGCAGGGTTGTATTACATAAGGGTTGTAAGCGGAAACAAGGGTGACACCAGGAAAATCATCAAGCTATGAGAACGATAATCCTTGCACTTGCGCTGCTCGTATGCGCAAGCTTTTCCCCTGCGGTAGCGATAAATACTACCGCGGCCGGCGCTAACGCGGAATTGCAGAAGCCCAAACCACCGCCAACACCAAAAAAGGCGAAAAAACCACCGAAGCCGAAGGATCCTAAAAAGCCGAAGGCAGCCAAATCACCAAAGAAGCACAAGCCGCCGCCCAGACCGCCGTGGCCTTGAACAACGAATCCGTGAATGAAGAATCCGGGAATTAATTTCTCATTCCCGAATTCTTCATTCGCATATTCGCATATTGTCTCAATACGGAGTCTTATCGGTTTTTTCCGTCCACTCCCTGAAAAGGTCACCGGCAAGGGGATGGGGAACGTGAACAAACTTTGTTTTCCGTTCGCCGGGAAGGAGGCTTAATTCTTCATAGATGTGGTTGTCTCTGAAACCGATGGATGCTGCATCGGTGCGTGTCAATGAGTAAAAGACCTTCCGGATATTGGACCAGTAAATGGCTGACAGGCACATAGGACAGGGTTCACAGGTTGTATAAATGACCGCACCGGTGAGATCGAAGTTCCCCAGGTTCCTGCAGGCATCGCGGATGGCCATGATCTCGGCGTGGGCTGTGGGATCGTTTGTAGAAACGACGCTGTTTCCACCCTTGCCGATCACTTTCCCGTCAAAGACCACGACAGCCCCGAAGGGACCTCCCACGTTATTTCTGACCGAGTGAAAAGCCTCGTTGAAGGCTTCATCGAGATAGTTGTCATCAGCTTCCATAGATAAGTACCTGTTTTTCGGAACCGACAAAGTTAACAGGGAAAATCAAATTGCGCAAAACCGCGGGACATATCAGCCGTTATTTTAATCATTCCTGATCAGTTTCATACTTTATCCCTAAATTTGGACGCAACATTCATATGGAGGAGAAAAAGATCAAAACAGATAAATTCCATCAGGTACCCATCAGGGATTTGATACATCTCGTTTTAACGGAAGTCCGCGGGGACAGGTTCATGGGCATCCCCGGCAGTCTTTTCTTCCGTCCCCGGATGGACGACCATTTCGGATCTGAACGATTCGGCCGGCACCTGGCCAACCCGGTCGGGGTAGCCGCCGGTCCGCACACCCAGTTGGCACTGAACATTGTTGCAGCCTGGCTTTGCGGGGCGCGCTACATCGAGTTGAAGACGATCCAGACCCTCGACGAACTGGAAGTTTCCAAACCCTGTATTGACATGCAGGACGAGGGCTATAACTGCGAATGGTCACAGGAGCTGAAGGTGAACGATTCCTTCACCGAATACCTGCATGCCTGGATCATCATCCATCTCCTGCATAGCAAACTTGGCTTTCGCGGGCCCGTGGGAACGCTGTTCAATATGAGCGTTGGATACAACCTCGACGGGATCATGAAGGAAAATGTACAGTGGTTCCTCGACAGGATGAACGATTGCAGCATCGGGCTGGAAGCTGCGAAACGATCCGTAGCGGGGATCTGCCCGGAGATATCGGAGATCGATATCCCATCCCGTATCTCGGATCACGTCACCCTGAGCACCATGCACGGCTGTCCGCCCGAAGAGATTGAAAAGATCGGGATTTACCTGCTGAGAGAGAAACGGTTGCACACCACCATCAAGCTGAACCCGACCTTATTGGGCGCCGATGCGCTACGGGCTATCCTGAACGCAAAGCTTGGCTTCGACACACAGGTTCCCGACAGCGCATTCGGGCATGACCTGAAATATCCCGACGCGCTGAAGATCATCAGAACCTTGCAGGCCGTAGCCAAAGAACAGGGATTGCAGTTCGGGGTCAAGCTGACCAATACGCTTGAAAGCATCAACAACAAAGGCGTTTTCGATGCAAAGGAACCTATGATGTACCTGAGCGGTCGGGCGCTTCATCCTTTGAGCATCACCCTGGCCCAAAAGCTTCAGCATGATTTCGGGGGCGGGCTCGACATCTCTTTCTCCGCGGGGGTCGATTGTTTCAATGTTGCCGATGTCCTGGCATGCGGGCTCAAACCTGTGACAGTGTGCAGTGACCTGCTGAAACCCGGAGGGTACGGAAGGCTTTACCAGTATATAGACCGTCTCCGGGCTGAATTTGACCGCCGGAAGGCGGAAAGTCCGGATGACTATGCTCGTAAGGTGGCAGGAACAGGTGAAGATATTGCGCATTCAGCCCTTATTAACCTGGATGGTTACGCTGCCCGGGTCACCGGAAATCCTGCATATCACAAGAATATCCTGACCGAACCTTCCATCAAGACCGCCAGGCCCCTCGGATGGTTTGATTGCATCCATGCCCCGTGCATGGATGCATGTCCCACGAACCAGGACATTCCCGAATACCTGTTCCGGACAGCCACGGGAGAAATGTCTGCGGCATTCGATGCCATCTTCAGCGCCAACCCCTTCCCTTCGGTGACCGGCATGGTATGCGACCACCCGTGCCAGATAAAATGTACCCGGATCAATTACGACGAAGCACTGCAGATCAGGGAGATCAAGCGGTTTGTGGC
>Ga0208828_1001104_pt1 | contig 10775 bp, 10 predicted proteins | sample Kivu_160m_FD_185487 | JGI IMG/M metagenome (GOLD analysis project Ga0208828, IMG submission 185487) | Freshwater microbial communities from Lake Kivu, Western Province, Rwanda to study Microbial Dark Matter (Phase II) - Kivu_160m (SPAdes)... | ecosystem: Environmental > Aquatic > Freshwater >... | reverse complement strand
GGTGGAGGTGGCGGAGGAGGAGGCGGTGCTGGCTGATATACTGAAGGTGACCATATAAGACATTGCCAATCAGCCAATAGTAGAATAGGCTGAGACTGACATTTGCTGAGCGAAAAGAGGAAATAATGCCAACTAAATTGATTAATTCGCTGTTCTGGGCAATGCTTGGTGCTTTCATTCTAGTATTTATAAGTATCTTTGTTATGAATCCGCCGATAAGAACGATACTAAACGATTTATATCCGGATGAAGCTGTGGCTGCGGTTGTTTCAATTTTCTTTCGGTTGTCTGGTCTGCTCTTTCTTACCCTGGGACTGGCATTGCTGATTCTAACAATCAGAGCCAGAGCCAGACTGGATAGGCTATTAAAGCGGTTTTTGCTACTGACCAGCTCTTCTGCAGTGGGAGTCTTTGCCAGCATACTGCTTCATGGTGTAGTCTACGGTCTATTTGCCCTTTTGTTTGGCGAAGACTTTTGGAACAAAACCGGCTTAGAGGACGAGCCTTTCTTCTTCATTATGGGGCTCTTCGTTTGCCCAATTGCTTACTTAGTAGGAACGGTGGGCAGCATCGTTCTTATCATTCAAAAAAAGAAACACGGAGCCGATGACCTGGGATAATTATTATCGAACTAATCAGCGTATCTGGGGTGATAGTCCCAGCGCCTTAGCTGCCTTTGCCTGCCATTATTTACAGGGCGCAAAACCTTCCGGCAAAGCTATCGAAATACTAGACATCGGCTGCGGCTACGGTCGCGACGCCACATACTTAGCCTGCAACATTAACTGCCACATCTTAGGCATCGATAATTCCAGTGAAGCCATCGAAATGGCTAGAAAGGCGCTGGCTGCAGATTTAGAATCGCGTGTTACATTCCAGTGTTGCGATTTCAGACAAATACCTGAGGGGAAATTCGAAATTGTATTCGCCTCCAACTTTTATCACTTGCTGAAAATGGAGGAGAGGCAGACTCTCATAAATACAATCAAAAAGAGGCTGAAGCCCGGTGGAATTCTTTTCCTCAGCACGCTTTCCCCTAATGACCCGGAACACTTCGGCAAAGGCAAACCCGTTGAGAACGAGGCCAATTCCTTCCAGGACCAGAGATTCCTCCATTTTTGCACAAAAGAAGAGCTGGAAAGCGACTTCGGTTTCTTAACCATCAAAAAGCTGTCCCAGCACGAGTATTACGAGCCTCGTTCCAATGGGGAAGTTCATCATCATTTTATATGGATACTTGTAGGCATAAAGCAACATAGAGTTGTTAGCACTTAGCTAGTCTATGCCAAACACGGAGGACTCCAATGATAAAGGAAAATCAGTTACAGTGGCTGCTGGAGCCAGGCGATATTGGCGTGAAATACCTTGCCATGCGTGACCTGGTTGTGAATAATGAAAAAGAGTTAATGGCGGTAAAGAAAAAGGCACATGCCGAAGGACCCATTGCCGATGTCCTGGCAAAGATGAGCAAAGAAGGGTATTGGGTGCAATCCGGAGCCGGATATTATCCCAAATATACCGGAACTGTATGGTCGATTATTTTATTGTCTCAGCTTGGCGCTTCTATTGAAGTGGATAAGCGCATAGCCACTGCCTGCTCCTATTTACTGGAACATGCGCTGACCAAAGACGGGCATTTCACAATCAACGGAGCCCCATCAGGAACGATAGATTGCATGCAGGGAAATCTGTGTGCGGCGTTGCTAGACCTTGAGTCACAAGACCCGCGCCTGGATAAAGCATTTGAGTGGATGGCAAGGAGCGTTACCGGCGAAGGCGTAGCTCCAATGCAGGATAAATCGGCTCCGGTGCGTTACTACGCTGGGAAATGTGGACCGAACTTCGTCTGCGGCTCGAATAATAAATTACCGTGTGCCTGGGGGGCAGTGAAAGTAATGCTGGCTTTCAGTAAGCTTCCGAAGGTAAAAAGGACAGCGCTGATAAATAATGCCATTCATGCAGGAGTTGATTTTCTATTCAGCAAAGACCCAGCCAAAGCAGATTATCCCTGCGGTTATAGTGCTAAGCCTAGTCAGAATTGGTGGAAATTTGGCTTTCCAGTGTTCTATGTAACCGATTTGTTGCAGAACGTTGAAGCTCTTATTGGATTAGGCTATGGCAATGACACTAGGCTGGCAAATGCTTTGACCATAATTTCTGAGAAACAGGATTCTCAGGGGCGTTGGTTGCTAGAATACGACTACACAGGCAAGACATGGATAAATTTTGGTGCTAAGAAACAGCCCAATAAGTGGGTAACACTGCGTGCCTTGCGCGTATTAAAAGCGGTGCCATAAACACTCTATAGTTCAGTTATTGAAGTATGCTAAGTCCGTAAATTTTAACATCCAGTGGAATAATATGTATTGCATTGGCTTAAACATGGGTATATACTAAAACAAATCTGCCACATCTCCACTATCGATTTGTTCGAGGGGGGTGGGAATCATGCCGATTTGATGTATTCAACTGTGGACATCTTATAGACAGCATTGTTTCAAAGATATCATTCAATAGAAATAATTGTATTTCATGCGAATCTAATTTAGGAGAGAGAAATGCCGAATGAAAACAAATCCAAGCGCAAGCTGATAATAATGCTTGTTGTTGCCCTGTTTGTAATACTGGTGGGCAACCTGCTGGCGTATATGACGCAGACCGACTGGGGCAATGTTAAAGTTCGTGATGTGCGCTTTGCCGGCGATAATGGCATTATGATTAGTGCCCTGCTGTACGTGCCAAAAAGTGTTACCGCTAAGAATCCGGCTCCCGGCATACTTGCCATTCATGGCTATATGAATTCTCGCGAGACGCAGGACGGCTTTGCCATCGAGTTCGCCAGGCACGGTTATGTGGTGCTCGCCATTGACCAGACCGGTCACGGTTATTCAGACCCACCTGTTGGTGAAAATTCATTTGGTGCTCGCAGTGGTCTGAAATATCTGCGCAGCCTCGACATCGTTGACAAAGACAATATCGGTCTCGAAGGGCACTCAATGGGCGGTTGGGCTAATGTCAACACCGCAAGCACTTTCACAAATGACTACAAGTCCATGGTTCTGGAGTCATCTACCACTGGCATCTATAGTCGACCAGGTGATGCCACCTTCCCGCGCAATTTGGCTGTAGTCACACCCAAATGGGAAGACCTATCAGCACTCCAGTGGGAAGTGGTCAACTCCAAGGACATCGCCAAAAGTGCTAAGATGAAAGCTCTGTTCGGGACACAGAGCGACGTGGTGGTGGGCAAATTGTACGGTTCGATTGCGGACGGCACTGCTCGCAAGCTCTATTTGCCAAGCACCATACACCCGGGAACCCATCTTTCAACCGAAGCCATTGGTGACGCCATCGAATGGTTTCAAGCAACCTTGCAGGGAGGAAACGGTTTGCCGCCTTCCGACCAAATCTGGTACTGGAAGGAAATCGGCAATTTGATTGCCCTCATCGGCATGATATTGCTATTCTTCCCCGTCGGCGGCTTGCTACTGCGCTGCGGCTTCTTCAAAGAGTTAGAAGAGTCTCCAGCCAAACCCAAGTCTGCCAAAGGCATTGCTTGGTGGATATCCGCTGTCATAATTGTTGTTGTGCCAGCCTTGACCTGGTTCCCATTCATTGACATTTTCAATAAGCTCGGCTGGAAAGCAAACACGGTCTTTCCCGAAAACATCACCACCCAGGTGATGACATGGGCGTTGCTGGTCGCTGTTATCGCAGTGGTGCTCTTCCTGATATGGCATTTCGTATTCAACCGCAAGGCGAAAGCCACCGCCAGCGACTACGGCTTAGCCTGGGGCAAAAAGCTGGACTGGGTGAAGATTGGCAAGTCCTTCTTGCTGGCTTTCCTGGTGGTTTTTGTCGGCTACCTGACTCTGGTGTTCTCAGCCTGGCTGTTCACGGTTGATTATCGCTTCTGGGTCTTTGCCGTAAAACCGATGTCAACTATACATTTCCGAATCTTCCTGTGCTACCTGATTCCCTTTATCCTCTTCTTTGTGGCTCTAGCCACAGTATTGCATGGGCAGCTTCGCCCCACCAGACGCAAAGGAACGGAATTGAGCCTGGGTAGCGAGATGGCTATCAACTGGGCATTGCTCGTCTTAGGCTTCATTGGCTTACTTTTAGTACAGTACATTGCGCTGTTAACGGTCGGCAGAATGGCTTTTATTAGCCCTGCAGGTCCACTTGTCTATGTTATACCGCTGTTCACCATCATAGCCTTCCAGCTTCTGCCACTGATGACCATTGTGGCTCTAGCTTATACTTACTTCTATCGCAAGACGGGACATATATACGTGGGCGCCTTCTTCGGTGCCATGCTGGTTACCTGGATTATCGTTGCCTCGCAGACAATTCACCTTGCCCTATAATCTTGCAGGGAGTAAGATAGTAGGGGGCAGATGTCTCTGCCCCCTACTATACCCATCTGTAGCTGCTTTTTAAAAATTATAACAGCAAAGGAGACATATTATGAAAATCGGCAAGCTATATCAAAATAAAATTTGGCTGACTTGTTCGATACTGTTGCTAGCGGTCCTTTTAATCCCTTCTATTTTCTCGGCTTGTGCGAAGCCAGCCACCTTCTCCGCTGAACCTGTAACGCCGGAATCTGTCGGTCTTTCGTCGGAAAAACTGAATGAGATTGATACCGCACTAAACAACGACATAGCAGCAGACAAAATAAACGGCGCCGTGCTCCTAGTGGCTCGAGACGGAAAAATCGCCTACTTTAAGAGTTACGGCTACCGGGATAATGAGAAACAGTTGCCCATGGAAAAAGACTCGATATTTCGCGTCTATTCCATGACCAAATCTCTCACTGCCGTGGCGATAGCTATGTTGAAGGATGAGGGAAAACTTGCCTTTGAAGACCCGGTTGAAAAATACATACCGTCTTTTAAAGGTATCCAGGTGGGAGAAGTATCAAAAGACGAGAACGGCAAAAATGTGGTCACCACAGTGCCACCTACCAACGTTATGACGATTCAGCACCTTGCCACACACACCTCAGGATTGAATGGTATGCTAGGACCTAAACCGGGCATCACGGAACTCTATAAACAGGCTGGTGTGTACAACTCTGATGCAACTAAAGGATTAACAAATGCCGAAGTCTGCGACAAATTAGCCAAGTTACCGCTATGTGAAAATCCGGGAACCGTATACCGATACGGCTCGTCGTACGATGTCCTGGGCAGAATTGTAGAAGTTGCTTCAGGTATGCCGCTGGACAAATTCTTTGAGGAACGTATTTATGGACCGCTGGGAATGAAAGACTCCGGATTCCGCGTCACAGGAGATAACGTGGACCGCTTGGTTAACCTAGATCCTAAGTGGCCACCTTTCACCGATGCCACCGACCCCAGCATAAAGAATTTAAATGGAGCTATGGGTACTGTATCTACAGCCATGGATTGGGCACGCTTCGCCCAGATGCTCCTCAACGGCGGTGAACTTGAAGGCAAACGCCTGCTGAAACCGGAAACGGTAGCCCACATAACCTCAGATTTATTGGGACCGCTGGGTAATCGCAGCGATGCTCTTTAGATGCCCGGTGAAGGTTATGGTGTAGGCTTCGATTTCTACGTTCGTGTTGATGCCACAGGTGTAGACTTCCCGGCAAATGTCGGTGAGTTCTGCAAGGATGGTATCGCCGGGACTGTCTATTGGGTTGACCCCGAGGAAGACCTGGTTGCGGTTTTTATGATAAGCTCGGTTGCGTCGCGCCTGTACTATAAGGGTCTAATACAAAAAATGATTTACCAAGCCATCATCGAATAATCTGAGGGTTTTTAAACAGGCGCAAGCCGGTTCAGCCATTTGACACTTTATCACAGGCACTCAAGAAAAAATGAGGTCAGGCATGGGTAATACGCGGATTCAAGCCCATTACCCCAATGCCTGACCTCACAAACTCAGCCCTGCGCTGAAACAACATAGAGTATCGACGAAATAATTAAAAAGTGGGGCTTACTGGACAAAAAGAAGAACCTTTAGCTTTTCCTTTTGCCTTTTGAAGTAGCTAACAGTGGAGTTCGAATTCCGACTGGCTGCGGAGTCAGGACAGTTCCCGAACTAATGTTTGAGGAGAAGCATCTGATTTCGGCACTGCAGCAGTTGCTTAACTACCAAGCATATTGAATAGGGTGACCAGCCGCGTTTGCTAGACCCCCTTGCCAATAGGAACCTAAGACAATATACTTCCTAATAATACTTGCCAATTATGGAAGTATGTGATACTATGTGTAATACTGTGACGCAAGAGGAGGAATATATGCGAGGAAAGACAAAGAAAGCCACGTTCAACTTGCATGCCGACGTCTTGGCAGCTTTAGACGAGATAATGGCTCGAGGCATAGCACCTAGCAAGAATGCTCTAGTTGAGAAAGCGTTGCTCAAGGAGTTGAAAGAACTGCATAGGCAGGCACGGCGAACGCAATGGCAAGAAGGGGCCAAAGATACCCTATTACTTAGGGATATTGAGGATGTTGAAGCCGCTTTCCGAACTGCAGATGCTGAAACTGCTCGGAGGATAGGCTGATGCCTGCTTTTCAATGGGCAGTTTATGAGGCTAAGCTTGACCCTGTGGCAGGAGCTGAACAGAAGGGAATACGTCCAGTACTCATAGTGAGCAATGAAGAATTCAACCAGGCTATGGCCAATGTAACTGTCCTGCCCATGACATCAACCCAGCGCCGGTTATACCCATCTGAGATTCTTTTGCCAGAAGGAAAAGTTGGGCAGCCCCTGAAATCCATAGTAATGGCTCATCAGATAAGAACCATCTCAAAGCAGCGATTGGGAAGATTACTTGGCTATCTTGATGACACCACACTTCAGTATGAAGTACATAGAGCTATTAAAGAGCACATGGATATGGAATAAAAAGGGGATGCCTTCAAAACCTTAATTTCCTCTACCGTCAGTTGGTCTATAAATCGGGGTAGGATCATGAATAGATAGAATTTTTATGGTAACATTTAGGCTACAGGATAATAACATATGCAACAAGGTTTAAAATCCTCAAGCTATATAGGTACTTTCTGTAGGTGGATTCGCTCTCGGTCGTCTGAACATCGTAAAGCAATTGATCTAATGCGACAAGGTGATTTGTCCTCACAGATCGTGGCTATTCTTCGCCAAGAATTAGATTCGATGATAAGAGTAATATACTTGTTGTCAATTTCAGATAAGGAATACCGTACCGAATTGATTCGAGCATCTGTGGAAGGAAGAAAATGGACGCATGCAGGTACGAGGAGATTAGTTACAGATAGAGATATGGTTTTACTAGCGAATAAACTGCAAGGATGGGCAGAGTCGGTATATCGATTTGGGTGCGGTTTTATTCACCTTTCGAGTTTTTGCGATTACAGAGAGCATGACCCTATGGAAATCATAAGTTTAGAGGAAAAAGAATCGATACTTAAGCATATGCGTTATTATCACGGTGGCCCTCTCTGTACAAATCCAACGTTCGACGACCTCGTTCCGTACTTACCGATGATTTTTGAGAAAATTTCATCAAATCTTGAATGTTACCTTCAAGAGCTAGAACGAGGTAAATCTCTTGATGATGAAGAGTAGCTCCACAATGGTTCTACCTATTGATTAATCCAGCTCATAATTTTTGAAGCTGTTTGACTGTTGATGAAACATTTCGCCAAAGGTACAGCAAGTAGCGTGGGCAAATTTATGTCAAAATTAGCTACGATTTGCAACCTTTTGCAGGCAGTTGGTGGGCCACTGGGGACAGTTCCCGAACTCCTGTTTGAGAAGAAGCAGTTGATTCCAGCATTGCAGCAATTGCTTATCTTCTATACGTAGTGCACAGCTTAAATTTGTGGCTTTTGGTAGCATTTGTCGTACTATGTGGGCAGGCTAAACATTATGCCCTTTTGGTCTCCATTTCCCTATACTGAAAAGGCGTGGGAACACGATTTTACGGATTTCCTCAATGAGGAACAGGCTGAGACCTGGTAGGATAGCAATACCCCATTTTTCAATTCCTATAGGCACTGTGCCAAATGCAGCTTGGAGGAAGGGAACGTATATGACCGCCACCTGCAATATTAAGGCTATTGAAATAGACATGAACAGCCATCGGTTGTTTAGAAATCCCTGTTTGAAGATGGTATGCTCATCAGAGCGCGCATTGAAAGCTCTAAACCATTCAAAAGTAACCATGGTACAAAAGGCGATGGTTCTAGCCTCATCTATACTAGCTCTGGCCTGAGCCCAGTTGAAGACCAGAAATATGCCGATGCTCATAAGGACGGATAAAAAGCATATGCGGAGGAGCAATCCTGGAAAAACAAGCCCGACTTTTGGATGTCTGGGAGGTTGTTTTAACTCATTGTCAGTCTTGGGTTCAAGGCCGAGGGGTATGCCAACTGCTGTATCAGTAACCAGATTTACCCATAGAATTTGCAGTGCCAGGAGTGGTGCTTTGCCTATCACTGAGACACATAGGATGAGTGCTAATAGCTCTCCGAGGTTTGTACTCAATAAGAAAAGTATGACGTTACGCAATCGGTTAAAGATTGCCCTGCCTTCGTCTACAGATGCTACTACTGAGGCAAAATTATCGTCAGTCAATACCATATCGCTTGCTTCTTTGGCAACGTCTGTGCCGGTGATACCCATAGCAATACCAATGTCCGCTGCCCTAAGTGCTGGGGCATCATTGACCCCATCACCTGTCATGGCAACAGTATGACCACGGCTCTTGAGCGCATTCACTATCCGCATTTTCTGCATAGGTTCAATTCGGGCAAAAACGGAGACATCTTCAATTTGTTGAGATAATTCATCGTCGCCTATTTCATGAAGCTCGGCGCCGGTAATAGATTTTCCTGGGGGCAAGTCCAACTGGCGGGCAATAGACTCGGCGGTCAGCTTATGGTCGCCAGTAATCATCATTACTTTAATGCCTGCTTGCTTGCATAATCTAACTGCTTCCTTCGCATCCTGGCGAGGCGGATCCATAATTCCAGAAAGCCCTACGAAAACAAGGTTGCCTTTAAATTCTTCTTCCTTGAGTTCTTCGAATTCACGATGGAGATCAACATAAGCGGTTGCGATGACTCTCATAGCGTCTTGTGCCATCGAGATTTGGGCTTGCTCAATAGCTTGGATATCAGCTTTTTCTAGAGAAATAACTTTGCCATCTTTGAATAGGTGCTTGCTCATCGAAAGGAGCCTTTCTGGAGCTCCTTTCAAATATATAACCTTGCCTGCGTCTCGAGGATGAAGCGTTGCCATGTACTGTTTTTCGCTCTGAAAAGGGATTTCATCGAGGCGCGGGTATTCTATCTCTAACTTTTCTTTGTCCATACCTGCCTTGGCAGCAGCTACTACCAAGGAGCCTTCAGTCGGATCTCCAAAAATGCTACAACACTGTTCTTCTCTGGCTAGTAAAGCATCATTGCACAGTGCTGCTATTTTCAGGTGCCAGGTTAGTGTCTCATTGCTTTCCGGGTTTATCGTCTGCCCCTGTTGGCGAAATTCCCCATTTGGCATATAACCTTCTCCCGTTACCTCTACCCATTTACCGTCAATATAGATGCGCTGTACCGTCATCTGGCTTAAGGTCAGAGTCCCTGTTTTATCTGAGCAGATAACGGTAGCTGACCCAAGGGTTTCTACTGCTACTAGCTTGCGGATTATAGCGTTGCGGTGTGCCATTATCTGCATGCCCACGGCTAAAACTACGGTAACTACCGTGGGAAGCCCTTCCGGAATAGCTGAAACTCCAGCAGCCACTGCTAAATAGAACATCTCAAGCCAGCTTAACCCTCTGAATACTCCGGCAATCAGCAGGATAGCAAGGACTGCGAGAACTATGATTATTATGTAACGACTTAACTTGGAGATGCTTTTCTGAAGAGGTGTCTTATCGATATCAATATCTCTAATGGCATCGGCTATTTTGCCAATCTCAGTAAACATACCAGTATTCACTGCTACAGCCGTAGCTCTGCCATAGCTAACGATAGTGTTCATGTGCACCATATTTTTTCTGTCAGCTATGGTAGTCTCCCCATCCAAAGGCATAGTATGTTTTTCTACCGGCATTGATTCACCAGTGAGTATGGCCTCATCTACTTTTAGATTGGATGCCTCTATTAATCTGGCATCCACTGGGATTTTATCTCCGGTTTCGAGGAACAATATGTCACCCGGCACTATCTCTCTGGCTGCAATCTGTTTCATTATGCCATTACGTCTCACTTTTGCCTTTGGTGCTGCCATTTTCATTAAAGCTTCCATGGCTCGCTCGGCTCGTGTTTCTTGGATGAAGCCGATAATAGCGTTAGCTAGGAGTATGCCCAGTATTACCCAGGCGTCTAAGTAATGCTGCGTTAAAATTGAGATAATAGCTGCAGCAACCAGTATATAAATAAGCGGACTAAGGAGCTGCCTGAAGAAAACTACGATAGGCAGTGTCTTCTTCTTCGCCTTTAACTCGTTATAACCGTATTGCTCCAGTCTTTTCTTAGCTTCATCATCACTTAGCCCGTGACGATGCGAATTAAGTGAAGACAAGGTTTGTTCGAAAGTCAAGTTATACCATTTCTGTTCCATATCGCCTTTTCCTGGTAAAAATTGCACGGGATACTAACGTAATATTTTATCATGGCGGATATGACCTGCCCCCAGTAGTGATACCACTTCTTAAGTCACAGTCAAAATAGCCTCTGGTGCCGGTGGCTGATATCGCAGGGCACTATGAGGACGTACCTGATTATATTCTCTTCTCCACTGCTTAATCA
>Ga0208828_1001103_pt1 | contig 10776 bp, 5 predicted proteins | sample Kivu_160m_FD_185487 | JGI IMG/M metagenome (GOLD analysis project Ga0208828, IMG submission 185487) | Freshwater microbial communities from Lake Kivu, Western Province, Rwanda to study Microbial Dark Matter (Phase II) - Kivu_160m (SPAdes)... | ecosystem: Environmental > Aquatic > Freshwater >... | reverse complement strand
GATGTAACCGGCTTTACCGACGGCACAGGGCCAATCATCAGCCAGGTGTTGCAAAACTCGGGAGAGGAAGCCGGCGCCGTCACCTACCTGGTTACGCCGGTCAGTGGTGTTGGTTGTGTTGGGTTGGTGGATTCCGTGATCGTGACCATCCTGCCTGTAGTGGAGGCCACCATTATGCCTCCCTCCATGACTCTATGTTCAGGAGATACCACCTCCATTTTGCTGTTTTGCAACCTTACCGGCTGTGACTTTTCCTGGACAGCCGTAGCCTCCTCCCCCCTGGTGAGCGGGTTCTCCGGCGGCACAGGAGATACCATCCGCCAGGTGTTATTCAACAGCGACACCGCAGATCAGAACGTCACCTATTCGATTGTTCCCTCGATCTCGGGTTGCGGCTCCGACACCACCGATTACCCTGTGGTGATCCATCCCAGGTTGCCGGTGTCTGTATCCATCTCAGCTTCCTCAAACCCCGTTTGCGAAGGAACCCCGGTCACATTCATTGCTTTCCCGGTCAATGGTGGAAGCTCTCCCACGTATCAATGGAAGGTCAATGAAAACAATGCAGGAATGAACAATGCAGTGTTTACCTATGTTCCGGCTTCCGGCGATCAGGTATCCGTCATCCTGACCTATAATGAAGCCTGCCCCTCCAACAATCCCGCCACCAGCAACACCATAGAAATGAATGTGGTCGAAGCGCCCGAAGTGAGCCTGGCCGCCTGCTTCGACACCATCACCACCACTCAGGCCAAACCCATCCTGCTGCGGGGAGGGATTCCGTTGGGAGGGAGTTACAGTGGGACCGGCGTGACAAGTTCGACCGGTGGGACGGGTGGGACAAGTTGGAGGTTTGATCCGGCAGTAGCAGGCGTGGGAGTTCATGAAATCACCTACCGCTACACCAACTCCGCCGGCTGTATGGACTCAGCAAAACTTTCCATTCTCAATTCTCCATTCTCAATTCTCAATTGCGGCGATAGCCTCACGGATGTCAGAGACAATAAAAAATATCCCACCGTCCAAATCGGTTCGCAATGCTGGATGGCAGCCGGCCTTGATTACGGAACAACCATTTCTGCCAGCAGTCCACAGAGAGATAACTGCATCCCTGAACGGTATCCTGATCCGGGATCCGGGATCGGGGATCCGGGATCTTTCTACCAGTGGGACGAACTAATGCAATACCAGGAAACCGAAAGCATCCAGGGGCTTTGTCCCCCTGAATGGCATGTTCCTTCGGAAGCTGACTGGGAGATCCTGTTTGCCAACTGGACCAACAACGCCTTTGCCGGAAAGCCGCTGCTGTATACCGGCTTCTCAGGGTTCAACGCCCTATTGACCGGCGTTCAGTTTTTCAACTGCCTCTGGGAGTTTGAAGACTCCGCCACCTTCCTGTGGAGTTCCACCGCCCACGGCCCCTGGAAAGCCTGGGCGCATGCCATGAACGAGTACAACTACTCGGTCTCCTATTACCCCTCGTATCGTATCAACGCGTTTTCGGTGAGGTGTGTGAGGGATTGAAAAAAGGTTGTCAGTTGTCGGTTCCGCTTGAATTTGAAAGAATTAGGCATAGACATTGATTTTTATATTGAAATGTTTTATATTTGTTAGATTATAATAAAATATCTCTGCACGATTTGATTTTCTCTGGTCTAAAATATTTTCTCTATGCCCCCCCCCCATCCGCCGATGAATTTTATATAATTTCTCAAACAAACCATCACAGACTATTTTTTCCACTATACTTACGAAAATTTCTCAGCCATATCTTCCTTGGCAGGAATAAATTCGTTAACTTTACCCCTGTATCCATTGCCTGGTTTAAGGCTACAGGGGGATAACCGGAAATGAAGCCATATCTTATAACCGGTGAATGTATCACAAAAGATATAAAACCAGGATTACCCCGGTTCAAGCGGGAACCTGACCCTTTCAAACGGGTAACATTTTAATCAATAGCCAGTTATATGAAAACAAAAATTCTAAAATTTGTCGCCCTTTTTGTCTGCATCCTTGCCTTTAGCTCGGTAGTTCAGGCATCAACTATCTGGGTTACCCCTTATTTCACTTTCGTGATTAGAGATAATCCACCCACACCAAGCACGTATGTCGTGACTTATTATATTGAGAACTCCGACTATGTCACCACCCCTACTTATGATGTCGGTACCTATTACTCCCCGGGAGAATATACTTTTTCATCATCAAATAGTATTCAGGTAACAGAACCTGCAAATCCACCGGTTCCGGTTAATTGTTACCGTATAATTGTGATTGTAGAACGAAATGGTAATACGACAAAAGAAGGGCAAAGCGAGTGGACCACTGCAGCGCACCTACAAGATAATTCGCAGACCATTATTATCTATTTCTAAGTATGTATACTTCCTGTTTTGTTTTTTCTTTTTGAAACGATCATGGAAAATCCGGGGAAAATGTGAATTTTTCCCCGGATCATTGCATTATTGTATCATGACAAGTTTCATCACTCGAAAGAAATTATTTTGATCAATACAAAAGATGACAGACCAACGGTTTATCCGAATATGTCGCGTTTTGATGCTTGTATTTGGGGGATTTATACCTTTCATTGGCTGTCCCCAAGGTGAATGGAATAACTGGTATTTTGGTGTTAAGGCCGGAGTAACTTTTAATATGGGGACTCTCCAAGCCTTATTAAACAATACTATAATAATAGGGAATTGCAATGTCAGTATTTCTGATTCCGCGGGGAATTTCCTTTTTATGACCAATCACGGATCAACAGTATACGACAAGAACTTTAATCCGATGCCAAACGGTTCAAACCTTCATTGTTCAACATCTTCGGGATTTCCGTCCCAACCGTTTTTCTGTATACAATCTCTATTGGATGACAGCCTGTACTTTATTTTTAATGTGGACGAGATTGTTTGGCCGGATACAATGCAGACTTGTGGGTTACGATACTCCATCCTAAATATGCGTTTGAATAACCATCTAGGCGATATTGAACCGGGATACAAGAACATTCCGGTCCCGGGGGCATCTCGTGCTTCAGCTTGTATAACGGCTACCCGTGCTCAAAATAATAAGGATATTTGGTTAGCAGTGAGATTATATACAACTGATGACCAATATGCCGTTTATAAGATCACTGAAAACGGGTTGGATACGATTCCCCATTTAAGCACTAGTCTTGTGCATATAGGCACCACACTAGAATCATCAACTATTCGTTGGTTAAAGTTTTCTCAGGACGGCAGTAAATTCGTATGTTTATATGGACTTGATGGGGAGTTTTGTCAGTTTAATAAACTGAATGGTATCATTATCCCTCTTTTCAAGTTTCGTATTGACCCCATTACGTTACCCCCGGATCATTCCAGCGCTGAATTTTCTCCCAACGGAGAATTACTCTATGTTACATGCTTTGAAGGATCTCAACACTCATATCTGTATCAGTTTAATGCTATGGTAACTGACTCTGCCCAGTTCATGCAAAGTAAAGTATTTCTTGGTGATAGACTCCATTATAAATCTGTTTTACAAATGGGGCCCGATTGGAAAATCTATATAACAGAGATGAATAACGACTCTCTCGGTTCTATCACTCAGCCAAATGTTCATGGCACAGGTTGTAATTTCCATTGGGGGACAGTTCCTCTACTTGGGAGGAATTGTTTCTATGGCTTACCTCAGTTTCTTCAGAAATACAAGGCCTATATTCATTTTAATGGTCATTGCCAGGGAGATTCTGTCCTTTTTTCCGGTGACATCTGGCCACCAGCCGACAGCCTTAGCTGGAATTTCGGGGACCCGGGATCGGGAGCTGCCAACACTTCCAACGATACCACCCCTTCACATTCCTTTACTTCCGCCGGGAACTACATTGTTGAGCTGTTTGTTCGCCATATAGACCTACGCACCGATACCGCCAGAATCACCCTCACGATACTGGAAGCTCCGGAAACAGATCTGGGCCCAGACAGCGTGATCTGTTCCGGCGACTCGATTACCTATGATGCAGGCAGTTGCACCGGATGCACTTACCAATGGGACAATCTGCTGACCGGACAATACAATATTGCAAACTCCCAAACCTATACAGCTTACGATTCGGGGATCTATGTTGTTACTGTCATCAACCCGAATGGCTGCAACGGAGCCGACACCACCCAACTCTCCATAGTTGATGGCGTTCATGTGATGGCCTATCCGGTTTCAATGGAGATCTGCTCCGGCGACACGGCACAGGTTTCCCTGCAATGTACTTTCCCGCCCTGTGATTTCACCTGGACCGCACTGGCCTCTTCGCCATTGGTGACAGGGTATTCGGACGGGACAGGGCCTGTCATCGACCAGCCCCTACACAATGCTGATACCATCGATCAGACTGTCACCTATACCATTCTCCCCTCCTCTCCTTCCTGCAGCGGAGTTCCATTGGATTACCCCGTAACCGTTCACCCCGCACCACACGCATGGAGCGATCCCCCCTCCCTGACCATCTGCAGCGGGCAGGAAGCGGCGCTTTCTCTTTCCTCCAACCTCGACGAAACCACCTTCTCCTGGAGCGCTTATGGCTCTTCTGTTGATGTAACCGGCTTTTCCGACGGAACGGGGCCTCTCATCAGTCAGGTGTTGCAAAATTCGGGAGAGGAAGTCGGCACCGTCACCTACCTGGTTACCCCGGTCAGCGGTATTGGTTGTGTTGGATTGGTGGATTCCGTAATCGTGACCATACTGCCTGTGGTGGAGGCCACCATCATGCCTCCCTCCACCACCATCTGTTCGGCAGATACCACCGGCATTTTGCTGTTTTGCAACCTTTCCGGTTGTGATTTCTCCTGGACGGCCGTAGCCTCCTCCCCCCTGGTGAGCGGGTTCTCCGGCGGAACAGGAGATACCATCCGCCAGATCCTATTCAACAACGATACCACGGATCAACATGTCACCTATTCAATTGTTCCATCGATCTCAGGTTGCGGCTCCGACACCACAGAGTACCCTGTGTTGATCCATCCCCTGTTACCGGTCTCCGTCACCATCTCAGCTTCTTTAAACCCGGTCTGCTCAGGAATCCCGGTCACCTTCACCGCCACACCGGTCAACGGAGGAATCTCCCCCACGTTTCAGTGGCAAGTCAACGGAACCAATACCGGAACCAACAGTGATGTTTTTACCTATAATCCGGCATCCGGCGATCAGGTATCTGTCATCCTGACTTCAAGTGAAACCTGCCCCTCCAACAATCCCGCCACCAGCAACTTCATAGAAATGAACGTGGTGGAGGCGCCCGCCGTGAGCCTGACGGCCTGCTTTGACACCATCACCACCACCCACGCCAAGCCCATTCTGCTGCGTGGAGGGATACCTTTGGGAGGGAGTTACAGTGGGACGGGTGTGACCAGTTCGACAGGTGGGACAAGTTGGACGTTTGATCCGGCGATAGCAGGTGTGGGAGTTCATGAAATCACCTACCGCTACACCAACTCCGCCGGCTGCATGGACTCAGCAAAACTTTCCATTCTCAATTCTCAATTCTCAATTCTCAACTGCGGCGACAGCCTAACCGATGTCCGCGACAACAAGAAGTATCCCACCATCCAAATCGGTTCGCAATGCTGGATGGCCGCCGGCCTTGATTACGGAAACGAGATCGACAGCGACCTTCCCCAGCGCGACAACTGCATCCCGGAAAAATATTCTCCTCCTTCGTCCTTCGTCCCTCGTCCCTCGTTCTACCAGTGGGATGAGGTGATGCAATACCAGGAGACCGAAAACCTCCAGGGCCTTTGCCCCCCCGAATGGCATGTTCCTTCGGAAGCTGACTGGGAGATCCTGTTTGCCAACTGGACCAACAATGCTTTTGCCGGCAAACCGTTGCTTTATACCGGCTTCTCAGGGTTCAACGCCCTGCTGACAGGCGTTCAGTTTTTTAACCGCCTCTGGGAGTTTGCGGATACCGCCACCTTTATATGGAGCTCCACCGCCCACGGTCACTGGAAAGCCTGGGCGCATGCCATGAATCAATACAATTATTCTGTCTCCTATTACCCCTCCTATCGCATTAATGCGTTTTCGGTGAGGTGTGTGAGGGATTGAAACAAGGTTGTCAGTTGTCGGTTCCGCTTGAATTTGAAAAAATTAGGCATAGACATTGATTTTGATATTGAAATGTCTTATCTTTATTAGGCTATAATAAAATATCTCTGCACGATTTGATTTTCTCTGGTCTAAAATATCTTCTTAATGTACCCCCCCCCCTCGTGGCGGTTCTATAAAATTTACGCACCGAACTTCCCGGCGTTTGGCAGCGCCGGAGAATATTGGTCCGCCCACGGATTCCTATCCAAGGCTTCTCACGTAAAAATGGCACCGTTTGTCACCACGCTTACAACGTACCTATTACTATCCGGAAATTAGGTAAGAACAATCTGGATGTCTATGGCCCATGGGTTCCCCTTTTTACAATACTCATGAGCCGGAAAATAACCAATCGCTACATCCTGGATTAACTAACAAGAATAGGATCTCTAATCAGGAAACCATCCCGATATTCTGCTATAAAACGCAGATCATTTAATTCTTAATTGAAAACGTATATCATTTATAAACAATTTAATACGAAAAACATGAAAACAATCTCACTTATTTTTCTTTTTGGTTGTTTCAGCCTCTTTGGTTATTCGGAACATCCGATAAAGCCCGTTAAAAAATCCGATGCTACCGGGAAAGCCGTTTTTTCCCCTGGATCTGCTGCTCAGGATCAATGCTCCGGGTCAACCAGTATGGTTCCCGTAACCGTCGAAGTAACTATCGCTGATTGCCCGGACTATGATTGCAGTCTTCCCGGGCCAACTTGTAACATTCAACTATGAGTCCCCTCCGAGAAGGGGGTTTATGATAAAACGAAAAAATTGATGATGATCGATAAAAGTAGCGCAATGGAAAACTTTCGGCCCCGAATAGGCTTTATACTGTTCCGGAGTTCGGGATAGCCTGGGCAGAATGGTGCCATGGCGAGTAAAAATGTTGTTTTAAACGTTCTTTGACATAGTTGTTTCGTAAAGTTAACTATCCGTACAAGATTGATCCACAGACATCTGCAACAAGCCCACATTTTTTGCTTGATTTGTCCCCTGTATTTTGATTTACCATTTATCAGCGGGATTCCAAATTGAAAAATGGTTGCTTCCACATTGTTTCGCTTATGGAGTTCTTCCACTGGTCGTCCTTTCATTTCACGGCGCATGTTTGAAGTCCGGATGGCTTGCTGACCAAAATAGTAACCATTGGGTGTTTCTATTCTCCATCTGTCTTCCTTGCTGTTTTTTTGTTTTTTAACTAAAACAGCCTGGATGCATTCACCTGTTTTGGTATCAGTGACTTGTAATCCTGTAGGGGTCATTTCTAAGTCATATCTTGATTCGGCGCCTTGGATTCCAGTGAAAACCATGTCGATATTTTCGCAACACCCATCATTGGCAGGACTTTGGTAAGCTCCATCAGCGTAAGCTTTTTCAACTAGTTGGCCAATAACTTCAATGGTTGCCTGAATAGCTGGTTCAACAAATGCGGTGTCGGGGGTATTGGCTTTTTCAACAAGTACATTGGTAATCAGGTTCAGGCCTTCATCCGAACAAGTTTCCGTAATGTTCACGCTGTAGCCTTTTACCTTCTGATCTCCTTTGTTGCGGTAAGCGCTGTCGGGATCGTGCGGGGATTGAACACTCGATGAAGAGATTTCTTCTTTCGGACGAAGTTCAACCTGTTGATCTTCGGATACCTTGTATTGTTCGTTGAATACACGTTGGAGAAGCAGAAAGGATTCCGCTTGGAGATCGCCAAACAATTTCAGCAGTTTGTAACTAATAATACCGATCGGTTGCAACCTGCCTTTGATTTCTTCCCTGGTGCTGCGATAAACTGTTTTGAGCGGTTCTTCTGCGGCAAGTCTTTCCAGTTGTTCCAGGTCGGCTGCCGGAAGTGCTGATTTTGCAGTATTATCGAGTGTTTTAAAAAACATGCACAGTGTATGAAGGATGATCTCGTAACGGGAAAACAGAGCGATGTTGCCTCCAATGAGTTTACTGTCCATGCGAATGCTCCGGCCATTTACGTCAAACTCCTTAACCTGTTCGCTGGTAATTTGTGCAAAGGCCTTTCCCATCAAATCTTCACCAGTTTGTTTTTGATGGTCATATATCCGCTTGCGCAAAAGGTAATATGTCGATTCTACAGGCAATGGATCATTCATGTTGAACAATCCTAATGCACTGCGAACAAGCAGGTTAAACCGACAATGTTCAAAAAGTTGTGAATCGCTCCATGCAAAAGATTCTTTTAGAATCATCATCCCAACAAGGATACGGATGGAGGAGTTCGGTGCACCAGTTGTGATATTGAATAAGATACTGAATATGGTTTCATCAATACGCATTACAACCTGATCATGGAACTGGTTATGCCAATGCCCTTGATCACTGTACTGTTTGAATGCCGAACTCTCCAACATCATCGGAACGCTGGTGAAGGCATCCAACTGCGGTTCTTTGTTTGATTTTTTAAACATGGGCTATGCTTTACTTATCGAAACAAATCTACCGGTAAAAAACAATAAATACAAATCAAGTTATTGACAATCATTTGTTTATAACCATATCAAAAATGAATACATATAACTACTATTATAAATCAGTTTAACCCAAACAGGCCCTCCGACTTTTCGGAGTGGACTCAACTATGTATTTACCAAGATGATTGCAACGGTTCTCCTCTTGCTTGTACAGCATTTTATCCGGATACTTGTTCGTATCGTATAGAGGTAAGAGCTGAGGAATCTTCTACTTTATATTCAAAATTAGTTGTAACCGGTTGTACTAATCAATGGAATACAGGTTGTTATCAAGGATATCCTAATGTTCCATCAGGCGGCGGGACTGTGTATATTACTGATCAACAGTTTTGTCCATAAACTTTCTAATGGGATTGTCTCAAAAGTACTTTAACACAAAGGACTCAAAGGATTACACGAAGGATCACAAAGGAATAAAGTTTGATTCTCAGTACCTTAACGCTCTTTTGTGTTGTACTTCTCGTTCCTTTGTGGTTCATTTTTCTTCTTTTGAAGACAGCCCCTTTCAAACAATTTATCAGTAATTTTATATTCCTTCTCAAAGCAACAGGACAAGATTGTATTATGGATAGAAGCTTCTTGCGAATTGCTGTAATTACTTGTTTCAGTATTTTTTTATCTTCCTCATGTTTTCCCCAGGGAGAATTCGACAACTGGTACTTTGGCGCTTATGCAGGGCTTAACTTTAATTCCGGATCGCCGGTCGTATTACCGGGAAATCCATATAACTCCGGAGGAAGTAAGTTTGAAGCCAGTGTATCTGATTCTACCGGTAATCTTCTTTTTTTTTCAGGAGGGATTAAAGTATTTGACCGTAACTTAGAAATTATGCCCAATGGGGATGGATTGCTGGGAGGTGAGTTTTGGGGATTAGGCCAATTTATCATGATCGTTCCATTCATTTACGATAAAAATAAATACTACCTTTTCACCGTCCGTTATTATACTGGTTATGCACTTGTGATTGGTCTTCATTATTCGGTTCTGGATATGCAATTGCATGGAGGATACGGGGATATCGTAGCCGGAAGCAAGAATATTCCATTGTTTATGGGCGACAGCGCTGTCAACCAACTGACCGCCATCCGCCATCATAACAACCGGGATGCCTGGGTGGTTGCTAAAAGACACGGGTTGAACGGAGCCGACTACCTTGCTTATCTGGTCACATCCGACGGAATAGACACCGTTCCGGTGGTCAGTCCAAGCAGTATACACCGCCCATATTGGGGATTCCCGTCAAGCGCAAATAAAAAAGATGATCATATAAGGATCTCTCCTGACGGCAGGTTTCTTGTTAGCCGTGATTCGCTAATTGAGGTCTGCCGGTTTAATGCATCCACGGGAGAGGTGACTCCAGAATTTACATTTCAATCAAATGATTCTACTGTTATGGGGGGATTTGAGTTTTCACTGGATTCCAGGTATCTTTATTCGAGTATGTCAAGTATTGAGAATCCAGCAGATAACGATAATCTTGTTCAATATGATATGCACGATGAGGATTCTTTATCATTTGTAATAAACCGGACTGTGATTGGGGACAGCGCTGGCTATTCCATTCAAATGGCCCCAGACGGAAAAATATATCTTGACAACTATTGGACTGGTAGATATCTGAACGTTATTCATTCTCCTTCTCAGCCTGGCCTCTCCTGCGGATATCAAAAAGATATCCTTGATTTTCCCGGATCGATGTCGCATTATAATTCGCTTTGCACTTTTCTTCAGCGATACAAAGCCTTCGTCCATCATACAGGTCATTGCGTAGGTGATTCCGTTCATTTTATATCAGATATTTGGCCTCCGGCCGACAGTATTCACTGGGATTTCGGAGATCCCGCTTCAGGCGCTTCCAATGGCTCCAATCTTGCCAATCCGGCACACCTGTTTTCAGGCCCGGGAACCTATACCATAGAGCTCTGGGTGAGGCACAACGACTTGCGCACCGACACCACTTGGGTGACCATCTCTTTCCCAAATCCTCAACCCGGCCCCGACAGAACCATCTGCAATGGCGACACCGCCATCTTTGATGCCGGGTATTGTGAAGGATGCACCTACCTGTGGCGGAATCTTCTGAACGGAGACACTGTGGGAACCACTCAAACCTACATAGCCACGGCTTCAGGAACCTATGAAGTGGCCGTTAC
>Ga0208828_1001102_pt1 | contig 10778 bp, 9 predicted proteins | sample Kivu_160m_FD_185487 | JGI IMG/M metagenome (GOLD analysis project Ga0208828, IMG submission 185487) | Freshwater microbial communities from Lake Kivu, Western Province, Rwanda to study Microbial Dark Matter (Phase II) - Kivu_160m (SPAdes)... | ecosystem: Environmental > Aquatic > Freshwater >... | reverse complement strand
ACATGAAGATGATCTATCCCACGCTGGTGAGGAAATCAGTCTTTTCTGCCGAGTACTCCACTTTCGATGTGATACGGGGATTGATCGGCATATCGGGATCCATAGACTTTCTGAAACAAAATAACCTGAGCTCCATCGACATGTATAAGATCGTGAGGAAAGTGGAGGTGCCCTTCTTTATTTTCTCCGGGGTACAGGATGCCCTGACTGACCCAGCCCTTACCCGTGCCTATTTTGATTATTTGGAGGCGCCCTACAAGAAGTTCGTGCTGTTCGAGAAATCCACCCACCATCCCAATTACGAAGAGACAGAAAGATATAACAGCCTGATGATAGATGAGGTTAAGCCGGTCGGTCTTGAATTTGGAGGCCAGCAGTAACTTTCTCCTTTCTCCTTACTCCTTATTTTTCCAGCTCTCCCTTCAGCGTCGCTCCTGTGCAGCCGGTAACCCTGACGGCCACCCGGTCGCCCGGCTGGCTGTCCCCGCGGGGAAACACGATCACCTTGTTTTGTGAATTTCGCCCGAAGAGTTGGTACTTTGATTTCTTCGATGTTCCTTCAACCAGGACCTCGAAGGTTCGGCCAATATCGGCCTGATTGCTCTGTAATGCTATAATAGCCTGGAGGTCAATGATTTCCTTTAAACGCTGCGACTTGACCTTTTCGGGAACATCATCTTTCAGGTGCTCTGCCGCAAAAGTGCCCGGGCGTTCGGAATACTTGAACATGAAAGCAAAATCGAATTTCACCTCCGTCAGGAGGGAAAGGGTTTCGCGGTGATCCTCGTCGGATTCTCCCGAAAATCCGCAGAAAACATCGGTTGTGATCCCGCATCCGGGCAGGATCTCCCGTATGGCCCGGATCCGGTCGAGGTACCACGACCGGTCATATTTCCGGTTCATCGCCTTCAGCACCCTTGAGCTTCCCGATTGCACGGGAAGATGAATGTGCTTGCAGATATTCGGATTCCGGGCAATCACACGCAAGGTCTCATCCGACATGTCCTTCGGATGCGAGGTGGTAAACCGTATCCGCATACCCGGCACCGCTCTTGCCACCTTCTCAAGCAACACCGGGAAATCAACCTCCCCTGCGCCCCAGTGATAGGAGTTCACATTCTGTCCCAGGAGCGTCACCTCCCCGTACCCCCCTGCTTCAAGGTCCTTCACTTCATTCAGGATATCCAGCGGATCGCGGCTCCGTTCCCTGCCACGCGTATAAGGCACAATGCAGTAGGTGCAGAAATTGTTGCAGCCACGGGTGATTGAAACGAATCCCGATATGCCATTGCTCTCCAGGCGGGTAGGGCAGATTCCCGCATAGGTTTCTTCCGCCGTGAGGTCAATATTGATGACCCGGCCGCCGGCGAAAGAACGTGTCAGCAGGTCGGGCAGGGTCCGGTAGGAATCGGGACCGGCCACCAGCGTGACTCCATGATCACTGATCAGTTTCTCACCGATCCTTGCAGCCATGCACCCGAGAACCCCGATGACAAGTCCGGGTTTCGTTTTCCTCAACCGGCGGAACAAGGCCAGCCGGCCATAAATGCGTACCTCTGCATTTTCCCGTACCGAGCAGGTATTTACAAGGATCGCATCGGCCGATTCCATGTCCCCGGTAACCTCATAACCTTCCCGCGCAAGAATGGAGGCAACGGTTTCGCTGTCAGCAAGATTCATCTGGCAGCCGTATGTTTCCATATAGACCCGGCGCATGTGAGCTTTCCTGTTTTCAGGCCGCTAAGATACAGGATAAATTAGTACCTTTGGCCCGGCCCGGGATCTATTCCCCTGTGCTGCCGTTGATGAAGAAAACCGGACTGATCCTGTTGGTTCTGACGCTTCTGCCCCTTGCAGCCTGGTCACAGGTGGAAGGGCTTTACACCCCGCCGCCCGATTCCGTGTCACTGGTGATCGACCGGATGGACGACGGAAGCAAGCCCGGTAAGATCATCCTCAACCAGGATCCGCGCCTGACTTCCGTCCTGCGCAAACATGCGGCCTTCAATAAGTCTCATGGCTATTCCGGATGGGCTATCCTGATCTATAAAGGCCGTGAAATAGCCCGTGCCAACCAGGCCAGGGCTGAATTCGAAAACCTGTACGCCCAGATGAACCTGCCTGTCGAAGTGCAATACAACGAACCCGATTTCTCCACACTGGCGGGTTTCTTCCGGAACAAGGAAGACGCTTTCCGGTTCAAGAAACAGATTGAAGTGACTTTTACCCAGGCCTATCTGGTTAGAACAAGGATTTTACAGGATTGAACAAGGGGAAAGCCAACGATGAGTGATCCCATCAAGCATGAATGCGGGATAGCCTATATCAGGCTCCTTAAACCCCTGAATTACTATCAGGAAAAATACCATACCTGGAAATGGGGACTCAACAAGCTCTACCTGTTGCTCGAAAAGCAGCACAACCGCGGACAGGACGGGGCCGGAGTCGCCAACCTTAAACTGAATCTCCCGCCAGGCAAGCCTTATATCTACCGCCATCGTTCGAATGACCGGGAACCGATCCACAAGGTGTTCGAACTGATCCATGAAAGCATCGAAAATGCGATGTCCGAGCATTCCGGAGATCCTGAAGACGCCCAGCACGCGTATGAACATGTTCCATTCGCCGGAGAGGTCTTTATCGGGCACCTCCGCTACGGAACCTTTGGGCGGAACAGCCTCGACACCGTCCACCCGGTGATGCGGGCCAACAACTGGAAGTCGAGGAGCCTCGTGCTGGCCGGCAATTTCAACCTGACCAATGTCGACGAACTGTACAACTCCCTGCTGCAGATCGGGCAGCACCCCGTCAATTACTCCGATACGGTGACGATACTCGAAAGGGTAGGCCATTTCCTCGATGTGGAGGTGGAAACACTCTACCGGCAATTCAAAGCTGAAGGCTACGGGAAATCGGAAATTACGCCGCTCATCGCCGAGCATCTCGACCTGCCTGCAATCCTTGGACGGGCCAGCAAGAAATGGGATGGCGGGTACGTCATAACCGGAATGACCGGCCAGGGTGATTCATTTGTGATGCGAGATCCCTGGGGCATACGGCCCGCTTTCTGGTATCAGGATGATGAGATCCTGGCTGCGGCCTCCGAAAGTCCCGTTCTCAGGACCGTTTTCAATCTTTCGTCGGATGCCATCCGCGAACTGAGCCCCGGTCATGCCGTCATCGCACGTAAGAGCGGCATGATCGGCGATTACGAGGTGCGGGAACCCCAGGAAAGAAAATCCTGTTCCTTTGAACGGATCTATTTTTCAAGAGGTTCCGATAAAGCCATTTACCGGGAAAGGAAAATGCTGGGCAAGCTCCTCGTGCCAAGGATCCTGGAAGAGGTGGACCACGACCTGGAAAACACCGTGTTTTCCTATATCCCCAATACGGCTGAATCGGCTTTCTACGGGATGATCGAAGGCCTGAACGACTACCTGGCGGGAATCAAGAAGAATCGCATCCTGGGGGGGATCCCCCCGGAAGAACTGGATAAATTGCTCAGGATGACTCCCCGCGTGGAAAAGATCGCCATCAAGGATGCCAAGCTTCGGACCTTCATCACGCAGGACAAGGAACGGGATGACCTGGTGGCGCACGTGTATGACATTACTTACGGTGCGATCAGGAGGGGAAAAGATAACCTCGTTGTGATCGACGATTCAATCGTAAGGGGCACCACCCTGAAGAAAAGCATTATCCGGATACTCGATCGGCTGGGACCCAAAAGGATCGTGGTCGTCTCTTCGTCTCCCCAGATCCGCTATCCTGATTGTTACGGGATCGACATGACCAAACTTGGTGATTTCATAGCCTTCAGGGCTGCCATGGAACTGCTGAATGAACGGGGGATGTGGGAACTGGTTTACCAGGTTTATTACCGGAGCAAGGAGGACCAGTCAAAACCCAAGGAAGAGATCGTCAACCACGTGAAAAAGATCTATGAGCCCTTTACCGCCGGGGAAATCTCTCAGCAGGTGGCCAGGATGATGCATTCAGATGAGGTTAGGGCCGATATCCGCATTGTTTACCAGACTGTTGAAAACCTTCATACGGCCTGTCCCAACGACCTGGGCGATTGGTATTTTACGGGCGATTACCCCACACCCGGCGGCAACAAGGTGGCCAACCAGTCCTTCATCAACTACTACGAAGGGAAAAATCAAAGGAGTTATTAGTCTAAGGCTCAAGGCTCAAGGCTCAAGGAGGTATAATTCTTTAGTCTCTGGTCTTTAGTCTTTGTTCTTGAGCCTGCGTGCCTGCTTGATTCCCTCGCGAAACATCTGTGGGTAACGGATCCTTATGTGCCGGAGGTTGAGCGGGGCGATCCGCAGCATATCGCGGATATAGGAGACGAAATGCCGCTGGCTTTTCTCCTCGTATATATCCGACAGGGTGATCAGGATGCCGGTTTCCTCAACTCCCCCGAACTCGTCGTTGATGGCCGTGCCAAAGGTTTTCATGGTCGGAGAAAGGCTCATATAGGAATTGATCAGGGGCGGGATGCGAAGGCCGAGGATGCGGATCTCGCGTGAAAGGATCTTGTAATCCTCCTCATAGGATCTTCCGTGGAAGATCGGCTCGAGGTAATCCAGGTCATGAGGCTTGATAAGAGGATTCAGCGGAGTCACGAGCTGATCCGGATCGGGGAAATACTTGTTCAGGAAGTAAAGGATCAGGTTGCGCCCTTTGGGGTCATAATCGGTGTACATGGTGACCTTCCCGAAAAAGTATTTGGCCTCATGGTATTCGAGGCAGATAGCCCCCAGCCCGTCCCAGAGGTTATCCAGGGCAAACAGGCCCTTCCGCAGAAGGCGGGTCGACTGGTACAGCGGCTGGACAAATGAACGTCCCAGCTCAATCGTGTAGGGCATGTATTCCTTCAGGAACCTGTCGGTGAAATGGAAAAGATGCGATGTGGCCAAATACTGGTCTGTCTTGTTGCTGCAATCCATGTCTGTGCAGACGAAAAACCGGTATCCTCCCAGTATCTCCTGCTCCTTGGGATCCCAGACGATGAGCTGGTGATAGGGGTTGTCCGAGATGTCATAATGGTCAATATCCACCTCGTCCCCGGTTCCTCCCCCCGCTTCCCTAAAGGAGAGCTCGCGCAGCCGCCCGACTTCCCTCATCAGGTTCGGGCATTCCGAAGCCAGAAAGGTAAAGATCTGATTATGACTGTAATTGGTCTCTCTCAGGAAGTGTTCGGGGGTTAGTTCGCTCAACAGTATCTCACGGCTGATCCGGGGTGCAATCCGTTTTATTCCCATGGCTTGATCCGGTTAAGAGTGTTGCCGGAGATCCCGGCCCATCTGATAAACGATCTTCTTCACATGGGCAGCCCACGCTTCCGGGCTCCGGGAAGAATCAAAGGATCTCCACTGGATCGGCTCTCCGAACCGGATGGTGAGCTTCATGCCTTTTTGCTTGAACATCTCATTCGGCAGGTAAAGCATCTCGATATTGGAACGGATACCCAGGAACTTCCGGAGATTGGCCAACCGGTAAAAAAAACCTGAAACACGCCCCGTTATGTAAACGGGTATTACATCCCGCTCGTGCAGGAAGGCTTTTTTGACGAAAGTGCTTTTCCATTCCAGATCCTCGATCTTGAACCAGCGACGCCGGCTCACCAGTCCCGAGGCAAAGAAAATGATCGGATCATCGCCTTCGAAAGCCTGCAGCATCTGCGCAACCTCCTCCTTGGCATTACCCCCGTGCTTGTTCACCCCGATCATGAATTCCTTCAGGGGCTTGACGTTCAGCAACAGGTCGTTGGAGACGCTCTTGGGTCGCGGCCGGATCTGCTCTTCGATGACCTTCAGCAAACACAGGCCGTCAAGCCCGCCCAACGGATGGTTAGAGGCAAAGATCAGCCGGCCCTCCTTCGGGACCTTTTCAATCCCCTGAACCTCGATCCGGGCTCCCATGAATTCAAGAGTCCGGTTGATGAATTGCAACCCAGTCACACCTTCATTCAGGATCAGGAAATCATTGATCTCATCCTGATGTACAATTCTCTTCAGGTAACGGATCAGGAAGCGCGGCATGCGCTTGAGCAACCTGGCATTCTTTGAAGCAAAGGCCTTTTCTACATCGATGAGCTGAACGTTGCTGTTTTCAGTGCCGGTCATGGAGTCGTTTTTGATGCCCAAAAATACAAATTAACCCGATCGCCTGTGCTTCCGGAGAGCACCAGCCTGCTTCCGGATTAAAAGTTATTAACATCGACCCAAAAAAATGTGGGAAAAAATGGGAGAGAGTGTCAGTAAGTGTTATTTTTATCGCAGAAACGATGAAAAAGTATGTCTCGGTTCAAGGGTGATCACTATTGCAAAGTCGATTCCAAGGGCAGGATCCTTTTCCCGGCAAAGCTGAAAAAACAGATGCCTGCCGAGGCCGGAGAGGTCTTTGTGGGCAAGCTGAGCACTTTTGAAAAAAGCCTGGTTCTCTATCCCGAGAATGTCTGGAACCACCTGGTGGAACGCACGCTCAGAAAGCTGAATCCCTACAATGCCCGGCATGACCAGTTCCGCAGAGATCTGTTCAGGGACGTCATTGAACTTGAATTTGACGGATCGGGCCGGATATTGTTGCCACGGCGGTTCCTGGAAGTTCTAAAGTCCGTCCCCGGGGAGGGAAGCGAAGTGGTCCTGGCCGGCCAGGGTGACCGCGTTGAGCTCATGTCGAAGGAGCGCTACCAGGAAACCGGGCTTGGCAATGAGGAAAGACAAATCCTGGGTGAAGAGGTCATGGGGAAATTCACATGGGATGATGAAGGATGATGGGGGAAACCTGTTATCACATACCTGTACTGTTGAATGAAAGCGTATCAGGATTGGCGATACGGCCGGGAGGAACCTATGTTGACCTTACTTACGGAGGAGGAGGCCACTCGCAGGAGATCCTGAACCGGCTGAAAGGGGGCCGGCTGATCGCCTTTGACCAGGACCCGGCCGTAAAACGGCACCTCATCCGTGACAAGAGATTCCACTTTGTAGGGCACAATTACAGATATCTCGGGAATTACCTGCAATATATGAACATGACTCCGGTCGACGGCATCCTGGCTGATCTGGGCATCTCATCAGCCCACATCGATAACCCGGAACGGGGCTTCTCCTTCCGCCACGATGCTCCCCTCGATATGAGGATGAATCCCGCGATACCGCAAACGGCCGCGGAACTGCTCGACCAGGTTGCCGAAACTGAACTTATCACCATTCTCCGCGATTACGGGGAAGTGGACCAGCCGGGCCGGATAGCCCGTAAAATCACGCAGGAACGGGAGATCCGGCCCTTTGGCACCACGCGGCAGCTGGCGGATTGCCTCAGGCCGCTGGCCCCGGCCGGCCGCGAAAACAAGCTCATGGCCCAGGTGTTTCAGGCACTCCGTATCGCCGTCAACCAGGAGATCGGGAGCCTCAGGAGCATGCTGTTCCAGACCGCCGGCCTCATCCGCGAAGGCGGCCGCCTGGTCATCATCAGCTACCATTCGCTCGAGGACCGGCTGGTCAAGAACTATATCCGTTCCGGAAACGAGGACGGAAAACTGCAACCTGACCTGTACGGAAAAACCAGCGCGCCGTTCAGGCCTGTCAACCGGAAGGTCATCGTGCCCGGTGTAGCTGAAACGGAGAGTAACCCGCGGGCCCGAAGCGCCCGGTTAAGGATAGGTGAAAGAACTGAATTCAGGGTACATGTTCAATAAAAAGAAAAAATCACAGAAGGAATTCATCCCGACCAGCCAGGAGATCCGGGAAACCCAAAAAGTGACCGTCAAGGATCTCATCGGAGGCAAAATGCTCTCCCGCGAAGTGGTTGTCAGGCAGATCCCCTTCATCCTGTTCATCGCGGCCCTGATCCTTTTTTATATCATCAATCAGTACAGGGGCGAAAACATCATGCGGCAGATCATGGCCCTGGAGAAACAGGTCAAGGAGCTGCGGTCGGAATATTCCTCCACTGCCTTTGACCGACAGCAAATGAGCACCCAGTCGGAAATCCTGAAAATGATCAACGAGAAAGGCCTGCCCCTTCTGGAAGCCAGGACTCCGCCTTATGTGATCGAGATGAAAGAGTAGAGACCATGGAGATCAAGAAAACCATAATGTCGCGCATAGGGGTGGTTTACCTGATCACCTTCCTGGTGGCCATGGCCATCCTGGGAAAGGTGCTCTACCTGCAAACCATCAAAGGCGAAGAATGGAAAAGCGCAGCCGAGAACCTGAGCCAGCGGCACCAGCCGATCACGGCTAACCGGGGCAATATCCTTTCCCGGAACGAGGAAGTGCTCGCAAGCTCCCTCCCACGGTTCAACGTGGCCATGGATCCCTGCAGCTCCGGAATGGACGAGACGCAGTTCAACCAGCTTCTCCCGGGCCTGGCTGCCGGATTGAACCGGATGTGGCCCGACAAGACCCCCGAACAATATGCCCGGCTGATAAAAAATGCACGGGCCAAAGGCGACAAATATGTCAGGATCCATAAGGAAGCCACCTATGACGAATCCCGGCAGGTACAGCAACTTCCCCTCTTTTCACTGGGCCAGTACAAGGGGGGGCTTATCCTGGAGCAGGTGAGCAGGCGGGAAAGGCCTTATAAAACCCTGGCCAGAAGAACCATCGGTTACCTCAATGAAAGCGAGACCGGGCCCGAGGTCGGCATCGAGGGATCTTTTGATTATTACCTGCGGGGCCGCGATGGCATGCGCCTGGTGGAGAGGATCAGCGGAGGAACCTGGATGCCCCTGAACACCGAGAACGAGATCGATCCGGAAGACGGGTATGATGTTGTAACCACCCTGGATGTCAATTACCAGGATGTAGCCCAGAAAGCGCTGCACGACTGCCTCGTCACCCTCGGGGCCGAGCACGGGTGCGCGGTCCTGATGGAAGTGGCCACCGGGGAGATCCTGGCCATGGCCAACCTCAGCTTGAACGAGGATGGCAATTATTACGAGGATATCAACTATGCCGTCTGGGAACGCACGGAACCGGGCTCCACCTTCAAAGTTGCGGCAATCATGGCTGCCCTCGAGGATGGATTTGTCGACCTGACCGATACCATCCAGACTTTCTCAGGACGCTTCATCATGCACGGACTTCCGATCACGGATGCCCATACCGGCGGTTTCGGATTGCTGACCGTGCGGCAGGTAATCGAAAAATCATCCAATATCGGGATGGCCCGGATCATCGACAAGAGCTACCGGTCAAACCCGGAACGGTTCCTGGAACGGCTCTACGGAATAGGCCTGGGCCGCCCGCTGAACCTGGAGATCGCGGGAGGCCAGGAACCATTCATCAAAAGCACTTCCAGCCCTACCTGGACGATAACTTCACTCCCCTGGATGGGATTCGGTTACGAGGTGGAGCTGACACCCCTGCAGGTGCTGACTTTCTACAATGCCATCGCCAACAACGGGCGAATGGTCAAGCCCAGGCTGGTGAAATGCCTGAAAGCCAACAGCCAGCAGGTGAAGGTCTATCAGACCGAAGTGCTCCAGCCTTCGATCTGTTCAGATGAGACCCTCCGGAAAGTCAGATCGATGCTTGAGGGAGTGGTGACCGGCGGCACCGCCAGGAACCTGAAAAACGATCTTTATTCCATTGCCGGCAAAACCGGAACGGCTGTGATATCCCAGGGATCGAAAGGCTATAAGACCGAAAGTGGAAGGAAAGACTACCGCGCCTCTTTCGTGGGCTATTTCCCGGCCGGGCACCCGAAATACAGCTGCATCGTGGTCGTTACCCGGCCGACACAGGGATCCTATTACGGAAACATTGTCGCCGGCGAGGTGTTTAAGGCCATTGCCGACAAAGTCTTCGCGACCAGCCTGGACCTCCACTCCAGCCTTGCCGGTCCATTGGATTCCCTGGTCAATCCGGTGCCATTTGTCAATCCGGGCCGGCAACCCGAAGTCACTTACCTGCTGAAGGAACTGAAAATCCCGTCCATCGCCCTTAAAACGGACGAACCCTGGGCCCAGGTGATCCGTCAGGATAAAATCCTCAAGGTAGAGGCGATCCAGGGAGTCGATAGCCTGTTCCCGAACCTGATCGGGATGGGACTGAGAGATGTGCTCCCCGAACTTGAGAACAGGGGTTACACCGTCCGGGTCAGGGGTACGGGCAGAATATACAGCCAGGTACCGTTGCCCGGTACGCCTGCCGATAGTGTCGGGGTTGTCGAACTTCAATTGAGCGTTTTATGAAAACCGTCGGTGAACTGCTGGAAGGGATTGACATACTGGAGCTGAAAGGCGATCGTTCGGCAACGGTGCAGGGACTCACGCTCGACTCCCGGACCGCTGCACCCGGGACGCTTTTTGCGGCCGTCAGGGGCACCCATGCCGACGGACACGGTTTCATTCCCCAGGCCCTGGCCGGCGGAGCCTGCGCCATACTATGCGAAAAATTGCCGGACCATACGGCCGAAGGGATCACCTACATCCGTGTGGCCGATTCGGGACGAACGGTCGGACCGATCGCTTCGGCTTTCTATGATCATCCCAGCCGTCACCTCAAAGTGATCGGCGTTACGGGTACCAATGGCAAAACAACCGTTGCCAGCCTGCTCTGGCAGCTGTTTGAAAACCTGGGCTATCCCAGCGGACTCCTCTCAACGATCCACGTGCGCATACATGACCGCCTGGCTGCGGCAACCCATACCACTCCCGATCCCATCAGCATCCAGAAACATCTCGGCGAAATGATGCGGGCCGGCTGCACCTTTGCCTTCATGGAGGTCTCCTCCCATGCCCTTGACCAGGGAAG
>Ga0208828_1001101_pt1 | contig 10787 bp, 10 predicted proteins | sample Kivu_160m_FD_185487 | JGI IMG/M metagenome (GOLD analysis project Ga0208828, IMG submission 185487) | Freshwater microbial communities from Lake Kivu, Western Province, Rwanda to study Microbial Dark Matter (Phase II) - Kivu_160m (SPAdes)... | ecosystem: Environmental > Aquatic > Freshwater >... | reverse complement strand
GAAAGCCGTTCTACGACGTGTTCAAGGCGACAGGGTTCGACTTCTACAAGATCGACCCTAACCTCTTCGCACCCGCAGTGGTCTCAGTAAACAACATGAGGACCGGGCAGACATTCAGATCAGGTCACATTAACGCGAGCGTGCTGAAGGAGACCATGGCAGTCATGACTGCCTGAGCGGAGACTCATGGTGTCCAATCGCCGGCTTGTCTCCCTCACGGGACCCAGAACCCAGTAGCTCGCATTATTCATCACCGCCAAGTGAGATTATCCTAGCTTGTGAATGCCAAGGCCGGTTGGACTCAACATCGAAACGACCAGAAATCAGATACCCACTGAGAACAAACTACAATACTCTCAACAGCAGGCTCGGACCGTGCAAGTTCGAGGGCCACAGGAAGCCTCGTCCGGGATTCCCGATCCTATATCAGGTGAGCGCCAATTTCGACTATGAACGCAAGCTATAGGAACTTGGACGTGTTTGGCTATACACGGCAGGTTTAACCCAAACCGCGGCACCATATTGAGCTCAGCCGGCTTCTGTATTGGCACATTCTCTCGAGCTAGAGATGGCTCTACTCAAGTCCGTTGACGAGTCACTGCTAGTTCCCGGCGAGATTGTGAGGGCGGCGATCTACGAGCGCCTTGAGAGAAGCTACCAGCTCAAGCGTGATGAGATTCCTGAGAAGCTTTCAGCCTTCCACGAGGCGCTAGGAGACTTGCTTGGTGCAGGAGGCAAAGTGATGGAGAGGCTGATCGCTAAGAGCCTCTATAGACGTCTCAGTTTGAACTTCGCACAACGTGACGGATGGACGCTGGTCGATTATGTGGACCATGCGAAGGAGGCGAAGAGAGACGACCGAAGAGAATGAGGGCGAAAGGAAGAAAGTGGAGGACGCGCTCCGAGCCTCCGAAGAGAAGTTTCGGGGACTCTTTGAGACGATGGCGCAAGGCGTCGTCTATCAGGACGCAGACGGGAGAATCGTTTCTGCGAATCCCGCGGCTGAAGGAATTCTGGGCCTAACGCTCGATCAGATGCAGGGCAGAACTTCCGCGGATCCCCGATGGAGGGCTGTCCACGAAGACGGCTCAGACTATCCTGGAGAAACACATCCCGCAATGGTTGCCTTGAGGACAGGTGAGCAAGTGCGTAATGCAGTCATGGGCGTCTTCAATCCCAAGAGTGAGCAGTACCACTGGATCAGTATCAATGCCGTCCCCCGATTCAAGTCAGGAGAAGCAAAGCCCTTCCAAGTCTACACCACATTCGACGACATCACTGAACGCAGACGCATGGAGGAAGAGATCAGAAGCCTTGCACGGTTTCCCTCTGAGAACCCAAACCCCGTCTTGCTGCTAGATAGGCATGGCACCGTCCAATCCGCAAACGAAGCAAGCAGGACGCTATTACAGAGCTGGGGTTCCGGAATTGGGCAACTTGCTCCGAAGACCTGGCGCGACCTGGCCACTGATGCGCTTTCCACCGGACAAAGCAAGAATATTGACACTGAGTCTGGCGGAAAGTCATACACGTTTCTAGTTAAGCCAATTGTGGAATCAGACTACGTCAACCTCTACGGAAGAGACATCACCGAACGCAAACGGATGGAGGAAACGCTGCGGGACAGCCTCGAACATGAGAAGCTCCTAAGCGACCTCGTTCGAAATGCTTCGCTGCCGGTTAGCATAGGTTATCCTGATGGACGCATTGGACGCTGCAATCCAGCTTTCTCCGAGCTGACAGGCTACACTGTAGAGGAATTGGAGACGATTGACTGGAACCTCAACCTGACGCCTCCGGAATGGCGAGAGCTCACATCTGCCAAACTGCAAGAGCTAGCTCACACTGGGAAAGCTGTACGCTATCGGAAAGAGTACATTAGAAAGGATGGTTCGAGAGTCCCTATCGAACTCGTTGTTCACCCGAAGTATGATACCGAAGGCAACCTCCAATACTACTTCGCATTCGTCACCGACATCACCGAACGCAAAAGGGCGGAAGAGGCATTGCGAGTGAGCGAAGAAAAGTATCGAGAACTATTTGAGGGGGCAATGGACGGCATCGCACTGGCCGACACAGATACCGGCATCTTGGTAGACTGCAACCAGGCGCTGGCGGCTATGGTTGGCAGGAATAGGGCAGAGCTGATTGGGCAACATCAGACCATTCTGCACCCCCCAGCCCGCGACAACAGCACATTCTCACCAACATTCAAACTGCACGCGACCACTCATGAGGGGCAAGTGCTGGAAACGCAAGTCATCACCGCCACGGGTGAAATCAGAGAAGTGGAAATCAAAGCCAGCTTGCTGCACCTCCAAGGAAGGAAGATGCTGCAGGGCATATTCCGAGACATCACCGAACGCAAGAGAGCGGAAGAGGCACTTCGCCGCCGGGCCGAGGAGCTGGCTGCGCTTCAGGCAACCGTGCTTGACATTACCGGCCCACACGATTTGCCCGCACTGCTCCAGGCCATCGTCGAACGGGCGGCACGACTAGTTGGCGCCCCGGCTGGAGGGATGTACCTATGTGATCCCGGGAAGCAGGAAGCCCGCTGCGTGGTCAGCTACAACACCCCACACGACTACACGGGGGCAATGCTCAAGTACGGTGAGGGAGCCGCCGGCATCGTAGCCCAGACTGGAGAACCCCTCATCGTCGATGATTATCGCACATGGCAAGGACGAGCCGGTGCCTTCGAGGAAGAGCGGCCTTTCGGTGCCCTTCTAACGGTGCCCATGATCTGGCAGGGCCGGGTGACAGGCGTGATCCACGTCCTCGACGATACCGCGTCCCGACGCTTCACACAGGCGGATCAGGAGCTGCTGACTCTCTTCGCGAACCATGCAGCTATTGCGGTTGAGAATACGCGGCTGTTGGAGCAGGAGAAGCGTCATGCAGAGGAGCTTACACGTTACTCGACGAGCCTGGAGCAGCTTGTCGCGCAGAGGACTAGCGCTCTCCAGGCGAGCGAGAAGAAGTATCGCTCACTTGTTGAGAACATTCCTGATGTTACATGGACTACAGACTCCGAAGGCCATACACTATTCATCAGCCCGAACGTCGCAAGAGTCTACGGATACACCCCAGAGGAAATCTACGAAGCAGGGGCCGCTCTCTGGTTCCTGAGAATCCATCCTGACGATGCTCCGCGAGTGAAGGAAGCGTTTGAATCACTGTTCACAACAGGGAAGATCTACGATGTCGAGTACAGAATACGGCGAAAAGACGAAAACTGGATCTGGTTACACGACAGAGCAGTTGCAGCCTACGAAAAAGGTGGTGTGCAGTATGCGGACGGGGTGTTCTCGGACATCACCGAGCACAGACGAATGGAGGAGAAGCTACACAAGTCCGAGCGGCTCGCCGTCATCGGAGAACTGGCAGCTATGGTGGGACATGACCTGCGGAATCCGCTTCAAGGCATGGTCAGCACCGTCTACCTTGCGAAGAGAAAGCTGGAAAGCACACTTGAGTCCCACGGGGAAGACGCGGTGAAGCGCGATTTGGTCGACATGTTAGAGACGATTGAGAACGAGTCGCAGTACATGGACAAGATCGTCTCCGATCTGCAGAACTACGCCTCACCATTGAAGACAGAACCCAAACTAGTTGAATTGGAGCCGCTTGTCAAAGATACGCTGTCGAAGATACGCGTCCCGCAGAACGTCAAGGTCTCATTCAAGGTCAGTGAACCGTTGCCAGCAGTGATGATCGATCACGTCGTTATGAGGAGGGTCTTCTCGAACTTGATCATGAACGCCATTCAAGCCATGCCGGATGGAGGAGAACTGACAATAGACCTGTCGAGAACAGAGGAGCGCCTGCTCGTCAGCTTCAGAGACACGGGCGTAGGCATACCTGAGGAGAACATGGATAAGCTGTTCAATCCATTCTTCACCACAAAGGCTAAGGGACAAGGACTCGGACTGCCCGCCTGCAAGAGACTAGTGGAAGCACACGACGGCAGAATAACGGTCGAAAGCAAACTTGGAGAAGGTTCCACGTTCACGGTCAGGCTGCCGATTATCAAGTCATGATGGGGGTGACAGCTTGGACAAGAATAGTATCCTAGTAATCGACGATGACGAGGTCGTCCGGAATAACCTCAAGGCAATCCTCGAACTCGAAGGCTACGATGTGGATAGCGCAGCGACAGGAAAAGAGGCGGTGGACAAGTCGAATGCCAGCTTCTACAACCTCGCGTTGATTGACATCCGCCTCCCTGACATGGAAGGCACACAACTCCTCACCGCAATGCGAGACACCGTTCCCAAAATGGTGAAGATAGTCGTCACCGGTTACCCGTCGCTGCAGAACGCTAGGGACGCTGTCAACATGGGCGCGGACGGTTACATAGTCAAGCCAATAATGGATACAGACGAATTCCTCCAGAAGATCAAGGAACATTTGAAGAAACAGGAGGAAGCCCAACGCTTCGACGAGCAGAAGATGGTGGAGTACATTGAAACACGAGCAAGACAAGAGAAGGCCAAAGAGACAGGAACCTAGCGTGATACTGCTCTAATCTCACCCTCGTCGAGACGCATAGCAACAAATCATTAGGACCATGCCTATGCAGATGAGACACAATACTTGACCGCGTATCCTATTGAGTGGGCGAGGGAGAAGCGGGGACATGCAAGGGGAGAGCCAGCGAGATCGTGGGTTCAGATCCCACCCCCGACCGTTAAACCTCTGGTTCAACACGTAAGCTGTCTGACCTGATTCCGGGAACCACGCACAGCGACCCTTGGCACAAAGAGTCATGCGTCTTTGTCTGCTAGCTCAAGGTTCCCAGAGGAGACGTACATTGTCGAATTCTCTACGTGTTTGGAATACGAACCCATTCTAATGCTCTTCTCGAATCCTGGTCCATCTAGGACCCACGTGTGGTATTCTCCTTGTTCTCCGCCAACATCAAGCCCAGTCCGTTCAGCCAATTCACAGAGGCGCTCCAGTGAACCGTGAGAGAGCTCCGATCCAAGCCATTCCTCCGTGAACCAAGGCCTCTTAACGCAAGAGAAGACCGCCTTGAATCCAAGTGACAGCAACCTATTCAGAAGCTCGAGCCTGTCTTGGTGCCACAAAGGCCTAAGCAGGTCAACACCGCAATGTCCACTGCGATCTGCCATCCAATTCTGATCGTGACCAGCAACCTCGCCAATATCACCTGTCACGAGCGCATCGATTCTGCGTTCTTCCTTGACGGATGCGATCGCGTTCTCGTAGCTTCTCTCGAATGGCTCCTCAACAGCGACTACAACGTGTGGAAGAACCAAAGCCTGGGCCTGCAGCTTCATCAATGCTAGCGGATGAGCGACAAAACTCTCCCGACTCGGAGCGAAGGTAAGAAGGCAGTTGATCCTGCAACCCATCATCTCCGACTCGTAAAGCGCAAGAGAAGAATCTTTTCCGCCGGTCCACGAAACAGCCACATTCGACATGCGCCTCGAAATCTGCAACAGCGATTTTAGAGTATCGAAGAGCCAGTCCGGCAAGGATTCATCCTTCGTACGTGTTGCACTCTTGGTGCGCACAGATTGATCCAGACCCGAATTTGTGTGGTGCATCACGGCTGGTGCGAAACCGGAGATCTACGCACAGGCATGACGAGACTCCAAGCGAGGAGGGCTTCAGATCGCGCTTGAGGTCGGTTAATATGCCGCGGTCGGCCTGTTGTTCCCTGTGAGGAAAGAACGTGTTGTTCCGCGGCGGTGAGGGAGTCTGAAAAGTAGTCTGTGGGCGTTCCGACGTACACCTAAGTTATTGGCTGAGGAGATCAACCGCCGACGTGAGCAGGCTAATCGGTGACGTGATCCTTTTCGCGGCTGGCTTCTTCTTCCTTCTCTTGGCTCCTGACTTAGTTTGCGCGATCCCGCTCAGGTCATAGGGACCCCTATAAGTCGGCGCAACAATAGGAGCCTATGTCCGATCGAGTTTTCCTGTGCAATTGCCGAAAATGCGGCGCCAACTTCGCGTTCACCGGAACATATGAGAAATTCAACAACTTCATGGACTCAAAGAATTTCACCTGCTCCAGCGGGCACGAGGAGAAGACTTCACCACGCGCTTTCCTCCAGCTCATAGAGACGAGCGACCCCCAGCAAACGCAGGATTGGAAACCGGCGGAAGGCCGAAATTACATCAACGTTCTCGACTATCAGATGGCCCGAATCAACGGCATGCAGATAGATCACATCGGCTCAGGCGTCTACATTGACCGAAAGACCGGCAAGAAGTACGACTACGAGGAAGACGCGAAAGGAAACCGACACTATTTCGAAGTACCAGCGTAGCTCCGACTCGACACCCAACACATCAGACTAAGCATGATGCAGTAATCACTTTTCGGAAAAGCAGATATCAAGAAAAAGGGAAAACGGGAGGAAAACCTCCCAGGGTTCTATTGGACGACTTCGCCTGTTGCGAATCTTGGACCAACAGAGTTGATCTTGACCTTCACATGATCGCCAGGTTTGGTTTGTGGAACAAAGACTACGAAACCCTCAATCCGAGCTACTCCGTCACCGCGACGGCTGGTCTCTTTGATGTCCATCTCGTACTCCTTACCTTCCTCAACCGGCTTGTTGAAGGAACCTCCAAAGCTCATACGTTTCACCTCGTTCAGTTCGTTCAGCTAGTTCTTCGGACGAAAACTTAGACGCCGACACGGATGGTTACGGTAGGACGCTTGGCTTCAGCCCGTACACCTAACTTGCACCCCAACAGTACACCGACACTAATAACTCCGCCTATTCCAACACAAAAGAACAAGCAAGTGCTACATGAAGTGCGACTCCAACCGAAGTGCTCTAATGTTTGTTCTCTCTCTAATCAGTCGCTTGAAGCGAGGGCTGCGATGCAAATCAAGAACGCTGAAGAGGCAAGAAGCGTGGCGAGGAAGTACTTCCTTGGCACAAGGACTTTCCACGGCAAGATCACTTCGTTGAGCATGGATCAAGAGACTCAAGGCCCGGATGACAAGGGTGCCTGGAAGGTTAAGGGAACATACCTTACGGAGACAGGCGTGAGAGCAGAGTTTGTAGCTACTGTGTCACCACGCGGAGAAGTACTCACAACAACCTCGACTTCAACCAAACCGCAGCCATCCTGGCGCTAGGTATCCTGAAGTATACACGTCAACATATGTTGAAAGCTAGCGGAGGAGAAAACAACTTGACGCATAAACTGAGTAGGAAAGATCACGCTACGCGAAGACGTCAGAAGAGAAAGCAGCACAATAGGAAGCGTACGAAATCAAGCAGAAACCCCAGCTGATAGAGACAGTCTTGACTAACACAGTCCTCATCCAGCGTCCGCTAGGTTGAACCTTCAGCAGAGAACTGACTGCCGGCACATTCTGCTAGATTCCTTCCGTGTTTCCCGAAGCTGTGAACACCTGCGGAGATTGACGCGTAGTCCGTTCGTCAGGTCGGATCCTGTTGACCGCTTTCGCGCTCGCGAGTTGTGTGCGTTGCTTTCAGGGCTTCGCAAAATTGAGGCGCGCTTCAAGAAAGGAGAGGATGAAAGAGAGACCGAGGGGTGGAGACCGTTCGACTGCGTATGCCGAGCCTCAGGCCACCCCGCGTCAGTGTCAGTTCTTCTGTAGGTTGCTGAACAGGTCTCTGCTCTTGTCCACGATTACGTTTCTGGTTTTGTCGTTTCCTATGACCGCGCCTAGAGCAAGTGCGACTCCCAGCATGACGGCGCTATAGGTTACGGCTTTCTTTGTTTCTCCATTCATTCTTTCATTTCCCTCCTGATGCAACTGATCAGGTACACTGGCGTACCGCAATAAGAACGTTACTGTCCTGAGCCTCTGACCCCCACGCATGCAATGCCAATCTCGGACAAGAAGAAACCCGCTGTTCCACAACAACTTGGCAACGCCCCCAGAAGAGCCCCCGCCTTGCCCCGTCACTGCTTGAGGTGCCGCTTGCGCGATCCCAAGCCCAGGCACTAGGGGTCAGACGAGAGCGCACAGACATGGGCACGGACATAGTCTCGGATGTTGTCAAGGTCGAGCAACACTTCAGGACTTCATGGTTGAAGTCGACTTTGCGACCTGTAATGAGGTGAAGAATCTGCGTTTGGCCCAAAGAGAGACATTCACGAGGCTGATTAGGACCGGGACCTCGAAGAGAGGTCCTATGACTGCGGCGAAAGCTTGACCTGAGTCTATTCCGAACACTCCAACTGCGACCGCTATGGCTAGCTCGAAGTTGTTGCTTGCAGCCGTGAAGGAGAGGGTTGCTGTTTCGGGATATGTGAATTTCAAAGCCCAAGACATCAGAAAGGAGACACCGAACATTATCAGGAAGTAGCTTACGAGCGGCATCGCGATTCTCACAACATCCCACGGTAGTGCCAGAATGTACTCGCCCTTCAGCGAGAACATGACTACGATTGTGAATAGTAGACCGATGAGAGCAGTGGGACTGAGCTTCTCCATGAAGATTCCGTCGTACCACTCCTTTCCCTTTCTTCGGATCAGTGTGAACCTGGTCACGATTCCAGCTATGAACGGAATTCCGAGAAACACGAACACGGTTCTTGCGATGTCCCAGATTGAGACGTTGACTATGACGCCTGATCCTTGGGAGACCCAAGATGATAGCAGCGTAACGAAGAACCAAGCGTACACCGAATAGAGCGCAACCTGAAAGATCGAGTTGAGCGCTACTACGAGCGCACAGTATTCGTTGTCGCCGCCTGCGAGCATGTTCCATATGAGAACCATGGCTATGCATCTTGCCAGACCGACGATGATTATTCCGACCCTGTATTCCGGCAGGTCAGGCAGGAACAGCCATGCTAGGCCGAACATCAAGAATGGTCCGACAAGCCAGTTCTGGATGATCGAAACGGTAAACATCTTCCATGCTTTCGTAACCTTCGAGAGTTCCTCATACTTCACTTTGGCCAGAGGTGGATACATCATCCACAGCAAGCCCACGGCAATGGGAAGTGACACGGTGTCTATTCTCAGCGCATCCAGGATCTTCGATATCTCTGGGAAAGCAGCTCCAGCGCCTACTCCGATCGCCATTGCTAGGAAGATCCAGAGAGTAAGGAAACGATTCAGAAGCGATAGCCGCTGAGGCGCATTCCCTGCCACGTCAGATGCCTCCTCTGACCAAGGCGGTGCCCTTCGCAAGCAGGGTCACAACTTTCGGGTCGGCGAGTCGGTAGAAGATCCATTTCCCTTCACGACGGGACGCGATCAGACCAGATCTTTCCAAGATTCCGAGATGGTGTGACGCGGTCGGTTGGGTCAAATCTAGCGCGGCCATGACTTCGCATGCGCAAAGCTCCTCTTTGCCAAGGAGTTTCAGAATTCTAAGTCGAGTAGTGTCTGCAAGTCCAAAGAAGCCTGCTTCCAATCGCCTGAGCGTCAGGTCATCGGTCTGTTTTGCCCTTTTCCTTAGCTGAGATACTCGTTCGCTAGGTCGACATGATCCCCGAAGCCCTGAATCGACTAGTCGCCTCAGCCTATCCTCGGTGAGTGTCACGCTCATCTGGCATCTTGGCGCAAGACTCAGATTCATCATCTTAAATCTATTGCTTTGAGAACTTGCATCCGATCTATCCGGATAGACCCTCACAAACGTACAGCAGATCCATCGGAGGAAAGATCACAGGGACGTAGCGTTCCTCAGGAGGGGTATATGTCAAACCTCCCACGATTGCGACTTCAAATCCACAGTTCTTGCATCTGTTGTTATCGCCGAGACGCCAATCGTTGATGCTGTATCCGAACCTTGCGACGACGATCTCTCCGCAGTTGGGGCAGTATGTGTTCTCCCTCTCGTGCCCTGGAGAATTCGCGATGTAGACGTACCGCAGTCCAGCCTTACTGGCGATGTCACAGTGCGCTTCCAAGATGTTAGAGAATGTTGGAGCGGCTTTGCCCATCTTGTGCGAAGGAAAGAACCTGACAAAGTGAATCGGAGTGTCGGCACCCATTTTCTCGACAATCCATCTGCTCAACGTCCTTGCGTGTCTAAGCGAATCGCCTCGTCCATCGAAGATTAGGTCGCTGATCTCGATGTGTACACCTGTTCTTCTCTTGAGATCCAGCAATGTCTCGAAAATCGGTTTCGGGCTTGGAACACCGGCATGTTTCCTGAGAAAGCCAGATGATGCATTCGCCTTCAACCCTACGGTGACGCAGTCTGCGAATTCAGATAGAGCATCAACGACTTCCGGCGTTCCGTATCCGTTCGTAACGAACACATTGAAGAGCCCTTCATGACGCGCAATGATCCCTGTGTCTCTTGCGAATTCTATGGAAACTAAGGGCTCGTTGTACGTGTAGGCGATGCCCTGGCATCCGTATTGCTTGGCAAGGCGGACGACATCGTCAGGACTCAGCTTCTTCCCGGGAATCTCATCAGTCTGGCTGACGCGAGGGCTTATGCAATAGTCGCAACGCCAATTGCATCCCGCGGATCCGATTGACAGAAGTTTAGAGCCAGGCCTATAGTGGTAGGCGGGTTTCTTCTCGATCGTGTCAACATGAGCGGCCACGATTCTCCCATAATTCCTCAGCAGGAGCGTCCCGTCCCTGTTTGCCCTCATTCTACAGAGGCCCGCATCGTCCCGTCTTATCGTGCAGCGTCGTGCACAAGCGACGCATCTATGACTCTGGGGCGCCAGCTGCTCGAACAGAATTCTCTTCTGCATCGTAGCCGATCTGGTCATGGTTGCTGAAAGACCAGCGTAGGTGAGAGTGAGCCTAGCCTTTCGGCCTCCTTTTTAAGGTGGCGTCCCTTCTTCCGAAG
>Ga0208828_1001100_pt1 | contig 10788 bp, 8 predicted proteins | sample Kivu_160m_FD_185487 | JGI IMG/M metagenome (GOLD analysis project Ga0208828, IMG submission 185487) | Freshwater microbial communities from Lake Kivu, Western Province, Rwanda to study Microbial Dark Matter (Phase II) - Kivu_160m (SPAdes)... | ecosystem: Environmental > Aquatic > Freshwater >... | reverse complement strand
CTGAAGGCACAGATCAGGAACTTCCACTCGATCTTCGCGCTGTACTTCACAGACGCGGAACTCCACAACTACTCATCCGTGCTCCGCAACAATGCGGAGATGTACGGCAAGTACTGGAAATCCATGAAGGACCAAGGAATCATAATGAGCACAAGTCACCTCAAACGATGCCATCTCTCCGCAGCACACACCAAAGCCGACGTGAACAAGTTCCTAGCTTCCTCAAAGAAAGCCTTCGAGACGCTGACGTGAACGAAGAGTCAACCTCGCCGCTCGATTGGCTGCCCGAGTTCGCCGCTGTCCAAGCTTGCAGCCAAGACGGCTGAAGTGAAGATGCCCTCTAACCCGTGAATCTCTTCTTCCAACCGTCAGGTCTTGAGTGCTGCAACTAGTTCGGGCAGTACCTTGCCATTGGAGACTATGACCTCTGTTCCGCCCAGCTGCAGCGGACTCCCTTTGAAGTCTGTGGCCTTTCCTCCGGCTTCTTCAACAATAATGACTCCTGCTGCTACGTCGACGACCTTCGTCTTGTGCCATATCCGAGCGTCCGCGACTCCAGATGCAACCAAGCACGCGTCCGTTGCTGCGGACCCTGAGATTCGTACTGTGAAGATCTTTGGGTAGATCCTCTGGAAGTTCGTGAACATGTCCTCTCTCTTGTGGAATTGGTTGTCATACATGACTAGCGCTTCGCTGAGCTTGCCTCTGTCGGACACGCGTATCGGTTGTCCGTTGACGTAGGCTCCTTTTCCCTTCTCGGCGAGGAACATCTTGTCACGGACCGGGTCGTATATTGCGCCAAGAATGAGCTGACCTCCGCGAGCTAGCGCGATCGAGGTGCTGAAGAACGGCACGCCGTAGGTGTAGTTGTGTGTCCCGTCGAGCGGATCCACGATCCACACGTAGTCTTCTGGTGTGCACTTCTCCTTGCCCAGCTCTTCGGATTCGAACTTGTGGTTCGGAAACTTCTGTCTGATCGTCTTGATGATGACGCCCTCCGCTTCCACATCAACGTTGGTTACGAGTTCCTTCACCTCTTTGTGGCGGACCTGTTTCTTCTTCTCGAAGTTGTCCTTGACGATCTTCCCTGCTTTCTTCGCGGCGTCAACTGCGACATCAGCAAAGTCAGACATTCTCGCTCTTTCCGTCACGATGGTCGAAACCTCTCCTTAAAGCCGTGGCGGTCTCCAGATTCAGGAATGGTACTTTGATGGCCACATCGTGACTTTAGATTCTCTCCGGACGAGGGTGCGATTGGGTTGAAGGCTGTCGGGAAGGTTGAACCCAAGCCTGGGATTGTTGCGCAAGAAGTCGAAGAGCCAGAGATTGGAGAATCGCAGGTCTTGGTGGAGATTAAGGCGACCACGGTCTCCGGTTCGGGCCTTCACATATACCGATGGGACGAGCAGGCTGCGCGTCGGAACAGCCCTCTTCCCATGACTGTCGGACATGAGCTCTCAGACAAGGTTGTGCAAATCGGGAAGGGTGTCAAGTCTCTAGGTTTAAAGAACCTGCAATTGAACGCACTCGTGCGTTTCGCAGGATCTTGAGATGGGCCGGAAGATCGGTTTCGTCGGTCTCGGAATCATGGGTACGCCCATGTCGAAGAACCTCATGAAGGCAGGCCACGACTTGACAGTCTGCAAGAGAGGACGTTCCAAGGAACTGGAAGAGTTGGGCGCAGAGGTCGTGGCTACGTGTAGGGAAGTTGCGGAGGGGGCAGACTTGGTCATCACGATGCTTCCTGACTCGCCCGATGTGGAGAGCGCCGCACTTGGTCCTGATGGGATCTTCGAAGGGATCAAGTCTGGATCGACATACATCGACATGAGCACCATCTCTCCAGTCACGACAAAGAAGGTCGCCGAAACTGCGACGGCAAGAGGTGTTCGGATTCTTGACGCGCCCGTCAGCGGGGGAGAGAAAGGCGCAGTCGAGGCATCGCTCACGATAATGGTCGGTGGAGCCAAGGAAGTCTACGACGACTGTCTTCCGATCTTCCAAGCACTGGGGAAGAACATTGAGTATTGCGGCGGGATAGGGTCAGGACAGGTAGTGAAGGCATGCAACCAAGTCCTCGTCGCCGGCGTGCTGGAATCCGCAAGTGAAGCGCTCTTACTCGGCACGAAGGCTGGAGTCGATCCAGAGATTGTGCTCAAGGTGATTGCTGGAGGGTACGCAATGAGTGTCCTTGATGTGCGAGGCCCGCTCGTATTGAAGAGAGACTTCAAGCCCGGGTTCAAGACGAAGCTACACTACAAGGACCTAGGAATCGCCCTCGCGGCCGGAACCGAGTATGGTGCGTCTCTTCCCGTTACTGGTCTCATCCACGAAATGATGGGTACAATGAAGACTCTGGGTCGAGGGGAATACGACCACTCAGGAATCATGACCATCCTCGAAGACCTAGCCAAAGCAGGAGCCAAGAAGACGACCTCGTGATGAGAGTTCAAATCCCGATGACCGCACCACGAGACCCGCCCCCAATAAAATGACGACGAACGACGGTTCAAATGACAACGGCCGCGCCGCGTGATGTGCACACGGTTAAGCACCTATGCCTACATTTGCACACGAAATATCAGTCTCTCCTCAAATAACTTTCTTCGCAGTTTTCGATCGTCTAGGCATCTCTCTCTGAAGAAATAGCGTAGCGCCCTGCGAACATCGCATCGTATTACCGAGAGTGCGTCAATCCATCCATCAGTTGTTCCAGCCAGTTCGCAGAAGTGCTTCCTGTGTTCCTCCTCGTTCTCGTTTCCGTGAACAATCGCTGACCTGAGCCTTCATGCTGCTTTTGGCCTAGCGCGGATCTTTTTCCTCTCAGTGGGCTGTTCGTCTTGCCCCAGTATCAAAGCTCCCCTAGATCTGAACTTGTAAGCGATTTCTCCTCCTTCCGAATCCGGCACCAGAAGGTGTTCCAGCGATTCGACATAGCTCACACGGCTCGGGCGTAGGTAGGGACCAAAATCCGCCAAGTAAAATCGATACACCGCGAAATTCTTCGAATTGATCGGTATGTGTTCGCGCCAAAATGAGCCAACCCTTTTTTCCTCATCCAAGGTCATGTAGTACTGTGGCACATGAGGCCGATCTGGACCAATGTAGTACAGATACTCCTGGAAATCCATTCTCTCGGAGTCAACAAAGACGATGTTGGCTAGAAGTGGATCGTTCTTGAACAGCTTGAACACCAACAAGGCTCCGTCCAAGCTGTCGCGGACGTCGGTTCCATCTTCAGTTACCAGAAAGAAACTTGGCGCAACGCTGAGTTGCCCTGGAATTTGCTGACTTGCGTTCCTTTTGGCACTATCCTAGCATTCTCCAAGACCAAGTCTGAGTCTGTATCTCGCTGCATATTCTGAAGCGGGATAGTCGGTTTCCTCGACAATGGACTTCCAGTGACATGTTCTGTCTTTGCCCGCCAATCAATTCTCGCTACTGCGACTGTCGACTCTGTGGGCTCACTTGGTGCGCGTCCCCCCAAAACGGCCATACTGATAACTGTCTCGAAAACGGATGCATCGAAGACTTTCACCCAAAGTCTGAAATCGGCATGTCATCCTACTGATGGGACAACTCTCAGGGTTTCCTTGGCTTGCATGTTTGGATCTCGCTAACTACTTGGTGAACAGGAGCGCCGCGGGGCGCAATGACAGAAGTACCTAGTTCAGCGGAACGGCTGGGGAGCCCCTAAGGAAATGAAGCTTGAGCCGACTAGACACTGGTGGATCTTATGCATCGTATGTATCTTGATCGGCTTCGGTAGCATCGGCTATTCAGGGCGCTTGGGACCTCTCAGCGTATCAGAGCCGGTGACCAAGGCGGTCACGCTTCATATGACAGAAACGACCGTAATCGAGATCTTCACGGTCTCCTTGACGACAACAGGCACGACGAGATCCACATCAACATACACGACCACCAAGGTTCTAACCGTGGGCAAGTCTAGCCCAACATGCCCATATGGCGGACAATATCGCTCGTCAGTTTGCACCAGCCTCTGTGGATGCCAATATGATGTGTGCGTCACATTCGACCACAACTGTGCGAACGACTACCACGCCATATACGCAGATCGAACTGTGGTCCAGACTTCGAGGCTGGGAACTACCGTCACCAACTATCTGGTTCACAGGAGCACGCTCCACTGCTTGTTAACCACGAGATCCGAATTCTACAGAACAACCTCGACTATTGAGACTACAGTCGTAGAGGTTCCAAATCCAATGCAACGAACCCTATGGGCCACAGGTTTCAGCCTGATTGCCTCGGGGGCACTCCTCTTCTTGATCATTGTTCTGAGACGCCCGAGGGAAATCCCGATCACTCGGAGAAAACGATGAGCCCTTCGGGCGGCAAAGATATGGCCATTGCTTCGGTCTATGTATCGAATGCTGAATACGTTGAGAAGCGCTCAGGTCCAAACGGCCTCATTACTGCTATTGATCAGGTCGTCGGCGAAGCCAGACAGCTGATCTGGATAGCAGTCCCTTGGTTCTACACTTCAAGGGCAGATCCTTGGATAGGGTCGTTGATCAAAGCGCTTGCTGCGCGGCGGAGAGAGGGACTTGATGTCAGGTTGTTCATTCGCCCTGACGTAAGCAATCACAAGACAGTCAACGAACTCAATCTGGCGAAAGTCAAGGTGTTTTCGAAGAAGGAGATCATTCGCCATATACACACAAAGATGATTTTGAGCGAGTCGACCCTTCTGGCTGTGACCGCGAACATCACCGACTTTGATCTGTATCGCAACATGAACACAGGCATGCTGACTCACTCGACTGCTGAAGTTGAGAAAGCCAAACGTGACTTTCAAAGGCTCATAGAGCCGGATGTTCTCAGCAGACAGGAATTCGCAGACGTGGAGATTGACAGAGTTCTACCACGAGATGTGGCAGACTTCTTTCGAGACAAGTACCCGAAGCTCAATCCAGTGCAAGTCGAGGTAGCACCTCGTGTTCTGCAAAGATCGGAGAACCTTCTAATCGGAACTGAGACTGGCACCGGCAAGACGTTGTTGGCTGAACTGGGGATCTGGAATCTGTTATCCAAGAACGACAAAGCGAGGGCACTTTACATAGCTCCACTTCGCGCGATCACGAGCGAAAAGGAACAAGACTGGAAAAGATTTCATGACGCAGGAATGCCGGTATACAAGATTACAGGGGACGAAGAAACGGTTGACGAAGACAAGGCGCGGAAGTCCCAACTCATACTGACGACAGGCGAGAAGTGGGACAGTCTCACTAGGAAGCCTCAGCGGTTCCCGTTCACTAGGAATCTAGACTTGATAATCTTGGACGAAGTTCATATCATTGACGATGAGACACGAGGCCCCACAACCGAAGTCCTGCTATCTAGAATCAAGAGAACAGTGCCAAAAGCCAGAGTCATCGGGCTCTCTGCAACGATGCGAAACATTGAGCAGCTTGCTCAATGGGTCAATGGAGAATTCTACAGGAATACTGATTATCGGCCCGTGCCTCTGACGCTGTCCTTCGAAGCCATACCAGACACCAGATACTACAATGTCGCAGAACAGGCCAAGGACAAGACCGTAATCGATGCCGTCCAGATGCTCCTTTCCGAGCAGACTGAAACGGAGAAACGGGGCAAGATTCTGGTTTTCGCTGGAAGCCGCAGAAAAGCCGAGGATACTGCCTCTAGGATTGCCGACTCGATCAGGCTTCTAGAGACCTCCTATGCCTCAACGGCAGCAAGTCAAAGGCTCCGGCAAGTCATGGAACGTGGCGCAGCTTTCGTCCATGCAGGACTCAAACAGAGCGATAGGAAAATCGCTATCAACGCCTTTGACGAAGGCCCGATTGACGTACTAGTCTCCACGACGTCGCTTGCTTGGGGCGTCAATGTTGCAGCGAGGACAGTCATAATTCGCGACATTAGAGTCGGGATGCAGAAAGAGATCGACTTCATCAGCTTGAAACAGATGATCGGCAGAGCTGGCCGAAAAGGCAAGGAGACAGTCGCCTACGCCATAATCTTGGTCCCATTCAAGGAGAGGCAACTGGTTGAGACTGCGCTGATCGAGGGCAGAGACATCGAATCCAAACTGGAAAGATACCTTCTCGATCACATCAACGCCGAGATCAAGCTCGGAACGATCAGAGACGAACGCAGTCTGAGAGAGTGGTTCACAAGTACATTCTGGCACTATCAGAACCGCCAGAAACGCCCCGGTTGGGAGAAATTCCTGGACGAGCAACTCGCGCTCCTAGTAACGGGAGGATTCGTGTCCGATGATCAGGGCCAACTGGCGACAACTGAACTTGGCAGGTTGACAAGTGACTGGTACGTCCATGTGAAGACAGCGATCAATCTGATCGAGGGATTGCGCAAGTTCGGCTTCCACACTTTCGGCGATTGCGACCGAGCAGAGCTAGGCCTCTTGAGGATGTTGGCATCGAGCGAGGAAGATTTCGCTGTGGTTCTCAGATCAATCGAAGAGAAGGAGGAAGTACAGGAGTTCATCGGCTCCAACCCAATGCTGGCTGACTGTGACATGGAAGCGGCGAAGGTCGTCATGCTTCTCTTCAAAGCCGTGAGAGGAGCCGAGTTTCCTGAGGAGGAGTATCAGACAATAAGGCTCGCGACCGGGCTGCTCGGATACACAAGTGCGCTGGGCGCGATGAGGGAGAACTACTCTGTCTACGTGATAGCGCGTGACTTGGCAAGACGTCTTCAGTATCACGAGCCAAGAGGTGCCGGCCAACTACTCAACTTGATATGGTTCTCAACACCGAACAATGACGAGAAGATCAGGGCTGTCAGGAGCATCTTCAATCTTCTCGCTAGATCCGGAATCAAGAGTCCCCACGAGCTGAGGGACTCGATAGAAACGGAACGACTCCAGCTGACTCTTCCCGAGGATCTTGTCTCGAATACGATGGCAGGTTGTCCCAACATCACATCCGTGAAGCTCGATGGGAAACATCTTGGTGAGGACATCAAGCTTGTGCTGCCAGGATTGCCAGAGAAGGTGACACTCTTCTGCGCACTCTCCGGAGCTGGAAATGCCACGCTTAGTGACACAAACTTCCTCAGCCTTTCGCGACTGTTCCCCGATGTTACCGGGAGTGTGGGGCTGAAGTCGGTTCTTCTGGACATCATAGCGTTCAACCGCTTTGGTTGGGATTACGCCAAGACTCATTGTGAGCTGCTCGTTCTTCCGGGATCATGGAGACCATCTTTTGCCGAAGAACTTGAGGCCCTCCTCGCTGGCACCAGACTGGAAGTGCCTGGGGAAGGATTCATCCGCAAGCTTGGCAGAGGACTCAAGAAGCTCTTCTCGTACACAAGTTACGTGAATGATTTCGTCACTGTGACTTCTGTCCTCAAAGAAGTCGCAAAGATCCTGACAAATCACACAGCTACGTCCATTGGCAAGGCCACGGAGATAGGCTACTTTGTCAAGAAACAGGTGGCAGTGTCTGAAGAAACTGGAGAACCTGATCTGGCGGCCAATATCTTGCGTAGGAAGGAGACCAACCGTCTTGGTGTTTCAGTGCTGGCATGCTCTCTTTTGCGCTCGGCAGGACTGAGATCGAATCTGATCGAAGTCCACAGTATTCGCATTTCTAGGCATGCACTGCCGGTCTACTGGGAAGGGGATCATGGATACGTTCTGGATCTCTTTGACGAGTCCGACCTTGGATTGAAGGCTAGAGGAAGTGCTTCAAAGAGACTTGAGATCGTTGAGTTGAGCATCGCAGTTCCCGAAAGTGCGGAAACTGCTTCGCATACAAAGCTGGAATGGATAGAGGCCTATGTCGGGGACGAAACCTCTCGGCACCATCATGTGAGGAACTTCACCACCCACGATTGGGCCTCGTTGGGGAAGCTGACCCGTACCGTACCCGCACAGGTCCCCAAGCACGAACCCGGAATTGACACAATGCCTCAGACTCCTGCTGTGAGGGAGTTGCACTGGAAGGGGACAGCAACTCGGGCCGAGTATACAGGCAAATGCTCCCGTTGCGGGAGAAGAATCAAGATCGGGGACGAGATTGCTTGGTGGAACCCAGACGGAGAGAAGACCCGCTGGGCTCACGCAAGATGCCTAACTGGACGTCGTCACAGCAGCTGAACTGTCAATGGGACGCAGCCAACGCCCATTGCCTGTTTAGGGTGTAGAAGTAGATGGCAGTGAGAACATGAACTAGTTCGATGTGCACGCGGCCGGAACCACGGGCACAGAACAACCGGCGACGCACGGAACGACACCTGACGCCCAGCAAAGCCTGAGGAAGGGACGCGCGAAGACGACCGGGCTTCAGGGAGGGCGATCCTCCACCGACTCCTCTTCCACTGGAGTGAAGAAGACTGTCGGGCCGATTCTGTTGAAATGCCGAGCGAATCGCCTACTCCGCCGTTTGGTTGGTCGAACCTTCATAAGTCGTTAAACCGCAACTCGAGAAGAGTAGGTTTGGAGAAGACGAAGGCAGACATCATCGAGGCAAGGCGGATTTCGGTCGCTCTTGAGACTAATGGAAGGAGCTTCATAGGGTTCATTGTTCAGTTGCCAGGAGCCTACGTTCGCGGCAAGACCGAAGAAGAGACCCTGTCAAAGGTGGATAGTGAAGTCAGGTCATATGCAAAGTGGCTCGCAGTCGAGGCGCCTGTCGACTACGACGTTTCTGTTTCTCAGAGACATTACTGCACATTGATGGTGGAGGATGCTGACTCTGAGATCCTCCTTGACGAAGACAAGTCGCCTATGAACGGTCACGAATTCGAGGAGCTCCGTGATCGAGCCACGTACTCAGGAGAGACAATCCACGCACTCTACCAGAGCGCCGAACTGAGTGACTGGGTTGATGAGAGCAGGGTTAGGAAGACCTTCTACGGCGAGACGCCCAAGACCATTCGAGAGATATTCGAGCACGTGAATGGCACTCAGTACTACTACCTTTCGAGAGCCAACCTCACGTCGGAAGAGCGAAGCAGTGGCTTCCTGGAGGCGAGGCGAAATTGCCTCAGCTGCCTCCGTGAGCTATTCGAGCAGCAGGGCAATGATCGGATATTCCAGGTGGATAACGAAGAGTGGACGTTGAGGAAGGTGCTGCGACGATTCGTGTGGCACGACAGGATTCATGCAAAGTCCATTGTTCGCATACTGCAGAAGCAGAAGCAGCTTGCCCTCATAGTGAGCTTCAGAGATCCCTTTCACTTCATCCTTTGAGTGGATTCTCGCTTGCTCTCGAAGACGGTTCATCAGGCTGTCTGTCGTGTCGGGCAGTTTCCCCGCCATGCTTATTTGAGCATCCCATCTTCTCGCCGCTCACAATCGTGTGGAGTGGATGCTGATGGTCAACGAGGTTCATTGCGCTCACATTCTCGTGAAGACCGAGAAAGAGGCACAAGCGGTCACGGAGAGATTGGGAAGAGGAGAGAAGTTCGCGAACATCGCCAGAGAAGTCTCGTTATGTCCTTCGGGAAAGCGTGGCGGGGACCTCGGCACTTTCACCAGAGGAAAGATGGTCAAGGAGTTCGAAGAGGCTGCGTTCGCTCTTCAGAAGGGCCAGGTCTCACCCATCGTGAAGACGAAATTCGGATACCACATAATCCGGAGACTGGAGTAGAATAGACGGCAGGCTGAGTGGAGGAGAGGACTGGGCCGGAGCTGGCGTCTTCATTCTCGGGCTTCTTGGACTTGTTCTGGGACTCCTCGGTTCTGTATGCCTATGATGACGCCGATCCGAGTCCTAGCATCGGTCCGGAATGAGATCCCAAACATCTGATTTGACCCATCCTGCGTCAGATAGCGAGCTTCAACGTCTTGTATGCCGCTTCTCGGAAGTTCGAGGCTCTGCTGTATCGGCATTCCGCATCGAATGCAATATCGCGCGCCCGCGTAGTCCATCGTGAAGCATCTGGGGCATTGGATCAGATTCCTGTTGAGCAAGGTGATCCTGTCAAGCATCCTTGGTCGATGCTCACCGCTCAGTAGTTCACCGCCGGTTACGCTGGGCAGCGTTGTACTACGATAAGACGGGATGTGTGCTCTAGAGCACACAATGCTGTAGAGGAGGATCGTAGCGGCTACCGCCCCAGACAGTATTGAGAGGATGAGGAAGGGGTTCTCAGTGAAGAGTTCCGCTAGGGTCATGCAGATTGGAGCAGTACGGAAGGTATATCAATGTTCCGCTCCCGAAACAGTGACGTCAGGGGGCGCTTACTTCCGCTTTCCATTCTCTTCTAGCGCCTCCTCGGAAACCCGGTAGTCGGCATCTCCTTCTCTGCAACATCGGCGTGCTTCCCGACGATCTCCTGCACTTCTAGACGCGTGACTGCACGGTTCCTGCAGCAAATGCCTGCTGTGTCGGGCTACGTGAGTACTTCTGGGTTCACGATGTGCGGTGGTCTCTCGCCCTTGATGCCTGCGAGCAGATTATCAACGGCCATCAAGGCCATCTTTGTGCGTGTCGCCACTGAGGCACTCGCGATGTGAGGAACGATAACGATATTGTCGAGTGTTAGGAGGGGATCGTTCATCGGGATCGGTTCAGGCTCCGTCACGTCGAGAGCAGCGTATGCAATCTGCCGATCGTGGAGCGCGTTGTAGAGCGCTTTAGGATCCACGATTGGTCCACGTGCCGTATTGACGAGGATTGCGGTCTTCTTCATGATCTTGAACTGTTCTTCGCTGATCAGATGATGCGTCTCTGGTAGCAGCGGGCAATGGACTGTGACGAAATCTGACTCAGCAAGCAGGCTATTGAGGTCTCTGAACTCTACGCCTAGCTGCTTCTCCATCTCAGGCCG
>Ga0208828_1001099_pt1 | contig 10792 bp, 8 predicted proteins | sample Kivu_160m_FD_185487 | JGI IMG/M metagenome (GOLD analysis project Ga0208828, IMG submission 185487) | Freshwater microbial communities from Lake Kivu, Western Province, Rwanda to study Microbial Dark Matter (Phase II) - Kivu_160m (SPAdes)... | ecosystem: Environmental > Aquatic > Freshwater >... | reverse complement strand
GTGATCCAGAAAGCCAAACTCCGGGGTGAACTGTCGGAAGGAATGATCTGTGCGGAGGATGAACTGGGACTGGGTACTTCCCACGAGGGGATCATGGTGCTGGATCCGGCTTCCGTTCCCGGAACCCCCGCAAGCGACTATTTCGAAGTGACAGAAGATACCGTCTATCAGATCGGGCTGACACCGAACCGGGGCGATGCCGCCTCCCATATCGGGGTGGCCAGAGACATCACCGCGGTGTACAACTGCATGAACCACACTGCCTCCAAACAGGAAAGAGCGCAACTCCAACTGCCGGATCTTTCAACTTTCCTGCCTGGAAGCGCCAAGCCGCCTGTTGATGTGGTGGTGGAGGATCCGGAGGGAAGCCCAAGGTATTCGGGACTGACCATCACCAATGTCAGGGTGGGGGAGTCCCCCGCATGGCTGAAAAACAGGTTGCTCTCTGTGGGTCTCCGACCGATCAATAACATCGTGGATATCACCAACTTTATCCTGATGGAGATGGGCCAGCCGTTGCATGCGTTTGATGCGGACAAGATCGAAGGTGGCAAGGTGGTGGTGAAAAAACTCAACCGTGAAACCTCTTTCACCACACTTGATGAAACCGACCGCATCCTCACACCCGACGATCTGATGATCTGCAACGAACTGGGCCCCATGTGCATTGCCGGTGTCTTTGGCGGATTGAACTCCGGGGTGACCGGGTCTACACGGAATCTCTTCCTCGAGAGCGCCTGCTTCCATCCGGTATCCATCCGAAAGACAGCCAGATACCACGGCCTTCAAACCGATGCCTCCTTCCGTTTTGAACGGGGCACCGACATCGATATCACCCTCTTTGCCCTAAAACGTGCCGCATTGCTGATCCTGGATATCGCCGGCGGGGAGATCAACTCCGGCATCGTTGATGTATACCCCCATCCCGTGGAAAAACAACGGGTGAGCCTTGGCTATGACCACCTTGACCGCCTGGTTGGAAAACAGATCCCCCGGGATGAGGTGAAGGGGATCCTGACCGATCTTGGCTTTATCATCGGCGAAGAAAATTCTGAAGGACTTGAACTCATCGTCCCATCCTACAAAGTAGATGTCACCCGGGAAGCTGATGTCATTGAAGAGGTGCAGCGGATCTACGGGTACAACAACATCGGTATTCCAGAGGAGATCCGCTCTTCCCTCACGTTTTACCCGAGTCCGGATATGGGCCGGATTCGCAATGTTGTGGCAGACTTTCTGGTCTCAAACGGGTACATGGAGATCATGAACAACTCGCTCACCACCTCTTCCTATTATCAGGATAATGCCGATTTTCCGGTTGAACGTTGCGTCAGGATCCTTAATCCGAGCAGCCGTGACCTGGATGTGATGCGACAAACGCTCCTTTTCGGAGGCCTTGAGGCGGTAGCCTATAATCTGAACAGGAGAGCGAATGACCTGCTCTTCTTTGAAATGGGGACCGTCTATTCTCTCGCCAGCCATGAGGAGAAAGATCCTTTGCCCGGCTATCACGAAGAGCAACGGCTGGCGATGTTTCTGACCGGCAGACAGCTGCCTGAGAACTGGGATACAGGCGAGGCCGCCGTCACCCAGTATGGGGTAAAAGCCATGCTTCATGCCATCTTCAAACGGCTCTCTATCGACCCGGATTTGCTGGAACTTCATCCGGCGGCATCGCCCATTTTCACAAAGGGTTTTGCTTATTCTGCCGGAGATGAACTCCTCGTATCAGCGGGACCTGTTAACCGGTCCCTCCTGAGCCGGTTCAGCATCGGACAGCCTGTTATTTATGCCGACCTGAACTGGAGCCTGCTGATGCGACTCGTCCCGGACAACGGGCTTCAATACCGGGAACTCCCGAAATTCCCTGTAGTCAGAAGGGATCTGGCGCTGCTTCTTGACCAGGAGGTATCCTTCGGCAGGATCAGGGAGGTGGCGATGGAGACCGAGAAAAAACTGCTTCTCCAGGTAGGGTTGTTCGATGTTTATGAAGGGGAACGAATTGAAGCGGGGAAGAAATCCTATGCTGTCAGCTTTCTGCTTGGTGACACCTTAAAAACCCTGACGGATGCTGAGATCGATAAGGTGATGGCAAGGTTGGCCGGAGCCTTCTCAGAGAAACTGGGCGCCTCCATCCGATAATAGTTTGTATTTTTGTGACGATGGACATTTTATCAATCAAGCAACGTTTTGGAATCATAGGCAACTCACCGTTGCTCGACCGTGCCATCGATGTGGCAAGGCAGGTCGCACCTACCGATATCACAGTGCTGATCTCCGGCGAGAGCGGCACCGGGAAAGAGTTCTTTCCAAAGATCATCCATCAGCTCAGCGCCCGGAAGCATGGCCCCTACATTGCGGTAAACTGCGGAGCTATCCCGGAAGGAACGATCGATTCAGAACTTTTCGGCCACGAAAAGGGATCATTCACTGGAGCGCATGAAGCCCGGAAAGGCTATTTTGAAGTGGTCAACGGAGGCACTATTTTCCTCGATGAGGTGGCGGAACTTCCGCTTTCAACGCAGGTGAGGTTGCTACGGGTCCTGGAGAGCGGTGAGTTTATGCGGGTAGGCTCCTCCAACGTACTGAAAACCAATGTTCGGGTAGTGGCAGCCACCAACATCAACATCCCGGATGCCATTGCCAGCGGAAAATTCAGGCAGGATCTCTATTACCGGCTCAATACCGTACCGATTTATGTCCCTCCGCTGCGCGACAGAAAAGAGGATATCCATCTTCTCTTCCGCAAATTTGCAAGCGATGCAGCGGAAAAGTACAGGATGCCCCCGATCACCCTGGATGAACGCGCCGTGCAACTGCTGACCCATTACAGGTGGCCCGGGAATGTCCGCCAGCTCAAGAATATCACGGAACAGATATCGATCATCGAACGAACCCGCGAAATCGATGAGGAGACGCTGAAGAAATACCTTCCCGACAGCCATGTCAGCGACCTGCCAATCCTGTATAAAGGGGAGGAATCAACAAAGGTCTCAGAACGCGAACTGCTCTACAAAGTCCTTTTCGATATGAAACGGGATGTGAATGACCTGAAACAGCTTGTCATGAACTTGCTTGAGAGTGAAAATCTGGAAGGTACTGTCGGGGAAAACAGGCATTTGCTGAAACGGCTGTACAAGGATTTTCCTGAAGAAAAATCGAGGGATCTGCCGATCATCGTACATCAACCGGCTCCGAAATTCGACGAACCTCTGGAAGAACCAGAAGAGATTCACGAATCCTTATCCCTTCAGAAACAGGAGGTTGAATATATCCGGCGGGCGCTGAGGAAATTTGACGGCAAACGGAAAGAGGCAGCCAGGGAACTGGGTATCTCCGAACGCACACTCTACCGGAAAATCAAAGAATACGATATCGAGGAATGAGCCCCCCGCGCGCAACCGGTTCTGTAGGACTTGCTGGTATGGTTGCCATGCTGATGGCAGTAGTGTTGCTGACTACCGGGTCATGCCGGATGAGCTACAGCTTCACCGGGGCCTCTATTTCGCCTGAGGTAAAAACCATCTCGATCGGTTATTTTCAGAACAAGGCACAACTGGTAGTTCCTACCCTGAGCCGCAACCTTACGGAAGATCTGCAGAACTACTTTACCTCGCAAACCAACCTGATATTGGTTGACCGTAACGGTGACCTGAACCTGGATGGATCGATCACGGGATATTCAGTCCAGCCACAGGCCATCTCGGGAAATGAGGTGGCTCAGTTGAACCGGCTGACCATTACTGTTCAAGTCAAGTTCACCAATAAATTTGATGAGAAACAGGACTTTGAATCGACCTTCTCACGTTACCTGGATTATCCAAGCTCTCAGAATCTCGCTTCGGTGCAGGATGACCTGATTGCCCAGATCAATGAACAGCTTGTTCAGGATATTTTCAATAAAGCGGTGGTAAACTGGTGATACCAATAAAGCCATGGAAAAGGAAGAATTTCTGGCATATCTCTCCAATCCTTTATCTGTCGGGGCCCAGAGCCTGAACCAGTTGACAGAGCTCCAGAAAGAGTTTCCCTATTGTCAGACAGCTCAGCTGCTGTATACATTGAACCTTTTTGCTGAAGATCATCCGCAGTACCCGGTTCAACTCAAACGCGCTTCTGCCAGCGCCGCAGACCGGCGACAACTGAAACACCTCATCGACAGGTACAGGTTGATACATTCCAGACCCGTCACAATCTCTCCAAAAAAGGAGACAGTAAAACCGGTGGTTCCCCCTGCAACCCCTGCTCCTTCTATTCCAACTCCAACAATACAGCCACCAGTCCCGGCAAGACCATCACCCATCCATACAGTACAACCTCCGGTAACGAGACCCACTGTTTCCAAGCCATCACCACTCACATTCAGACCGGCCGCCATGGTAAACCATGAACCGGATCAAGGAGGAGGTTTGCGGGAAAAACTCCTGGAAATCGTTCACAAAAGGCTGAAGGAGATTGCAGAAGAGCACGGGGAACCCCCTGAAGAGATCCTCGCCCCGCCAAAAGCGGAACTGAAAGCCGGACCGGAAGTCAAGGTGAAGCAACGGGTGAAATTCTCGATCGAATCTGTCGGGCAACTATCCAAGGAGGAGCTGATTGAAAAGTTCATCCGTGAAGAACCTAGGATATCTTCCCCCCGCCAGGGCCTTCTGACACCGAACCCGTCAGCAGCAAGGGATCCTAAGGAGGAGGATGAGATTGTAAGTGAAACACTGGCCATCCTGTATCATAAACAGGGAAATACGGGGAAATCGATCCGTGTCTACGAGAAATTATGTTTGCTTTTTCCGGAAAAAAGTAGTTACTTTGCAGCCCGAATTGAAGAGCTGAGGAGATACCATCCGCCTGACACTGAAGCCGATGAGCCATGATGTCTGCCCGGCACTCCAATTCGTAAATCATCATTCGTCATTTGTAATTTATAAAAAAATGGGTTTCTATATTTTAATCTCGGTCCTGATCCTGATCACTTGCGTGCTGATGGTTCTCGTTGTATTGGTTCAGAATTCAAAAGGGGGCGGACTGGCCTCCAATTTCGCCTCATCCAACCAGTACATGGGCGTTCGAAAAACAGCTGACTTCCTTGAAAAATCCACCTGGACACTGGCAGTCGTTCTGTTGGTCCTCAGCCTCTTCTCCATCTTCGTGATCCCAAAGAACCAGGGAGTGGCAACCACCCAGGAGAGCGAGATCCAAAAGCAGATTGATGAAACGTCCGCTCCTATAAATGACTTCCAGGTGCCTCCCGAAAGAAACGAATAGGATCCCCTTACCGTCATCAAAGAATGTCAGAATGTCAGAAAATTCTGACATTTTTTTTTGTTTACGGCGGGAATTAACCGTGGCACGAAATGTGACAGGTGCCGGTGAAACCAACGTAAGAAATTTCTTCATGTTTAATTCAAATTAAATGCAATATGACAAAAGTGAAAATCAAACCCTTGGCCGACCGGGTACTGGTTGAGCCAGCGCCGGCAGAGGAAAAAACTGCCGGAGGGATCATCATCCCTGACACTGCAAAAGAAAAACCCCAGAAAGGAACCATTGTGGCTGTTGGTCCCGGTAAAAAGGACGAGCCCATGTCGGTAAAGGTCGGCGATACGGTCCTCTACGGGAAGTATGCCGGAACCGAGATCACCATTGACGGAACGGATTATTTGATCATGAGAGAATCTGACGTTGTTGCTGTCATTTAATCAAAATAACTGGTTGAAATTAACTGAAATATAAACATATAAATGAAAAACAATGGCAAAAGATATTTTGTTTGACGTACATGCTCGAGATGGCCTGAAAAAAGGAGTTGATGCACTCTCGAATGCAGTGAAAGTGACCCTTGGTCCCAAAGGACGGAACGTGATCATTGAAAAATCCTACGGTGCGCCTGTCGTGACCAAGGATGGCGTTACCGTGGCGAAAGAAATTGAGCTGAAAGATGCGGTTGAGAACATGGGTGCCCAGATGGTGAAGGAAGTTGCTTCGAAAACAAGTGACATCGCCGGCGACGGAACCACTACGGCTACCGTGCTCGCCCAGGCTATTTTCACAACCGGTCTGAAAAACGTGACCGCCGGAGCCAATCCGATGGACCTGAAAAGAGGGATCGACAAAGCGGTCACCGAGGTCATCGGCTCCCTTAAAGAGCAGACGAGAGAGGTTGGAGACACGATGGAAAAGATCGAACAGGTGGCTTCTGTCTCTGCCAACAACGACAGCTTCATCGGAAAGATGATCGCCGAAGCGATGGGCAAGGTTAAAAAAGAGGGTGTGATTACCATTGAAGAGGCCAAAGGCATTGAAACTACCGTGAAAGTGGTGGAAGGGATGCAGTTTGACCGCGGATATATCTCCCCTTATTTCGTAACTGATACGGAAAAAATGGAGGTCGTTTTCGAGAACCCCTACATCCTGATCCATGACAAGAAGATCTCCGTGATGAAAGACCTGCTCCCTGTTCTGGAGAAAGCTGTTCAGACCGGACGTCCGCTGGTGATCATCTCAGAGGATATGGAAGGGGAAGCACTGGCAACCCTGGTGGTCAATAAAATCAGGGGAACCCTGAAAGTGGCTGCTGTCAAGGCTCCCGGTTTTGGCGACAGAAGGAAAGAGATGCTGGAGGATATCGCGATCCTGACCGGCGGAACCGTCATCAGCGAAGAGAAAGGATATAAACTGGAAGACACCACCCTCCAGTACCTGGGCGAAGCTGAAAAGGTGACGATCGACAAGGAAAATACCACCATCATCAATGGTCATGGGAAGAAAGAGGACATCCAGGGAAGGATCAACCAGATCAAATCCCAGATCGAAAAAACCACTTCTGACTATGACCGTGAAAAATTACAGGAACGTCTGGCGAAACTGGCCGGCGGAGTGGCTGTGATTTACGTTGGTGCCGCTTCGGAAGTGGAGATGAAAGAGAAGAAAGACCGTTTTGACGATGCTCTGCATGCCACACGCGCAGCCATCGAAGAGGGGATCATCCCCGGTGGCGGAGTGGCTTACATCCGTGCCATCAAGGTCATTGAAAAACTCAAGCTGCAGAACGCCGATGAGATTACCGGCACCCAGATCGTGAAGAGAGCCCTTGAAGAACCTCTTCGTCAGATCGTTGCCAACGCCGGACTGGAAGGCTCAGTCATTGTGCAGAAGGTAAAGGAGGGCAAGGATGATTTCGGCTTCAATGCCTCGACAGAAAACTATGAGAACCTGCTGAAATCCGGTGTGATCGATCCCACTAAAGTGGCCCGTGTCGCTCTGGAGAATGCAGCGTCCATTGCCAGTATGCTGCTCACCACCGAGTGCGTGCTGGTCTCCATCAAGGAAGAAAAACCGGCAATGCCGCCAATGAATCCCGGCATGGGAGGAATGGGCGATATGTACTAAACCCGGAACAGATCATGAAAAGAGGCTGGTAGGATTTCCTTCAGCCTCTTTTTTTCATCCGGTGGATAACTTTTCTCTGTTTCAACCGAAAGTCTCGTCAAGATTTTATAATATTGTTCCCAGTAAAATACATGAATATGAAACAGAGACTTTTCACCTCACTGCTGATCCTCTTCGCCATCTCATTCAACCAGCTCCCTGCCCAGGAGGTGACCAATGTGCCGAATATCCCTGTGGACCCGGATTCGCACAAGATCCAATACCGTGAAGTTGTTGAGGAGCAGGGCGATCCGGGCTATCTTTACAATAAAGCGATGGAGTGGTTTAATTATTATTACACGAATCCCACCTCCATCTTTTCTATTCAGGACAAGGTGAACGGGAAGATCGAAGGAATTGCACGCATCCCCATTTACTATACTGACGAGCACGGGACCAGGAACAATGCCGGTCTGATCCAATATACCATCCGCCTTGAATTTAAGGATAACCGGTACCGGTATACACTGACCGACTTCATCCTGAAGGGGGCTTCCCGGTTCCCGATCGAAAAATGGTTGAATACGGAAGATCAGGCTTTCAACCCTCAGTGGAACAATTACCTTTACCAGGTAGATACAACCATGCAACGCTTGACCTCAACCCTGATTGAAAAGATGAAACCGGTGGAGGTGAAAACGGATGAATGGTAACCGGCAACCCGATATACGTTCATTATCCAGGCCGGATATTGACGCCTTTTTCTCTGAAATCGGTGAGAAACCCTTCAGGGCGAAACAGGTGTACGAGTGGCTATGGAAAAAAGGATGCCGCTCCTTTGATGAGATGAGCAACCTCCCGGTCTCCCTCCGGGAGAAACTCTCCGGCGCCTTTTCTTTGCCGGGGATTGTCATATCATCACGCCAGCTGAGCAGGGATGGAACGATCAAGGTTGGGTTCAGGCTGTTTGATGGCCTTCTCATCGAGGGGGTGCTGATCCCTTCGGAGGGTAGGACCACTGCCTGTATCTCCACACAAGCCGGATGTGCTCTGGGATGTACCTTTTGTGCCACGGCCACACTGGGATTCCACCGGAACCTCACGGCAGCAGAGATTGTGGACCAGGTCAGGGAACTGGACACCCTTTCACAGGAAATCCACCAGATCTCCCTCTCCAACATCGTCTTGATGGGCATGGGAGAACCCCTGGTCAACTATCCGCAGGTAAAAAGGGCGGTGGAATTGATCACAGGAGAGGAGGGAATGGGGTTGTCCCCTCAGCGGATCACCCTCTCCACGGTAGGGATCCCGAAAGTCATCCGTCAGCTTGCCGAAGACCGGTTCAAGCCTCACCTGGCCATCTCTCTGCATGCAGCCACCGATACCCTCCGGGACCGGATCATCCCCTTCAACCGGCAACATCCCCTTGCTGAACTGACTGATGCCCTGGTCTTCTATCACCAGAAAACCGGCAAACGGGTTACCATTGAATACCTGTTGCTGAAGGATGTGAACGATACACTTGATGACGCACGGGCATTAGCCGAGTTTTGCAGGAGCTTCCCGGTAAAGATCAACCTTATCGAATTCAATCCGGTGGAAGGGATCCCCTTTCACCGGGCAGAGATGAGGAGAATGAAAGCCTTCCGCGATTTTCTGGAATCCAGGAACCTGGTGGTTAACATCCGTCAGAGCCGTGGCAAGGACATTGATGCAGCCTGTGGCCAGCTGGCAGGGAGAACCCCCAGAAGTAACTGACCAGAGGCGAAAAGCGAATAGCGAAAAAATAACCTACCGATGATGGAAAAGAAACAAATTGAACTCAAAGGGAACATCGTCGATGTAGTCGGTAAACGGATCTTCCAGGGGAAGGTGACCGTAGCCGATGGGATGATCAAGGCGATCACAGAGAAGGAGACCGGATCAGACCTGTACATCATGCCCGGACTGATCGATGCCCATATCCATATCGAAAGCTCTATGCTGATCCCTTCGGAGTTTGCCCGGCTTGCCGTGGTGCACGGGACCGTGGCCACCGTTTCCGATCCCCATGAGATTGCCAATGTACTGGGGATCCCGGGGGTTCATTTCATGATAGAAAACGGGAAAAAGGTGCCGTTCAAATTCAACTTCGGAGCCTCTTCGTGTGTTCCGGCCACGACGTTTGAAACCGCCGGCGCCTCCCTGGGCGTGGAGGAGGTGACCGCATTACTGGCCATGGATGAGATCCGTTACCTTTCGGAGATGATGAATTTTCCCGGAGTTCTTGCCAAAGACCCTCAGGTGATGGCAAAACTGGAAGCGGCAAAACAGGCAGGCAAACCCATTGACGGGCATGCCCCGGGATTAATGGGTGAAGCGGCAAAAGCCTATATCGAAGCCGGGATCAGCACGGATCATGAGTGTTTTACTAAACTGGAAGCCCTGGATAAGATCCGGTATGGTATGAAAATCCTGATCCGGGAAGGCAGCGCGGCAAAGAATTTCGAAGCGCTGTGCAGCCTGATAGATGAATATCCGGAGAGGGTCATGCTCTGTTCAGACGATAAGCATCCCAATGACCTGGCTACTGGCCATATCAATGAACTGGTGATCAGGGCATTGAAAAAAGGATCATCCTTCATGAATGTGATCCGGAGTTGCACCTATCATCCCGTCATGCATTACCGCCTTCCCGTGGGATTGCTGCAGCCTGGAGATCCTGCCGATATGATCGTGGTGGACGGGCTTGATCGTTTCCGGATCATGGCCGCTTATGTGAATGGGATCCTGGTGGCTGAAAACGGAAAAACGCTGATCGGATCCGTCAGGGAAGAGCCGGCAACGAATTTCCATGCCAGCCCGATCACATCTGAGGCGATCCGGGTGCCCGCTGCCGGAGAAAAGATCCGGGTCATTCAAGCCCTCGATGGCCAGCTGATCACAGAAGAACTGATCCTTCCCCCCAAGGTTATGAATGACCTTGTAATCCCTGATACGGAAAGAGATATCCTGAAGCTGGTGGTCCAGGACCGGTACAAACCCGCGCCACCCTCTGTCGCCTTTATCAACGGATTTGGATTGAAAACAGGCGCCATTGCCTCCTGTGTGGCACACGACAGCCACAACATCGTGGCGGTGGGAGCCGATGATGAAGCCATCTCCCGGGCGGTCAACCTGATCATCGCATCCAAAGGAGGGATCTCCATCGTGGAAGGGGATCACGAGATGGTCATTCCATTGCCCTTCGCAGGGATCATGTCCGATCAGGATGGGTATACGATCGCACAACTTTATGAGCAGATCGATCAGTGGGCTAAACAAATGGGGAGCCCCCTGCGTGCACCCTTCATGACACTCTCTTTTATGGCCCTGCTGGTAATCCCCGCGCTGAAACTGAGTGACAAGGGCTTGTTTGATGGAAGAAAATTCGAATTTACCCCACTTT
>Ga0208828_1001098_pt1 | contig 10794 bp, 9 predicted proteins | sample Kivu_160m_FD_185487 | JGI IMG/M metagenome (GOLD analysis project Ga0208828, IMG submission 185487) | Freshwater microbial communities from Lake Kivu, Western Province, Rwanda to study Microbial Dark Matter (Phase II) - Kivu_160m (SPAdes)... | ecosystem: Environmental > Aquatic > Freshwater >... | reverse complement strand
CGATTTTCCGGACGAGCTCCAGGGCGATCTTGGGCGTTTTGCCCCACAGCCCCCCCTTCTCGTTGTGGACGAGTTTGACTCCGTTCACGGTCTCGATTTTCTGGGCCGGCGCCGCGCCCGACCAGACGAGAATCCCGATGAGCCCCAATGTTAAAACGACGATGCGCTTCAAGGTCGAATTCTCCTCTCTTAAAATTCGTAGTCCCGGAACCTCAGTCCCTTGGACCGAAGGGTCGTGCCCATGGCTTTGTCGATCTTGGCCAGGGCGATTTTATAGTCGATGACGGCCCGGATTTCGTTGGCCTTGGCCGAAGCGAGCCGCCGCTGGTAGTCGAAAAGCCATTCGCTCGAAGCGAGGCCGAGTTCGTAGCGCTCGGTCTCGGCCTCGACCTGCTTTTCCATCAGTTGCCGGTAGCGGGTCGAGGACTCGATCTTCCGGGCGTTCGTTTCCAGGTCCTTCACCGCCTCGAGGACCTCGACTTCGATCGCCTTGCGCTCCTTTTCCAGCTGGAGGCGGGCCTGTTCCTCGGCCAACCTCGCCTTGGCCAGGTTGGCCCGGGAGAGGAAACTGGCCAGGGGGACGGTCAGGTCGAGCGTCAAGGCAAGATTCTTGTACGCTTTCTTGAAAAGGTCGCGGATGGAATCGGCCCGACTGCCGACAACCTTGCCGATGATGTTGCCGGAAAGGAAGTTGTCGTTCTCGTAAAGGAATTTCACCCCCGACTGGCCCGGATTCCAGTACGAAAAACGGAGGTCGAGCTGGGGAAGAAGCTGGTTCTTATAATAGCCGATATCCAGGGCGGCATTGGCCGCCTGGCTTTCGTACCGGGCGAGCTCGGGCCGTTCGGCCAAGGCCGTCCGCATCGCCTCTTCGAAGGCCACGCTCCGCTTCTCGACGACAGGCTTATCGGAGGGGATGATCGAGCCGAACGCGGCGGCTACGGCCGCGGCCGGCCCGACCGGCATGTTGAGGAGGGCCTTGAGGGCATTTTCCTGCTTTTCGACGGAAGCCCGGGCCGAGAGGACGCCGTCTTCGTAGTTGGCGACCTCGGTCTCGGCTTTCAGGAGGTCGATCGAGGACTTCGAGCCGATCCGGACGGCCTCCTGGATTTTCTTGAAAGCCTCCCGGCTCTGGGCCAGGGACAGCTCCTGGACGCGCAGGTATTCGCGGGAATAAGCGAGGTTCCAATAAGCCTGCTCGACGCTGAAAATCGTCTGGAGGAGCGTCGTCTTGAGGGTCGAGAGGGAGATATCCCTCTGGCGGTCGGCCCGGATCGTCTGATAACGATTGACCTTCGTCCCGAAATTGCGGAGAAGCGGCTGGGTCAGGTCGAAACTGATCCGGCTCGAGTAGGAGGGATTGATCGTCGTAAAAGCCCGGGACGTGTCCGTCCGGCGCGAAAACACGCTCAAGTTCAGGGTCGTCCCGAGGGGGATGTTCTGCTGGACCCTGAAATAGAAGTAATCCTCGTTGGTTTTGACGGTCGGCCCCTCGACCCCCCACGTGCTCGGCGTATCGAGATCCTGGTAATAGGTTTGGAGGGTGAATTGCGGCAGGTATCTCTCCCGCGTCTCGGCAAGCGAGGCGTCGGCCATCTCGGGATTGAAGGCTTCGATCGACAAGTCGAGGTTGGCTTTGAGCGCCTTGGCCAAACATTCGGCCAGGGTCAGGTTCTCCGGCGCTCCGGCCGGAGCTTGGGGAGTCTCCCGGGGCAGCCCGATTCCGGCGAAAAAGGCAACGATGAGGAACCCAAGGACGATTCGTTTCAGCATGGCTCCCTCCCCTCCCGACTCAAGGGGCGGTCTTTTCGATCGCGACCTTGGCGTCGTGGGCCAGGGTGAAATGCCCCTCGACGATGACCGGCTCGCCGTCTTTCACCCCGTCCAGGATTTCGGCGAATTTCTCGTTTTCCACCCCGATCTCGACATACCGCCATTTGGCCAGGCCCCCTTCGACAACGAAGACGAGCCTCCGGCCGCCCCGGGTCAGAATCGCGGCCTGGGGGACGAGCAGGCGGCTCTTGAAGATATCGGCCGCGATCTCGACCTCGGCGTGCATCCCGGGCTTGATCTCCTCGGACGGATTGTCGACGCCGATATAGACGGTGCAGGTCCGGTCCTCCGTATTGACGATGGGGCTCACGGCCTCGACCACGCCTTTGATCGATTTGTCAGGATACGCGCTGAAGCGGAGGTCGACCTCCCGGCCCGACCTCATTTTCCCGATCTCGCTCTCGAGAACCTTGGCCTTGACCTTGATCCGGCTGATGTCGACGAGGGTGCAAATTTCCCGGCCGGGATCGAGATGCTCGCGGGGCGAGATCTTGATGTCGGAGAGGATGCCCGAGAAGGGAGCCCGGATTTTCGTCTTGGCCAGCTCCATCTGGGCGATTTTGACGTCGATCTCGGTCTGGGTCAGGTTCTTCGAGGAGGCCATGATTTCGTCTTTCTTCCGGCCGGCCTCGATCAGGGCGAGCTCATAGTCCTTTTGAATCCGCTCGAGTTCGGCTTGGGTGATCGACCCTTTCTGAAATCCCGCGGTCGCTTTGTCGAACTCGGCCTGGGCCGTTTCGAGCTTCTTTAATATCTCCGGAGGGACCTCTTTTTCCTCGGAGGCGAACCGCTTTTCGAGGAAAAGATCGGAGAGATATTTCATCCGCGTCGCCTGCAGCTTCTCGAGCCTGAGGGCATACTCCCGGTCGTCGATTTCGACGAGGACGTCACCTTCCTTGACATGCTTGCCCTCCGCCGCGTAAAGATTCTTGACGACCCCCCCGACCTCGGCCTTGAGGGCGATCTTCCTTTCGGTGTAGGCTTCTCCAGGCGACTTGAGGGTCATGACGAGGTCGTCCCTCAGAGCCGGCACGGCCTTGACGGGCAGCGGGGCCGCTTCGTTTTGCCCGCTGGAGCTCCCCTCGGCCGGCGCGGCCTCCCCCGCCGCCTGGGCGGCTCCCGGCTCTCCGGGTTCGCCTTTCCCGGCGCCCTTCTTGATGATCAGGAAATAGGCTCCGACGGCCAGGACGACGACGGCCAGCGAAATACCGAGGACTTTTTTCGGAATGACCATGGATTCAGCCTCCCTCCCTGAACGGATAGCGGATCATCGTGTTTGTCTGAAAGAGCAGCAAATCTCGTACCAAATTATCAAAAAAACCGGTCTACGTATATAGACAGCCCTCCGGGACGAAAATTCCCATGGCCGTCAATGTTTTTACGACGGACCGGGCCCTTTCGTTGCGAAAAAGATGGGGGACACTTTAAAGTGTCCCCTTTCCGTCCAGCCGAAAACACGTAATGACCCTGAATCCTTCCCCGGATTCGACGATCGAATAGGCGTTGCCGCCCCGAACCCGGTAGATGCGAAAGGGGGTAATGACCTGCCTGAGATAGATCCCGTCCGGGGAAAAAATATCATGAGCGAACGGCTCCTTGTCTCCGCCGCGGAAAAGAGGAATCCAAATATTTCCTTCGTCGTCGAAAAACAAATCGGGATTGAAAGCGGGCAAGTATTCGGGTTGAGATCGAGCCGCCGGCGTCCGGCCGGACGAAGATTTCGACGATGGATTCTTGACGGGCTTGTATTGACGGCCGAAACGGAAGAGAAGCTTTCTGTCTGGATCGTAAACGCCAAGGTCGTATTTTTCGTTGTTCCCCGCGTACACCCGGCCGTCGCGGTCGACCGCCCAGCCAGTTGTCGGCGCAACACGCGAGGAGAGCATTAAGATGGCTTGGCCTTCGCTCTTTTGGAGGATTTTCTCGCCCCTGAATGGCCCAAAGCGTTGGGGACGGCTTCCGTCGGCGTCCGTCCGGACGATCGTCAGAGACCGGACGATTTCCTTGTACTCGCTCGAAAGTCCGGCCGATTCGGACGTCGATTCTTCTCCCCGGTAGACACGGCCCTGGCCGTCGACCCTGACGATCGAGGCGAATTTTTCCATCCGGAAAGACTTGATAAAAGCCCCGTCTTGGCCGAATCGCGAGATGCGCATGTTCATGCCGTCCAGGACAAAAAGCTCCCCGGTCGGGCCGAGGTCGATCCAACACGGCAAGTTGATTTCGCCGGGACCTTGGCCGGGACGGCCGACGGCCCGGACAAACTTCCCGTTCGTATCGAAAATCCGGACGCAAACGTCTTTCCAGTCCAGGACGTAGACAGAGCCTTCGGCGGCCACTCGGATATCCTGCGGCCGGTTGATCAGATCGCCCTGGGGGTCGTTCTCACCTCCGACCGACCACATCGCGACGTGTTTCGGCGTGATGATGCCGTCTCTCGGATATTCGGGATTCAGGATTGTCCTTGTCCCCTCGACCAGCCTGGTTTCGACGGGATACGGCTTCCCCGTTTCTTGAGAGAGCGGCGGAGTCGCGATCCCTCCGAGCAGTCCGGAGACGAAAATCCCGACGGCCGCGACCGGAACACGACTCGATCTTCTCATGCCCATCGAGTTCTCCATTCGATATATTTTCGAGTCTGAGTTATTTATCGACAAGACGAAACTTCATGAGCCGGAGCGGCACCCCCTTGACATCCTTCTTCTCCGCCAGGGCATAAACAAATTCGCCGGCGAAAACGGGTCCCTGAGCGCCGGGGCTGAGAACCAGGGAATATCCCCCCTCGTCGATCGCATGCCGATCGATGAGTTCTCCGGCTGGAGTATAGACCTGAACGACCGGGTTTTTTCCCTTCTCGGGCAAGAGAAAAACACGCAGTCTTCCGGTTTCGTCGACGTTGAGGTCGTAATAATAAGGCAAGGATTTGGGAAGGCGTCCAGGAGCAACGATACTCCCGACCGCCCTTCTCGGCTTCAGGACGATCCTTGATCCCTCCCTCTCCCGCAAGAGTCCGATATCCTCCCGCGCCTTGATAAAACGTCGTTCAAGTTCCGCGTAAAACGCTAAGTCGTCTATGTTTTTCGGCGTTTCGAGTAGGAATTCTCCTGTTTTCGCGCCGGATATGTCATGGACCTCGACGTCCGGCCAGTGGGAAAAGCCGGCCAGGAAGCGCCCGTCCGGAAGCCTCCGGACAAATGGCCGAGGCGTCGCCAACGGAAGCTCGACCGTCACGATTTTTCCGTCCTCGGTCGTATAGTTGAGAGCGGGTCCGTCGAACTCTTTGGACGACATGTCCATAACGACGGTTTCCTTCTCCGACTCGAGATCGACCACGGCGACGAAACGGAGGATGGGCAAGTCCTTTCGAGTAACCCATCCGGCCAAGGCGACCGTTTTTTCGTCCAACGCTTCGAAACAGTTGACCGGATGATCGACCTTGGCCGAACGGATCTCTTTTCCGGAGAGGTCGAAAACCCGGATTCTCCCGAGCTCGGAGACAAAGAGAAGCCGGTTTTCCAAGATCGAGATCCATTCGGGCCGGCCGTAAACGGACAACGAAGTCTTGTCCCTCCTTCCCTGTTTCCAGAATTTTTTCAGGAACCTTCCATCAGCGTTAAAAACGAGAAAATTATAAGTCCGCGAATCGGCAACGATCAGCCGCCCGTCGGAAAGACGGACGAGATCCTTGTAGGTCCCTCGCCCTTGATAATCCGAAAAAGCCTTAGCCCAGTTGACGCCCGTTCCAAAGCCGGCGACGGGAACGAGAGTCATGGTCCTGACCGGGTCCTGTCCTTTTAATCCGGCCGGTAAGAAAACGCCGCCAAGAACCGCCGCGGCCGCGGCCGCGACAAAAATCCGCCTCAGGTTCATTATCGTCCCCTCCTTTCGCTGCGGAGAGAGGCAATCCCGCCTGAACGCGTCGAAGCGAAGGTCTCCAGAACGCCCGTTTTCCGGTCCTCGACGGTGATGATCATCCGGCCTTCGAGCCAATCCTGGAGGGGATCGACCAAGTCGTCGGACGTCGCAACCGTTTTCTCGGACGGCCCAACGAGGGAAGGTTCGCGGTTCTCGAGGAGCCGCGGGCCGATGATGACCGCCGCCAGGACGATCATGGTGCCCACGGAAAGCGGAAAAGCAAGACGGCGGAAGAACGGCCCTTGAATCGGGCTCGGCCGGGCTTCCGTTCTGACACGGCGTTCCCATTCAAACGAAAGAGTCTCCGCCTCAAGAGCTCCCCTCAAGGATCGGGCCAGCGCATCTTCGTCTTCGAAATGCGCTCGACAGGCCGGGCAAACGGCCAGATGGACCCGGACCTCGTTGATCTCTCCCAGAGAGAGAGTTCCGTCACGATAATCGAACAGTCGTTTTCGGAAGCTTCGACATTTCATGGTCTTTCTCCGCGGCCGGAGCGGCGCTGACGTCCGCCTCCGGCCCGAGGCGGGCCTTAACTCCGCGCAAGGCATGGTGGAGCCGGGATTTAACCGTTCCCTCGGAAACGGATAAAACCGAGGCGATGGCGGCGATCTTCCGGCCTTCGATGTAGCGCAAAAGTAGGACCTCCCGATGTTTGGCTGAGAGTTTTCCGATCGAGGCTATGAGCGGACCGTAATTCTCGTCCGCCGGGTCCGAAGCGGACGTCGGCGCCGCGGGCCGGTCCGGCTCCTCCGGCCGCGCCAGGAATCGTAGCCACCGGCCGAATCGACGCCTTTTCCGGCATTGAAGAAGAAATCGACGACGGAGGATTCCGTAGAGCCAGGTATACGGCTCGGACCGCCCGGCAAAACCCGGATTTGCGGCCATAGCTTCGGTAAAAGTCTCTTGGACAAGATCCTCGGCCTCAATCCTGTCCCGGCAAAGAAACCAGGCGGCGCGAAGGAGTCGGCCGCCGAAAACGGAAACCGCCTCAGACCAAGCCTCTTGATCGCCCTCCCGAAGCCTCTCGTTCAGAGATGACGGGCCGTCCATGATCACCTTTGAGTATCCGAAGGAGAAAAAACGTTCAACCGGTCTCGACGCAGAAAACGGGGATCCAGCCGCGCCGGCCCGTGCCGTCCTCCGCCCAATACCAGCCGCCCGTCTCCCGGAAAAGGGTCAGCCTCTCCCCCGCCAGGGCAGTCAATTCCGTCGACTCATACTCCTCGAGGAAGCGGCCGGCCAAGGGCAACGGTCCTCCGAGGTCCGACTCGGGCTCGATCATCGACAACGGAGCCCAAGCCCCTGGCCCGGAGGGAGAAAGGCACCACACCCACCCCGGCCAGTCCGGATCGAATTTTTCCAACCGGACTTGGTCGCCCGCGCGAAAAACGACTCCCTCTGGAAACGACGCGATCCAGTCCCGGACGACGATGCCGCGCACGCCGCCCTCACCCCCTGGGGCCGCTGAAATAGATCAGCGAAAAAGCGACCACGCCCAGGACGATAAGCGAAAGGACGACTTCTCTCCACCCCCATGTTCTCCGTGACGCCGCCTTGTCCTCGGCCACGGTCGTGGCGTAGGTCAGGCCCTTGATTTTTTCATAGTCGGGCGCCCTCGTCAGCAGGCTGACGATGACCAATATCGCGACGCAGACGACAAAGAGGATGATGCAAAAATAGAGAAAATTGACGTTGGCGAAAGCGTACATGATCCCGCTCAGATGGACCTTGTTCAGCTCGGCGACGAGGCGGGCCATCCCCAAGACAAATCCGCCGACCAAGGTGGCCATGGCCGCCTTGCCGTTGATCCTCTTCCAGAAAATGCCGAGGAGGAACACGGCGGCGATGGGTGGGGCGATATAAGCCTGGACGCTCTGGAGATAATGATAAAGCTGGCTCGAGATGAGCTTCATCAGGGGGATCCAGGCGAGGCCCGACACGACCAAAACGCCGGTGGCGATCCGTCCGACCCGGACGAGCTCGCGTTCGGTCGATTGAGGCTTGAGCTTCTTGTAGATATCCATGGTGAAAAGCGTCGAGCTCGAGTTGAAACAGGAGGCCAAAGAGCTCATCAAGGCGGCCAGCAATCCTCCGGCAACCAAGCCGCGCAGTCCGATGGGAATGAGGGTCGCGACCATGGTCGGAAAGGCTTGGTCGGCCGAGGCGAGCTGGAGCTGGCCCGACTTCGCCAAGACATAGGCCATGACGCCGGGAAGGATGAAAATGTAAAATGGGGTGAGCTTGAGGAAGGCGGCGAAAATCGTCCCGCGCCTGGCCTGGCGCTCATTCTTGGCCGCAAGGGCCCGTTGGACGATGTACTGGTCCGTGCACCAATACCACAAACCGACGATGGGCGGGGCAAAGACCATGCCCGGCCAGGGAAACTCGGGATGGTTGGCCGGGAGGAAGAGGTTGAGATGATCCGCCCCGGCCGCCTGAACAAAAGCCGACCAGCCGCCGATTTTGATGAGCCCGGCAATCGTGACGATGACCGACCCCGCGACGAGGACGATCGTCTGGAGGGCCTCGGTGTAGACGACGGCCCTTAGACCTCCAAGAACGGTGTAAATTCCGGTCAGGACGACGACGATCAAGGCTCCCGTCCAGAAGTCGATGCCCATCAGCGTTTGAAAGACGACCGCGCCGGCGTAGACGTTGACGCAGATCTTCGTGAAGACGTAGGCGATGAGGGTGATGATGGACAGGAACCAGCGGGCCTGGGGCGCATAACGGAGTTCGAGGAACTCGGGCATGGTGAACACCCGGCTCCGCATGTAGAAGGGAATGAAGACCCATCCCAGGACGAGGACGAGCCAGGCGTGGAGCTCATAGTGGCCCATGACGACGCCGCTCTGGGCCGCCGTGCCGGCGAGGCCGACGATGTGTTCGGCCCCGATGTTGGAGGCGAAGATCGAGGCCCCGATGACAAACCAGCCGACATGCCGGCTGGCCAGGAAATAATCCTCGGTCGAGCGCTGCTTCTGGCGGAAGCTCCACCAGGAGATGCCGAGCACGACAGCGAAATAAGCGGCGACGAAGACCCAGTCGATGGGCTGGAAATTGATCATCGGCGGATTCCCTCCCGGACAAGGACGGTCATGCGAAGGTGTATATCACAAGGCGAAACGGGCTTTCAACCGCCCCTTTAGGCCTCCTATTCGGCGCCTCGCGTATTCCACCATCAACGCTTCACCCACTCTTGGCTCCCCTGACTGTTTCCCGGCGCGTGTCGCGGCGACATTGCCATCCTCTAACCCCGGCCCCGGGGAACCAGTCCCGTCGGTTCCCCCCCTCGGCAAAGCCATGGGGGCCCCCCTTCCGCTACGGGGTCTCGAGGACGGCCATGCCGCCGCAGAACACGCCGGGCCCTTCGAAGAGCGCTTGCGGGGCGGGAAGTCCTCATCACGTTCCGGCCACTTCCGAACGCCGGCCCCAAAATTCTCCGCCGGCATCTCGAGAAACTTGGGGAAAAAACGTCGAACCTTATCCGCCGAGAGTGATCATGACCGGCTCGGGCTCCTCGACGAAGACCAGGTCGAGCTTCGAGTCGATGAACCTCCGCCGGACGATCTCGAGGACGACAAGGGCCGCGAGGGCGAAGAGGAAGAAGATCGGAAAGCGGCCCGGATGGCGGAAGAGGGATCGCTCAAGGGTCGCGATTGAAGAGACGGCCATTACGAATCCGAGAAGATAGGGCAGCCAGCGCGCCTGGAGCTTGGCCTTGCCCGGCACGACCAGGCAGGCGTACGGAATACGGCTGAATCTCCAGAAGACGGCTTGGCAAACCAGCAGCAGCCACACGGCGACATAAACCGCGTGGACGGTCGCGGGACCCGCACCCCAAAACCAGGCATAAGCCGGCCAGATCAGAACGGACAGCGGAAGGATTCCGAGGATGACGACCGTCTTGCGAACGGCGACGAGGTAAGGATTTCGATCCCGGGACTCCGTCAGGCGGAAAATCCAGTTGGCCTCCGGAGCGAAGGGGACGTTCATCCCCGACCGAAGACCCAGGAGGAAGATCAGTCCGACGACGAGGGGCGCGGACAGCAAATCCAGGCCGGAAGCCGCGGGTTCCAGGACCTCGACTTTTCGCAATCCGACCGAAAGCAAGAGGACGCCGAGGGCGACCGCCAGGTAACCGGCCAGGCGGACCTTGTGGGCCGAACTCGCCCGCAGCGTCTTGACGGTGAAGTGGAAGACCGCCCTCTCGACGGGCCGGCGGAGGATCGTCCGGTCGAAGACCCGCCCCAGGCCGGCGCGGACTCCGGCCAGGCGACGCCGGGGCTTCCGGACTTCGAGCGACCGCCGGATGTGCTTCCGGAAACCGAAGGCCATCGCCAGGAAATCGGCCGCGCCGAGAATGAGGATCGAACCGAGGCCGATCCACGCCCCGGCCGCATAGAGCGGTTCCGGCCGGCCGATGAGAATCTCATAGAGCGACGCGAACCACATCGGCGGAAAGAGAAGGAGGGAGGTCGGCCGGGCGGCCCGTCGGGCTTCGAGAAAGTCCAAGCCCTTTTTCAGGGTGACCGGATCGACCAGGGCGACGAGGATGACGGCGACGCAGAGAACGGCGAGGCCGAGACGAAGGGCGAGGGCGACGGCGCGGTAGGCCCGCCCCCCCAGGAGGGCGAGAAGCACGGCCTCGAGAAAGAGAAACAACAGAAAGATGAAAAGAAGCGCCGCCGTGACCGAGAGGATATGGGCCCCCATGTAGCGGAAGAGAGCGGGCAAGGAATTGCCCGTCCAGCGGGGCATGAAGAAGGCGACCCCGAAAACCGACAGGGCGTTGGCCGCGGCCGAAAAGAGGCCGACGAAGAGGAGAAAGGACAAGAATTTCGCGGCGAAGAGGGTGTTCGATCCGACGGGAAGCGGCCGGAGATTCTGATGGTCCTTCGCGTCCGGAAACAGGACGTCCCATTCCAGAAGAACGGCGAAGGCGAGGATGATCATGAAAATCGAGAGAAAGGCGAATTTTTCCATCCAGGACTGGCCCAGGTCTTCGATGAACATGTATTGGCTGAAGAGGGTGTTCGTCAGGAC
>Ga0208828_1001097_pt1 | contig 10795 bp, 5 predicted proteins | sample Kivu_160m_FD_185487 | JGI IMG/M metagenome (GOLD analysis project Ga0208828, IMG submission 185487) | Freshwater microbial communities from Lake Kivu, Western Province, Rwanda to study Microbial Dark Matter (Phase II) - Kivu_160m (SPAdes)... | ecosystem: Environmental > Aquatic > Freshwater >... | reverse complement strand
GTGGCCGGCAGTAGACAACTGGCAGTCAAGAGCAGTGACGCAATAATGGCGTCGCCTCCTTATCTCGTAACCACGACCTTGTTAACGACTAACGGCTGACGGCTGAGGGCTGACGGCTCCAGCCGGACAAAGTAGACCCCGGCGGGAAGCGCACCCGAGGGCAGTCTGGCCTCGTAACGACCCGGCGGAACCTCACCTTCGGTCAGAGACCGGACCAGCCTCCCGCCCGCGTCGTAGATGCCGAGGGACACGGAAAATGGGGACTGTACCTCAGTCTGCGGCAAAACGGGGACTGTACCGCGCGTCCTCGCGCTCCGAGGGACTGTCCCCGCTTTGCCGGGCACGTCGTAGCGTACCGTGAACGCGCCACAGGCCGGGTTTGGGCTGACTGAAAGCGACCATTGCAGCGGCACACGGTGAGTTCCTTCGGCCACGCCGCCGCCGGTGAAGTCGATTACGCTATCGGAGATGTCGAACTGCCAAGCGACACGACCGGAAAATGGGGACTGTACCGCGCGTCCTCGCGCTCCGAGGGACTGTCCCCACTTTCCAGCGGATTGGGTACAGCCACCGTTTTCGTTGGACGAAAGCGGTGGCAGTCCCCCGTAAGCAATCACGACAACGCGGCCGGTGTCCGGCACGCTTGCGGGAACGACCCAGCGATAGAGAGTATCGCTCGCCGGCAGCCCGTGGGTTATCGTATCGAGATTCCACAGGGAGTCGCGCCCCTCCCGTCTATTCCCTCCCCCTTGAGGGGGAGGGAGGGGTGAGGGTGAAACACCGCGCCGTAGGAACAGCGACAGCGAGTCGCAACGTGGAGGCGAGTGAGTCGCCCAGCGGATAGACACTGTGTCGCCTGGCAGGAAGCTCCCACCGTTCGGCGACACCAAGTCAACCGCATCTATCTCGAATATCGATATCTTGGCGTTTCCGGCAGTAATGAGTTCGTTGTATCCATCGTTGTTGATGTCGTAGACAGTGCTCACCAACGACCGGAACCCGCCGTGGTCGTTATACCAGTGCCAGACCTCCTGCAACTGGTCGTCACCCACTGCCTTGTACACTTTGATGACGTTCGGTGTAGTCCAGATGCACTCGTCAATCCCGTCGCCGTCGATATCCCCGCATTCGCTGATACGGCCCCAGTCGTCGCCCCCGAATCCCAGCGAATCTATCGGCGTACGATGATATACGTCACTCCCAATCTGGTCGGCCTCCCACATGTAGAGATACATCGTCCCGCGCGGGACGCTATAGTAGGCAACGTAGAACTCAGGCTTGCCGTCGCCGTCGATGTCGTTGGTAGCGAAGACGTCGGCGCCGTTGGGCTTCAGAACCGTATCCCTGTAGACTCGCTCGTACTCGTTGTCCCCCATACACTCCCAGACTTCTACCCATCCGGAACTGCCAAGGTCGCCCGTAGCGAAGTTCATCCTGCCGTCCAGGTCGAAATCCCCAAAGGCGAAACGGTAGCCGTATACCGTATCATGCGAAACCAGTTCGTTTGAGTCGTTGCCGGCATTCTCCCAAATGCCGGTCGCAATTGCCGGATTCGGGGTAATGGCCAGTATCTCCCTGTGCCCATCCTTATCAAGGTCCGGTGGGTAGTAGGTCGGTATCGGAATGGCTCCGTTGCCGCTGTAGCGGTAGTACCAGGATAGCGAGCACGGATAGCTGAAGCTGTCAGGACTCTCAAGTGTCATCACGATGCAGTAGAATGTGTCCGGTATTGGTGGCTTCTCGGTGCTGATGCACACAATGTCGGTCAATCCGTCAGCGTCGATATCGCCGGCAGCGAAGGGCATGGCGGTCCGTACTCTGACAGTCGGATGTTGGCAAGCAGTATCCTCGAATACGAGCCTGAATCGATTCCAGCCATAAGACTCCCAGACTTGATGACATGCGTTGTCGTTATAGAAGAAGTACATCTCCGGCAGCGAATCGTGGTCGCTGTCGCAGCAAACTACGCGGCCGTGGGCGCCGTGATATGGCCCCGAGGGAATCTGAACAATTCGCCTCAGATTCGTAGCGGTGAGCATTGTTGCCCATCCGACAAGGGCAAGAACTAGATGTCTAGTCATAGAAGGCGGCGGGGAGGCTTGATTTGCCTCCCCGCCAATTCCTTTCTATCTGACGAGCGTCATGCGTCCAGTCGAGGTCTTGCCGCCGGCCGAGAAACGGACGAAGTAAACGCCGGCGGGTACGATGCGACCGCGGCCGTCGGTGCCGTCCCAGCGCGCGGCATGAAAGCCCCTATGACGAGGACCACTCTCCAGCCGCCGCACGAGCCGACCTGATACGTCGTGTACCGCAAGCTCCACCGGCCCATACTGCGCGAGCTCGTAGTTGACCGAGGTTCCTCTGGCGAAGGGATTCGGCGTGCAACCACGCAACCGAGTGACGAACTTCCAATCAGAGCCCAGGCTTTGCACTCCTTCACTACCACGGGTCTCTTCCTCAATCTGGAACAGTTTCAACCTGGCGAGCGACACGTAATCCCCGGTCGCTCGATCGAGTTGCACGACGATGCGCGCGTCATCCTGGTAGCAGCGTTTGGGCACTTGTATCCAGACTGTGTCCGGTACACGCGGGTCCACTTTGGCGTGAAACCGAGGGCCAGAGTCGCACCGCAGGTCCGCCTTCCACGTGCCATCGCCCTCGTGATAGAGCACCGCGCAGAGCTTGTACGTCCTGAGCGGGTCGAGATACGGCAGTTGGTAGGTCAAACCGGTTGCGCTCGTATCAGCATTCCAGGACTCGAACTGCGCGAAGCCGCCGCGCGAGAGACAGTAGGGTTCGCACCGGCCCGATGTGGCCGGCAGTAGACAACTGGCAGTCAAGAGCAGTGACGCAATAATGGCGTCGCCTCCTTATCTCGTAACCACGACCTTGTTAACGACTAACGGCTGACGGCTGAGGGCTGACGGCTCCAGCCGGAGGAAGTAGACCCCGGCAGGAAGAACACCAGAGGGAATCCTCGCCTCGTAACGGCCCGGCGGGACATCACCTTCGGTCAGCGACCGCACGAGTCTGCCGCCCGCGTCGTAGATACCAAGCGCGAAAACGGGGACTGTACCGCGCGTCCTCGCGCTCCGAGGGACTGTCCCCGCTTTCGCGAGACCCGGCACATCATACTTCACCGCGAACGCTCCCCGCGCCGGGTTCGGGCTAACGGAGAGCGACCATTGCAGCGGTACACGGTGAGTTCCTTCGGCCACGCCGCCACCGATGAAGGTGATGACGCTGTCCGACAGGTCGTACTGCCAGCCCGGACCGTACGCAATCACGACCACGCGGCCGGTGTCGGGCACGGTTGCGGGTATGATCCATTGATACAGAGTATCAGTGGCCGGCAATCCGCGGGCTATCGTGTCGAGGTTCCACAAGGAATCGCGCCTGAGGAACAAGGACAGCGAGTCGCAACGCGGGGGCGAGTGCGTGGCCCAGCGGATTGATACTGTATCGCCAGGCCGGAAGTCCCCGCCGTTGGGTGACAGCACGTCAACCGCATCGACCTCGAATATCGATATCTTCCCATTGCCCGCTGTTATCAGTTCGTTGTAGCCGTCACCGTTGATGTCATATACCGTGCTGACCAACGACCGGAACCCGCCATGGTCGTTGTCCCAGTGCCAGACCTCCTGCAACTGGTCGTCACCAACGGCCTTGTACACCTTGATGACGTCCGGCGTGGTCCAGATGCACTCGTCAATCCCGTCGCCGTCGATATCACCGCATTCGCTGATGCGGCCCCAGTCGTCGCCCCCGAACCCCAGCGAATCTACCGGCGTGCGGTGATAGACGTCGCTGCCAATCTGATCGGCCTCCCACATGTAGAGATACATCGCCCCGTGCGGGACGCTGTGGTAGGCAACGTAGAACTCCGGCTTCCCGTCGCCGTCGATGTCGTTGGTAGCGAAGACGTCGGCACCGTTGGGCTTCCTGACCGTGTCCTGGTACACCACCTCGTACGTGTCGTCGCCGGTGCTCTCCCACACCGACATCGTGCCGTCACTCCCCAGCGAGGCGGAGGCGAAGTTCATCTTCTCATCCCCGTCGAAGTCCCCAAAGGTCGACCTGTAGCCGCCGTGTATCGTGTCCTGCCACACAAGCTCACTTTGGTCATCGCCCGTGTTCTCCCAGACCCAGTGAGCGAACATGACAATCTCCTTGCGTCCGTCCTGGTCGAGGTCGGGCGGGTAGTATAGGGGATTTGGGATGGGCCTATTGTTGCCGCACCGGTAGTACCAAGAGAGTGAGCACGGGTAGCTGAAGCTGTCAGGGCTCTCTAGTGTCATCACAATATCGTAGAAGAGGCCGCTGTCTCTCTTGTCTATGCTCATGCACACAATGTCGGTTAGGCCATCACCGTCAATATCGCCCGCCGCGAAGGGAAAGGCATTCCCGGTCGTGATGCCAGGAGGCTCAGGATACTCCCCGGTGTCAGCGAAGGCAAGCGAGAACCGGTTCCAGCCCTGATGCTCCCAGACCTCGATGCGCACCGGATCAGATGGGTGCATAGTCCCAGTGTGGAACAGCAATTCCGAGAGAGAGTCGTGGTCGCTGTCGCAGCAGACGACACGTCCATGGCCATCATGGTATGGCCCGGAGCGAACTTGTGCGACGCGCCTCATGCTTGTGGCCGCAAGAGAAGCCGCCCATCCGGCAACGACAAGAGACAGTAGTCTTAACATGAGAGTTGGCGGGGAGGTGCATTGCACCTCCCCACCTCCCTACATCTACCTTATCAGAGTCAGACGGCGGGATGATGCTTCACTGCCTGCGGCGAATCGCAGGAAGTAGATGCCCGCCGGCATTCTCCGTCCACGGTCATCTGTGGCATTCCAGCTTACGTCGTACCTGCCGGGAGAGCGGTATCCACTCTCCAAGCGTCGCACAAGTCTGCCGGAAACGTCGCGGACGGTCAACTCAACAGGACCGGCCTGCCCAAGCTCGTAGCTGACTGCAGCAGTCCTGTTGAATGGGCTCGGCGCGCAGTGGAGCAGGCGAGTGCGAAGCACGCCTGACGTGCTCTGGACGCCTTCCCTGCCGTCTGGCCCCGGCTCAATCTGGAACAGCTTGAGCCCGGCCAGCGACACGTAGTCGCCGGTTACTCGCGCCAACTCAACGATAATCCGGGCGTCGCGGTCGTACATCCGTTTGGGCACCTGTACCCAGACCGTATCAGGAACCCGAGGGCCTACCTTGACGTGGAACCAAGGACCCGAGTCGCACCGCAGGTCCGCCTTCCACGCACCGTCGCCTTCGTGATAAAGCACGGCGCGGAGTTTGTACGTCCGGCGCGGGTCGAGATACGGCAGTTGGTAGGTCAAACCGGTTGCGCTCGTATCAGCATTCAATGACTCGAACTGCACGAAGCCGCCGCGAGAGAGACAGTAGGGCGATTGCTTGGGCCGGCCCAGATCGGCCGCATAGAACAGAGCGGGTTCGTAGTTGGCCGAGGTCACCAGCAGGTCGGACTGGAACGAATGTGACTTGGCTGTAATTGGAGACGCGCTGCCCGGGTTGGCACAAATGAACGTTAACAGCGGGAACAGCATCCAGGCAGTGACTTGTGCACTGCCACTGTGTTGCGGACGCGAGCGGCCCGGTATCTTACCTCCTCTATTCTCAGTTTCGGCCGGCCGGTCCCATGCAGAAGTGGTGACGAGAAGACTAACGTGGAGAGCCACATATCTTCCGCTCTCGTCGCCCATGTTGAGGCGATGATAGCTCTTGTCAGCCGGATGTCAAGAGCACGCCAATGTGGCTTGACCTGGATTCCGTCATGGCTCACCGACAGGAGGGTCACAGCCCCGTCTGGACACTAGTTGCATTCTTGTGTAGTAGGACGTCAGTGGTCCCCGGAATCCCGCCTCCCCGCGCGCCATCCTGCAGCGCCAGACCGGCACCGGCGCCTTCACCGTTGCCACGCCGCTGCCGCCGCGACACGGAGGCGGAGGAAACAGAGCAGGGGCGGCCGGATGGCCGCCCCTGCTCGATATTGCTTCGGCTCTGCTTTCGCTACTTCGTCAGGATGACCTTGTAGTCGCCTGACGCCTCGCGCCCGAAACCGGACGCCGACCGCACGAAATAGACGCCCGGAGCCAGCCTCCGCACGTCATTCGCACCGGAATGCAGAACCATGACCTGTCGGCCGTCGCTGTCAAGCAGAATGCTCGGGTTCGAGCCTTCCGCCATGAACAGCACGCCGCGGGCGATGGTCGGTAGTCTCGTCGTCCGGACTCCGGATCGCCCGTCTTCCTCTACCGCGCCGGCGTAGTTAATCCGGTACACTGGGTATACCTCGAGGTTGCCGGCAAATGCCGAGCCGAGCCCGAGGTTGTTGGTGATCGCAGCCATGTCCTCGAACGGCACGCAGCAGACGAAGTTCTCGCCCCAGACCAGCGAGTCCGCGCCCCAGTTGAAAGAACACGTGATGGAATCGGTTCCCGCACCCGCCGTGACGGCCGCCCAGTTCCATGCCATCTGGCCGGTGTTTGCTCGGTTCCCGACGCCCATCATCGAGGTGTGATTCGGAGTCCAGCGGTTAACCCCCTTGCCGGTCAGGGACGGCTGGGCGAGGGTGGTTATGTCGCCCGTCAGGCGGTCGAAGGCCGTGCGCACCTGCGCATCGTTGACCGGTGCATCCGCTATTACCCGCACGCTGTTCGTTGAGCCGATCGCGACATAGACCAGGTTGGTGACCGGATTCACCGCCGCGGCATAGGGAGTACTGCTCGTGGCCACCGTGGTCGTGCCGTTGGTCGCGCCGTCGATGATCGTCAGGTTGCGGCTGCCCTGGTTCGCGACGTAGATCTTGTTTGTGACCGGGTTCACGGTCACGGTCGCGGGGTACGTACCCGTGGCCAGGGTGGTCGTCCCGTTCGTCGCGCCGTCGATTACCGTCACGTTGTTGCTGTTCGAGTTCACGACGTAAATCTTGTTCGTGAACGGGTTCACCGCCAGGGCCTTGGGGGCGGAACCGACCGGCACCTGGGTCGTATCGTTGGTCGCGCCGTCAATCACGGTCACGGTGTTGCCGGTCCAGCTCGTGACGTAGATCTTGTTCGTCACCGGGTTCACTGCCACCGCATTGGGGTTCGTGTCTACTGCCACTACCGTCGTCGCGAGGCTTGCACCGTTGATCACCGTCACGGTGCGGGCGCCCTGGTTGGTGACGTAGGCCTTGTTCGTAACCGGGTTCACCGCCACGGCGGAAGGCTGGAGCCCCGCCTGCACGTCGATCCTGAAGGTGGTGCCGGCATTGAGCATCGTCACGTTATTGCTGCCCGCGTTCGTTACCCAGACCTGGTTCCCGACCGGGTTGACCGCAATGGATGTCGGCCCGGTGCCGGTAGGCCATGTGGTCGTGCCGTTGGTCGCGCCGTCGATTTCCGTCAAGGTATTGTTGTCGGCGTTGACGACGTAGATCTTGTTTGTGGCCGGATTCGCCGCCACCGCGGCAGGCCGGACTCCGGCCGGCACCGTGGCCGTGGTGTTGTCCACGCCGTCGATTACCGTCACATTGTTGCTGTTTGCGTTCGCGACGTAAATCTTGTTCGTGGACGGGTTCACCGCCAGCGCCGAGGGCTGGGTCCCGACCGACACCGCGGTCGAGGTGAAGGTTGCGCCGTCGACCACCGTCACATTGTCGCCGGTCCAGTTCGGGACGTAGATCTTATTCGTGGCCGGGTTCACCGCCACACCCGTGGGAGCCGAACCGGTGGGCACCGTAGTCGTGGTGTTGGTTGCGCCGTCGATCACCGTCATGTTGGTGCTGCCCTGATTGGCGACGTAGATCTTGTTCGTCACCGGATTCACCGCCACGGACCGGGAGCTGGTGCCGGAAGCCACTGAGGTCGTGGTGTTGGTCGCGCCGTCGATTACCGTCACGGTGCCGGTGGAGGCGCCGTTCGCGACGTAGATCTTGTTCGTAACCGGGTTCACCGCTACGGCGTAGGGACTTGAGCCGGCAGACACCAGCGTCGTGTCGTTGGTCGCGCCGTCGATCACCGTCACGTTGTTGCTGCCCTGGTTCGCGACGTAGATCTTGTTCGTCACCGGGTTCACCGCCACGGCATGGGGGTTTGTGCCTCCGCCCAGCGTCGTCGTGGCGTTGGTTGCGCCGTCGATCACCGTTATGGTACCGCCTTCGTTCGCGACGTAGATCATGTTCGTGACCGGGTTCACCGCCACGGCGTAGGGATTTGTGCCGGCGGTTACATTGGTCTTGGCGTTGGTCGCGCCGTCGATGACCGACACGTTGCGGCTGCCCCAGTTGGTGACGTAGATCATGTTCGTCACCGGGTTCACCGCCACGCCGTAGGATTGATTGCCCGTGGCCACCGTTGAGTCGACGCCGTTGGTCGCGCCGTCGATGACCGTCACGTTGTCGCTGTTGAAGTTCGTGACGTAGATCTTGTTCGTCACCGGGTTCACCGCTATGCCTATCGGCCTGTCGCCCGCTGACACCGACGTCGTGGCGTTGGTCGCGCCGTCAATCACCGTGACGTCGTCGCCGAACTCATTGCAGATGTAGATCTTGTTGGTTACCGGGTTCAACGCCACTGCGTCCGGGAACGAGCCGGCGGGGACCGTTGCCGTTACCCAATCCGCCGAAGCGGTTCCGATGCACGCGGCGACCGCCATGCAGACGGTCAGCATCCTGATTGTACGACTCCTCGCTGGTATCATTTCTTGCTCCTGTCTTGCGGTCAAAACCTTGGTGACGGCCGGCGGCTCGCGGACGAAGCCCGCGCGGCCAGCGGCAGCAGAACAGACCCCTGTCTGTTCACCCAAGTAGTCTAGGCGGAATTCCGCCCTTGTCAAACCCCCGAGTCGGCCGCGCTACTCGGCCGGTCCGGACTTGACCCGGTAGATCGGGTACACCTCGAGGTTGCCGACAAACGGCGAGCCGAGCCCGAGGTTGTTCGTGCCCCCGGCCATGTCTTCAAACGGCACGCAGCAGACGAAGTTCTCGCCCCAGACCAGCGAATCCGCGCCCCAGTTGTAGGACCAGGTGATGGAATCGGTCCCCGCACCTGAGATGATGGTCGCCCAATCCCATCTGTCCTGGGCGGTACTCGCCCGGTTCCCGACCCCTATCATCGCCGTATGGTTCGGAGCCGTACGATTGACCCCTTTGCCGGTCAGGGCCGGCCGCGCGAGCGCGGTAGTGCTGCCCGGCAGGCGGTCGAATGCCGCATATACCTGCGCGTCGGTGACCGGTACATCCGTCAGCACCGCGACGCTGCTGATCGTGCCCATGGCGAAGTAGATCCTGTCCGTGACCGGATTGACAACCACTGCCGCTGGGGCCCAGCCTGCGGGCACCGTCGTCGTGTTGCTGGTCGTGCCGTCGATCACCGTCACATTGCGGCTGCCGTGGTTCGCGACGTAGATCTTGTTCGTCACCGGGTTCACCGCTACCAGCGCGGGGTAGGTGCCGGCAGGTACGGTGGTGGTGCCGTTGGTCGCGCCGTCGATCACCGTCACGTTGTTGCTGTTTGAGTTCGCGACGTAGATCTTGTTTGTGACCGGGTTCAACGCCAGGGCCTTGGGGGCGGAGCCGACCGGAACCTGGGTCGTATTGTCGGTCGCGCCGTCGACCACCGTCACGGTGCCGTCTTCGCTCGCGACGTAGATCATGTTCGTAGCCGGGTCCACCGCCACGGCCGTGGGGGCCTTCCCGACCTCCACCGTGGTCGTGTTTTCGGTCGCGCCGTCGATCACCGTTGCTCTATGGCTGCGCTGGTTGATGATGTAGACCTTGTTCGTAGCCGGATTCACCGCTATGGCCACGGGGGCCTTGCCGACTTTCACCTCGTTCCCTTTGCTGGTCGCGCCGTCGATCACCGTCACACTGCCGCTGCCCAGGTTCGCGACGTAGACCTTGTTCGTAGCCGGGTTCACCGCCACGGCCATGGGGGCCTTGCCGACTTCCAGCGCGGTCGCGTTGTTGGTCGCGCCGTCGATCACGGTCACGTTATCGCTGCCCTTGTTCGCGACGTAGATCTTGTTCGTCACAGGGTTCACCGCCACGGCGCAGGGTTGGACTCCCGCCTGCACGGTAGTAGTGGTGCCAGTCGCGCCGTCGATTACCGTCACGTTGTCGCTGTTTGAGTTCGCGGTGTAAATCCTGTTCGTGGACGGGTTCACCGCCAGCGCCGAAGGCTGGATTCCCACCGGCACTGCCGTCCCGGTGTGAACCGCGCCGTCAATCACCGTCACGCTGTGGCCAATCCAGTTCGGGACATAGATCTTGCTCGTGACCGGATTGACCACCACGGCCGTAGGGGCCGAGCCTGCGGATAGCGTCGTCGTGGTGTTGGTCGCGCCATCGATCACCGTCACGTTGGCGCTGCCCTGATTGACGACATAGACTCTGTTCGTGACCGGATCCACAGCTACGGCACGGCTCTCGGTGCCTGCATAGAGGATGGTCGAAGTGGCGGTCGCGCCGTCAATCACCGTCACGGTGCCGGGGGCGGCGGCGCTCGCGACGTAGATCTTGTTCGTCACCGGGTTGACCGCGACAGCGTGGGGTTTGACGCCGGTTGCCACGTTGGTTGCGGTGTTGGTCGCGCCGTCGATCACCGTCACGGTGGAGCTGCCCCGGTTCGCGACGTAGATTCTGTTCGTAACCGGGTTCACCGCCACAGCGCAGGGCTTTGCGCCGGTAGCTACGTTGATCGCGGTGTTGGTCGCGCCGTCGATCACCGTCAGGTTGGCGCTGCCCCAGTTCGCAACGTAGATCTTGTTCGTCACCGGATTCACTGCCACGGCACGAGGA
>Ga0208828_1001093_pt1 | contig 10815 bp, 7 predicted proteins | sample Kivu_160m_FD_185487 | JGI IMG/M metagenome (GOLD analysis project Ga0208828, IMG submission 185487) | Freshwater microbial communities from Lake Kivu, Western Province, Rwanda to study Microbial Dark Matter (Phase II) - Kivu_160m (SPAdes)... | ecosystem: Environmental > Aquatic > Freshwater >... | reverse complement strand
AATCCCTTCAATCCAGTTACTAATATAAAATACGAGATTCCCATAAAAACATCGGTCAACATTCAGATTATTGACATTAATGGTCGATTAATTGAAACACTGGTTGACCAATACCAGGAGCCGGGATATTATCAGGTAGCCTGGGATGCAAGCCGCTTTGCGAGTGGTGTCTATTTCTATAAGATTCAGGCAGGATATTTTAATCTGACTAAGAAGTGTTTGCTGATCAAGTAGTAGTGTGAATCGTTTGATTTAAGTAGAATTTATTCATGATTTTGAAAAGCCCGACTTGTTCGGGCTTTTTTATCTATTTAGGATTACATGTCCTGCAACCCCTGATGGTAAAAACTGTTTATTATATCCTGTATTTATTCGGTCTTAAAGGTACAAATCGGCAATTATTGACATTTATTTAGCAATGTGAAGTAGTAAATAATGATCTTCATTTAGGTAATAATAGTTAACATAACTGTCTGATATAGGTACTTTAACATTTATGTTTCTTCGTGGGCCCCGGGGGATTCGAACCCTCAACCTGCGGATTATGAGTACGCCGCTTGCTCATCTTGAAAACACAAAGTTTATCCTGTATTTATCCGGTTTTAAAGTGGAACCAGATTGTATCCTTTCACTTATGATAGTAGAAATTTTTCTAAACCTTTGTTCTACTGTATTTCTAGAAACCTTTAAGAGTACTGACATTAACAGAAATATCTCCCAAGTTTTGGCAGGAGAAGGTGGATTTTATTCACAGCTCCTATTGGTAATTGATCTACTTCTATTTTGCAGAGACTTAAAACATTGAGATATAGGGCTGTTTATTTTTTCTTGGGATCAAAATTCATTAGTTCTATAAGGATCTTAATTTCTATGTTCTGGTTATACACGTTGATCCGAGATGATGAATTAATACTACTCGCGATACGATAGTGTTGCGGTAAATCCACAATGCCGGAGATGATCGTTTGATTCTAATACCCGACGTATTTGGGAATATAAATTGTCAACATTAAGGAGAGAAAAAAAAATATTTGACTTTTGGGAAAACTAATGTAAAATAATACTGTTCTTTCTAAGTGAGCGATTTTGGAGGCAGGGGCGACCGCCAGGTGGTTCGGCCTCGACTCAATGCGTAGTAGTTTTTTGGCATAATTAAAGTGTTTTATCGTTTGTTAAAATAAAAAGGTACGACGATGTATCACTTTCTGAGTCTGGCGGAAGGGAGCAGAAATTAGATGCTTTCCGACTGCCGGATAACAAGCCGAGGTGCAATTTGAATTTCGGCTTGAATGTAAATGCTACACGAAAATATTTTTCTGGTAGCCCCAGAGGTGTGGGGAATATATCTAGTGCGGATAACGGCACGCGTCGGAAATACGGAGTAAGGTTTCTGATTTACCATGAGGATTCTTATCAGCGCGGTATGGGGGAATTGATATTCATCTACCCATATGCGATGATTTTGTAGTTTATTAAATCCATAAATCCTGATATTGTTCCGTCGGTGGATGTAACTGACGGAGCGGAGCCATTGGAGAGGATAAGTCCAAATTCCAAACATGATTGCATAAAGATTAGTAATAGATCTGAAGGTGAGTAACGATCAGGTTAGAATGATTAAAGTGTCTTATTGAATGCTAATAAACCAGACTAACACAAAGCCCAAATTGCACGACCACCTCAGGGAGGTAGGGGTTATAGCTAAAATACCGAACAAACCTCTGTGCAATGGGTGAAGCGGTATATTTTTTACTATGACAAGCGCCATCCGGTGGAAATTGGAAAAGCGGAAATCATACAATTTGTGAATCATTTTGGGATATACTCCTAAAACTGGACAGGTAGTTAAGGTGGAAAGACGAAACTACTGCCAGAAAGGGAACGCCATTAAACGACGGAAAATCAATACAGAATTCAAAGCAAAGGTTGCGATGGAAGCAATTAGAGGATTGAAAACGCTTAATGGAATCTCCTCAGAATTTGAGGTTCATCCAAACCAGATAAGTAAATGGGAAAACCAATTATTGACTCAAGCCGCCCCAGAAATTCATAGACCGACAGGCTAATAGCCGTGAAAAATCAGCAAAGAAAGTTAAGAAATTGTATCAGGAGATCAGTCAACTCCAGGTAGAATTGAACTGGTTTATAAAAAGACTGGATTTATCAGTTAAGATGAAACATCAAATGGTCCATTCCGGAAATATTGTCCTACCTGTAATTATTCAATGCCGGTTGTAAGAATTGTTACGGTCTAGTTATTATTATCCAATTGCAGCCTGAGAGCGCATTGAATCTGCATCTGATGGATCTTACCGATCAGCAATATATAAAACGTCCATTTTATGGGGCTCGGCAAATGGCCGAATTATTAAGAAGGCAAGATTATTGTGTAAATCATAAACGGATTGAGCGCCTAATGCGTCATATGGGAGTAATAGCTATCTATCCTAAACCTCATACCAGTGGAAAAGATGACGATCATAAAGTTTATCCATATTTACTAAGGGATTTGACGATTGTTTATCCCAGTCAAGTCTAGTGCGCTGATTTTCCTTTTGTCAGGATGCATAATGGATTTTTATATCTGATTGCCATCATGGATTGGTTTAGTCGTTTTGTACTGGCTTGAGAATTATCCAATATTCTGGACGTTCCATTCTGTCTAGAAGCCTTAGATCAAGCCTTTAAGATTGCTAAACTGGAAAGATTCAACGCCGATCAAGGAAGCCAATTTACCAGTGCCGCTTTTACAGATTGATTTGAACATAACAATATCAGAATAAGCATGGATGGGCGAGGCCGGGCTTCTTTCAATATCTTCATCGAACGACTTTGGCGAACAACAGTCAAATAAGAGGAGATTTATCTTCATGACTATTAATACAGTATCGAAACCTATTTCGCTTTAGATCGATATTTTAGATTCTATAATGAAGAGCGACTCCATAGTTCACTTGACTTTAAAACGCCTCGTGAAGTATATGATTCTCAAGTTAATTCAGATAAAGAAGTATCACTGAACTCAATTTTAACTAATATTTGAATGAATTATTCCACCTTAAATTCACTTAAACATTGTCCAAAGAATGGGGTACACTTTTTTTTAAGAATCTTATTGATCGATTTTCTACTTATACCATTTTAATCTGATATCTGACTCACTGTCAAATCCGTATTAAAATATTTAAAAATAACTCTAAATTTGACTTCAGAAATTCTTGAACGGTATACATACTTATTAAAACGATCTTCATAACAAAATCTTACGACTTTCTATTAGCAAGTTAAATCGTCATGAACCAAAAAAGTAATTAAATAAAGGAGTGTATAAGATGAAAGTATTGAAATTTGCATGTCTGTTTTTATTCTTATTTGTCATTTGCTGTGTTTACATACCAAATGATTTAAAATCAATTAAATTAAAATCAAATGAATTAAGTAAAAATGAATTAAGTAAAAATGAATTAAGTAAAAATGAATTAAGTAATTTAGAATTACCAAAAAAATATCTTAGTATTAAAAATCTTGGATTACAATCAATTACAAATAATGATATTAAGTATACAATACAAAGTTTGGGAAATATTATCGAAAATCGAAATATAATAATAGCATCTGTAGCAAATTCTTCTTTGGGAGGAAATATTAAACAGGATGAGTGGGATAAAGCATTTGAAGAGGGACTTGTAGAAGGTTTACTATATCTAAATGTAAAGGTAATAGAAAAACTAGATTCGATTTTCATAAGAAATCCGCAAGAATATATTGACACGGATCCTCCAAAAGTATTTTATTCATTTCCATTTGATATTGGCAGTGTTACTAAATATAATAAGAAATATAAATCAGATTTATTATTAATGTATCAATTACTTGAAATTAATAAGGATTCATTATACTCATCATGTCATTTTAAGATAGTTGATTTAAAGGATATGAAAATATTATTCTCACAACTTGTTGTAGAAAGTGCTGTTGGTGGTATAAACAAAACTAGTTGGGAAAGGGATTATCAAATAATAAATCAGGCGATTGTATCATCTACGATACCAGAGAAAGTAACAAAAAGGTTAGATAATGCAGCTATAATGAATATTGATATGTTGCAATTAAGTAAAAATTATAATCCTGAGCAAAATAAAACAATGTTGTCTATTGAAAATGCAGTAACATCTGGAATAATTAAAAAAGCACCAAATTATTATTCTCATCCATTTCTTGTTGAGAAAACAACAGGTTTTGAAATCAAATTTCCATCAACATATGATAATATCGTATTTTATCCTAATCCTTTGATCTATGATTCTTGGGGGGAATTCATTAAAATCTCAAAAGTAAAACAACTAATTCTATACAGGTATACACCTAACGAGGGAATTTATTTAAGATTTGTTGATGCAGAGAATAACGGTGAAATATTGTATTCAATGATAATAAATTTTCCGAATACAGTAAAAAAAGCATTTTATGTACATGATTTGATTGCTGGAAAAATAAGCACTTTGGATTCACGATTTTTTGATCTTTTAGATAAAAAAAACGTCATGATAATAGAGGGAAATTCTATATCTGTTAATGCAGATAAATATCACAAAGCAAGAGACAGATACAATGAAGTAAATCTTGCTTTAGAGGACGGAATCATTAGTGCGTTAACAAATACAAATAATTATAATATTCATGTAATCGATAAATTAAGTACAATTTACTTAAAACCTGAATGGATGTTCAAAGATGAAATATTTAATTTAAATCCCATCTATATTGATAATTGGAATCAGATAAAAAACATGGGTGCAGATATTATATTTGTTTATAATAATCTAATAACCTACGAACCAGACAAAAATGTTGAAAGTATAAATACAATTGGCTCAATGATATCTAAACAAAAAAATAGTTCCTCAGTATTTGAGTCAATAGCACTTGAATTTAAAATTATTGACCTAATAACTGGACAAATAATTTATTCTGGCCAAGTCTCAAACTTATAAGGAGTAGCAAAATGAATTACATTAAATTTTTGGTGACATTAATTTTTATTAGAGTTGCATTCTCATCAACATTTTCTACAGAAGAACCTCCGATGATATATATTCATCACTTTGTAAGCTATGATACAACTCACATATTTATATTAAACGAAAAAGACGACAAGAATAGTCGAATAAAAATTCCATTATTTAAAAAAACTGAAGAATCAAGTAATTCGGGTGTGATATTAGGGAAAAAAATACTCGATCCAAAGCTACTATCTACAATGGTAACAACAAGCATTGGTAAATTTCATCAAATAAAAATAGTTGGTGAGTCTATTGAGAATCGATTATATAACGATGATCTAATAAAAATTTTAAAAACATATGATTATCCTCAATATACTGATTTTATTATAATCGGTGAAATTAATACTCTGTCTAATCAATTTGAGATTGATCTTAAAGTATTAGATGTATCATTACGAGATATTATTAGCTCAAGATCATTTTCAGTAAAATATGATCAAATAATGAGTATTAGATCTATTATAGAATATAATGTTGAACAAATAATGTATTATATTTTGAAACCATTTTCTGGATATATTGTCGTCAGTACAGATTCAACAGGAATTGATAAAATTCGATGGGACTATATTGCATTTAAACCTGTAAAAGGTTTCAATTCTGGGAAAATTCAAAATACGGAAACAAAAGATTATCAACTATTATTTATGAAAGAAATTGATAATAATTTTTTCTTAGAATATCCATATTTAAAGATTTTATTAGAAAAGGGCGCAGCACGTAAAATGATGGCCGCAAGTTATGATAATAATCTGATATTTCTACAGGGTCAATATGAGGTACGTGCATATTTAAAAAACAACGAAGGACAATTTGATACTACAATAACAGTGGTTGCAGGTAATGTTAGTAGAGTTCATTTAAAACTGCCTTATTCACCACCACCACCTAAATTAGTCCCACCTATTCCATTAGGCTCTTTTGAGATCAATAATTTTAATGCTGGTATTATGGTTGAAATTATTGACCCAAAAAATAAAAAAATTATTTTAATGCATGATGAAAAAATTATGGAACAATCTAATGAAACGAGTATGAAAGTTATCACTGATGAAAATAGTATTTTCATTGATAGTGTAAGAACGGGAACTTACCAGATTAGTGCATTTGCAAGAACTGATGAAAAATTTCCCGGGAAACAATATTTAAATATTTATTCATATAGTGAAACAATTAAAATTGAAAATTTAAACGATCATAAGAAAGTTGATTTACCTAAGACCACACACAATGAAGGTAGAGAAGTTGTTATCTATTTTAACCCATTTTTATATAGTAAAAATGAAATATATAGAGTGTATGCTCCATATGAATTATTTCTTACAGAAAAACAGGTAATATTAGATAAAGAATCATATTCAACACCGAGATTAATTGGAATTGTGAAAGTAGCTGGTGAATTACATATATTAGGTGTTCCTGAGTGGTTTAATGGAAACATATGGATTGATAGAGAAGGTTATAAATCAGCTATTGTAAAAATTGAGTCTGGTAATAGTAAAATCTATGCACTTGCTGACATCAGTATTAAAATTAATACGACCGTTAATCCGAATAATGCAAAACTTAATATTTTCTATAAATAAAGTGTTTTAAATAATTAATAGTAAATAGTATTATATCATATAAAGTGTATCCCATTCTTAGAATTGTATAGTTAATCTTCTTCCGTATCAAGCGATAAGATGTTAAAAAATGCTGTTGGAATGGAGCGAATCCCGCTGGATCGGGAGAGGCGGAATTTCAACAGCATGCAAACCGAAAGCCTGCCTGCCGGCAAAGCGGGGAAGAAGTTTTTATGGAACCCTCTGAAAGTGAAAGAAAGTTAGCCCAGAAACGCCTAAGCGCTTTAGAACTGGCGAAAGCATTAGGCAATGTTTCTGAAGATTGTCACCAACGTGGAATCAGTCGTAGTCGTTTTTACGAATATAAAAAACGTTTCAAAACTCATGGGATGGAAGGTCTGATCGATTTGCCGCCAATTCATAAGACTCATCCGCAAACTACTCCCCCAGCGGTGGTCAAAAAGATATTGGATTTGGCGGTTCATAATCCGATGTGGGGTTGTCATCATCTGTCGGATCATTTAAAACTGTCGGGTATATCTGTATCTGGCATAACGATCCAGAAAATTCTGGATAAGAACGCGATGAGTAGTCAATATGATCGTTTGCTGAAACTGGAAGAGTTGGCTTCAGGCCATCAGATTGAACTGACCGCCGAACAAGTCAGAGCCATCGAGAAAGCCAATCCCTGCTATAAAGAGCGGCATAATGAAAGTTCCCGGCCGGGTGAATTGCTTTCCCAGGATACGTTTTATGTTGGTCATTTGAAGGGAGTCGGAAAGGTCTATCTGCAGGCCGTTGTTGATACCTACTGCAGTTATGCCTTCGGTTATCTGCATACCGGTAAGTTACCGGAACACGCGGTAAGCGTCGTTTATAACGATGTTGTACCCCAATATAAACGCTGGAAACTGGACGTTAAGACGATCCTAACCGATAATGGCCGGGAATACTGTAGAACTTCCAATCATCCCTATGAAATGTTCCTGGAATTAGCGGATATAGAACATCGGAAGACCAAAGTGCGCCATCCGCAAACCAACGGATTTGTAGAACGATTCAACCGGACGGTCTTAAATGAATTCTTCAGACCCAACTTCCGGACAAAGATGTACGAATCAATTGCGGCCTTACAAAAGGACTTGGATAAATGGTTGAAAGAATACAATGAACAAAGACCCCATCGGGGTTATCGAAACATAGGAAAACGCCCGGTCGAACGTATTTATGAATACCTTAAAAGGTATTAGTGGAAGGTTAACCATACGCACCTATAATAACGCTCCAGTTTTTGGTATACACCTCAGTGAAACGATTGTTTTTGGGATCTTCTAAAGGAATGGTAAGATCTATACCGAGATAGTTCCGGACTGTAAAAGCATAACACTTCAGGCGATAATTCGAGGAAAGGTTAGCATCGAGAGTTTTTTTCATTCGGATACTTGGCGCGGCTATGATGATCTCGTGGATCTGAGAATTAAAAAGCATTATAGAGTTAGACATGGAATTAATAAATTTGCTAATGCAAAATCCCACATAAATTGGATTGAGAGTCACTGTACATATGCAAAAACCAGGCTAACCAAATTCAGAGGATCAATTATAAGCACTTTTTACCTACATTTGAAAGAAACCGAGTTTAGGTTTATCCATAGAAATGACCGAAATTCTATAGCACAATTGATCTTAGAAATTATCAAAGAAAATACGCTAAACTAGTCTAGATCATTTGAAAAATAAAAGAGGGGTATAAAGATGAAATGTCTTTTTTATTATTTCTATTTTGGAATTATTCTATTTCCAATATTTATATTAGCAAAAGAAAACACTATTGCAATTTACCTAAAGTCAAACGAATTATCAGAAGAGCAATTGTCAGTTATCGAAAATCGGATTGTGGATTGTATGATACGCCTTAATAAATATAAAATTATTGAAAGAAGTGACATTGATGTTCTTCTAAATGAGCAGGCTTTTCAATTAAAGGAAATTGTTGATGAAAAGAGTATTGTCAATTTTAGTAAAATTATTGGTGTAAAAGAATTGTTAATCTGTGAGGTCAACGAAATATCAAAAATCTATTACATAAATATTCGAATAGAAAATGTTGAATCAGGTCAAATTAGTAAATCTTACACATCTCCTTCAGGATATAGACTAACAACAGTTTTTAATAATATTCCTACTATTATCAATCAAACTTTTTTCCCTGATAGTTCTAAAGAAGAAAATAAATACGAAAACATCGAATATAATACAGTGACATTCAGGGAAACACGAAATTTTGTAAAGGTTGATACACTTACACCGAACTATTTATTAACTATATCCAATAAAGAATCATTAATTAACACAGATATTAATAATGATTTAATCTACATATCTGGGACCGGTGGGAATATATATCAATGTGATTTCCAGAATCCAAGCCAAATTAATAAAATATTTTCCTATCCTTTTTGGGAATTTAATCAAATTGTTGTTTCTAATTCTGGGAGATATTTTGCTGCTGGTAGTAAACAAGGAACAACTTATTTATGGAAAAGCACGTATTTTGATGCCCCATACTATTTAGATAAAAATAATTCACCTATTAGCGGAGTTTGTTTCTTAGAGAAACAATCTTCAATAGTAACGTCAGATTACAGTGGTAAAATTATTATTTGGGATCTTAATACCATTGTTCGAAAATATGAACAAGTTGTATCAAATTCTGGTATTATTTCAATATCAACATGTTTAAACTCAACGGGCTTAATAATGCTCTGTGAAGACGGTAATATTCTGTTATATGATGTTGGTAATAAAAAAATATCAGCTAAAAACAGTATTGGGACAGTAAAAGAAAGGGTTGTTTGTTGTGGGAATAAAGGTGTTTTTTTTATTACAGGAAGTAGTGATGGGACCATACATATTCGGAGAACCTCTCGTTTTGTAAATATAAAGAAAGTAAATAATACATGGTTTAAACCATATATTTCGTTAATAAAGACTATAAAAGTTGGTAACATACCAATTACATCTATTGATATTGCCCCAAGTGAAGATATCTTTGTGATTGGGTATATAGATGGCTCAATTAAAATTTTTGATGTCTTTTCATTTGAAATTATTGCGCAGGGTAATATTGAAAATCAAGAAATAATTGATGTTGATTTTGTTAATGATAATCAATTTATATCCACGTCAAAAAACGGAGAAATCTATTCTTGGATTCTACGATGAGTTTTTCATATAAAGATATGTATTGAACCGCTTAGCCGACAGATTGAAATTACGCCGAGAACGACGTTGTCAGATGTTCTCTTTGCACAATGAGTAGAGTTTCAGTGTGGCCGGCCGGGGTATCTGTCGCAAATGCCGCGATTAAGTTATGAAGGGCAATCTAGCGGTCAATACGATTCAGGAAAGAACTTTATTGGCGGCAGAAATTGATAATGGCTAGAGATTAGTCTGTCCAGTGCTCGGTAACCGAACCGGTTACTCTTGAAATCTGCCAGATGGAGACGCCGATTCTAGCAGATTCAGGTCGGATTGCCAAATCGTGGCAAAGCGGTTTAGCAGTTGCGATTGACCTAATAAATTAACTACATTAATTCTGCCATACATTTGCTTTGAGAAAATTACTTGAGATAAAAAATATATCAATCGTCAAAGAATTACTTAGGCATTCATCTCTGCAGGTTTCTAAAATTTATTCTCAATTTCCATTGGATTATCTGGCACAAGTATTCAAAGAAAGAAAAATCAACCTGATGTCTGGAGCAATTCCAAAAGCCTAAATCTGCCACTTATTAAAAAAATAATTGAGCCGATTTGATGGTAAATAAATCGGCTCTTTTTTTAGCTAAGATGTCAATTTCGCTGTGCAATAATTACCAAAAAGTATGTCCTATAATTATCCGGTTTTGGGAGTACAAATCAGCAATTGTTGATATTTATTTAGCAGTTTGAAATAGAAAAAAAATGATCTTTCTTTATGTAATAACAGTAAGTATAACTGTCTGATATAGGAGCTTCAACATTTATGTTTCTTCGTGGGCCCCGGGGGATTCGAACCCTCAACCTGCGGATTATGAGTCCGTTGCTCTAACCGTTGAGCTAGGGGCCCGATGGATTTTAAAAAGCGGTCAAAGTTATTTTTTCTGTTCTAAAATAACAAGAAGTTTATAGAGAAGAGTTGG
>Ga0208828_1001092_pt1 | contig 10824 bp, 11 predicted proteins | sample Kivu_160m_FD_185487 | JGI IMG/M metagenome (GOLD analysis project Ga0208828, IMG submission 185487) | Freshwater microbial communities from Lake Kivu, Western Province, Rwanda to study Microbial Dark Matter (Phase II) - Kivu_160m (SPAdes)... | ecosystem: Environmental > Aquatic > Freshwater >... | reverse complement strand
GGTCGGAAATGCCATTTTCAAAGAGCAGCCCGGATGCGGGGATCCAGGGGATATCACCCATGGGTGCATCAGAATAGGAGATCTTCGGCCCTTCGAAGCTGTTCAGTTCATCCGGCCGGGAGGTGATCCAGTAGTCAAGGCCCAGCAGCTGGCTGAGGATCAGGTCGAGCACCCAGGTAATCCGCGGACTCTCTTCGGGGCAGTACAGGAGGATCATCTGGGAATTATTTTTCGCCGATTGATAAGGAAGATGAATTCAACATTACTATTGAATTCCAATCAATTTGACCATTGTCGAGACAAAAGGAATTTGCGAACTCCTTTGTAAATTGATTAATTACACCCACATAAGCATCATAGTACTTATCGTTTTTTTCTTTGGCTTTATGTCCCAAAGGTTCTATTAGGTCAAGGTATAGGTTTTCATTACCAGAAATGAATTGCCAAAAATCTTGACCGCATAACTTCAGATAATCTCCTTTTTCCGGATACTTGTTTTGCCCATAACAGCAACCATTGATAGCACGTATATGTATTTTAGAGTGACTAGTTCTTATTGTCTTGGTTGCAGTTTTAAAATCTTCCCTCATTTTTTTTATTTGACTACTATTGCCCCAATTAGGTCCTGACTTAATTGTTACTATGTTACGAATTCCCGCATCATCAAACTCAAGATCTATACCTGGAATGCCTGATTTCCAACCGTTAAATACCTTGGTGTTAATAAAAATGGCTAATTCCTCAAGCCAGTCACCGAACAGGGTTTCTTCGTTAGATGATAAATGAGCATCAAGAAGGCTTTTGACAATATCTTCAGAAGTTCGAATGTTCTTTGCTTTAAAAAGGTATGGATTCTTTCTCTTGATTATTTTACCTAGTTTAAGACTTTCAAGACTTTGAATTCTTCGAACATGGAAGACTTCAATATTTTGTTCAACGTATTTTACTACGTCTTCTAGGTTTAGCTGTTTCATATTTTGTTTTTGTTTCGAATACGTAATACTCTACTGCATTAACCTGATTTTTAACCAAATTATAATATTCGGGGACAATATCAATTCCTATTGAATTGCGCTTCATGCGATTAGATACAAGGATCGTAGTGCCCGAACCCATGAAAGGGTCTAAAACCCAATCGCCTTCTCTTGTAAAGAGCTTTATAAACCATTCTGGCAGTTCTTCAGGGAAAGCGGCACTATGGTTTTTATTGCCACATTCTGTTGCCAGATGAAGAACATTAGTTGGATAGGCTTTGTCTCTTTCCAGCCAATTCGAAATGTTCTTGCCGAAACCACTACCGACCTTAGAATTGTCCCTTGTAAGATCGGTTGGACTAAGGTTTTTTAAGCGGCTGTGAGCCCAATTACCCATCGGGACCATTACAGCCTCTTGATACATATGGAACTGTCTATTTTTGTTAAACTGAAGCAACCTTTCCCAAGCATCCCTGAAACGGTTTGGCCATTTCCCGGGATAACAGTTTTTCTTATGCCATATGAATTCTTCTGTCCACAACCATCCTTGCTGCCGCATGCCTAAAATCAGTTCCATAACATAGGTACTACGCTCGCCTTCCGCGACCTTTTCTTTTATATTTAGGATAAAAGTTCCAGTGAGCTTTAATACACGAAGAAGTTGTTCTGAAATTGGGAGAAACCATTCTACATACTTCTTTGGTGTAATTCCTCCATATGTGTTTTTTCTCTGATCAGCATATGGCGGGGAAGTAATAATCAAATCCACTGTATTCTCAGCGATCTTTCCAAGCTCTTCTTTTGCGTCTCCTAAGAATAAATTGGTCATGACTTTCATTTGGATCTTATTTTCAAATATAGTTGATGTAGGATTAATACCTTCATGCCGGCCGGATAATCTCAGGGCATGAGGTTATCGTCGGCGAGGCTGGTGTAACCCTGGTCCGATATGATCAGGTGGTCGAGAACTGAAAGGTCGAGTATCTGGGCGGCCTCCCTGACCTTTTTCGTGATCTTGAGGTCCGCTTCCGAGGGGCTCAGGTTGCCCGAGGGATGGTTATGCGCAAGGATCAGGCCGCTGGCCAGTTTCCCGACCGCTGCGTTCAGGATGAGACGCACATCGGTTACCGTTCCGGATATTCCTCCCTGGCTGATCCTGAGGGATTCGATCAATTGGTTCGACCGGTTGAGCAAAAGAATCCAGAATTCTTCATGCTGCAGATCGGCCAGGCTTCCTTCGATCAGCTTAAAGGCATCCTGGCTGCAACGCACCTTAGGCCGGGTCATCGCTGGCTGGCTTTTCCTCCGGCGGGCGAGCTCAAAACTGGCTTGCAGGCGGAAAGCCTTGGCCTGCCCAATGCCGTTGATCTTTTCGAGTTCGGCGAGTGACATTTTTGCTAGCTGGTGCAGGTCGTTTCCTGCCTTTTGCAGGACAATCCGGGCCAGGTCGAGGGCCGACTGCTTTCTCGTTCCGGTGCCGATCAGGATGGCGAGTAGTTCGGTTGTGCTCAGCCCGCCAAGTCCCTGGCGGAGGCATTTTTCACGGGGACGGTCCTCGACCGCCAGGTCGCGTATCTTAAAATTAGGATATTCCATACCCGCTATAGATGCTTTTCCGTCCGGGAAATGGATAAAAAAACCCCGCTTTTTAGGCGGGGTTCCTGAATATTATTAGCAAATGGCTGACCTACAGGTTGTTCACGTGTTTTGTCAGACTGGATTTCAAATTCGCAGCTTTGTTGTCATGAATGATATTCTTCTTGGCCAGCTTGTCCAGCATGGCAGTGACCTTCGGAAGCTGTTCAGCAGCTGCAGCCTTGTCCGTTGAGGTTCTCAGGTTTTTGATCGCGTTGCGGGCGGTCTTGGCAAAATACTTGTTATGATCTTGTCTGTCTTCCGTCTGACGGATCCGCTTCATTGCCGATTTGTGATGTGCCATTTTTCTTGATCTAAATTTTTCGTAGCCCGTAGGGGAATCGAACCCCTGCTACCAGAATGAAAATCTGACGTCCTAACCCCTAGACGAACGGGCCATTGAACCAGCCAAGTAAAAACTTGGGACTGCAAAAGTAAACAAAAAAAGACACCTGCCAATGCTACGGCCGAAAATTTTATCTTTGGAATGTATGGCGGACATTGATTTTGAAGCGATACTGTCGGACTCGAGCCGGTCGCTCGCCGATTACGTGACTTCAGTAATGGGCGAGGATCCGGAACTGTTCAGCCGGCTCTTTGAACTGGTGATCAGCCAGAAACCCAAAGTCAGCATGCGGGGTGCTCGCGTGCTGGATTTAGCCTGCGAACGCCATCCCGAACTGGTCAGGCCTTACCTGGAGGAAATTATCAGGGTTTTGCCCGGACTACGGGATGACTCGGTCAAAAGGATTTTCATGCACATCCTTTTGCGGCACCCCTGGGTTGAAGACGAGCGCCTCATGGGTATCCTGGTGGATACCCTGTTCCGCTGGATCCAGGATGATACTCAGACCATAGCCGTCAAAGCTTATTCCATGGCCATCCTGGAGAGTATTTCCACCCTGCTGCCCGATCTTAAAAATGAACTCATCCTGGTCATCGGGGAATCCTTGCCCTACTGGAATTCGGCAGGCCTGCAGTCCCAGGCCCGGACGGTGATCAGGAAAATTAACCGGTCGCGATGAAAGACAAACGACAAGCCCTGAGGATTTTGCGGCACTGCGGACTCATGCAGGTGACCGATTACTTCCGGTACATCTGGATCCGGGCACGAAACAGGAAAAGTAACCGGGGGTTCCGGAGCCGTTTCTCCGGAGTGATATTCCCACCGGATTACATGATGTACGAGGCTTACAGGCTGGATTATGAAAGGTATTATATCAATGGCAGGCAGAGCGCTGAATGGCTGGTCGAAAAGGTCAAGCCTTATGTCGATCTTGAGAAAGCCAGCATCCTCGACTGGGGCTGCGGCCCGGCCAGGGTGCTGAGGCATCTGCCAGGGCTACTTCCTGCGGCGACTTTTTACGGGACTGATTATAACCCGGCCACGATAGCATGGTGCTCGAAAACCTTCAGCAATATCTATTTCCATTCCAACGACCTGATGCCCCGCCTTGTTTATGAGAAGGGTATGTTTGACCTGGTCTACGGGATATCCATCTTCACTCACCTTTCCGAAGAGGCTCACGCAGCCTGGATCGGAGAGCTGGGACGGATCCTTAAACCAGGCGGGATCCTGCTGATCACCCTGCACGGGGCTTCTTTCCGCGACAAGCTCACCGGTGACGAGCAACTCCTTTTTGATCGGGGAGAGCTGGTGGTACGGGGTAACGTAAAGGAAGGCCACCGCACCTTTACCGCTTTCCACCCCCAAAGATGGGTGAGGAAATGGACGGAAGGGTTTGAGATACTTGAATACGAGCCGGGGAGGAAAGAAGAACAGGATACGCTGATTTTGAAGGAGAAAGGAGAAAGGAGGAAGGAGGAAGGGGATCGCTGAGATTCTTCCTCTTTCTCCCTTCTCCTTTCTCCTTCCTACTTATACTACAAAAGCAACAGGGCTACCGCTGCTATAATTCCCGCCCCTAAGAAAGCCGGCACCAGTGTTATCCCGTTGGTAGCCCGGAACAGCGAACCGGGACTGACGGAGGTCCTTTTTTCGGAAATCTTTTGTATCTCTTTGTATTTCAGTGGAATATCAGGAATACCATTTCCATTCAGGTCGGGTAACCGGCTTGCATATACCATCAATGCCGCCCATTCCTTGGCCTCCTGAATCCCGGGGGTCGCCGGATCACGGTCGATGACCGCCAGCTTCAGGTCGGGAATCGGCGTTCCGTCGGCATATTTGGGAACTACTGACAATATCCCTTTGGTTATTTCCCTGATCAGGCCAAAATAAGTGAGCACATAGGAATTGGCCGCTATGCTGTACAGCCTTGACTCGTCCCCGGTAATCCGGACCGGCTCATACCCGTCCGTTTCATTGCCCAGCTCTATTGAGCAGACCCGGTCGAGCGGCATCCGGAGGCTGTTGTAGCTGAACCTGATCCCTGCCCAGTAGGGGTAATTACCGGAAGCCATCGAAGGGGCGATCAGCATCACATCGAGAATGGTCTTCAGTTCCTTTCCGGTGACATAGACTTTGGAAATGGAATAACCGGGCGCCTGGTCAGTAACTCCCAGCCCCATGGGCATGATCCGGAAAAGATCGGCCGGCAGTTGCAGGCCTTTCTGTCCTTTCATGATCTGGTCGGAGATGAGTCCGGACACTACCAGGACGACATCGGCCGGACTGACCGTTCTCAGGTAGCCATAGACCGCATCAGCCAGGAGGGGGCCCAGGTTGGAATCCTCCATGCAGTCAGGCTCGTTGAAGTTCAGATCGAAGGAGGTTTCCACGACAGGCTTGCGGATATCGAATCCATAGGATTTAAAGAGCTTGTCGCCGATCAGTCTCTCCTGGTCTGTTATTATCCGGTGAACCGCAGGATCTCCCGGGAGCCTGTCGTCAATGGGTAGCAGTTCTCCGCTCAGCACCCTGACGCCGTCCCTGGTTTTTTCGATTTCAAGCTTGCCCACGAACCGTCCCTGGGATCCGGCCACCACTATCGGGGTCTTGTTCACCATGAAAGGTTTGACTAACGAAACATGGGTATGGCCTGAGAGGATCACGTCAATACCCGGCACCCGGGTGGCCAGATCCACATCCTCGCCGGTCCATCCTTTCTTTGGATCGAATACAATCCCGCTATGGGAAAGACAGATCACCAGGTCGGCATGCTCGCTCTCCTTCAGGAATTGGACCATTTCTTTCGCTTTCAGGACCGGATCCGTGAAGACGGCCGGTTTCGCATACGGGGCATAACCGCCGGCTTCCAGGCCCATCAGGGAAAAAATGCCTATCCGAAGCCCGTTTTTTTCGATCATGCGCCAGGTCTTGATCACGCCTGCCTTAAAGAGCTCCTCCAGGTGATCGTCAGCAGGATCATTGGGGTTAAAACTGATATTGGAAAGTACCATCAGGGGAATGTCCCCTTCCGCTGATTTGGCAAGGATATCGGCCAGCTTTCCGATTCCGTAATCAAACTCGTGATTGCCGGTGGTGACCACATCATAGCCCATTTTCTTCATCAGGCGCAACTGAAACCCGGTTTCGGGCTCGGCTGCAGCGAAAGCCGTACCCATCAGGAAATCGCCTGCATCAAGAACCAGCAGGGATTCGGGCTGCTTGTTCCGGTATTCCGATATCAGGGTGGCAATCCGCGCGAAACCCCCGATAGTCTGGTCATCATTGACCGTCAGCGGGGTATAGTCAGACTCGGGACTGAAACCCATGAGGCGGGAGTGCATGTCGTTGGTGTGCAGGATCGTAAGCTTCTGACCGGCAACGGATTGAAGAGCCAGGGCCAGGATTAACAGGATAGTCGAAAGTCGGTGCATAAAACCTGGTTTTTTGTTAAAAATAGTATTTAAAAAGCAACCCTATAACCTAACGGATAAAATCCTACTTTAACGGATCAAACGGACCGACATGAAAAGACTGGTTATCGCATGGCTTCTTATTCCGATGTATGCCGCGCTCCTGCAAGGCCAGGAGCTTTGCGTGGGAAATCACTGGACGGAAAAACAGGGGAAAGAACATCTCGACAGCATACGAGGCATGATCCGGTCGAGCCACCAATGGGACCGGCGCGAAAAGGCCATCCGGAAGCAGATCCTTGAAGGTACAGGACTGGCGGGTTTAAAGCGTTCAGCCAAGGCACCGGCGGTAAAAACGGGGGCGGTTCATGAGATGGACGGCTATCGCGTCACCAACCTGGCCATTGAAAGCGAGCCGGGTTCCTGGATCACCGGCAACCTTTACGAGCCGACGGGTCAGACGGGACCTTTTGCCGGGATCCTGTGTCCCCACGGACACTGGTCGGACTGGTCGGATTACGGACGTTACCGCCACGACATGCAGAAACGATGCGCCGTGTTCTGCAGGATGGGTGCCGTAGTGTTCGCTTATGACATGGTGGGGTATGGCGACAACAAGCAGGCCAGCCATGAAGACCCGCTGGCATTACAACTACAGACCCGGAACAGCATGCGGGTGGTAGACTACCTGGTAAACAGGAAGGATGTTGACCGAAAGCGAATTGCCGTGACCGGCGCATCCGGAGGCGGGACGCAGTCCTTTATCCTGGCGGCCGTGGATGACAGGGTGGCGGTTTCGGTACCCGTGGTGCAGGTGTCGGCCCATTTTTTCGGGGGGTGTGTTTGCGAGAGCGGAATGCCCATCCATAAGACATCGAAAATGCAGATCAACAATGTGGAAATAGCTGCTTCAATAGCACCCAGGCCACTCCTGCTTGTATCTGACGGAGCCGACTGGACCCGGAACACGGAAAAGGTTGAATACCCGTTTGCCCGGTACATTTATGGGCTTTACGGCAAGGAAAACCTCGTGGAGAATGCCCATTTCGCGAACGGGCAGCATGATTACGGTTTTTCAAAAAGGCAGGCGGTTTACCGTTTCCTCGCCAAGCACCTGGCTTTGAAAGCAGATCCGGTCCTGTGGGAAGAAAAGGATATCAAGTTATTGGCAGTTGACGATTTACGGAACAAGTAGCCGAACCAATTTACCGACCATAGGTAATTTATCAACACATATGATGAGTTTTCAAGCAGTCATTTTCGACCTCGACGGTCTCCTGATCGACTCGGAATCGTTGTATCACAAGGTTGCGTTTGAAATGACGGCGGAGCTGGGTAAAATCCTGACTGAAGCTACAATTGCCAAGCAGATGGGCCGGTCACCGCTTGAATCCCTTGAGATCTATCGCATGGATCTGGGGATAGAGCATCTTACGGCACAGGAACTGGTCAAAATGAGGCACGAGAGGATGATCAGGGAGTTCCGGGAAAACCTGGTTCCCATGCCCGGTGCGATGGAGATGATCCAGGGGTTGCATGGCCGGCTCAGGATGGCTATTTCCACCGGGGCACCCAGGGAGTTGGTGGAGATCGCATCGGAGAGGCTGGGGTTGAACGGTTATTTTGAACACATCCAGACCTCCGACGGTTTAAAACTGGGAAAACCCGATCCTGAGATCTATCTTTTGACTGTCAAGGCTTTACGCCTGAGGCCGAAGGAATGCATAGTCCTGGAAGATTCATCCAACGGGATCGTCTCCGCGCACCGCGCAGGCTGTTTCGTTATCGCGGTGCCTAATGAACATACCCGAAAGCAGGATTTCTCCTGTGCAGACAAACAAGTAGACAACCTCACCGAAGCTGGAGAAATGATAAAGAGAATGATTCGCTGACGCTCATGAATAGCTCGCTGCGCTCACGAATGATTCGCTAACGCTTATGAATGAGGTCTGCAGCCTGAAATAATTCATTCGAGCATTAGCGAGAATCATTTACGAGGCGTAGCCGAATTTTTTACGAGGCGTTAGCCGAGCCTATTTTCTCCTGCGGTACAGCCCATCCCAGAGGAGTGTATAGGCCAGACCGCCGTCTTTGGATTGTTCCCAGGTCTGGCGGACTGTTCCGTCGGCATTATTCAGCCAGGTTATCCGGTCGATGGTCCGGTTGCCTTTCTCGTCACGGTACTCGTTGCTGGTCATGACCATCCTGTTGCCCTCGTACACCCCCTTGACATTGACCACGATTCCGTCATTCCCGACCCAGACGTGGTGCCACTTTTTAAGGTTCTTGTCGTAGAAGTTGTGACTGGTCCCTGTATGAGAGCTGACCACTGATTTCCAGTTTTCGCGGAGGGCACACCCGTTTTCAACCTTGACGATCTTATTGAATCCGACCATCTGCCCGTTTGCGTAAACCACCCAGTCGCCGATCCAGAAATCGAGCTGCCGGTAATATTCTGTGCAACAGGGGCATGAAGTGTCAATTGATTGGGCGGGTCCTGAAGAGAAAGAGACCATCAGAATAAAGAATCCTGCAAGCCAAACTTTTCGTGTCATAAACAGCCCTTGTAGGGCACAAAGTTAGCGAATGTCTGGTCCTTCCGCAATCGGAAACAACAATTGATACCCCCCACTTGCTTTTTTAATTACGCAAAAGCCATAATTGTGCCACCTGAATCGGGCAGGCCGGATTAATATCTACCTTTAGCCCGTTTATCAAGCGAGCTATGAAGGATAAATGGCTGCAGGCCGCAACCATCGGGACCATCTGGGCTTCATTCGAGGTGATCATCGGGAGTTTTCTGCATAATGTCAGGCTTCCTTTCGCCGGCACTATTCTCTCCTTCTTTGCGGCTATGCTGATGGTTTCTTTCCTCCGGCTGTGGCCCCGGCATGGGATCATCTGGCGGGCCGCCCTGATCTGCGCCCTGATGAAATCCATTTCTCCCAGCGCGGTGATCCTGGGGCCGATGACAGGAATCTTCCTGGAAGGATTGCTGATGGAGTTAGCCATTATCACTTTAGGAGTCAATGCTGTGGGCTTGATAGCCGGCGGCATGCTGGCAGTTTTCAGCGCCCTGATCCACAAAGCGATCAACCTGCTGATCCTTTACGGCTGGGATCTGGCGAGACTTCTGGATAACCTGGTCAATTATGCCAGTCGCCAACTGGGCGTGGAAACACTCGATGGCTTAACCGTCCTGTTGATCCTTTGTGCCATTTACCTGTTGGCCGGCGCCGTGGCTGCGATCTCCGGCCGGGCGCTCGGCAGGCAAACGATCAGGAAAATGGAACCGGCCGCGAATAGGGGCATGACAGCCCGCCCTTCCAATACCCTGTTCAAATACAGTGATCCCGGAAGATATTCAATCTGGTTATTGCTCCTGCACCTCACGGCCGTGATCATGCTCCTGGTAGCACTGATACGGATCGAAGACTGGTGGGTGATGCTTGCGCCGTTACCCTATTTGGTGCTTTGCTTCATCCTTTACCGGCGCAGCCTGAAGCTGCTCTTCCGCCCGAAGCTCTGGATCCAGATTATCCTGATCACTTTTCTGGCCTCCGTTTTTCTCTCCGGCATGAAATCGGGCGACTGGTTCAGCCGGGAAGGATTGCAGGCCGGTATCCTGATGAACCTGCGGGCCATCCTGATCCTGACCGGTTTTTCCGCGATCAGCGTTGAAATGAAGAACCCGGTCATCAAAACCATTCTCTACGGACGCGGTTTTGCACCTTTATACAAATCGCTGTCGCTGGCTTTCTCCGTTTTACCGGAGATCATGAGCGCCATCCCTGAGAAAAGTGCCAACTTTAAGGGTTTGACAGGACTGCTTGAGAAGCAGCTCCTCCGTGCCAATCAGTTATATGAGCGGTTCAGGGACCTCGAGCGGGCGCTGCCTGCTGTCACCCTCGTGGTGGGTGACCGTGAGGAAGGTAAAACCGCCCTGCTTCGTGAAAAGATCAGGGAGATGGCTTCTCAGGGCCTTCGCTTGTCGGGTTTTGTTGCGGAAGGTATTCATTCGCCTGACGGGAAGCGAAGGGGTTACCGGATCGTGAACATCAGCACGGGCGAATCAGCCGATTTTTGTCTGGAGGAAGGACCGGAGGTATGGGAAAAGGTGGGAAGATTCAGGATTGACCCGGATGGTCTCGCAAAGGGGACCGAATGGATGAGCCCGGATAACATTCACGAGGCCGACTGGCTGGTTATCGATGAGCTGGGCCCCCTGGAGTTGGCCGGCAAGGGCTGGGCCCCGCTCATTGAACGCATCCTGCGGGAGGATCCTAAACCGATGATCTGGACCGTTCGCCGCCAGCTGGCAGCCAAGATCGCCCATAAATGGAACATCGGGGAGGTGACAATCATTGACGTAGGCAAACCGGACTAACACACCTGGTTTTTTTGCAAATTTATATCCTGATATTTTAATCGCTCCGGCTATAATGAATTACAC
>Ga0208828_1001091_pt1 | contig 10828 bp, 11 predicted proteins | sample Kivu_160m_FD_185487 | JGI IMG/M metagenome (GOLD analysis project Ga0208828, IMG submission 185487) | Freshwater microbial communities from Lake Kivu, Western Province, Rwanda to study Microbial Dark Matter (Phase II) - Kivu_160m (SPAdes)... | ecosystem: Environmental > Aquatic > Freshwater >... | reverse complement strand
AAGTCACCCCGTCCTCAACTCCGCCAGCAGCGGCGGGATGACCTCCCTGGGATCGCCCACGATGCCTATGTCGGCTATCTTGAAAATGGGGGCGTTGGGGTTTTTGTTGATGGCTACCACGAATTTGGCGTCCTGCATGGCGAAGTAGTGGTGAATGTCTCCGGAGATCCCACAGGCGACATAAAGATCGGGCCGAACCATGTCGCCACCTGGTCCCACTAATCGCTCTTGCTCGATCCAACCCTCACTGAGGGCCCCTCGTGACCCTGCCACCTGGCCACCAAGGGCTTCCGCCAGTTCCTCGACCAGCGCGAAACCCTCTGCGTCGCCCACGCCCCGCCCGGCGGCGACGATCACCCTGGCCTTGGACAAAGGCACTTGAGGGCGGGCTTCTTCGGTGGATACACTGAGCACCTTGACCTGGCCTTCGATGCCATCCAAATCAACAGCGATCTCTTCCACCTCACCGTAACGGTACTCATCCACAAAGGGGAGGCGGAAGGCGCCGGGACGCACCGTCGCCATCTGGGGCTTTGTGCCCAGGAAGGTGCTGACGTGGAAATACTCGCCGTCGTAGACTGGGTGCCTGGCCGATAGGACGCGCTCGGTTTCGTCAATGGACAGGTCCAGGCAATCGGAGATCAGGCCCGTGCCCAGACGTTGCGCCAGGCGAGGGGCCAATTCTTGTCCCAGCTCGGTGGCCGCAAAGAGGATGATCTCAGGTTTCTGCTCTTGAAAGAGGTCACCCAAAACCTGGGCGTAGGTTTCGAGGTGATATTCGGCCAGGCGAGCATCGTCGGCCAGGTGGACGCTGTCGGCCCCACGATGGATCAGCTCCTGAGCCAGGCCTGCCAGGCCCTCACCCAGCAGGACGGAGTGAACGTAGGCCCCCAGGGCGGCAGCCAGCTCCCGCGCCTTTCCCACCATCTCCAGGCTGACCGGCGCCAGGACGCCCTCCTCTACCTCAGCCACTACCCAGATATCCCGATAGGCAATCTCCTCTTCTTCCTCGATTACTTCGCCCGTCAGAAGTTCCCAGTATTCCATGCCCATTCCAACCTCCAATGGTTGGTACATTGGTACACTGGTAAATTGGTATATTGGTGAGCTTCCCGATTTACCAGTTTCCCAGTTTACCAATCTACCGCTTCTCTCAAGACCTGCGCCAGTTCCTTCGCCGCCTCAGCAGGCTCTCCCGTTATGAGCTCCCCCCGTGTTCGCTCCGGGGGAAAGGCCTCGCGCTGGAGGCGAATCAGGGGGCTCAACTCCTCTTCGGTCAGGCCCAGGTCAGCCAGGCCCCAGGTGGTGACTTCCCACTCCCGATAGGCGTTCATGATACGCGCCCCGTGCGGATAGCGGGGTTGGTTGGCCTCAGGGGCCATGCTGAGTAACGCGGGCAGGCTGACCTCTACCTCGACGTATCCTCCTCTCCAATTCCGTCTGGCCCTCAGCTTCCCGTTATCCAGGCCGGACACCTCCTGGACTTGCAGCACCTGCGGCAGGCCCAGGTACTCGGCCAGGCGGGGACCGATCTGGCTGGCGCCGGTGTCCAGGGCTCGCTGACCAGTCAAGATAAGGTCGTAGTTGCCGATTCTCTCGATAGCCTTACCCAGGGTCAGCGCAGCGGCGCCCGTGTCCACCTCGGCAAACGCCTCATCGGTCAGGAGGAACGCCTGGTCGGCTCCCATAGCCAGAGCTTCCCGCAGCGCGTCATCCACCCTGGGCTCCCCCAGACTGAGGGCGATGACCTCGGCGCCGTGGGCATCCTTCAGCCGCAAGGCTTCCTCCAGGGCGTTCTTGTCGTTGGGGTTGATGATGTAATTCTCTACGTTGACGAAGACCTGCTCCATCCGGCGATGGACCACGAAGCCGGCGGGGTCTAAGATTTGTTTGATGGGAACAATCACTCGCATGGTTCAGTCCTCCCTATGCACTAATACGCACTCCCTCTGGTCGGAAGAGGTGGGTGGCGATGACGATGCGCTGGATTTCGCTGGTGCCCTCGAAGATCTCGGTGATGCGTTGGTCGCGGAAGGCGCGTTCGACCCAGAAGTCGCGGCTGTAGCCCAGCGCGCCGTGGATCTGAAGGGTGCTGTCAATGCAGCGATGGATCACCTCTGAGCCATAGACCTTGCACATGGCCGCCTCCTTGCTGAAAGGCTGGCCGGTATCTACCATCCAGGCGGTACGATAGACCAGAGAGCGCAGGGCCTCGATCTCGGTGGCCATGTCGGCGATCATAAAATGGACCGATTGTTTATGGGCGATAGGCCCACCAAATTGCTGGCGGGTCTTGGCCCACTGGATGCTGCTCTCCAGGCAGGCGTCGGCCCCTCCCAGACAGGCCGCCCCCAGGCTAATGCGTCCCATGTCCAGGCTCTTCATGAAGGTGACAAAGCCGGCTCCGAACTGGCCCAGCACGTTCTCCTTGGGCACTCGGCAGTCCTCGAAGATCAGCTCGGCCGTATTGCTGCCCCGAATGCCCATTTTGTTCTCCGAGGTGCCCACCTGGAAGCCAGGGAACTCCTTTTCCACGATGAAGGCCGTTACCCCTCCCCTGGGTCCCAGGGTGGGGTCGGTGACAGCCATGACGCTCATGACGTCGGCGTGGGCGCCGTTGGTGATGAAGGTCTTGGTGCCATTGAGGATGTAGTCATCGCCATCGCGCACGGCCCTGGTCTTGATGGCTGCGGCGTCGCTCCCGGCCTCGGGCTCGGTGAGGGCGAAGGCGGCAACCTTTTCGCCCCTGGCCAGGGGGACAAGGTACTTCTGTTTTTGCTCCTCCGTGCCGCCCAGGTAGATGGCCATGGACCCGATGCTGGTGTGGGCACCGATGACCGCGGCCAACGAGGGGCAGACCCTGTTGATCTCCTCCATGAAGATGCAGTAGCCGGTCTCGCCCGCCCCAATCCCGCCGTACTTCTGGGGGAAGGGCACGCCCATCAGCCCCACCTTCCCTGCCTTGACGATGGCATCGAAGGGAACGTAGTGTTCACGGTCTATCTCCTCGGCCAGAGGGCGCACCTCGTTTTCGACGAACTCGCGCACCATGCGGCGGAACAATTGGTATTCTTTGGGAAACGAAAAATCCATAACCTCGTCCTCCTTTGGTTTGTAAGTTGGAGGTTGGAAGTTGGAAGTTGGATATTGCAACCTCTAACCTCCAACCTCTAACTTCCAAGTCTATGGCTCGATTTGAATCCCCTTCTCCCTGAGGATGTCTCTGGCGATGACAAACCGCTGCATCTCGCTGGTTCCTTGCATGATGCGCAGGGCGCGGAAATCGCGGTACAGGCGCTCGATGGCGTATTCCCTCATGTAGCCAAAGCCGCCGTGCACCTGCAGCATCTTGTTGGCCGCTCGCATGGCCACCTCAGAGCCGATAAGCTTGGCAATGGAGGCCTCGCGGGTATAGCCGTCTCCCTGGTCGGCCAGCCAGGCGGTGTGGTAGACCAGATAGCGCAGGGACTCGATCTCGGCCGCAGTGTCGGCGATGAAGTTCTGGATGGCTTGCTTCAGGGCAATGGGCCCACCAAACTCCACGTGCTCGATGGAGAATTGGACGCCAGCCTCCAGCGCGGCCTGGGCCCCGCCCAGGCAGATAGCGGACAGGCTCAGGCAGGCGAAGTCCAACGCTTTCGCGGCGATCTTGAGTCCTTCCCCCTCCTGGCCCAGCAGGTTAGCCGCCGGCAGACGGCAGTCGTCCAGGTAGAGGGTGTTGCAGGTGAGGCCCCTCAGGCCCATGGTTGGCTCGCGGTAGCCCACTTTGAAACCAGGCGTGTCCCTTTCGACAATGAAAGCACTAATCCCGTGGTCGCCTGCCCCAGAGTTAGTGGCGGCGAAGACCAGGAAGACGTCGGCGATCTCACCGTTGGAGACCCAGGTTTTGCAGCCGTTAAGCACGTAATCTTCGCCATCGTGCCTTGCCCTGGTCTCCAGGGCGGTAACATCGGAACCGGCCGACGGTTCCGTCAGGGCAAAGGAGCCTATCTTTTCCCCCAACGCCATCGGCGGCAGGCATTTGCCCTTTTGATCACCCGTGCCGTTGTCCAAGATCGTTTTCGCCGCCAGGCCGTTGTGAACGCTGACGGCCACGGCGGTGGATGTGCACGCTTTGCCGAGCTCTTCTAGCAGCAGGCAGTAGCTGATGGTGTCCAGAGCTGCCCCTTCGAACTCCTCCGGGAGAAGGGCTCCCAGGAAGCCTTGCCCGGCTGCTTTGTCCAATACCGCCGGCGGCAGCTTCTCCTGGTCGTCTATTTCCTCGGCCAGGGGGGCGATTTCGTTGGCGACGAAATCGCGAAACATCTTCTGAAACATCCGTTGTTCTTCAGTGAGTGCAAAGTCCATAGATTATCCTCCTCACACTCGGTGGTGTGCTCTTGTAGGGGCAATGCCTTGTGCTTGCCCAGTTTGAGCCGCCAGGGTGGCAGCACGCGGTGAGGAGCCATAGAGTTGGCTGGCTGTTGGGTACCCGTCTCGATCTTTGGACGCCATTGTCCAACTTATCGAGCGCAGAGTTATTTTATTGTATCACCGGTGCTGCCTGCCCTGACAGCAAGCAAGGAGGGGGTAAAGAGGGATGGGCGTCCTCGCCTGACTGCAGTGCTTGGACAATGATGGCGAGGACGCCGCCCTCGAGGAAGGGACATGCGATGAATGGCTGCGATGTAGCCCGTCCCTGACCTCGCTACGTTATACTTGTCATTGCGAGCGAAGCGAAGCAATCTCCAACTCGCGACTTGGGGATTGCTTCGTCGGCAAAAACCGCCGACTCGCAATGACATGTCTACTTGTCCTTGAACTCCGGCTTGCGCTTCTCGAGGAAGGCCGTGAGCCCTTCCTCCATGTCCTCGCTGCCCTGCAAGGCCACGAATTGCGCGGTCTCGACTTCCAACCCGCCCCGGAGGTCCTTTTCCAGGCCCTCGTTCACGGCCCTGATGATGGCAGCGGTAGGCAGCGCGCTCATGGAGATAATACGCCTGGCCAGACCCGTGGCCTCCCTGAGCACCCGACCGGTGGGCACCACTTTGTCCACCAGGCCGATGCGGTAGGCCTCCTGGGCGGTGATGGGGTCACCGGTGAGCATCATCTCCAGGGCCTTGCCCTTGCCCACGATGCGCGGCAGGCGCTGCGTGCCACCCCAGCCGGGGATGATCCCCAGGTTGATCTCTGGCTGCCCCATGCGCAGCCCATCCTCCGCCAGGCGGATGTGACAGGCCATGGCCAGTTCCAGGCCGCCGCCCAGGGCGAAGCGACCGTTCATGGCGGCGATCACCGGCTTCTCCGAGGCCTCGACCCTGTCAAAGACCTGCTTCCCCAGCCGAATGAAGGCCTCCGCCTCCTCGGGCTTGTCCTTGACGGCATAGATCTCGTTGATGTCGGCCCCGGCAATGAAGAACTGCCCCGCGCCAGTGATGATGATGGCCTTCACCTCATCATTGGCCGTAAGCTCGTCGAAGGCCGCGCCGAGTTCCTCAACCACTTGCTTGTTGAAAGCGTTGGCTGGCGGGTGGTCAATGGTCAGGGTAGCGATGCGATCTTCGACTGCGATTCTCACATACTGGTATTCACCCATTTGTGATTCCTTTCCTTGGTTGGTACATTGGTACACTGGTAAATTGGTAGATTGGTGAGCTTCCCGATTTACCAGTTTCCCAATCTACCATTCCATGAACCCCCGCCCCGTCTTCTTCCCCAGTTCCCCTGCCTTCACTTTTTGATAGAGCAGAGCCACGGGGTGGAAGCGGGGGCCGTACTCCCTCTCTAGTTCCTCCAGTTTATGCACCACGACGTCCAGGCCCACCTCGTCGGCGTACTCCAGGGGGCCCATCCGCTGGTCGCCCACCATCATGCCGATGCCAGCGATGCAGGCCATGTCCACATCGTTGACGTTGGCGATGTCCTCCTCCAGGCATAAGGCGGCCTCGTTGACCATGGGCATCATCAGCCGGTCCACGCTGAACTCCGTGCCGCTGGCCACCTGGCCCGACTCTTGCAGCTCCTTGATCATTTGTTTAACCGGCTCGTCGGTCTCTGCCCCGTAGCCGTAGAAGCCGGCCCCTGCCTTCTCGCCAAAGCGCCTTGATGCGACCAGCTTTTCCCACAGGGCAGCGGGGGCGACGCGATCGCCGTACTGGGAGTGAAGGTACTCACCCACGTCGGCACAGACGTCAATGCCGACCATATCCATCAGGGTGAAGGGCCCCATGGGCCAGCCGAAGTCCGTCAGGGCCTCGTCTATTTCGGCGGCGGTGGCGGCCCCTTCCTGCAGGCACAACACCGCTTCATTGAGATAGGGCATCAGCAAGCGGTTGACCAGGAAGCCAGGGCACTCCTTGACCACCACTGGGATCTTGCGCAGTTCTTCCGTGAAGCGCACCACGTCGTCCACGGTCTCCTGATCCGTCTGCGGACTGGGGATAACCTCCACCAGTTTCATGATGTGGGCCGGGCTGAAGAAGTGCATCCCGATCACCCTGTGGGGGCGCCTGGTGGCTGAGCCCATCTCCGCGATGGACAGGGCCGAAGTGTTAGAGGCGAAGATGGTCTCCGGCGGGCACACCTCATCCAGCTCGGCGAACACCCGCTGCTTGATCTTCATGACCTCCGGTACAGCCTCGATAACGATGTCCACGTCGGCAAACTCGTCGTAAGATAGGGTGGGGATCACCAGGTCCATCTTCTCCTGCATGTTGGTGGGAGACATCTTCCCCTTGTCCACGCGCCGCTGGTAGATGTCGCGGATGGTCTCCATGGCCTTGTCCAGCATCTCCTGGTCAATGTCCTTCATCACCACCGGCAGGCCCGCGTAGGTGATGACCTGGGCGATCTCCGCGCCCATGAAGCCGGCCCCAACTACTCCGGCCTTAAAAATATACATTTCCTCCCTCCTCTAAGTCTCAGGGGGCAATTTGCCCCGTGCAATTTGTTGTTACCTCTGCAAACCGTATTGCGTATTCCGTCATCAAGCAATACGCAACACGCAATACGTTGCTACCACGTCTTCAAGGGTATGGCTGCTTGGGGTTCGTTGATGCGCACGAAATACACCCAGGTGTCTGGATGCTTGGCAAAAGCGGCATCGTTGGCTGCTCCCAACGTTTGGCCCACGAAGTACTCCCCGCTCTCAGGCTCGATGGCCACTATCCCATCCTGGCCTTCCAGCCTACCCTTGATCCGCTCGAAAATTTCTTTGCTCCTGGCGATGAACGCCCCACGAGCCTCTTTGTCCTTGTACAGTGCCGTATCAGCCATGCGTTTCCTCCTCGTGTTCGTAAACTCGTAGATTCGTAAACTCGGGATTCGTTACGAATCTACGAGTCCCGAATTTACGAAGCCCGAATCCCCGAATCTACTTCCTTTCGATGATCATCGCCCCACCCATCCCGCCACCCACACAAGCGGTGGCCAGGCCCAGGCTCACGTCGCGCTTGATCATCTCGTGGAGCAAGGTGACCACGATGCGCGTGCCGGTGCAGCCCACCGGGTGGCCCAGGGCGATGGCCCCACCGTTGACGTTGACCTTGTCCCAGTCCCAGCCGTCTTTTTCCAGCTCGATGCCCACGGCAATGGATTGGGCAGCAAAGGCCTCGTTGAGCTCAATGAGGTCCACGTCGGTCAGCTTGAGGCCCGCTTTGGCCAGGGCTTTGGGCACGGCCTTGGTAGGGCCAATGCCCATGATCTCCGGAGGCACAGCGGCGTAGGCGTAGCTGCGGATGGTTGCCAGCGGCTCCATGTTCAGTTCCTTGGCCTTGTCAGACGTCATCACGATCACCGCCGCCGCGCCGTCCGAGATGGGACAGGCGTTGGCGGGAGTGACCGACCCGCCCTTCTTGAACACGGTGGGATAGAGGGCCGCCTTCTGAACCGAGAGGCCCGGGTTAATGCACTCGTCGTGGACGATGTTCTCGTAGGCCACCTCCTGACCGGCTATCCTCTTGGAGACGCGCACTGGCACGATCTCGTCATCGAACCTGCCCATCCTGGTAGCGCGGAAGGCTTTCTTGTGGCTGTTCACGGCGAATTGGTCCTGTTCCTCGCGGCTGATGCCATACATCAGGGCCAGGTTTTCCGCCGTGTAGCCCATGATCACATCGCAAACAGGGTCGGTCAGGCCTTCCCACAGGGCATCGGTGAACTGGCCATGGCGCAGCTTGAGCCCCCAGCGTGCCCCGCGCACTGTATAAGGGGCGGTGCTCATGCTCTCCGTGCCGCCCACCAGAAAGACCTCGCCATCGTTGGCCTGAATGGCCTGATAGGCACAGGAGATGGCCTGCATGCTGGCCACGCAGTTGCGCTGCACAGTATAACCGGGCACGTGGGTGGGGATGCCAGCCATCAGCGCGGCCACGCGGGCCATGTTCGGCGCGTCGGAATACTGGCCGATGCAGCCGAAGATAACGTCGTCAATGAGGTTGGGATCCAGCTCCGTGCGTTGGATCACCTCCTGCATCACGGTGGCGGCCAGTTCTTGCGCAGACAGGTCTCTGAAGGCCCCGCCGTGGCTGCCGATGGGGGTACGCACTCCCCCGACGATGACTACTTCTTTCATTTCTTCCTCCTCGTTGTCAGACTAGCGACTATGAGCTTGCAGACCGCGCAAGAAAAGCTCGAAGGTTTCGCTGTAAACCGCCTTAGGCTGTACGGGTATCATCGCCTGGCGGACAGGATTGGCCATCAGGGTCAAGGCCCCGTTGAGGGCCCCCCAAAGCACGCCAGCGGCCAACCAGGGGTCATCAGCGCTGAACACGCCTTCCTCCGTTCCCCGCCGGATAGCCCTTGCTGCCAGTTCCAATCCTCTGGTGCTTTCCGCCAGCACCTCCTGATATACCTCTGCCGACACCCTTTCTCGGAAGCCTCCCCGGTCCACAGCCAGCAATAGACGGAAATAGTCCGGATAAGTCCGAGCGAACTGCCAATATGCCTCTGCTAATTGGCGCAGGCGTTTCTCAGGAGAGAGGGGCTCGTTAGGTGCATAGGCGGCTTCCAATTGAGATAGCAGGATGGACAGGCCCTCTAGAAGCAAATGAGCAAGGATAGACTCCTTGCTCTGAAAGTAAAGATATACGGTTCCCTTGCTTACCTCAGCGTGAGCAGCCACGTCATCCACCGTTGCCCGATGGATGCCCTTCTCGAAGAAGACCTCTCTGGCGGCCTCCAAGATATCCTGCTGCCTTCTCGCCTTCTCGCGAGCGCGTCGCTGCGCGGTGGTCATCCCCCGGCTCTCCTGCTGCAAACCTTTGGTCATTTACTGACCGACAGTCATTATACAACAAAAGGCCGGGGTTGTCAAATCACCGTTTCGCAACTCGGCTGCGCCTCCTGCCCCTCTGCAGCGACACTTTGTTGGCTTGGCGGCAGCGGGGACACTCCACCACGTAGTGACGAGGAGGAGGGGTTTCAGTCTCTGCGAAACTCTGGGCGATGGCTTCCTCGTCAATAGTGAACTTCCAACCACATTTGAAGCACGTCACGTTAATCATGAGCACCTCCACTGTTCGAGATGATGAGGCACTGAGGCAATAAGGCAACGAGGTAATGAGTGCCTCGTTATCCGTACCCCGTTACTCGTTACCCCAATTGTACCGCCGGTTGGCGATTTTGGCAAGTGCCCGATCGAGGCGTGCCATCTCCCCCTCTCTCTCCCGACCATTCGGCTTCGCTCAGGGCAAGGTTGGGGAGAGGGAGGGGGCGAAACCTTGACAGGGGGCGGAAACTGTGGTAGTATCAGTGCTGGCAAGGGCGGACTTGCGTCCGCGCTCCAGTGAGTTTGGAGGGAGGGACGATGTCTGATTCAAAACGAATCCTGGCCATTGATGCCGGGGCCGGAACTCAGGACATATTGCTCTACGAGAGCGGCAAACCGGTGGAGAATTGCGTCCAGATGGTTCTTCCTTCACGGACAACAATCGTGGCGGGGAGGATCAAACAGGCTACGGCGCGAGGAGAGGACGTTTTCTTGACGGGCAATCTGATGGGCGGTGGGCCTTGCGTCAGCGCCCTCAAGAAGCACCTGAGGGCAGGGCTGGCGGTTTACGCCACGCCGCTGGCGGCCAAGACCATTCGCGACAACCCCCGCGAGGTGGAAGCTCTGGGCGTTCACATCGTGGAGGAGGCTCCGTCCGACGCCCTGACCATTCGCACGGGCGATATTGATCTGCCTGCGTTGGCTCGCGCCCTGGCCTTGTTCGACGTAGAGCTGCCTCAGCGCTACGCCGTCGCGGTGCAGGATCACGGCGAAGCCCTGGAGGGGAGCCAGCGCCGCTTTCGCTTTCAGCAATGGCAGCGCTTCGTGGAGCACGGAGGACGCATCGTTGACCTGGCCTATCTGGACGTGCCCGATCATCTCACCAGGATGAAGGCCGTCCAGGCCGACGTGCCCGGCGCCATGCTGATGGATACTGGCTCGGCAGCCATCTGGGGCGCGCTCTGCGACGAGAACGTGGCCGCCCACCAGGGGGACGGCCTCATCGTCGTCAACGTCGGCAACCAGCACACGATAGGCTTTTTGCTCAGAGAGGAGAGGGTTTGGGGCCTCTTCGAGCACCACACTGTGCTCATGAATCCTGACAAGTTGGCGGCCTATGTTGATTCTTTGCGGGAAGGCACGCTAACCGACGACGAGGTCTATGGCGACAATGGTCATGGGGCCTACGTTCATCCCGATTACCCTGGCGATGGGAACTTCCGATTCGTGGCCGTAACAGGGCCCAATCGAGGGATGGCCGCGGGACTGGGTTACTACATGGCTGTGCCCTACGGCGACATGATGATGACCGGCGCCTTCGGCCTGGTGGCCGCCGCGCGCCGCTTGGGGCTGGTTGAGTAG
>Ga0208828_1001087_pt1 | contig 10837 bp, 9 predicted proteins | sample Kivu_160m_FD_185487 | JGI IMG/M metagenome (GOLD analysis project Ga0208828, IMG submission 185487) | Freshwater microbial communities from Lake Kivu, Western Province, Rwanda to study Microbial Dark Matter (Phase II) - Kivu_160m (SPAdes)... | ecosystem: Environmental > Aquatic > Freshwater >... | reverse complement strand
GTTTGCCGGTATTTATGCCGATTAAGATCCTTATTCTTTCTATTTGTTCTAATGATTTGTATAATCGGTAAAATCCGCTTGTATAAAAATATCCGACAAGACAATCGAAGAATTTTGTATTGCTTTTTATTAAAACCTTGAACCTCTCTAAAAGGCTTGAATCAGGTTGGTTAGTTATGAATGTTAGATCAGTAGACATAATATTTTTTCCCTCGTTTAGACTTTTAGAAGCGAATATGTGTTATCCCTTAAATTTTTCAAACCTGTTTCTTCTTAGAATTCCAGAAATCTATTAAGTAAAAACAGTTTACTTGATAGGGGAATCCCCTTTTCTTTTTGTCCTGCCAGGCTTCTGGGTCAATATTTTTTTCACAAATCGTAATAGCTTTAAAAGGACCTTGCAAATGTCCTATATCATAATTATATAAAAATAAGTCATCACCAACTTTAATTTTGCGAAAATACTTATCCTAATATTTAAAATTGCTTGTACCGAAAAGTTGTCGTTCATAACATTCCTTTTCTGTTTCTGAGCTACATATAAATATAAAGCTATTCATAATTGTTAGGTTTGATGTTTTATTAAGATCTGACGTAGACGTCTGTTTTATGAGCTAAAGAGTTACTACAAATATTTCAGTATATGTATCTAAAAAATTTTTAACATGTGTTTTACATATACTAATGTAAAATAGAGTGTTTGTGTGAATTAATCAATAAGAAAAATCGTTCCGAAATTAGATGGTAAAGACTGAAAAATTTTTTGTATTACGGAGTAATTGTCTCAATAACACTAAAATATATTTCTCTTCGTATTTCAGTTTGCCGGTTTTTGTTTGGGTAAGTTTATATTCCATCTTTTTGTTTACCATACTATAATTTAGTAATTGAGTATTGAGGACTCTCCGGAAAACTGAAAGGCAGGAATGATCAAATTAGCAAGCAACAAACGGTTATGTGTTTGGAAGTAAATCCGGAAGATATAAAAGATTCCGACGAGAAGACAATAATTATTGCGACAGAACCTTTGACAAAAAAAGAGTAGTGGAAAAAAATTGAGGGTTTAAAAGTATTTGAAAACGGAGAATTTGTAAAAACATAATTTTAACAATACATTTACTGTTTTATTTAAGGGTATAACCATATAAATAACTTGGTTTATTAAGGATATATCCTTATTTTATACAAATAAATTCAGGATATAACCATATGAATAACTTAGAAAGAAAACTTCTAATCGAACAACTCGATAAAAAATTTAAAAAACTTTCAATTTTAGACGAAATTCAAATTCCGGAAAAAGGATGGATAAATACAATCAGAACTGCACTTAATATGTCTTTATCACAACTTGCAAAACGTTTGAAAAAAACAATCCCGAGTGTGAAAGAAACTGAAGAAAGAGAAGCGAATAAAAACATTACATTAAAGAAATTAATGGAAGTTGCAGAGGCTCTCGGGTTAAAATTTGTTTACGGTTTCGTTCCAAAAGAAAAATCTCTCGGGAAAAAAATTGAAAGCAGGGCTCTGCAGGTTGCCGAAAATATTGTAATGAGAACTTCACATATGATGTCGCTCGAGGAACAGCAAACAAGTAAAGACGGATTAAAGAAGGCAATTAAAAAAAGAGCAGAAAAGATTAAACAAGAAATGCCGAAACATTTATGGGAATAAATATATTATGAACATACCATTTACCACCGAACAATTTTTTGAGGTTTTTAAGAACTATAATCAGGCAGTTTTTCCTGTACAGTTTTTTTTACTGTTTACTGGTGTTACTGCTGTAATTTTGACAATTAAACATACTCCTCTTTCCGATAAATTAATTAACATAATGCTGGCGTTTTTATGGCTGTGGATGGGTATTGTATATCAGTTTATTTTCTTTACGGTAATAAATAAGGCGGCATATTTATTCGGAACATTTTTTATTTTACAGGGAATCTTATTTCTAATTTACGGAGTTTTCAGCGAAAAACTATCATATAGATTACGTCTTGATATTTATGGGATGGTCTCCGTAATAATACTATTTTATTCTTTTATAATTTATCCGCTGCTTGGATATATTTTCGGACACGCATATCCGTATTTACCAACGTTCGGACTTCCGTGTCCAACTACGATTTTTACTTTTAGTATATTATTGATAAGCTTGAATAAGTGTCCCTTTGTAATCATGGTTATTCCGGCTGTATGGGCAATTATAGGGTTTTCGGCGGCATTAAATTTCGGCATTTATGAAGATACGGGTTTAATAATTGCTGGATTTCTGACCATTATTATGCTATCTGTTCATAATTATAAATTAAAGAAACAGAAAACTTGAGTGCGACAAAGATAGAATGGACTGAAGTTACCTGGAATCCGACGACGGGATGCAGTAAGATTTCGGCGGGATGCACGAACTGTTATGCAGAACTGTTTGCAAAGAGGTTACAGGCAATCGGGGCTGAAAAATATAAAAACGGATTTAAATTAACTCTCCATCCCGATGTACTTATCGAACCAAAAAAATATAAAACTCCGAGAATCATTTTCGTAAGCAGTATGAGCGATGTTTTTCACAAGGACATACCGCTGTCTTTTTTGAAAAAGATATTCGAGGTAATGAACGAGACGCCGAGACACATTTATCAGGTTTTAACAAAAAGAGCGGAAAGAATGGAAAAACTTGCGGGCGAACTCAGATGGACTGAAAATATCTGGCTCGGTGTGACGGTAGAAAACCAAAAAGCAAGATACAGGATAGAGCATTTAAAAAGAGTCCCTGCGAAAATAAAATTTCTCTCGATGGAGCCGCTTCTTGAAGCCGTGCCGGATATTAATTTAGAAGGAATAGACTGGGTAATCGTCGGGGGAGAATCGGGTCCGAAAGCAAGACCGATTAAGGAAGAATGGATATTAGAGATAAAAAATGCGTGTGAAAAATACAATGCGGCATTTTGTTTCAAGCAGTGGGGCGGATTTAATAAGAAGGCAAACGGCAGGTTACTGCGTGGAAAAATATATGATGAAATGCCGAAAATATACACAAATCAGGGGAGTTTGTTTTGAGGAAGGACAAACAAATGACATTTTCTGAAAAATTTTTCTGCTTCTAAGAGAATATTTAAGAAAAATAACCGTTGGACAGATTTATTAAAAAAATTTTATTCGGTTAATCTATTAATCAATCCCCTGAAAATAAATCCATGGAACGGGTATGCGGAATACCAGTACAATCTTCCGGCAAGACCAAGAGGTCTGAAAGTTGCTGTTTGAGTCAGAGAATCCCCTGTGATTTTGAATTCGAGCCACGCTTCTCCCGGTAATTTCATCTCGGCAAACAGTAACAGACGTCCTTCCTGACGGTTGGCATATAATACCCTCCAGAAATCAAGCGAATCGCCTGCATTTATTAATTCCTGATTTGTCCTGCCTCTTCTTAATCCGACACCTCCCACAATTTTGTCCAGAAATCCACGCAATTCCCATAACCAATTTCCGTAGTACCATCCGTTTTTTCCTCCGATAGTCCAAATTTTATTAATACACTTTTCCCTGTCATAAAACTTTTTTATTCGCTTGTCAACAAAGCAACCATGTTGAGGAACGTTAATAAAGTCCGATATTTTTATATTCAGATTACTGCTGACATTCGAATCTTTCCAGCTCGATTCAATTTCATTGCTTTCTGTTTTTTTGAAGGCATTCTTAATAGCTTCCTGATAACCGACGGGAGAAATTGACAAAATATCATTTATGCTGCTATCACGGCAAACGACTTCAATACTCATGCTGTCAACGAGAGCTCTTGCCAGTTTATACGAAGTGGATGTTACAAAATACAGCCAGTAAGATGACAGCCCTGGTGTCATTACAGGAACAGTCCATATTCTCCGTTTAAGATTTCTGGCTTTTGCATAGCCTAACAGCATATCTTTGTATGTCAGTATATCGGCTCCACCGATATCAAAGACTTTATCAAATGTTTCTTTACGAAAAAGCGACTTTGACAGAACAGTAATAACATCCGAAATACTTATCGGCTGACATTTTGTTTTGAGCCATCTCGGAGCAATCATCACGGGAAGTTTCTCAACCAAATCCCTTATAATTTCGAAGGAAGCACTTCCTGAGCCGATAATAACGCCGGCTCTGAAAGATGTGAAATGATAATTTCCTTTGTTTAATATTTCCTCGACATTTTTTCTGGATGCCAGATGTTCCGAAAGGTTCGATTCATTAACTATCCCTCCCAAATAGATTACGTGATTGACGTTCGTTCTGTTTAATGCCTCTCTGAAATTTACAGCAGATTGTTCTTCCAGTTTTTTATAATCATCCGATACAGACATAGAGTGAACCAGATAGTAAGCACCGTCAATATCCGCAGGGATTTTTTTCAGAGAGTTTTCATCAAGAAGGTCAATTTCAATCACCGAAATATTCGGCTTGAGAGATTCCGGAGGAGAAAATCTATTTACATCTCTTACGCAGCAAATTACTTCGTGTCCGTTTTTAACCAGAACGGACAGGAGACGCTTTCCGATATAGCCTGTTGAGCCTGTGAGGAGTATTTTCACAAATAATTATACATAATGAAAAAAATAAACAGTAACATAGAATGTTTATGCGAATTTATCATATCATAGACAATATTAGTCCACTTAAATTTGCAGTTATATGAACAATAAATGCATAAGTGAAATTATTACGTTTCTCTTGAAAATATCCCGCTAAAATTCCTAAAAATATTCCGAATATTACAATTTGAATTACAAATCTGAGACTTGCACCGGTTCCAATCAATGCAAAATGCATTGTACCAAATAAAATACCGCTTATTATCACAGGTAAACTTAGTCTTAGTTTATAAAGATTTATTCCATATGATTTAACAGGATTTAACATATTCTGCAAAAACCCACGGAATAATAACTCTTCCCCTAAACTTGCAAGAACAACAATAAAAATTAATTGTTGTACTATTGACATTGAAACTACAGCAGGATGCTCTTCATTTCCTGATACAATATGAATTAATTGTCTGATTATTAATAAAATTACTGTTAGTCCGATTGGAAGAATAAGCTGCTGTAATTTTACTTTTTTAAAATAAAATTCAATAATTCGTTTTTTAGAAAATATATAGATTAGTAAAATAGAAATAATTAAAATCCCTATTTGACTACCTACACCCGCTGGCATAGAATCAATATTAGATTTTATTGAAATTTCAAATCCGCTTGACAGTATTAATACTATAAAAGTGATAAAGATTCCTAAAAATATTTTGAATATTTTATTCATAATATATTTTCAATTTTTTATGCTTGCATTAATAATAAATCTCTGTCGGTTTGCTGTCAATATGTTAAGATACTCATTCCAAAAAATTTATTCTATTTAAAATATTTTATCTCGTTAAAAACGCAGGGGATATTATTTCATCTTTGTTCCTAACTAAAGTTAGGAAGGGAACTTTGTGAACGAGGTGAAATTTTTAAGTGGTGAATTATAGGGTGGAGAAGTTAACGGTTTGGCGGTACAGCCAGTAAGGGATTGAGAGCGATTTCCTATCAAGGTACACGAAAAGATGAATCGCCTGTTTGCCGGCAAAGGCAGGGATCACAAACTTTCGTATACTACAGACACTCTTGTCTAAAGGCTGGTCTGCGGCAGGCAGGTTTATCGGCTATACTGCGTCTTAGCGGCTGGACTTTCTTATGTTTTTTAATCTTTCTTTTTCTTTCTTATCCAATTTCTCAATTGCTATAGTAAAAGCAATTGAGGATATATCTCTTATCTTATTTTCCAAATATTGTATAGTCTCTATTGGATATACATTATATAACTCTTTGAGCGTCCATCCAACAGCTTTTTGCACATAATATTCCTGGTCGTTAACCAATTTATTTACTAAATATATCATTGAATCAAATGACAATACAACTTTTTTAGTCATACTAAAATACAAAAGACTTATCAGCGATTGTCTCTTGTCCCAAAGTTTTTTTGATTTGCTCCATTGCAGGAGTTGTTTTAACACCTTTTCTGGAACTATCTCAAGAATCTTTGTATAAATTTTTGATAAGGCATCGCACTTCCCCCAATTATCTACTGTATTTTGCCATTTCTTTATAATATCCCAAGAATTGAGTAAAAACTCTCTGTCTTTCATTTTTGATTCAAGAAATAAGAATGCCTGCATACAGATCCAAAAATCATAAGAATTATTCCAAATATAATCCCATATTATTAGTTGCTCAGATAAAGGCTTTTCCGAAAACGAGTATCTTTGTTTTATAAGTCTTCTTTGAGAAGAAGCATTTTTGGGCGTAATATCCACCTTGTTTTTAACCTCTTTCAGATACTTATTTAAATCTTTATTTATCATAATGATCTAATAATCTTCAGCCGTGCCGCTAACGGTTATCCGTTTTAAAGAGCCGGGGATTTTAATGCACTAAATTTAGTCTGCCCACACGGAATTATAAAAAGCGTGATTGATTCTGCATAACGTCCTGACCACCAATTATTTAAAATGGTTGTCAGGTGCCATATTTATTGTCCAAGTTCAATTGTCCGTTTTATGTTTATTTCTTCCAAAAATGTTTCATCGTGTGACACAACAATTATTGTTCCCTGATATTCGTTTATTGCGGCTGTTAATATTTCAACATTTTGAATATCTAAATTATTTGTCGGCTCGTCAAAGATAATAATATCCGGCGATTGTTTGCTTATAATCAAACAACAAAGCATCAAGCGCATTCTTTCTCCGCCACTCAAATCGGTACAAGACTTATCCCAAAAATCCCGGGTAAACAAGAAACGACTAAGTCTGATTTTTATTTCGTGTTCTTGTAGTGCGGAAATGTTGACTTGTTGTGCTTGTTCGTAAACTTTCAATTTGTTGTCAAGTAAAGAATAATCTTGGTCTATATAAACCGATTTGTTTTCAGCTCTGTAAATTGTTCCTGTTTGTGGTTCTAAACCGCCTAAAATTAATTTAATTAAAGTCGTTTTGCCCGAACCGTTATCTCCTTTCAATGCAATACGTTCGCCACTTGTAATTTGAAAATTAAGATTTTCTTTCCAAAGCGGTTGTGTGTCATAGCTGAAATTTATATTTGTCGCAGAAAACAAGATTTTGCCTTTGTGTAAACTCGAATTATCAAAGTCGAATTTCATTTTGTCAATATCAGGTAATGATGAACGTAATTTTTGCAGTTCTAATATTATATCGTCAATTTTTTTAGAGTGAACACTTTTAGATTTTGCTGTACTGTTTTCCGCTTTATTTCTATAAGTGTTCATTAAAATTCGGGCAAGTCCTGATTTTTTTTGTTTATGTTTTCCACGAGCATTCTTTTTTTGTTGGCGTTCCAATGTTTCTTGTTCAACTTCTTTTGCTTTTCTTAATTCTTTTTTTTTGCTCTGAATATCCTGGTTTAAAGCATTGTTTTCTATTTGTCTTTGTTCTGTATAAAAATCATAGTTCCCGCCATAAACTTTAATTCCGTGTTTGTTTAATTCGCAAACTGTATCTAAAAGATTCAGCAATTTTCTGTCGTGAGTTACAACAATCAACGTGCTTTTAGTAGATTGAATAAAATTATACAAAAGTTGTCTGCCCGAAATGTCTAAATGGTTACTTGGCTCGTCTAACAAAACCAATTCAGGTTGATGAATGAAAATACCTGCAAGAAAAACTTTTGTGTTTTGTCCTCCACTTAAAGTTTCTGTTTTTTGTGTTAAGTCCAAATCGTTTAATTGCCAATAATTCAGAGCTTCGCTGTAGCGGTTTTCTATTGTCCAATCATCATTAAGCAAATTGAAATTCTCTTCGCTTGTATTTCCGTTCAAAATTTCCTCCAAAGCGTTCAATTTATTTTCAATTCGCAATGCTTGTGCAATCGTCAAATGATTGAACTGTCCGAAAATTTGCGGAACATAATACGGTTCAGTATCAACGCTAAGTTGTCCGCTCGACGGTTGTAATTCTCTTGCAATGATTTTCAGCAACGTAGATTTTCCTATCCCGTTGTTACCGATAAGAGCAATTTTGTCGTGATTATTTACTGTAAGATTTATATCTCTAAACAGTAAATCTTTGCTTAGGTGTATATATGAAATGTTCTGAAGGTTAATCATAATTTCTTTCGTAAAAAGTAAAACAATACGACAAACCGTTTTTCAGTTATCGTTTTTAAATCGTCCGGAAGAAAATATGTTTTGTGTTTTGTTATTAATTAAATTTTGTGTCTGTAAATATACGAATATTTGTTTGCTGCCTTCGTCAGTTATAAGTGCCTATCTTATTTATATATTTGAAAAAAATTACAAAAACCGTATCAAAATTTGACGTCTTAGTGTAACTGGTATTACTTTTATTTTTGCAAAAATAAAATATTAATATCATAGGTCGTCAAATGGTGATTTAATTTTCTGAATGCTCATAGTTGATACATGTGTATGTATTTCTGTTGTTTTTCTGTTCAAATATAGTATTAACAATATTTATTCAAAAGAATGTTTCTTTTATGTCCAGCATTGTTCTAATTTACTCACTTCATTATTTTATTACAACATATTCCTTTGCCCACTTCCAATATACCTCTCGAGTAATATTTCAAGGTATTCGGGACAGTCTCTATGGGGGATGTAATTTAATTCACCGGTGATGTATTGGAACTGTCTGAGGTACTTTTAATGCATTCTTTACAGTTTCTTAACTTTGTAAGTATAGCCGTCTAAATTCATACCGTTGTTTTGTTCTGAGGCGGCAACGTACTGTCCGCAGTTACTGCCGATCAGGTTTTCTTCATACTCTCCTACGCTGATAATAATTTCGTACCCTTCATTTGTGACCTGTTTGGCAATTTCATATTCCGATATATCTTTTTGGATGTATGACTGTAATTTATTTTTAACTGCTTTAAAAGTAGGATTTAAGGGGGTAAATTTTATTAAAAAGATTTCGGGCGGAAAATACTTTTTTAAAATTTTCGTATCGAATTTACCCGGTTCGGTTAAAACAAAGTTTAATGTGATCTTTTTCCCTTCCCTGCTGAAAAACTTCTCCGAGTAACGGGCAATTCCCGGAAAACTCCATTTCTTCACAGGTATTATTTTATCCCTTTCTGCAGTGTCTGTTGAGTGTATCGAAAACTGCAACTGAAAAGATTTATCATACAATTCCTTTTTTACTTCAAGGAGTTTTTGAAAAAACTTTTCCGTGCCTGAAGGAGCGATAGTGGAAACCGAAGGAATGAAATTTTTTGCCGTGAATTTTTTGCTGAAATTTCTTAATACATCAATTACATCCGGGTTAAAAGACGGCTCCCCGACTCTCGAGAATTGTATTTTAAATTTGTCAGCAGGAATAACACGGTCAGGATATCTTTTGCTCACCATATAATCTATTTGCGAAAACATTTCTTCTTCTGTAAGTCTCCGCCTGTAATTTCCTCCGGCGTCGCAGAAACTGCATTCAACAGGGCAGCCGCACAGGGTTGAAATAATCAGCACCCATTTTTCGTTAATGGTAAACGGCGGCTGAAGCGATTCTACAAACTCAATCATTCCGCCGTCTTGCATTTCGGCTATATATACCGCAGCTAAACTGTCGTTACCGGTTTTTGCTTTTACAATCATTCTTTTTCATTAATCTTGAAATAATTTCCATTGCACATTTTATTCCGTCTCCGGTGCTGATGGAAACCTGTCTGTATTTACCGTTAATAACATCACCTGCTAAAAAGATACGGTTGTTATTTTTCGATTCTATATATTTTTTAATCATCTTATCTGCAAAACCCAGTTCACTTTCTCTTCCAATGGCTGCAACAACAATATCAAATTTAAGAGAATAATGTTTTTGGGAAATTTTATTAAAGCATAGTGCTTCGGAAGTGCTTTTCTTAATATCTATTACTTCCGTATTACCGAAATAATGAATCTCCTTAATTTTCGATGCTTTCCTTAAAAGGGAAGCAATGCAGACAGGATAGTTGCCTCTATGAAGAATTTTAATTTTGTTATTTCTCTCCGCCAGGCTTACCGCATAGTCAAATGCTGCGTCTCCTCCTCCTATGATAATAATATTTTTATTATGGGTTTTGGTTAATGAGGTAATATCGTAATGGATTTTTATATCTCCGTTATCAGCAGGAAATTTTTTTGGTTTAGTCCCTGAAGCGATTATTAAATAGCTTGTGTAATATTCTCCTTTGTCCGTTGATATTCTGATTTCTTTCTTCAGCAGACTAAGATTTCTGACTTTTTCTGTTCTGACTTTTATATGAAGATTTACCAGTTGTTCAAGAAATTTTTTTACAAGGTCAACGCCCTTTATCCCGGAAGGAAAGCCCGGATAATTTTCTACATACGAAGCATTATTCAGTAAACCGCCCGGTTTATTTTTTTCGAATAACAGGAAACCGATTCCGGCTCTCTTAAGCTGGACTGCGGCTGCAATTCCTGCCGGTCCTGCTCCGATAATTGCAACGGTTATTTTATTCTTTTTCTTCCGTTTCAATAATGTCTTTTGTTTCAACAAATAAGAAAGTTCATTAGAATAATTTTTCAAACTCTTATTTCAGCGGAGTTTAAAAGGAATGTATTGCACAAATATATACAGTTCCGCAATTTTTTACTATATATTCCTGTATCCTGTCATATTATTATTTTTTAATTACCTTCAATGCTTTGAGTGGTAGGGTGTAAGGAAATTATTTCCATCCCAGGACAATTCCATCCGTCAAGAGAGGAATTCGAGATAAAAAAGTAAATTTTGATATTCCTTGCACAAATTCAGTTTGGGCAGGCAGGAAGCCCTTCATCC
>Ga0208828_1001085_pt1 | contig 10858 bp, 9 predicted proteins | sample Kivu_160m_FD_185487 | JGI IMG/M metagenome (GOLD analysis project Ga0208828, IMG submission 185487) | Freshwater microbial communities from Lake Kivu, Western Province, Rwanda to study Microbial Dark Matter (Phase II) - Kivu_160m (SPAdes)... | ecosystem: Environmental > Aquatic > Freshwater >... | reverse complement strand
GCCTTCAACGCGATCGGAGAAACGTCTGTGCCATACATTTCGCAGTGGTACTTCTGAATCAAGAATTCGCCGAGGGCACCGTTGCCGCAGCCAATGTCTAGGACCTTTGTGTGTGGCAAGATGCCCAATCGTTCGAAGACCGGGAGAAGTGCGTCAAGATAGGGAGGCGTGTACTCCTTCTCCCAGTATTGGTCGTAGAGTGATGCGATGCGATCGGTTGCCTGAGGCATTGGCGTTTCCCTCAGCCTGTGTTGATGCCGAAGACAATATGGCGGGAAAACGACAACTCAGACTCGCCTGCTTGGTCCAAGAACTGTCGCACCCAGGCTCCAATTGCAGCTCTTCTTGGTGATGTGGATCGCCCGGATACTCGTCGAAGAGGAAGTTCCAATTCCGAGTGACAGGTGGTGCGAATCGAGCATCTGTGACCCCAACCCAGAAGCGAGGCGATCTGACGCGAGTCGTGTATCTATTTGACGACAATCTCTGTCTAGGCCTATTTTTTGCGCTCTTTTGCCGGCCAATTCTCTCTATCTCGGCGACCTCGTTCGGGAAGTGAGTGCTAGACGAATGGACCCTTCCTGAACTAGGCGGTCGGTCCCTCCGATCTAGACCTCGGCCCCAGAGACGGATACGTGGAAGACTAGAAAAGAGTATAGTCGGACGCCAGCTTTTTCAGTCCAATGATGGTGCGGTGTGCTAAGTCAGACATTCTGACTGCTCGGACAACAGTGCTCATCGAGTAAGGCTAAGGTCGTTCCATCCTGTGCCGACAATTCGTTTCCTTTCAGACTCTTCTACGACACATCTGCAGTTGGATCGTGACTCTGTCGGAATCTGTCTGTCGTGGGTTTCGGCCAGAAGCCGGCCTCTGACGTAGCAGAACACCTTGCATTCATCAGGAAAATCTCCATGAATGACTCTTCTTCTCCAGTCTCTAATACTGCTCCCGTTTCGCTGCTTGAAGTCCTTCTCCAGACAAAGGTGTATTGCGATGCAGCAGGGCGCTATCTCTCCTCTATAATTGAAGTACACTTGTCTGAACGGTAGGTCGCACTTGTCTAGATAGAAGGGGTAACCAGGAATGTCGTTGATGGTACATTCGATAGCGTAGTCCTTGGCTTCCTCAGTAACCCTCCGTTTGATCTCCTGAAACTCGCCAATGAGATCGACGATCCTCATCCTTTCCGTTTCGCGATTCCAGGTTATCAGGTGCTGCACATTGATTCCGTCTGCTCCCATTCGTGAAACTAGTCTTGGCAAACCCGATAGACTGTGCAGATTCTGTCGCATCACTGTGTATTGGATCACGGTTGGTATCGTGGATATCGATTTGAAGTACTTGACATTCTCAACAATTTGCTCAAAAGGAAACCCCCTTATGCTTTCATAGGTCTGTTCGTCGGTCCCATCCACACTGACAAACATCCGATTCAGTTTGGATGCCTGAAGTCTCCTGGCCACACTACGAGTCAGCATTGTCCCATTGGTCGTGATTGAGAGCGTTTCCGGGTGGCATTCTTCCCACGCGTAGTCTATCATCTCAAAAATGTGGGGGTGTAGGAGCGGCTCTCCGCCTCCGTGACAGCAGATGTGGTTTGCCCCTCGTAGTGTCTGCGCGATCTGCGTGAACAGGTTCAGGTCCATGTCCCCCATTCCGCGTAGATGTTCGAGTCTGTAGCACATTACACAATTCAAGTTGCACCGGTTGGTGGTCTCTATGACCGCAATCTCTGGCGGGCCATGAACCATCCCTGTCTCAAAGTCGTACTTGGAGGCTTCAGACTTGATCAAGTTTCGCGGCCTGCTGAAGTGCGACAAGACTCGGTACATGAACGCCTGTCGGCAATAGCCTTTTCGTCAGCAAGACCGCTGTCCTTTGGTACGAGATGCATTCGATTGGGCGGGTCCTGCTGCGATGACTCCGACATAATACAAAGGTCACCGTCGACTTCGCATTAGCCCGGCTGGCAGGTCGTCACGTCAGGCGGGGAGTTACAGTCACCAGCGAATATGGTGCAGGTTGGCCAATGGTCGCTCTGGCACACAGAAGAAGTCATCTGTTGCGATTCGTGTACTCCGTTGGCGGATTTGAGTGGCCAGCTGTAGAAGCCTTCTTAAGGAGTCGCTGACGGACGGTAGTTCGGCTGAGAAAATGTCTGAAAACACTCAAGAGGGCCCTGATGGTGTGTTCTCCCCGAGACCTTGGCCCGGTACATCCGTAGGGGCGAGTTGTCCCCTCATCCGATAGCAGCCCTTCAGTCTCGGCCGGATGGTGTTCATTGATATGTCAAAGAGATTCGGGAAATGGAAAGCTCCCACTTTTGACAAGAACGGGTTGACTAGATGGCATTGGATGTGCCAGCACCCAGAGAAATTGAAGCTCGGGAAGAGCGTTGACATAGGCGCCTTCAGCTACATCAACGCCGAGGCAGGAGTCGTAATGGAAGACCTCGTGCAGATCGGGTCTCACTCCTCAGTATACTCCGTGTCCACGATAGACGGGAGAACTGCCCAAGTCGTATTGAGAAGGAATGCTAGAATCGGAAGTCACAGCGTTATCATGCCAGGAGTAACGATCGGGGAGAATTCAATGGTAGGCGCGTTCAGCTTTGTCAATGAGGACATACCTCCAAACGTTCTCGCGTACGGGGTCCCAGCAAAGGTAGTTCGCGAACTAACCTCAGACGAGATCGCATCAGGGTGATCCTCAGCATGCATTGGAACGTGCCCCTCTTCAAGATATGCTGGACGGAGGACGACATAGAGAATGTCAAAGATGTGATATCATCCGGGATGAACTGGGCCGTCGGCTCCCACGTGGAGGAATTCGAACACATGATAGGAGCCTATCTTGGGACTAGACATAGCTTGGTCTTCAGCTCTGGGACCTCAGCACTCCACGCGGCTTTGTTGGCATGTGAGATCGGACCTGGAGACGAGGTCATCGTTCCTTCGTTTACATTCATTGCGACAGCGAATGCACCCCTATTCGTGGGCGCAAACCCGGTGTTTGCAGACATAGAAGAGGAAACTCTGGGCTTGGATCCTGAAGACGTGAAACGTAGGATCAGTCCCCGAACCAAGGCGATAATCCCGGTTCACTATGGCGGGTGCCCGTGCAGAATAGGGGAACTAAAAGAGATAGCGGATGACCGCAAGATTCCGCTGATTGAAGACGCGGCCGAAGCATATGGCGCTTCGGTTCGAGATCAGAAAGTCGGCACGTTTGGGACATGTGCGATCCTGAGCTTCTGCCAGAACAAGATCATCACAACCGGCGAAGGCGGAGGCGCTGTAACCGACTCAAAGGAAATCTACGACAGACTCAAGTTGATCAGATCTCATGGCAGAGACGACTCGGCCGGGGACTACTTCACTACCGCTGACTCGGGCAGATACGTGACGCTGGGATACAACTTCAGACTGGCCAACATCCTTGCAGCTCTCGGCGTGTCCCAGCATAGAAAGGTGGACTGGATCATTGAGCGGAGAAGGAACAATGCGTCGCTGTACGACTCAAAGCTTGCCGAGTTCGGGGGCAAAGTGAGACCTCTGAAGCCGCCCGCGGACCACCATCAGGTATACCAGCTCTATACGGTGAGGGCAGACCCACACGTGAGGGAAAGCCTCCAAGAAGGATTGGCAAGAAGAGGAATAATGACAAAGGTCTACTTCTCTCCGATACATCTTACCGAGTTCTACAGGAGAACTCATGGACATCGCGAAGGAGAACTGCCGGTTACAGAAAGAGCGTCGAAGGAAGTCCTATCGCTCCCGCTGTATGTCTCCCAGACTGAGGAAGAGATAAGTCGAATCGCGACAAGCATTGGCGAGATCGTGGCGGGAAAAGAGGCGTAGCCCATGGCTTTCAATCTGGACGGAAGGACCGTACTTGTCACCGGAGGATCCGGATCCATAGGAAGCGCGCTGGTCAAAGGCCTTCTTGCACAGAAGGTAGCGAAGGTAATAGTCTTCAGCAGAGACGAAACAAAACAGTTCGTGATGAAGAGGAGAACCGCAGACAGTAGGCTGGACACCGTTGTAGGCGACATAAGAAACTACGCGACGATTGAGAAAGTCGTGGCGAGCTGCAAACCCGAGCTTGTGTATCACGCTGCGGCGATGAAGCATCTTACTATGTGCGAACTCTTCCCGCTTGAGGCCGCCAACACAAATGTTGTCGGCACACAAAATATGGTGGACATCGCGCGAAGATATGAGATTCCACGGCTGATTAACATAAGCACAGATAAGGCTGTGTATCCGACAAGCGTACTGGGATCGACGAAGCTCATTGCGGAAAGGAGCACCGCGAACGGCGGTTACACTTCCGTGAGATTCGGAAACGTGACAGGGTCGAGAGGGTCCGTCATACCAGTGCTCATAGACGAGATGTTCAGGCACAAGCGGCTGACCATAACTGACCCGCGAGTGACCAGATTCTTGATGACACTTGAGGATGCGGTTGGGCTGATCCTGAAGGCCACGGGTCTGGCCGCGGGAGGAGATGTCTTCATACTAAGGATGAAGGCGTTCAGACTATCAGATCTTGTCGAAGTGTTGGTCAGCGAGGTCGGACCTCGAGTCGGAGTGGACCCTGACAAGATAGAGGTGAGGGAAACCGGTCTTCTCAATGCAGAGAAGCTTCACGAAGAGTTGGCGACACACGAGGAACTCGCTCAGGCATCTGAACTTGCCGACATGTATGTCTTGACAAAGGATCGAAAGAGAAACCTGACGGTTGGAACAGGAGGCGCAAGCTTCAAAGATCGCTCCTCTGAGCATGCGGAGCGCTTGTCACGAAATGACTTGTCAAAACTGATACATTCCGTACTAGACAGCATGAAGCATCCCAGCCTAGATATCGATAGATAGACCAATAGCTACCTTGGTCGATAGGAAACCAACTTCTATTGCAGTTTCTGTTCAGTTTTCTGTCTGCCCCGGATTGGGACAGTTCCATCTGGCAGCAGCCCCACAACGACTTGGCTGTTTGTGCAGAAGGGAGCACTACTCGAGAATTCCAAAGCACCTGGTAAGGTTGCACCAATACTTTGCGTGGAAGTCATTCTCCTGAGCAGATCTTCGCGGACCTGCCAAATAGTACCGGCCCACGACCTTGCTGACAAACCCTATTCTTGCGCCGGCCTCTTTCATCCGTCTCCACATGTTCCAATCAGCCGGCTCACCATACTTCCAACAGTTGGTATCGTACCTCAAGAACTTCAGTCTTGAGCTGTAGAGAACTGAAATGTGAGAGATAGCTCCGAATGTCAGTGGGTAGGAGCCCATCTCTACCCATCGATCTGGTCTAGCTTCATACTCCACCTTCCCATAAACCATCTCGTAGTCGTGTTCCAAGGCGTGATTCAAGAGAGCTTCTATGTGGTCGTTTGAGAACTCGTCATCATCATCCAAAGGAGCTATCCAGTCACCCGAGCATAGGTCGAGAGCTAGATTACGTGGAGGCGCACCAGCAACCATCCACCTGTACCTATGATTCTCCGGATACCTAGCCTTATCGGGGAGGTTGTAGAACCTAACTCGTTTGTCGTTGAGACCGCGGATGAGTCGTTCAGTGTCGTCTGTGCAGTGGTCTCCGACCACGATCACTTCAAAGTCCTGATAGGTTTGCTTGAGAACGGAGGCTATCGCCCGTTCGACGAGAGTTCTTCCCCTGTTGTAAGTCGGGATCAAGATGGACACTAGAGGGCTCCTGTCGCCGGAAGGTTCACTGCGGCTCGCCCTAGCAGCCTCCAGTAGCCTCCTATTGTTTCTGCGTTCAGTTTGATTCGCAAGGTAGTAGTTGTATCTCATTCTCATGGCAGTCGCTTGGACTGTTCCCCAAGCTTCTGAACGTGCATGGACGAGCACGTTTCTCATGAATGTGCCAGGGCCTTGCGCTTGAACTATCTTGGGTAGGTTGCGAATCAGAAGCTGAACTCGCGTCGTATTTCCCATCCAGGTCTACAGGTGATCATGCCTGCGAGTGTGTCGAGAAATCGAGGGACTCCGCAAGTTCATAAGCATTCTGTTTCTCGAAGTCGTGGTCAATGCAAGAGATGATTGGGCTGTGATGATGCTGGCGAAGAGTCTCGAGTCATCCGGCAAGCAGGGCATTGACCCATGGTCTAATTAGGCCAATGTCACTGCTGATTGATTCGACTAAGACAAGGCAGGAGGGACGGAATCTTGGACGGCAAGTATGGTCACTATCTGGATGTGATTATCATTCTTGCTCAGAAGGATTTCAAGATCCGATACAGGAACTCCGTGCTTGGTTTTCTCTGGTCACTTCTGAATCCTCTGGCATTCATGGCCATCCTTACGGTGGTCTTCTCGCTCTTGTTGCGAGTCGATGTCCCAAACTTCGCAGCGTGGGTTCTCATCGGGCTTCTGGTCTGGAGGTTTTTCGCAGTAGGCACAGGCCAAGGGCTCTTCAGCATCATCGGAAATCCCTCCCTTGTCAGCAAAGTGTACGTCCCGCGTCATATCATTGTCCTATCGAATAACGTGGCAAACCTGGTGGGCGCCACTTTGGAATTCGTGGTTCTTCTTCCCCTGCTAGTCTTTCTCGGCGTTGATCTCAGCCTGTACGTCCTGTACTTGCCTGTGATCTTGATCATGGAATTCCTGTTGGTCTTTGGGTTGAGTCTATCGTTGTCCTCTCTCAGCCTGAGATATCGAGACTTCTACCAAGTGTGGGATATTGCTCTTCAGCTAGGGTTCTTTCTCTCACCAATCGTCTATGATGCCAAGTTGGTCCCGCAGAGGTTTCAATTCCTCTACTCGCTAAACCCCGTAACGTGCTTGATAGAGTCAACAAGAGCGATCTTCCTGCAGCAACAGTTTCCGTCTCTCTTTAACGGCGCCGTGGTTGTGGCAAGCGTCGCCATCTTCCTACTGCTAGGCTCCATGATCTTCCGAAGACTCGAGAAGAGGTTCGCGGAGGAACTCTAGCGATGGCTATGATGGAGATCAGCGATGTCTGGAAGCGATTTAGGATCCCACATGAGCGGCGCTCAACCGTCCTTGAACACGTGGCCGGTTTCTTGTCGATTCTCGAGGGGAAGAGGTATGACTATGAGGAGTTCTGGGCACTCAGACAGACCAGTTTCAGGCTCGAGCATGGAGAGTCGTTGGGGATAATTGGTCCAAACGGCAGCGGCAAGAGCACGCTCCTGAAACTGATCGCTCGAATCATGATGCCTGACAAGGGTAGAATCGAGATAACTGGGCATATCGCACCTGTCCTGGAGCTGGGAATCGGCTTCCACCCGGAGCTAACAGTGAGAGAGAACTCGATGATTTATGGGGTCATAGTGGGAGTGCCACGTTCCGAGATGAAGAAACGCACCCTGTCAATTCTCGACTTCGCAGGTCTCACAAGATTCCAAGACGCCAGACTCAAGACGCTCTCCTCTGGCATGGCCGTAAGATTAGCCTTCTCGATCGCAATACAGACAGAGGCCGACATATTCCTGATCGACGAAGCGCTTTCTGTAGGTGATATGGAATTCCAGGAGAAGTGCCTCAACAGATTCCGCGAATTCAAGAAAGAAGAGAAATCGATAGTACTTGTCTCTCACAATATGGAGCAGGTCAAGAGCTTCTGCGAGAAGACGCTCTACCTTGTGAATGGCGAGACGAGATTCTTCGGGCGAAGCGAAGAAGCGACGCGGCAATATGCCAGTGATGTGAGCAGGCCCATTGGAACAAGCCAACCTGCTTAGGCGAGAAGGTAGTCTGTTCGCTTGAGAATTGTAGTCGTCAACAGTTTCTTTCCGCCTTGGAGGGGAGGAGCTGAAACGTATGTCAGTAACTTGTCCGCTCATCTGCAAAGACATGGCCATGATGTTTGTGTGATTTGCGGGAGCCCGCCGTTGAGCCCTGGTCCAAGATACAGGGGTGGGGTAAGAGTTGAGCGTTTGAGAGTAGCCTCGAAGCTGTATGGCACACCAATCATGCCCGGCCTGGCAGGGGCGCTCGCTCGTGAGAACGCTGACATTATCCACGCGAATTTCCCAAGTCCGTACATAGCCTTCCTGTCTTCTGCGGTCTCCAAATCCCGAGGAATCTGTTCAGTGCTCACGTGGCACAATGATCTGCCGCCTGTCACAGCTGCCGCCCGTGTTCTAGTTCTGGCTCATGACCATTTGGTCCTGCCTTTCTACTTGTCTCAGTTCAGCTACATAATTGCAACATCAGGAACCTATGCTGAGAGCTCACCAATCCTGAGCGTTCGGAAGGATCGAGTTGTTGTGATACCGAATGGGGTCGATACGCAGAGGTTCAATCCTGACGTTCCCGGCGAAGAGATACGTTCTAGACTCGGGGTCGATCGAGCGAAGATCGTGCTCTTCGTGGGCGCTCTCACGCAGTGGCACAGGTACAAAGGCCTCGACGTGTTGATCAAAGCCATGGCCCTCATGAGGAATCGCGTCCCCGAGGCAAGATTGCTCGTCGTCGGAGCAGGCCAACTTGAGACCGAATACAAACAACTAGTCAGTCAACACAATCTGACAAGCTGCATAATCTTCGCAGGAAACGTTCCTGACGACGAGCTCCCAAACTACTACGCTTGCTCCGACATGTTGGCCCTGCCCAGTAAGGACAGGTCTGAGGGTTTTGGACTCACAATACTTGAGGCGAATGCGACGGGAAAACCAGCCATGGGAACCACTGTCGGGGGAATACCGAGCGTGATCCGTGACGGATACAATGGCATGCTCGTGCCGCCAAACGACCCCAGTGCCCTTGCTGAGGCTATCAGGAAGGTTCTTTCGAACGACGACCTGCTCACGCAGATGGGCAGGAATGGACGCGTGCTCGCAGAACGGCACGACTGGTCGATTGTGGCCAGGCAAACTGAGGAACTGTACAGGCGTGCAATGGCCGCGCGATGATTATGCTTTATCATCCACCCAGACTGAGACGTTGTTGTCGTGCGATAGTTTGATGAACAGCCTAGGCAGATGACAACACGAGTTGTTCTAGCAGAGGGGTGTCCTTGAAGGGATTCCTCGATACTCCGCGGTCGCGAATCATCACGCTATCACTGGCAGTGATGCTTGGGGTCGCGGTTGTCGTGGAGCTGCTTGCATTCTTCGCATGGCTTACCGATCCGTCTGCCGCCCTGAGAATGGATACGAACCATACGAGCCTTCTTTCCGCTGCTGGCCAAATCGAACTGGCCTTCTTCAAGGCGGGATACGGGCTCGCGACTTGGCTGATTCTTCTTCTGATGGTCTCACCGATACTCCTCGAAGGGCCCTCTCGTTGGACCAGGCGATACATGTCTGTGACTTCTCGGCTGGCCGGCAAACCGATTCAGCTGAGAGCGGCAGCCGTTGGGGTAGCGATAGTAGCCGTGTCGGTTCTTGCTGGTCTAATGGCGTATCTACCGTATTCCTTCAGTGATTTTCCGGTAGGAATCGACGCGCATTGGTACTACGAAAGGCTAGGGACGCTGGGCGAAGGTGTCTCAATCCCGAACTTGCTGCGCGAGGAGCCGCGAGCTGCATACCTGCTCTTGCTGTATGGCATACGATTGGCGACGCAACTTCCGATTCGTGAGACAGCGATGGCAGGCGCCATTGTCATTTCTGTGCTTTGCGTTCTTGGCAGCTTCTTTCTCTTGAGGGCGATGGGGCAAGGCGATCTGGCCTCCGTGCTTGGGGCTTTGTTCGCGAGCTTTTCGCCGCAAATGCTTGTGGGAACGCTCGCGTCGATCTTCAGCAATTGGCTGGCGATGGCTGGAATGTTGTTCTTTTTCGCGTTTCTTCTGCGCGCCGAAGAGAGTGTAGGCAAGTCTTGGTTCGCCGCGAGCCTTGCGGTCTCATTGGTCATAATGGTTACGCACCCGTGGACGTGGCCAATTCTGACGCTGATCCTGGCAATCTACGTAGTGCTCTCAGCATTGCATGATCGTTCGTGGGATTTTGTGCGGCGCTCTGTGGGCTTGAGAGTTCTTGCCGGGTCGATGCTCATGGGTTTGGTCGTGTTTTCGGTGGCCAGCGGGTTGGCTGTTTCCCAAGGAGTAGTGAACTTGGCCTACTATTTTGGGTTGGTCGAGAACCTGCGACTTCAGAGGCCGCCTGACCTCTTCATCAGGGACGTACAGATAGCCCTGTTCAACTATTCCACGCAGGGCCTCTTCTCCAACTGGCTAATGATCAGTCTCGCGGTTGTTGGGGTCTTCGGGCTCGGAAGAATGGGGAAGGAAACGAGGGCCCTCCTTGAATCTTGGATTCTGGGGCCTTCTCTATTGATTCTCTTCTTGGGCCCGGAAATCCAGTGGCGGCTGCTTTTCCTGATACCGTATCACATCTTGGCCGTGGTTGGAGTGACGACGCTAATGGGCATCCTCAGGAGACTGATCTCCGCGCCAGATCAGTCACATGCACACTCCATCATGGTCAAGGCAGTGCAGGTGGGGTTTGTCATGTTTCTTGTGCTCCTGTTCTTGAACAATGCTTTGCGTTCAATGGTGCTGATCGCAGGTCAGGTTTCACTCTGAGGTCGGGCACCCGCGAGTCTAGATGAAGGTGTCTTACGAGTGGAAACAGCGGAAGGTTATTACAACACGTAGAGGACGGAAAGAAAGGCGTCAAGGGGACCACACAACGTGCGAGACGAGGTCAAGAAGCTCGTAGTGGCCACCATTCCCGCTTACAATGAGGAGCAAACGATAGCGAAGGTCTTGATCCACACTGGCAAGCACGTTGACAAGATACTGATAGTGGACGACGGAAGCAGCGATGACACTGGCCTAATCTCAGAGAGACTTGGAGCCGCTGTGATAAGGCACGAGCGGAACCTTGGAAAGGGGGCCGCACTGCGATCATGCCTCGAT
>Ga0208828_1001082_pt1 | contig 10884 bp, 9 predicted proteins | sample Kivu_160m_FD_185487 | JGI IMG/M metagenome (GOLD analysis project Ga0208828, IMG submission 185487) | Freshwater microbial communities from Lake Kivu, Western Province, Rwanda to study Microbial Dark Matter (Phase II) - Kivu_160m (SPAdes)... | ecosystem: Environmental > Aquatic > Freshwater >... | reverse complement strand
CAGAAGGGTCAGCCGCTCCAGGGCCAGGATCGGCCGGAGCATGTATTTGCCCACCCGCTCGGCCTCGGGCTTCGTCTTGGCCCGGACCAGGCTGTGGACGTTGAATCCGGTGTGCGGCCAGGAGAGACAACTGCTCGCCTTTATCCAATGTCGTTTCATTTTACACTCGCGCGCTGGGAGACACAGATACCATTGCTCCTGCCGCAGTTTCAAATCTTTTAGTGTTTGGCATTACACCGACTACCGCTAAAATCTTCTGGCGGGCAAGCGGCGATGACGGCCAAAGCGGAACCGCTGCAACTTACGAAATCCGTTATTCAACAGCGCCAATAGATGCGAGTAATTGGACCGGTGCGTCATTGGCGCTTAATCCCCCTGCTCCTTCAGGCCCGCTTACCTGGCAATCATATCAGTTCAGCAATTTAATTCCGTTCGCAACCTACTACGCTGCCATCAAGGTCAAAGATGAGGCGGGAAATATTTCTCCGCTTTCCCAAATTGTATCATTCAATACGCAGAACAGCACTATGCTTACGGGCTGGCCCAAGGACATCGTCTATCTGGATCATGTAACCGGAGACGTGGATAATGACGGGGATGTGGAGATCGGGGTGATTTCCGGGACTCACGGCGCTTATATACAGATGGTTTCAAACATACAGGTCCATCTTTACCATCATGACGGAACAGAGATGGCCGGCAACTGGCCCAGGCTGATTAATACCGGCACAGTGGGCGATAACGTTTCAATGGCGTTTGCTGATTTAAACGGCGACGGTTACCTGGAGATTATCGCAGTAAAAGAGGTTAGCAGTCCAGCGGCAGTGTATGTTTTTGACCGCTTTGGCAATGATTTTCCCGGCTGGCCGCAGAGCGTACAATACGCTGGCGGCCGGCCGCATTTCTCGGTGGGGGATGTGGATAATGACGGCAAAAAGGAGATTGTCTATCTGGGCGCAAATCAGCTTGTTGTCTTGGGCGCTAACGGCAATCCCTTGCCCGGATGGCCAAAGACCGTTGGTTCCGGTGGAAGAGCTTCTCCTTGCCTGGTTGATTTAGATAAGGACGGTGATTTGGAAATCGTTGTGGCGCTAAGCAGCATATACGCCTTTCACCACGATGGCTCAGCAGTAGCTGGCTGGCCAGTGAGCATTAACGCTTATAGCGTAGTCGCCGGTGACATTGATAATGATGGGAAGATGGAAATTGTGGCAACTACTCTGGACAGATGCTATCTATTGAATGCGAATGGTGTGCAGCGCAGCGGCTCGCCGTTAAATGCTTCATCGGCATCGGCTGACGTCGTGCTTGCCGATATCGATGGTGATAAGGATCTTGAAATCATTCTCTATAATTTTAGTTCCGGTTCTGAGCGGATATACCATCATACCGGGGCTGCGGCTGCAGGCTGGCCAAAATTAAGCAATGGGTCTGATTTTTGGTGGCCGACTGCGGTAGTCGGAGACATCGACAATGATAACCAGCCGGAAATAGTTCAGGTATCGGGTTCCAACGGCCGCAGTTTTGCCTGGGATGCTAATGGAAACGCGGTTGCAAGCTGGCCGCGGAGTTTCCCGGGTTTCGGGGCGCACCCTCCGGTGCTGGCAGATTTCGATAATGACGGACAGGTGGAAATTCTATACGGCTTTGCCACCACCTTCTTCGATTTTGGCGTCACGCTGGTTATAGAAAAACTCAATGCCCCCTATAATCCGGCGGCCATGGAATGGCCGATGGAATACTTCGACAGGGAGCATACCTCGGCGTATAAGAAAACTGCCCTGCCTGCCCCCGATGTTACACCTCCGGCAGCCTTGAGCCCTCTTGGGCTAATGGCAACCGGAGTAGTAAGCGCCTACCTTAGCTGGTTTGCTCCGGGAGATGACGGAAATATTGGCACCGCTGCACAGTATGACATCCGAATCTCTCAAAGCTTAATCGATGAGACAAACTGGAGCAATGCCCAGCAGATGCTTAATCCGCCAATACCTTTATCCGCGGGCAATCAGCAGGATTATACATTCCAGGCTCTTACCCCGCGCACCAAATACTATGCGGGGATAAAAACAATTGATGAGAAAGGGAATACTTCCGGCCTTTCGAATATCGTAACTTTTACTACCGGCAGGTACGGGGACATCACGAATAATAATACGGTGAGCGCCTATGATGCCGCTCTTGCGGCACGCGCCGCCGCCGGGCAGTATTTACTTACTGCTGACCAGGCTTTGCGCGCCAAAGTAGCCGGCCAGCCCAACTTGAGCCTTTACGAGCCCGCGCTAATCGCCCAATATGCCGCCAGGCTGATCAGCAAGTTCCCGATAGAGAATTAACAATTTTGTTAATTCTGCTTCTCTTCCCGGGCAAGATTAACAATATCTTGCGAGGTAACAACATTTAAATTGGCCGCAGCATAAGCCACCATATTTTCATAAGCCTGCAGGATCTTCTGCTGTTCCTCAACAGAGCGCCGTTTCGCCGGATTGGGCGCGGAGAGATCATACGGCGGAGATAACGGCGTCCTGTAATCTTCACCCCCCAGATAATAGGCCTTCCAGCTCTCGGCGCCGGAATTGTAAAAATTATTCTCATGAATTAGCGCGGTTATGAAAGGCGGCCTTGAATTTTTCCAGGCGGCAATCTCCTGCTTTAACCTGGCTCTTGGGTCAAATTTTTCCGCCTGCGGCCCCATCAACTTATTCCACCAGAAAGCATCTGCTTTTGCCCCGGCTACGCTCCATCTGGTGATGCTAAAGTCACTGGGCCTAAGCAATAGCCCGTTTTTGTATTGAAAAGGGTCGTCCACAGGCGTGCCTTCCTCATGATATAAAACCTCCATCTTCGCCCCCATCGGCTTATAAACTTCTTCGCAGGCGAATCTTACCCTATTATTAGCTGATTGCGGGGAAACGACAACGGGAGCTTTACCAAATACCTGGGAAACATAAGCATAACCTCCGGCCCTGGACTTATCTACCCCTCCGGTTTTTAAATTAAGGCCATAAGTTTCATAATCTTTTACTGCCTGCTTAAGCGCAAGATCGTCGAGTTTCTTAAGCCCCGCATCAAACCCGTTATATATAGGGGATGGCGGGCGGACATGGTAGCTTATGCCCATGTTGCTTTCTTTAAGTTTACTTATAACCTCTGGCCGTTTACTCATATATGCCTCAACCACCGGCGCCGTAAAATAAAAATCACCGCGCACCTTGTATTTATTAAAAATATCCGTAAGCTTAGAAATAATATCGGCGCTATCATCCAGATTGACCCAGTCGTGGACGTTAACCGCGAAAGTGATGTACGGCTTGACAGTTTCCGGCGATGGAGGCGCTGGACTTATTGCAGCCGCGCCAGCCGCGGGATTAGCCGTCTCCCAGGATGCGTATCTATCCGCCATCTCTGAAAAAGTCGCCCATACAACTTTACCTTCTCGCACCAGAGGGTCAATCACCTGCGTAAGCCAGGTGTCGAGTATGTCTGTGCCCCTGCCTGCGGGGCCCTTGAGTTCTCCGGGATGCAAAGTTATATGGAATACATTCACCTTATCCCTTTTTACAGCGTAGAGGGAACGCTCTAAACCGTCGGTAAGGTAGTCGAGGAACGCCGCATTGCCCCCGGATTTTCTTTCCTTAAAGTCAGCGCTCTTAAATATCCCGTCGGGCAGATAGATTATAATTCCTTTGGGGTCATGCTTGGAAAATTCCACTACGTTGCCTTCGCTGGGTTCCCCGGCGGGCCTCCAGGGATTTATGGCAAGCAGGGAATCGTCAGCCTCCTGTTTTTTGGGGTTCTTATAATCACTCATCACGCTAAGCCCCGCGTTAGAGGCGGCAGCAAGTATATGGGGGTAAATATTTCCCCCGCTCCAATAACGCACATTGCCTGCCCCGGCTTTTTTGAGCCAGCCAATCTCTTCTTTCATAACAGCGGCCCAGACATCCGGATTTAAGTTATTGCAATTTTTGCCAAGATGCGCGTCTTCATGGAAATGCAGGGCTATCTCATGGCCAGCCGCCGCGAGTTCCGCAAGTATCTTCTCGTTATTTTTATAACAGGAGCTGGTAAAAGCAGTCTGCGCCTGCACGGTCATCTTGCCATTATGCTTCTCAACTATTTGGGCAATTTTTTGTATATTGGCGATATGCATCCGAAGGTAGCCAAGATCATTGTAATCGCCTTTATTTTTTGCCCGCTTGCCGGCGGCTGTAGCGGAACCTCCCGCCAAAGAACTTACCGTAGTGCCAAACGGCTCAATGTGTATCCCGATGCAAAAAAGCAGCGGTGCCTGCGCATCCCCGGCATCCGGGGCAATGCTTTTTGAGAGCTTTTCCTGCGATTGGCCGCTATCCCGCATTGATAGCTGCGCCCTTTTACCCGGAGGCACTGGCCTGTCCTGGGCAATAGAAAAAGTAGGCCGACAAGCAAAACAGAATAACGCTAAAACACAGCTATAAAAAATGACTCCGGCATTCTTACGCATGAACACTGAGAGCTCCTTTCTTTGCCAAATTTTATTTACCGCTGCTGGGACAATCTTGCGGGCAAAGATTGGGGTTAGACTGTTCTACCTGGTCGCATACGCCATCACCGCAAGGACTCTTCTGCATGCCTTGGCCCTGCTGCTGGGAGCCGCCCATCATCCCCTCTTGGCCGCCCTGCTGCATTCCACCCTGCCCCTGCTGCATTCCACCCTGCCCCTGCTGCATCATCGGCTGCATATTCTGCCGCCTCTGCATCTGTTGACCGGATGAGCGCATTGACTGCTGGTCCTGGTTCATCATCGGCTGCATCTGATTCATAAATCCCTGCCTATGCTGCTGCAGCTTCTCTTGAAACTTGCTGCGTAACCCGTAATATTTTACCGCGAAGTAAACCGCTAAAATAATGCTTAGCACAGTCACCCCAACAAGCAGATAGGCATGCGTTTTTTTCACTTCATCCCCTCCTTGGACTGTTGTCGGGCCGGTAAGCGCGTCGTCCCTGATCACCTTAAAAACGCGCACCTGGCGCAATACGTTTTTAAAACTCTGCGGCCCCAAATCCTGCGCCTTAATTTCCGCGGTGTTCATCGCCAAATAGGTAGACTCCGAAATAAATACCTCATTGGGCTCGGCAAATTTCTGGATGCGCGCGGCGATATTAACCACATCCCCAAAAACATCACCGCTTTCATCCAGTGTTGCCTCGCCAGTTGAGATGCCGATACGAAAGGCAATTAAATGCTGCGGGTTTAATACGCTGGCATTGCGCCGGGAAATCTCTTTTTGGATGTTTTTACCGCTTGTGATGGCATCAGTTGGCGACTCAAAAGTGGCCAAAAACCCGTCCCCCATCGCCTTGACCAGCCGGCCGGATTTTTCCTTCACGTGTTTTTCCACAAACGACTTGATCTCATGGACAAACAACTGCTGCTCATCGCGCGTCTTTTGCGTGGTCAAAGAAGTGTACCCCTGCACGTCGATAAACATAATGGTGAGCGTTTTATTGGTCATCGTTTCTCCTATGCAGCGGCCTTCCTGCGGCGAAACTTACGCCAGCCTATTGCCGCGCCTCCCAGAAGGAACAAAGCGCTGCTGATAGGCTCAGGCGTGCTGTTTAAAACAAACCCGGTGGTCCGGCCGTTGAATAAACCGTAGCCGGAAATTTGCCCGCTCTCGTTAATGCCCTTGGCATAATTCAACACCCACCCTGATTCTGCGGGAATAAGGTCATTGAGATCGCGCACCCCGTGGGTAGGATCATACAGGAAAGCGTGGTAAGGGCCGCTTTTGTCGTTCCACATGATGCCAACCACGCTCCCTTTTTCATTGATGCCATAAACTTGCCCGTAAGGAAACTGCTCCGGCATGGTTAATGCAGCAGCATCCACGGAACCCGCTTCCCAGATAACCGGATGGCTATTGCGCGAAGAGTCACAGTAATGGCCGCCAACCAGGCCCGCATCATTGATCGCTACCGCGCTTGCCTGCAGGCTGAGCGGGTCAGGCCCTAATCCCAGATCAATTTTGCTTCCATCCGCGTTCCTGATAAAGGCGTCGTTGGCAAAAGAATCGGTTGTCCCCACACCTGCGATCTCACCCAGGTTATTAATACCGTAGGCAAAGCTATAACCGTTATCATAATTAACGCCATAAGGGCTGTCAGCTCCCCAGGAATCAGTCAGGGTAGCGATATCGGTCATCCGGCCAAATTCATAGATAAACCCGTGGAAGGGATTACACTTTAATTTTGCGTTATAGGCCAAATCAGAGTACCCGGAGATTTGATTATTATCGTTAATCTTAAAGGCGGTGCTTGTTAAGCCGCCCAGGGTGCCCAGAGGAACAGGGGCAGAGCTGCTCCCCTGCCAAAGCGCGGCGATGTTGTTCCACCTGCCGGCGATCCACCCGTTATTGTTAATCGCAGTTGCCCAGCCGGAACCGGTTTCTCCGCCGGAAAGAATTTGCATGCCGCTGGCAGCATCCCAAATGAACCCGCGCATATTCGTCCCATCAGAAAGGCTGCCCACAACCTGGCCCTTGTCATTAATATCATATGCTTTGCTCGCGGCATAACCTTCCGGAATGCCCAAATCAAACAAAGAATGCTCCGAGGCGAAGGCAGCACTAGAAGCAACAAAAACCAGCAATACCCCGGCCAAAAAATTAGTTAACAAACCAGGCGTTGGAAAAAAGGGCGCGGTTTCAAGGTCGCGCAAGTATGAAGCGTGCATTATTAATCCTTACCATGGGAACGAAGCGTACCGGAATAATATCCGTTGTGATTAATTTACCCGACTTTTTTTTCACTAACTTCAGGTTCTGCCAGTCCACTCCAACCGGAATAACTAATCTTCCCCCTTCGGCTAATTGCTCAAGTAATGGTGCCGGTATCTCCTTAGGCGCGCAGGTAACAATGATTGCATCAAAAGGAGCCTGCCTGGGTTCGCCGGAAAAGCCGTCGCCTGCTCTTATATGAATATTACGATACCCCAATTCTGTCAACAGTTTTTCTGCCTGCAAAGCCAGCGGCTCGACTATTTCGATTGTGTAAACCTGCCTGGCTAATTCTGCTAAAATTGCCGTCTGATACCCCGAGCCGGTGCCGATCTCCAAAACTTGCTCATCGCCTTTGAGGCTGAGCAATTCGGTCATCAACGCGACGACGTAAGGCTGAGAAATGGTTTGCCCATAGCCAAACGGCAGCGGGCCGTCAGTATACGCCAAATGCCTGAATTCTGCAGGAACGAAGAGGTGCCGTTTTACTTTGCGCATCGCTTCTAACACGCGCGCATCTTTGATTCCCCGGGCGGCAATCTGCTCGGTTATCATCAAGCCTTGTTCCCGGTCAAAATTTTGCGCCTTTAGGTCCTTGCTCATAACTAAAAAAAGTGCGCCCATACACAATACTAAACTCACCACTCTGTGCAGCCGCATTATTCCCCGATTATCTTAACCAGCACGCGCTTGCGGCGCTGGCCGTCAAATTCCCCGTAAAATATCTGCTCCCACGGCCCGAAATCCAGTTTTCCGTTGGTAACCGCGGCCACCACTTCCCTGCCCATGATCGTCCTTTTCAGATGGGCGTCGGCGTTATCTTCCCCGGTGAGATTATGCTGATACTTGTCTTTTCCAAAAGGAGCCAGGCCTTCCAGCCATTTACTGAAATCCCGATGCAGCCCGCCTTCGTCGTCGTTAATAAAGACGCTGGCGGTAATATGCATGGCATTAACCAGGCACAAGCCTTCTTTAATCCCGCTTTTCGCAACGGCTTGCTCGACCTGCGGGGTAATGTTAATAAACTCCTGCCGGTTTTTAGTGTTAAACCAGAGATATTGGGTGTGGGATTTCATTGCTTAAGCCGATCTTTTGTGTTTTCCTTAACTACCTCAATTACTTTCATAACCACATATATAAATACACCTGGCGAGAGTAAATAAATAAAAATCAAACCTTCCGTTTGAACCATATCGCATTGCTTCAAATAATTATTGCCTGCATTTATAATCGGGACAAAATATCCCAATAAAGCAGCCTCTAAAACATGGAGAAAATAGCATGGTAGAAGAAAAAGTAATAATAAATCCTATCAAGATCTTGGCCAATTTTTTCATCACTTTTTCCTCTTCTTTATATGTTCCAAAAATGCACATACTGGATCCTTGCACGGGCTGAGCGGCATGCTTACTGCGGATTTAAGTACTCAGCATTCCTGCAAGGAACAGCGGGCGGCGTATGCCCGCCGCGTCATATCCGTCAGCAAAAATAATTTTTGTTTTGATATCCACGCCCTTGAACTGGCTTCTACCCTTGCTTTTGCCGCCGACCTCAAATACAATATCCTCAAAATCACGGATAAGGTAATCCGGAGTTTTTGTCCCGCGCGTTGATTTAAGATAAAACAGCTCCTTGCCCAAAGCCTTGAACGTCTCCACAAAAAAATCTTCCCGCAAGCCTCCGATGGCCTCATCAAGAAGCCTGTACAAAAGCCGGTACGGCAGGGCCATTACGATTTTCGGTTCTTTCAGCACATTACTCCCCGTCGGCATTACCCGGTGCAAAACAAAAGCCTTTTCTAAAAGCGCAATATATTGTTCGGCCTTATATTTGGTAATATGTACATTCTCTGAGGCCGAGGAATAGTTTATCCCATCAATTCCCGAGCGCCCGATAAAGCGGAGGAGTTGTTCGATTTTATCCAATTCATCAGTCAATAGCCTTGCTATGCGCGGAATGTCTTTTCTAATGACGGTTTTAAGTATATTTTCCAAAAGCGCCAGAGGCTGCGGCTCCTGCAAGGCAAACGGCATCAGGCCTCCCTGGATATACGGCAAGAAATGTTCGCCGGCCTTCAGAATATCCGCGGAGACCTTCCCTTTTACCATATCCTGCAAAGTCAGGGCGCTAAATTCCTGGCCGTATTTGAATAACGCGTATTCCCGTAATGTGAACGGATAGAGTTTCTTGAGCAGGACACGTCGTGACAGATCGTAACCTGAATCGTACATTCCAAGCGCCGTAGAACTGGTAAAGACCGCCCTGATATTAAGGATATCGTAGAGTTTTTTCAGGTCGGCTTCAAAACGGGGGTAAATATGCACTTCGTCCAGCAGAAACAGTTTAATCCGCATCGTTTCATGCAAAGTTTTGACAAGATCGAAAAGTTCGCCTTCCAGTGTATCCAGCGATATATAAAAAGACTTCTCGTTTGCCAGGGCAAGCTGCTTAAGAATGACCGTTTTGCCGGCGCCGCGCGGGCCGACAATACCGATAAAATGCGCTCCGGCGTCTAGCAAAATGTCATTGTATAGCATTCGCCTTAAGCTATATTTCCTGCCGTCTTCTCTGGCCAGACGATCAAATTCGATAAGTTTATCAATGTTCATGTTGCACAAAATCCTTCCTTTAACCACACAGAAAGTATACCATAAATAGTCATTTTGTCCAGCTATTTAACAATATGCATATCATTTAATGAAACAACATATCTAATAACATATTCTGACTTGTTTAGTTAACAACTTCCACCTGTACTTGGAAACGGTCATCACGTTTTCCAAGTACGCTTGGAAAACGTCTTAATTCTCCGAACTCATTATTCTCATTATCCTAAATCTGAATTTCGATATTTTCTCAACCGCCTCCTCGATTTGCGGAGTTATATTTAAAAACCCCTGCCTGTTCGAATTCCCCCATCGAGCAGCCCGGCAAGAAATAACCGCCGGCGCATATGCCCTGGCTTTACAACTTTTCCCTATGAGATTTTATTCTTCTAAGCCTGCGCCGCCTTCCTCCATCTCCTTGATGTTTTGATAAATCTCGCGCTGCCGCGCGGTTGCCTGGGCGCTTGCCGCTGATGCGGCCTGTAACGCCTGCTGCATCAGTTGAGGATCAACCCCTCCAATTCCCGTGGCCGGCATCGACTGCATCTGGGACATCACTGCCTGCATAGAGGCCCTCTGGGCTTGCATAAGTTTGTTCTGCCCTTGCATAAATGACTCTTCAGGCGAGACCTCTTCGCTGGCGATAGGCTTGGGCACGCTTGCCTGAGGCGGAGCAGCCGGCTGCTGCGTTTTAGCGCTCCCCTTTACCCGCTTAAAGAATTCCTGGTTCTTATAATTAAACAGCACCCCGTCATCCTCGATTTTAACCACTTTGGCCCCGGCAACCGTATCCCCTTCGCTGACAACTTCATCATTAATCATAGCCAGGGAACCCTTCTTGTCCTTAATTATTCCTTCAACCTCAAGATTAGCCTCACAGTATGCGCCCGATACAAGAACAAAAAAACTCGCGCCTAAAACCGCGAGTGCCGCAACTAATCGCTTTTTCTCCATGGGCCCTCCCCATTTACAATCCGCCTTATTATATCACGCCTAAAAGGCTTTGGCAGGAAAAAGTTATGGGAATATGTATGCTGGCCCCTTCTTTACTTAGGCTGGACTTTTTTGAGCTTGTTTATCCCTTTGACCACTACAAAAATTGAAAGTGCCACAATCATAAAATCAATCAAACTATTCATAAACTGGCCATACCTTAAAGTGACAGCCGGCTGGGTAAGCGTTGCTTCTTTGAGGGTTAAGGCGAGATTTTTAAAATCAACGCCGCCGAGTAACAACCCTATCGGAGGCATAATCACATCATTTACTAAAGAAGTGACGATTTTGCCGAAAGCAGCGCCGATAACGATGCCTATTGCCATATCAACCGCATCACCCTTGACCGCAAACTCCTTGAATTCTTTAAGTATTGACATTTTACCTCCCTGGGCTTCTAGAGTATAAGAATTTCCTTTTCCGCCCGGGGCCCGGGGCGCGTACGGAATCGGCTTGAACCACCATCTCGAGCTCGTCGGTGATGGTATTCCGGCCTTCGGGCGATGTCAAATAGGATTGGCCGCGGA
>Ga0208828_1001080_pt1 | contig 10904 bp, 5 predicted proteins | sample Kivu_160m_FD_185487 | JGI IMG/M metagenome (GOLD analysis project Ga0208828, IMG submission 185487) | Freshwater microbial communities from Lake Kivu, Western Province, Rwanda to study Microbial Dark Matter (Phase II) - Kivu_160m (SPAdes)... | ecosystem: Environmental > Aquatic > Freshwater >... | reverse complement strand
GGCTCGCATTTCCGGCCGTCAATCTCTTTGGTCAGGATCTGCGGCTGCCCCAGTTGGAACTCATATCCTTCGCGGCGCATGGTTTCCACCAGGATCGCAAGATGAAGGATCCCCCGGCCGAATACCTGGAAACGGTCCGGCGAATCCATCTCCCCGACCTTCAACGCCAGGTTTTTTTCCGTTTCCCTGAAAAGCCGTTCACGGATATGACGCGAAGTGACGAACGTGCCTTCTTTGCCTGCAAACGGGGAGTTGTTGATGGTGAAAAGCATGCTCATGGTGGGTTCATCCACACTGATGGGCGGCATCCCTTCCGGATTTTCAAAATCGGCCACGGTATCGCCGATGTCGAAATTTTCCGGGCCCAGGATGGCGCAAATCTCGCCTGCTTTCACCTCAAATTTGACTTTTTCTTTGCTGAGTCCCTCGAAGAGGTACAGCTCCCTGATGACCGATTTAATGACCGTCCCGTCGTTTTTAACGAGGGAAATGGGCATGCCGGCCTTCACCGAACCGCGGGTGATCCGCCCCACCGCAATCCTTCCGACATAGGAAGAATAATCCAGCGAACTGATCTGCATCTGAAGGGTTCCCGGAAGTTGCAGGGGGGCAGGGATATATTCAATGATCTGATCGAGCAGGTAACTTACATCCGTTGTTTGATCGCGCCAGTCGCCCGACATCCAGCCCTGCTTCGAAGAGCCATACACGGTAGGGAAATTCAACTGGTCTTCGCTGGCATCGAGGCTGAACATCAGGTCGAACATCGCTTCATGCACCTCATCCGGGGAACAGTTCGGTTTGTCCACCTTGTTGATCACCACGATGGGTTTCTTGCCCAATTCCAGCGCCTTTTGCAGTACGAAGCGGGTTTGCGGCATCGGGCCTTCAAACGCATCCACCAGGATCAGCACCCCGTCGGCCATGTTCAGCACGCGTTCGACCTCGCCGCCGAAATCGCTGTGGCCCGGCGTGTCAATGATGTTGATCTTGATTCCTTTGTACCGGATCGAGACATTCTTCGACAGGATGGTGATCCCGCGTTCACGCTCCAGGTCGTTCGAATCGAGGATCAGATCCCTCACCTCCTGGTTGTCGCGGAACATGTGAACCTGGTGTAAAATCCGGTCCACCAGGGTCGTTTTGCCGTGGTCGACATGGGCGATAATGGCGATATTTCTGATATCCTGCATATTAACAATGTAAATGGGCTGATTGAAATGGGTTGCAAAGGTACGCCGAATATCGACGCCATGGAAAAATGAAAAAATCTTGTCTGCGAATAGACCGGTTCAAGTTCACTTTTCAAACAGGATAATATTAATTTCCTACATTTGATCACTTTTTGTTTTTTAATCGGAAATAGTTGAACCCTGGCTACCGGGTCATTGAATTTCCCGGATACGGCCTTATACTTTCGGACTTCACACACCAAAATCATGTGGAAAAACATTGTAATTACATTTCTGGCTATCAGCCTGATCGTCATGATACTTCTTTATTTTTTCATCCCCGGAACCGGTTTTTCTGACTCCGGTTCCCTGATAAAAACCGACACTGTTTACCTGACGGATACTATTTATAGAGAGAAAGCAGCAGACAAGAATGCAGAACACTTAATTAAAGGAGGCAATCCCCCCCGTGAGCCTGAGAAGCGGAAGGATACGGTGAATCCTTACAAAGATGTAGCGCTTTCATACCGGATCATCCCTTCGGAAAACAGCACTTTTGGCTACGAAATACTGATGGACGGAAGATTGTATATCCGTCAACCGAACATCCCGGGTTTGCCCGGGAATGAAGGGTTTTTAGAAAAAATTACCGCCATGAAGGTAGCCGATCTCGTTATTTTGAAGATCAGGAAGAACGAAATGCCGCCCAGCGTCACAGTGGAAGAGTTGAAAAACCTTAATGCCTTAAAATAAGATCATGATGAAAAAGATCCGTCGCTTATCTGCGCTGATCATAGTATCGGCAATCTGGTCCTTGCTCTGCCAAGGACAATCCAATACATGGATCCAGAAAACCGATTTTGGAGGGACCGCCAGATATCGCGCAGTCTGTTTTTCAATTGGCGCCAAAGGGTACGTCGGAACAGGGACCGATGGCATCAGAAAGAAGGATTTCTGGGAGTTTGACCCGTCTCTAAATATCTGGACCCAAAAGGCTGATTTTGGTGGAACAGCAAGATATGGTGCAGTGGGCTTTTCGATTGGCGCCAAAGGGTACGTCGGAACAGGGCACGATGGCATCAGAAAGAAGGATTTCTGGGAGTTTGACCCGTCATTAAACATCTGGACCCAAAAGGCTGATTTTGGTGGAACAGCCAGGGAAAACCCTGTCGGTTTTTCAATCGGCGCCAAAGGATACATCGGAACAGGTTCTGATGGCAGCAGCAAGAAAGATTTCTGGGAGTTCGATCCGGTGTTGAATTCCTGGACCCAAAAAGCTGATTTCGGAGGAACAGCCAGATATCAGGCTGTTGGCTTTTCAATTGGATCCAAAGGGTATATCGGGACAGGGTACTCCGGAAGTTCAAAAAAAGATATCTGGGAGTTCGATCCTTCATTGAATACATGGACTCAAAAAGCTGATTTCGCAGGAACATCAAGGTATAACGCAGTCGGCTTTTCGATTGCCGGCAAAGGATATATAGGAACCGGGTACAGTAGTCTGAAGGACTTCTGGGAATTTGATCCTGTAATAAATTCATGGACTCAAAAAACAAATTTTGGCGGAACGGGCAGATATAGCGCTATTGGTTTTTCAATTGGCACGAAAGGATATATCGGGACCGGGACTGGTGGAAGTTACAGGAAAGATCTATGGGAATATACCCCTGACGGGTTCAGGTCCGGTCTCATTGCAGGCACTGAGTTCTGTGCAGGAGCAGCCGTCAATATTCCATTTTCAGTTTCAACGCCCTGTAATCCGGAAAATGTATTCACCGCTCAATTGTCTGATTCTCTTGGCAGTTTCAGCAATCCGGTTTCGATGGGCTCATTGAGCGGCACCTCATCCGGAACCATACCCGGCACAATTCCTTCCGGGTCAAACAATGGAATGAAATACAGGGTCAGGGTGGTCTCTTCCGATCCCTCGGCTACCTCCCTGGATAACCTGATCGATTTATCGATCTTCCGGGCGTTACCATCAACCCCTGGTCCGATTTCCGGACCGGTACCGGGATGTGTGTTAAAAAACAACACCTATTTCATAGCTGAAATTCCAAATGTGAGTTCCTATCTGTGGACCATTCCGGAGGGTACAAGCAGTGAAGGCTGTTTTCAAAATTCGATCCGGGTTGTGTACGGAACCTCTTTCACATCAGGCGAACTGATTGTGAAGGGTCATAATGGATGCGGCGACGGACCTTCATCCTCTTTGGCTTTATCCGTGATGAATTGCGGTGACAACTGGATGCAAAAAAATGATTTTGGCGGAACAATAAGAAATGGAGCAGTTGGTTTTTCAATTGAATCCAAAGGGTACATCGGAACGGGGTACACTCCGGGTGTCAATAAAGATTTCTGGGAGTTCGATCCGGTTTCAGATGCCTGGACCCAAAAGGCAGATTTCGGAGGGATCATCAGAAGAGATGCAGTTGGTTTTTCAATTGGGGACAAGGGGTACATAGGAGCAGGCGTTTCTGAAGATTTTGGAAAGGATTTCTGGGAATTTGATCCGACCCTGGACGCCTGGACACAAAAAGCTGACTATATGGGAACATCTCATCAGAGTCCCATTGGATTTTCAATCGGGAACAGAGGATATGTCGGGATGGGCAACAGCTATCAGAAAGATTTCTGGGAATTTGATCCGTTATCGAATCTGTGGACACAAAAAGCTGATTTTGGCGGAGCGGGCAGAATATGGGCCGTTGGTTTTTCCATTGGCGCCAAAGGGTATGCCGGAACAGGATATACCGGCAGCAGTTACCTGAAAGATTTCTGGGAGTTTGATCCGGTTTTGAATACCTGGGCTCAGAAGGCAGCTTTTGGCGGAACAGCCAGATATGGGGCTGTCGGTTTTTCAATTGGCGCCAAAGGATATATTGGAACCGGCTGGAATGGGAGCTATCAGAAGGATTTCTGGGAGTTTGATCCGGTGCTGAATACATGGACCCAAAAAGCTGATTTTAGCGGAACAGCCAGATCTGGAACCGCCGGTTTTTCAATCGTTGCCAAAGGGTACGTCGGGACAGGGTACGATGGAACCAACAAAAAAGATTTCTGGGAGTTCGACCCTATATTGAATACCTGGACTCCGAAGCCTGATTTTAGCGGAACAGCCAGAAGATCTGCTGTCGGTTTTTCAATCGGCGCCAATGGATACATTGGAACCGGTAGTGATGGCAGTGACCGGAAAGACTTTTGGGAATACGCTCCGGCAGGTTTCAGTACCGGCATCCTTGCGGGTACCGCCTTCTGTGCCGGAGATGCAGTCGACATTCCTTTTACCGTTTCTGCTTCATGCAATGCGGGGAATACATTTACAGCGCAATTATCCGATTCGGTGGGAAGCTTCAGCAACCCGGTGTCTGTTGGTTCTCTTGCAGGTACCATATCCGGGACCATAAACGGTACAATTCCTTTTAATGCCAACAATGGAATGAAATACAGGATCAGGGTGGTCTCCTCCGATCCGGCAGCCACCTCGGCCGATAACCTGATCGATCTGGCCATTGCCAATGCCGTCCCTGCGACACCCGGGGCAATTTCAGGGCCCGTACCCGGTTGTTTGCTAAAAAACACCACATATTCAATCGCAGAGGAGCCAAATGCGAATTACTACCAGTGGACCCTGCCGGCAGGGGTGACAGGCAATGGCAGTGTTCGCAATTCTATCCGGGTCGTTTATGGAACATCATTTACCTCCGGCGTATTATCCGTGAAAGGAAGCAATGCATGTGGTGAAGGAAATGCAACCTCTTTGGTTTTGTCTGTAATGAATTGCGGTGACAATTGGATTCAAAAGGCAGATTTTGGCGGAACCGCCAGAACTTCTGCCGTTGGTTTTTCAATCGGCGTTAAGGGGTATATCGGAACAGGCAGTGACGGCAGCGTCCTTTACAAGGATTTCTGGGAATTTGATCCGATCTTGGATACCTGGACTCAAAAGGCTGATTTTGCAGGAACAGCCAGATTAGATGCAGTTGGATTTTCCATAGGCGCCAGAGGCTATATCGGAACAGGAGCCGATTACAGTACACGGAAGGATTTCTGGGAATTTGATCCGATTTCAAATACCTGGACCCAAAAGGCAGATTTGAGCGGCACAGACAGAGTCTGGGCCGTGGGTTTTTCAGTTAACGCAAAAGGATATATAGGAACCGGCCTTGGTGGCGGGTATTATCAGCAGGATCTGTGGGAGTTCGATCCAAGTTCGAATACCTGGACTCAAAAAGCCTATTTCGGAGGAACAGCCAGAACATATGCGGTTGGTTTTTCCATTGGCGCCAGAGGATACATCGGGACAGGATTCAGCCCGAACAGTTATAAAAAGGATTTCTGGGAATTCAATCCGATCCTGAATACCTGGACGCAAAAGGCTGATTTTGGCGGAACAGTCAGGAAGAACGCCGTCGGGTTTTCAATCGGGACCAAAGGGTACATTGGGACAGGGGTATATGATGAAATAAAGAAAGATTTCTGGGAATTTGATCCTGTATTGAATACCTGGACTCAAAAGACTGATTTTGGGGGTACAGCCAGAGCCAAAGCTGTTGGTTTTTCTATTGGCTCAAAGGGGTATATCGGAACAGGATCCGGTATCATGAGGGATTTCTGGGAATACACCCCGGATGGCTTCTCCGCAGGTATGCTCCCCGGCGATAAGTTCTGTTCCGGGTCTGAGATGACCGTGCCGTTTACGCTTCCGGTACCCTGTAACCCGGGAAATGTTTTCACAGCCCAGCTTTCTGATTCGCTCGGAAGCTTCGCGAATCCTGTGGCCTTCGGCACGTTGAGCGGAATGTATTCGGATACCATCCATGGGACCTTGCCGGCGTTGTCCACGAATGGATACAAATACAGGATAAGAATTCAATCTTCCGATCCGGCAAACACCTCAGTGGATAATCTATACGACATATCCGTTTACACAGCGACAATACCCGGCATCGTGTCGGGAGGCACCACCATATCGTTGGGCGCTCAAACGGATACGCTCAGGCTTTCGGGCAATGCAGGTTCCATTTTAACCTGGCAGAAGCAACTCAATGGCGGCGGGTACTCGGACATTTCACCATCATCCGGGCTGGTGTATTACATCGAGACGCCGGCATCGGCCGGCACGTGGGATTACCGCGCTGTCGTTAAAAACGGGGTATGCAATACAGAACAATCGGCTGCGGCTTCGGTTGTGGTCGTCGCAGGACCTGTTGAACGCACCTGGACGGGCGGGATCGACGAAAAGTGGAACAAAGCCGGTAACTGGAGTCCGTCCGGAATTCCCGGAGCGCAGGATGATGTGATCATCCCGGTGTCGGCTTCGGTCATGCCGGTCGTACAGGTTCAGGGATTCGGTTGCAACAACATCGTCATCCGGTCCGGGGCGACCCTGACCGTGACCCCGGGGGTCATTTTAACGGTGAACGGCCAGGTTACGATCGAAGGGAACTGATCTTCTCTTCCAGCACCCGGATACGGGCTTCGGCATCCGCCTGCTTCTTGCGCTCGGCACTGACCACAGCCTCCGGTGCGTTGTTCACAAACCGCTCATTGCCAAGTTTCTGCATCACGGTTGAAAGGAATCCCCTGGTGTAGATGAGTTCTTCTTCCAGCTTCTTCAACTCCTCCTCGGGGTCTATCTTTCCCGCGAGGGGGATGAAGAATTCGGTCGTGCCGACGACAAAGGAGACGCAGCCTTCCTGTTTTTCATCCACATACCCGATCCCGCTGATATTGCAAAGCTTGGCAGCCACGCCGTCGAACGTGGTGTCGGGCGCCTGGTTGTTGTTCTTGCGGATATAGAGTGTGATTGTGTCTTTCTGCGGGATGTTCTTCTCCTTGCGGACATTACGGATGGCCATGATGACCTCCTCCGCGAAGGCAAACTTTTCGATGAGTGACGGGTCGAATGAACCGGCATGCGGCTGATGGCTCATCATGATGCTCTCATCAGGCTTGCGTTCAGCCAGGATCTGCCAGATCTCCTCGGTGATGAACGGCATGAAGGGATGCAGCGCCTTCAGGAGCTTTTCAAAGAGCCCGACGGCGGCATCAAGCGTTGGCTGGTCGATGGGCTGCTGGTAGGCCGGCTTGATCATTTCGAGGAACCAGGAACAGAAATCGTCCCATGCCAGCTTGTAGGTGGCCATGAGCGCCTCCGACAGCCGGTAATCGTCGTACAGGGTATTGATATTCTGCAGCGATGCGTTGAATACGGAGGCGAACCATGCCACCGAAACCCTGTTGACATCCGGTTGCGGCAAGGTATCCTCCACCTGCCATCCTTTCACGAGCCGCATCGCGTTCCACAGCTTATTGCAGAAATTGCGTCCCTGCTCCACGAGCGAATCGTCGTAAAGGAGGTCGTTCCCGGCCGGCGAACAGAAGAGCATGCCGATGCGGACTGCGTCGGCGCCGTGCTTCCCGATCAGTTCGAGAGGTTCGGGCGAATTGCCCAGCATCTTCGACATCTTGCGGCCCTGCTTGTCGCGCACGATCCCCGTGAAATAGACATTTTTGAAGGGGATGGCCTTCCGGTACTCCCAACCGGCCATGATCATCCTGGCCACCCAGAAAAAGATGATCTCCGGCGCCGTGATCAGGTCATTGGTCGGATAATAATATTGTATGTCGGGGTTATCGGGCCTGCGGATCCCGTCAAAGACCGAAATCGGCCAGAGCCAGCTCGAGAACCAGGTATCCAAAACGTCTTCATCCTGCTTAAGATCGTTCAAACTGATCTTGGATCCTGGATCCTGGATCTTGGATTGTGCAATGAGCAGGGCTTCTTCTTTTGATTTGGCCACGATAAACGATCCGTCAGGAAGATAGTAGGCCGGAATGCGATGTCCCCACCAAAGTTGACGGGAGATGCACCAGTCGGTGACGTTCGCCATCCAGTGGCGGTACATATTCTTGTATTTGGCCGGATGGAAAACGATGGTGTCGTTCTCGACCAGTTCCAATGCCGGTTTAGCCAGATCCTGCATCTTCATGAACCACTGCACCGAGATGCGCGGCTCGATCGCTTCGTCGGTCCGCTCGGAATATCCCACCTTGTTGGTGTAATCCTCGATCTTCACGACGTGGCCCTGATGCTGCAGCTCCGCCGTGATCTTTTTCCGCACGGCGAACCGGTCTTCACCGACGAACAGGATGGCCGCTTCGCTCATCGTGCCGTTGGGATTGAACGTATCGATCACCTCGAGCTTGTACTTGATGCCCAGGTTATAGTCGTTGATGTCGTGCGCCGGTGTGACCTTGAGCGCTCCCGTGCCGAATTCGCGGTCGACATACTCGTCGAAGATCACGGGTACCGGCCGGTTGATCAGGGGCACCAGGATCCTTTTCCCGTGCAGATGCCGGTATCGCTCATCCTCCGGGTGCACGCAGATGGCCGTATCCCCCAGGATGGTCTCGGGGCGGGTGGTGGCTACCGTCACCCAGTCGTCCTCCGTCCCGTCTACCCTGTACCGGACGTAATAGAGCTTTGAATTGACCTCCTTGTAGTTCACCTCCTCGTCGGAGACCGCGGTGAGCGCTTTCGGGTCCCAGTTGACCATCCTGATCCCGCGATAGATCAGCCCTTTGTTGTAGAGGTCGATGAATACGTCAATCACCGAATCGTACAGGGCTTCGTCCATCGTGAAGCACGTGCGCTCCCAGTCGCAGGAGGCGCCCAGCTTTTTCAGCTGTTCGAGGATGATCCCCCCGTGCCTGGCCTTCCATTCCCAGGCATGTTCCAGAAACTGTTCCCGGGTCAGGGATGACTTGTCGATACCCTGCTCCCTCAGTTTGCCCACCACCTTGGCTTCGGTAGCGATGGAAGCATGGTCCGTTCCCGGTACCCAGCAGGCATTTTTTCCCATCATCCGCGCCCTGCGTACCAGGATGTCCTGGATGGTATTGTTGAGCATATGTCCCATGTGCAGCACGCCGGTTACGTTGGGTGGCGGGATCACGATGCAATAGGGTTCCCGTTCATCGGGGAGGGAGTGGAAATACCCCTGCTCCATCCAGTGGCGGTACCATTTATCCTCAATACCTGACGGATCGTACTTGGAGGCTATCTCAGTCATCAGTCTCTTAATATTACGATTTTACCATTTTGCAATCTTGCAATTTTGCAATTTTGCCATTTTGCAATCTTGCAATTTTGCCATTTCTTTTTTCAGTAGAGTTTGCTGCGCTTGACGAGGTAGGGCAGCAGCACCTGCTCGAATCCCGCATGAATATCGGCTTCAAGGAGATCGATATGATACTGGCCGCAGCGCAGCTTCAGCTCGCTGCGGAATCTGGCGAGCGACTCCACATATCTCTCTCTAAGCTGGGAAGGATGCACGCGGAGATGCTCCCCGGTTTCAATGTCGATGAACTTGTAGGGCCTGTCATCGAAACTGAAATCGAATTCCCTGCCTTTATCAACGACATGAAACAGGATGACCTCATGCTTATTATGGCGCAGGTGCTGGAGAGCAGAGAACAAGGCTTCAGGCTGTGCGCTACGGTCGAACATATCGCTGAAGATAAGTACCAGGGATCGCTTGTGTATCCGTTCGGCCAGCTCGTGGATGGTCCTCGCCACATGGGTTCCCCTGTGCTGGTCGGGAGGCCTTGGGACGAGAAGCTTTTCAAGCTCGGCGAAGAGGTAACGATGATGGACCGTGTTCGACTTCGTAAGGGTATGCAACTCCACGTCATCCGAAAATATACTGATCCCCGCTGCGTCCCGTTGTTTCCTGAAAAGGTAAATCAGGGCTGCGGCCACGTAAACCGAGAAGGTGATCTTGTTGGGATGGTCGATGTCGGGCTTTGCCAGCACAGGATAATGCATCGAGGAGGAGTTGTCGATGAAGATCTGGCACCTGAGGTTGGTTTCCTCCTCGTAGCGCTTTGTGTATAGCCGGTCGGTACGTCCGTATAGCTTCCAGTCGATCGACCGGATCGACTCGCCCGGATTATAAAGCCGGTGCTCGGCAAACTCTACGCTGAAGCCATGGAACGGGCTCTTGTGAAGGCCGGTTATAAACCCCTCCACCACCTGCCGCGCCAGGAACTCCAGAGAAGAAAACTGCTCCAGCCTCCCTTGATCAACCCCGACAGTCATACCAGTCCTGCTAAATTATCTTGCCATCTTGCCATCTTACCATCTTGCCATTTCGCTATTTCGCTACCTCGCTATTTCGCTACTTAAATATGCTTCTCAATCAAGGCCTTATACGCCGCCTTCGGCACTGCACCGACCTGTTTGTCAACGACCTGTCCCCCCTTGATGAACAGGACGGTAGGGATGTTCCTTACCCGGTACAGGGCGGTTGTTGCGGGATTTTCATCCACATTGAGCTCTCCTGCTACGATCTTTCCTTCGTATTCCGCGGCAAGTTCATGGATGATGGGCGAGACCATGCGGCAGGGTCCGCACCACTCGGCCGAGAGATCGACCACCGCTAATTTTTCGCTCTTGATTACCTTCTCTTCAAAATTGGCGTCTGTGAGTTTTTCAAACATATGGAACGGTTTTTTAAAGGTGAACAAATAATTTCCTACATATATTACAGCACATTTATTTTCCTAAAGGAACTTAACGAACGGCACAAAGGGCGCCGTCTTCGCCTTGTAGGCCTCCCAGTCGGGACGGCCGGCATATCGCTTTTCCAGCATGGGTACCCCTGATACGAAACGCAGCATCAGGGTGATGACCACCGGGCCGGCCAGTGTAGCCCATCCATAAGG
>Ga0208828_1001077_pt1 | contig 10909 bp, 6 predicted proteins | sample Kivu_160m_FD_185487 | JGI IMG/M metagenome (GOLD analysis project Ga0208828, IMG submission 185487) | Freshwater microbial communities from Lake Kivu, Western Province, Rwanda to study Microbial Dark Matter (Phase II) - Kivu_160m (SPAdes)... | ecosystem: Environmental > Aquatic > Freshwater >... | reverse complement strand
GCTATACTGCTGGCAATACGGGACACCCCCGGGCGAATACGATGATTTTTTCATTGGATATCAAATTTTAGGAGATTTGTTGAACTTTCGCTAAAATCGGGATCAATAGCACCTTGTTCCACCCGCACAATCATGAAACGACAATTAATCCTATTTTTACTCCCAGTTTGCGCTCTTGCATTCAATAAGACCCAGCGGGTTGTCGCACCCATATTACGACCAATTCATCCAGAAGTCAGAAATACTTTAACAGTCCCCAATCCAATCCGAATCTGCGCCTTAAGGGTTGCTTTCCAACCGGATGATGATCCGGTAACTACCGGTGATGGTCAATTGCTCACCTCAGCCAGTTTACCATGTGCTGATTTTCCAATTGTGGATCCACCTCCGCATAATAATACCTACTTCAAAGATCATCTAAAGGCATTAGCTAATTTTTACCGGCATGCCTCGCGGGATAAAGTCGTGATTGATACCCAGCAATCGGCGGTTTTTCCACTTGATGATGCGACTTTCTATCAATTGCCCTATAAGATGGCATACTATCACCCTTTCCTCAAAAAGGATTCGATTGACCTGCGCCTGACAGAACTGTTTGTCGCAGCAGTTCGGCTGGCGACTGAGGATTCTGATGTTGATTTCAGCCAGTATCATCTGGTGGTCGTTTTTCACGCCGGGGTTGGTCAGGATTTCGATTTGTTTCTTGATCCGACACCTTATGATATTCCCTCTGCCTATCTGAATCCCGGCGATTTAGCAAATTATTACGCCGCAGTTGGATTGCCTGCCGATTATCTTCCGGTGGATCGCGGAATTATCCTGCCAGAGTCACAGAATCACCTTTTCTATCCCAACTGGGAAGACGTCTTCGGCGGAGCCGCAATTCCCTGTGATTACCAGATTGGACTCAATGGCACCTTTGCGTTGATGATGGGCTACTTTTTGGGATTGCCCGGACTCTACGATACCGAAACCGGCAGAACGGGGATTGGGAAGTTTGGGCTGATGGATCAGGGCTCGGCGAATCTGAACGGATTAGTCCCGGCTTTCCCGTCTGCCTGGGAGCGCGAATTTATGGGCTGGGATGAGCCAGTTTATGCCACCGGTTATCAGAGGATTAAATTGCCCTATGCCGAGTCCGGTGCCGATACAACCCTCTGGCGCATCCCGATCAATGACAACGAGTATTTCCTGGTAGAAAATCGTTATAATCACATCCGTCCGGGAGTTTATCTTGATAGTATTCAATATAAAATTTACGTTGATAATGGCGAGAAGGATTGGCCGGCGTTATTGCCGCTGATTTTCGATTCGATTGGGGCTGAGTTTTCAGCCGCAGGCGTATTTCTCGGGGTGCCGCGCTACGATGTGGGTTTGCCCGGCTCCGGATTGTTGATCTGGCATATTGATCAATCGGTTATTGATGCCAACATTGTCCAAAATCGGGTGAATGTTGACCGCACTCATCGGGGTGTGGACCTTGAGGAAGGCGATGGCGCGCAGGATCTGGGCTATGAATCGCAGCTGATCGGTGCCAATGTGGATAACGGCTGGTACTTCGATCCCTGGTTTGCCGGCAATGAGGGTTTTTGGGATATGAATCCTGATTATCCCCAGGATGATCTCAAGCGGGTTGGCTTCACGGATGATACCAATCCTTCTGCCCGCAGTTATGCCGGAGCGTTCACCGGCATCGCCGTAGATAGCGTCGGACCTGTCGATTCGGTAATGAGCCTTCGCATCAAAGACAGATACTATCTCGACGGATTCAAAATCAATGAAGGAATTGACTCTACTGAGGTGATTGTGGATTTGAGGGTATTTCCGGTGAATTTCGATTCAACGGATCTGGACAAAGAATTAGTCGTTACCCTAATCTCTCAACTTGGAGGTTATTACCATGGTTTCGATGAATCCGGTGTTAGAATTGAATCGAAATCGCTTGGAGGTGGATCGCCAGAGTATTTTGCACTCTCATACCTTAGCGGTTACTATCATTTGGTACTAATTATTAGAACCCACTTTAGACAGGGAATTGAATATATTTTACATATTTATTCAATTGATGAAAATGGAAGACTCAATTTGGCAGGAAGCCAGGCTATTCCCGGGACATATTTGATTTCGAACATTTATACCTTTCAAAATGAGTTGTTTTTTTGCATGTTAGATGAGGAATCAAATAATTATTTCTTGGTCAAATACATGCCGACTTCCAACGCAGTTGAAAGTCAGGATTTGGATCATCCGATTTACCAGTTCGTTAGCGACGGAACGGTTTTATTTGGCGATACCCGCGCCGGTTCGATCATGCAGATTAATCCGACCACCCTTGAAACCGAGGCTTTAATTCCCGATTTAAAAACAGGCTCTGTGATAATTGGTTTGGCTTACCTTGACGAAAACGATCAGCTGGATTTAGTCATTAATTATCCCGAACAACTACATCTTATCCGTGATTTTCAGAGTGCCGCACCGGTGAGTTATTATTATTCTGGTCAATTCGATTCGACGCTGGCATTTGGCGATATTGGCGGTGACGGGCGAGTGGAAGTTCTGGCGAAGAACGAGCATGCGATTTTTGCCTTTAATGAATTTCTGGTTCTGGAGAGCAATTTCCCGATTTCGGTTCCTAATCAGTATCCTGGTAAATCCTTTGCGCCGCATCTGCTCACCAGTGATATTGACGGTAATCAGATTCTGGATATTGTCGTTACTTTGGAAGATATTGGGATTTTGGCTTATAATTTTCACGGTCGGCTGATTGCCGGTTATCCGCGCGCCCTGCCGAATAGCCGCAGCGATCAGTCGGTTTTAATGGAGAATACCAGAGGGACATTTTTAGTGACAGCTAATCAGAACGGCGATCAGCTGATTGGTTTGTATCTCACCGATCAACCATTATCAGCGGACGCCTGGTATTGCAGCAGCGGTAATCCTTACCAAAGTTACTTCTATTCTAAAAGATCACAGAGCAGTGGGGTGACCGGTAACGGTTTGCTAAATAAGAAGAAAACCTTCAATTGGCCCAACCCGACGAAAAATGACCGCACGGCAATTCGCTATTATCCAAATGCCGACTGCAATATTGAGATCAGCATCTACGATCTCGCCGGAGATTTTATTACGTCATTTAAGGATTCGCACCCCCTCGTAGGTGATTATAATGAGATTGAGTGGAACGTCGGCGGTGTCGCCAATGGCGTTTATTTTGCAATAGTCAAAGCCACCTCCGGCAGCAAAACCGAAAGCAAAATCATCAAAATTATGGTTATTCATTAGTGACTTATAGATTTTCAAGTTTTAAAAATACTATTACTCTCACTCTTACTTTTCTCTGGATTTGGCTTCCACTCGATCTGTCCGCTCAATTTGCGACTTACAATCATCCTGAATTGGAATGGCTGAGTTTTGAAACGGCGCACTTTGAAATCCATTATCATCAAGGAGCCGAATGGACTGCCTGGAAGAGCGCCGAAGTTGCTGAGGCAATCTACGATCCGGTCACTTCGTTTTATAACTATCAACCCAGACAAAAGACCGATTTGATTATCAAGGATATCGGTGATATTTCCAACGGTGCAGCCTATTATTATGATAACAAGATTGAAATCTGGGCAACCCCGTTAGATTACCCTTTGCGCGGCAATCATCACTGGTTGTTAGATGTCATTACTCATGAATTTACCCATATTATCTCACTCCAGAAAACCATGAAGTTCGGGTTGTCGGTACCGGGTGGGTATTTTCAGGTACTTGATTATGAAGACGAGAAGCGCGAAGATGTGGTCTATGGCTATCCGCGGGTGATCAGCTCCTATCCCGTTCCCGGGGTGGTTATTCCCATGTGGTTAGCGGAAGGCATGGCGCAATATATGTATCCCGGGACAACCAATGATGCCTGGGATTCGCACCGCGACATGTTGCTGCGTGACCGGACTCTGAATAGTAAAATTCTGAGCTTTGGTCAGATGGCTTCTTTCGGAAAGCGGGGCATCGGTAACGAGTCGGTCTATAACCAGGGCTATGCTTTTGTCAGGTATCTCGCCGGGCGCTTTGGACCGGAAGTAATTGCTAATCTCGCCGCCACTCTCGCCCACCCTTTTGAATTTTCGATTAATTCTGCCTTGAAACAGGTAACCGGGATTTCCGGCAAGCAGCTACATCAGGAGTGGGTGCAGCAGCTGGAGAATAATTATGGCGAATTTACCGCAATCATTCGGCAAAATGAAGTTACCGGCGAAGTCCTGATCGGTGAGGCGACGACGCAGTATTATCCGGAATGGGGTGGTGACTCGCTGGTCTATCTGCTATCGAACAAAGGTCGCGACTATTTTTCCCAGACTGGCTTGTATGTTTATGATTTGAGAACGAAAAAAAGTAAAATGATCCAGCCGCAGGTTGCTTCGCGAATTTCGCTCTCACCCGACGGCAGATTGATTTATTATTCCAAGGTTTCCAAACCTGACCGACAGGGGCATGTTTTTTATGATATTTACAGTTATGATCTGCGGAAAAAGCGCGAGAAGCAGATTACCAAATGGGAACGCGCTTATAATCCGGCAATCTCACCCGATGGCAAACAGCTAGCCTACATTTCTGGACGGGATGGAACTTCAAACCTTTATCTCATGGAGCTGGATTCGCTCAAGTCGCGGCAGTTGACTCATTATACTAATGGCTTGGAAATTTTCACTGCAAATTGGTCACCCGATGGTCAAACGATTGCCTTCGATTATCTCATAGATCATGGTAGAAATGTTGCACTCTATCATTTAAATAACGATCAGATTGAAGAGCTGGACAATGCCGCTTATGATTCCCGCCATCCCTATTTCAGTCCCGACGGGCAATGGCTCTATTTTGCTTGCGATAGGACCGGGATTTTTAATATCTATCGCAAATCTCTAATGACCGGCGAGACAGAACTAATAACCAACGTCACCGGCGGGGCTTTCATGCCCGCAGTGAACGATAAGGGCGAGTTGCTCTATGCTTTATTTGAAAACAGGGCCTTTGCGATTGCCCGGATCGTCGAACCCAAACCAATCGAGCCTGAACTGGCGCACTATTCAAATTATCCGGAAACCATTCCCGGGATGATGACCGTGGCGCAGCTTGATGCCGTCGAACCGGTGAAATACCGCGACCAGTTTTCGCGGATGTTTTTCTTGCCGCGGATCATGTTTGATTATGGAACCCTGAAACCGGGTTTCTATTTTTATTCGTCGGAGATTTTAGAGCGATTTAATATTCTTGGTGGGGCGTCAATCAACCGGCTGAAAGACCGGGATTTGGTGGTATTGTTGGAATATCATCAGTGGTATCCGACAATCTACTTAGAGCTTTACAATATTACCCGCAGTGTATCAAATCTTGAGACGACATATAACGGTCGCCCGCTTACGATGGATTATACTTTTTTCCTGAGCGAGGCGGTTGGTGGAATATCGCTGCCAATGGCGGGTGTCAACCAATTTCGACTGGATGTGATTTATTCAAAATATCGCACGGCTACGGATGAAAAGATTCCTTCTGAGAATTACTATTTCAATGGTTTTACCTATGATTACTACCGCGGATTTGATTTCAAATTGAGCTGGCAATTTAAAAAAATGATGACTACCGTAAATCAGGAAACCAATCCCGATAACGGACTTATTTTGACTACTAACATATATCGGAATTATGATAAATTTATTCAGGATTTTGGAATAAATGAGGATTTCGGTACACTGGCGACTAATTTCCGGAACAATTACTACTTGAAAATCGAGCATGAAGGCGAATATTTCCACAAATATCCACTGTTCAGGCGACTGGTCGGAACTTTTAGGTGGCAGGTTGGTTGGATATCCAAGTATGATCTTGATTCTTTTTTCAATTTTTTTGCCGGTGGATTGCCGGGACTGCGCGGCTATCCATTTTATAGTATCGAAGGTCGCAACCGGTTTAGCCTGCACTATACCTGGAGATTTCCGTTATTCCGGGAGCAGGAGATTCGGCTGTTATCCTTCGATCTGCAGAATGCTTTCCTGGCGACTTATGTCGAAGCCGGCAATGCCTGGAATAAAGTCAGGAGTTATCCGGGGATGAACTGGTCTGAATTTACCCTGAATGCGGGCGGGATTGTCAAAGCCATCACTGCAGATTTCAAGCGGGATGTGGGGATCCAGCTGCGGCTCAGCGGTTTTTCATTTTATGCTTACCCTACTGCAATTAGTCTGGATTTTGTGTACGGATTAGACGAATTTACGGTGGTGGACAGTCAGGAAATAGCCCATCGATATGGTAAGGAGTGGCGCAGTTATTTAACAATTCTTTTTGGATTATAGAGGAGGCACTATGAAAAGGAAAATTTTACTAATGTCAATCCTGATCGGAATGCTTTTACCGGCAGCTGCCTATGGTCAGCTCCATCTGGCCAACGAGGCATTGCTTAATTCGGATCGCAGTCTGTTGGAAAGTAATCTTAAGTTTAATGCGGTTCCCGAAGATTCATTTGAATTCAGTTATGAGAAGTCACCGGGCAAAGCCTTTTTACTTTCGGCGATCTTCCCCGGCACTGGTGAATTCTATGCGCATGCAAGATGGCGGGCGCTGGCATTTGGCAGTGTCGAGATATTTTCCTGGTTGATGTATTTTAGCAACAAGAGCAAAGGCAATGATCTGGAAAAGAAGTATATGCAATATGCCGATACACATTGGGATTTTGATGATTGGATGGAAAATAGCGGCTTGATTGAACAATTCTGCGGACCGCAACATACTCATCCGCTTTTTATCACCTATAAGAAGGATGGTAGCGAACAGGAATTTATGACTGATAAAGATTTTTACGGAGTTTATAATTCCCTGTTAACTGATGGCGGTCTGATTGAACCGGTTAAAACCCGCGATTTTTATGAAAATATCGGCAAGTATGACCAGTTTGCCTGCGGCTGGTATGATTTTATTGAGACCCAAACGAAAGATGGAGTCTTTGTAGATACTACCATCTATATGAATCCTGCCCGCAATCATTATTTACATCAGCGCAAGGATTCCAATGACGCCTTGAAAATGGCAACCAATTTTGCCACGGTGATTATGTTCAATCACCTGATCAGCGCTTTTCATGCCCAGATTGCCGCCAAGCAGTATTCCTCCGAACCGAAACAGGAGGTTTCCTGGCACGTGGGTTTACTGACGGATATTCGCTATAAAAATCCAATTCGCGGCATATCCTTCTCGCTGGCATTTTGACCAATCTATTTTGAATAATTATCAATTGGGGAATAGTTACAGAGGGTTAATGAAGCGGAGGAGGCTAATTTGGGCTTTGGGATTAATAACCAGTTTATTATGGTTTGGATGTGCGGGTAAGAAGCCCAAGCTCGGTCTGGATCCTTATGTCTATTTTAAAAAAGGTGAGGTGGCGTTCCAGAAGAAGAAGTGGGAGGTTGCGCTGGATAACTTCAATCTTGTGATTCTTAACAGTCCCGGTGGGGACTTGGCTGATGATGCCCAGTATTATCTTGGCGAGTGTTATTTCAACCGCAAGGAGTATCTCCTGGCCGTTTCCGAGTATCAACAACTAACCGAACGCTATAATTATAGCCCGTTTGTAGAGGAAGCTTATTTTAAGATTGCGCTGTCCTATTTTAAACAGTCTCCCAAATATCCGCTGGATCAGAACAGCTCATTGAAAGCACTCCAGAGTTTTCAGGAGTTCATCGAATTCTACCCGAATAGTAAATGGTATCCGGAGGCAGAGAGTAAAATCACGGAGATTCGCAATAAATTAGCGCGTAAGGTCTATGAAAGCGGGCGTTTATACCGCAAGCTGGAGGAGTGGGAACCGGCGATTCTGTATTTGGATAAAATGCTGGAAGAATTTTACGATACCGAGTGGGTAATACCGGCGAAATTAGAGAAAGCGCATTGTTATATTAAGCTGCGTCAGTTTGATCAATATTTTGCTTTAGTAGCTGAGGTCAAGGAACAAAAGAACAGTCCCGAGATTCAAAAGCGTTTGGATTATTTGCAGCGTTTGTATGAACGTGAGCTGCGCAAGATTGAGCGAGAAAAGAAGAGAGCTCAACCATGAGTATCTGCCTTTTCGGCGGAACTTTCGATCCGCCGCACAACGGACATATCCGGATTGCCGCAAGTGTCCGAGAGCAGCTGCAAATTGACACGGTACTATTTATTCCGGCTTTTATCCCCCCACATAAACAGCGCCGCTCCCTCAGTTCAACGGACGATCGCCTGGCAATGCTGAAACTGGCAATCGCAGGAAATGCCGGTTTTGAAATTTCGGAGATTGAAACTCGGCGCCAAGGCGTCTCTTATTCAATTGATACGATTCGGGCAATCAAGCAAGCCCGCAATCTGAAGCGCGATGAGCTTTATTTTCTGATCGGAGCCGACAGTTTGTTAGAGTTGCATTTGTGGAAAGATCCCGAAAAAATCCTGACCGAATCCCGGGTTTTGGTTGCGGCACGTCCGAATTTTGATTTGAGCCGCGTTCGACCGGATTTTCGGTCAAAGGTCGAAATTATTGAATCTCCACTGATGGACATCTCTTCCTCGCTGATTAGAGAGAGAATTAAAGAGGGACATTCCATTCGAGAACTGGTTCCACCAGCGGTGGCAGCCTACATTATAGAGCAGCGTTTATATCAAATCTGAGCCCATTTTATCGGATTTAAATCCAGAAAGTAGAATAGTCCTATCAGACCATATCCTGCCTTGTTTGAGGGGTACAATTTTCATAAATTGGCGCCGATGAAATTGAATATTCGCAATTTTTGTATAATTGCCCACATTGACCATGGAAAATCCACGCTTGCCGATCGCCTGTTAGAATTTACCCATACCATCAGCCAGCGCGAAATGAAATCGCAGGTGTTAGACAGCATGGACTTAGAGCGCGAGCGGGGAATTACAATCAAGTCACATCCGATTCGGATGGAATATCAGCACCGGGATAATCAAACTTACATTCTGAATCTGATTGATACGCCCGGGCATGTGGATTTTTCCTACGAAGTTTCCCGCAGCTTAGCGGCTTGCGAGGGCGCTTTGCTGCTGGTTGACGCTTTTCAAGGCGTTGAAGCCCAGACGGTCAGTAACGCTTATCTTGCTCTGGAAAATAATTTAGCGATTGTTCCGATAATCAATAAAATTGATCTTGCCGGAGCGGACCTGAAGAGTGCCAAGCATCAATTAATGGACCTGATCGGTTGCCAGGAATCGGAATTAATCTTGACCAGCGCCAAGAGTGGTCAGGGAGTGCGTGAGGTATTTGATGCCATTATCGAGCGGATTCCACCGCCAACTTCTAATCCTGATGCACCGCTCCGAGCATTGATTTTTGATTCGACTTTCGATTCCTTCCGCGGGGCGATACCATATGTCAGGATTATGGATGGTCAGGTTGGAGTTGGTGAGCAGATTAGATTTTTTACTGGTCACACCGGTTATGAAGTGGCCGAAGTTGGGATATTCAAAATGAATCGGGTCAAGACGGAGCGGCTGGTCTCGGGGGAGGTGGGCTATCTGGTTGCCGGAGTCAAGGATATTTCCAAAGTCAGGGTGGGTGATACAATCACGCGCAAATCGAAACCGGCTGCCAAACCCTTACCGGGTTATCGGGAAATTAAGCCGATGGTTTTCAGTGGGATGTATCCGGTAGACAGCGAGGACTTTGAAAATCTGCGGGATTCACTGGAGAAAATGAAACTGAATGACTCTGCCCTAATTTATGAAGCCGAGACTTCCAATGCCTTGGGCTTTGGGTTTCGCTGTGGTTATTTAGGACTACTCCATATGGAAATTGTCCAGGAAAGACTCGAGCGCGAATTCGACCTCGATCTGATTACAACAATGCCGAATGTCCGCTACCGGGCGATTTTAAGAAACGGCAAGGTGGTTGAAATTCATAATCCTTCCGACATGCCGCCAGCCGGGGAGATTGAAGCAGTGCAGGAACCCTATGTCAAAGCCGAGGTCATTGTCCTGACTGAATATTTAGGCAATATACTCAAACTCTGCCAGGAGAAGCGGGGTATTTATAAAACCACTTATTATTTAGATGTGGGCAAGGTTCAGTTGATCTATGAATTGCCGTTAGGTGAGATTGTCTTTGATTTTTATGATAAATTGAAGTCGGTATCGCGAGGTTATGCCTCTTTTGATTATGAACCGGTGGGCTTTCGACCCGGTGAACTGGTCAAACTGGATATTCTGATTAATGGCGAGCCAGTGGATACACTTTCCTGGATTGTCCATCGGGATAAAGCCTTTCACCAGGGGCGGGAGCTGTGTGATAAATTGCGCGAGTTGATTCCCAAGCAACTGTTCGAGGTCGTCATTCAGGCGGCAATCGGCAGTAAAGTTATCGCCCGTGCCAGTGTCCGACCTTTGCGTAAAAACGTAACCGCCAAATGTTACGGCGGCGACATTACCCGTAAACGGAAACTGCTGGAACGTCAGCGGGAGGGTAAGAAGCGTATGAAACAGGTCGGACGAGTCGAAATCCCGCAGGAAGCATTTCTGGCGGTGCTCAAAATGGAACATTGACGGCGAATGAGCACAAATGAAAGTGAATTGCGATTTTTCGGGTGTAGAATATGGATCTTCTAAAAGCTTACTGGAAATATTCTAAATCACCGTTCTACAGTCTGCTGTTTATATTGCCGATGCTGATTGTATATGAAATCATGATTTTTACCCTGAACCATTCCGATGTTTTAGGGATGCGTAACGGGGCAGATATTATCTTTCGTCAGTTTTTCGCTGTTTTTCATGTCTACGGATTTTATCTTGTTGGTTTTCTGGTGCTCATCGCTTTGATTATTAGCTATTATTTTCATACCCGCCAGAATATTAAAGAGCCTTTTAACCTCCGCTTTTTTATTATCAT
>Ga0208828_1001073_pt1 | contig 10917 bp, 10 predicted proteins | sample Kivu_160m_FD_185487 | JGI IMG/M metagenome (GOLD analysis project Ga0208828, IMG submission 185487) | Freshwater microbial communities from Lake Kivu, Western Province, Rwanda to study Microbial Dark Matter (Phase II) - Kivu_160m (SPAdes)... | ecosystem: Environmental > Aquatic > Freshwater >... | reverse complement strand
GATTTATGTCACTAATCGAGTCCAGTCAATTAAGGGGCTGACTTACAATCAAGACAATTCAAACGCTTTTGACAAATGTATTGAAATCCTTGATTTCATTAATATTCTATTAAAATAATAATTCTATAAATGCAACTGATTGCTAAGCTTATTCAACTTATTCCTCTTCAGTCCGGTAAGGGCAAAAATGGAGAATGGAAAAAACAAGATATTATAGTAGAAACCGAAGGCCCGTTTCCCAAGAAGATATGCATCTCAATCTGGGGAGATAAGATTAATGAAGTTCTCTTGAAACCTGGCAACGAATTGAAGATTGACTTTGACATTGAAAGCCGCGAATACAACGGAAGGTGGTACACTGATATAAAAGCATGGAAAATAGAGCTGGCAAGTGCAAGTAATCAGTCAAATTCAAATTTAACTGATAATTCGGAGGCCTCAAAGAGGGAGGATGATGACTTGCCTTTTTAGAAAAATAAATATTGTGCAGCATCACTGCACAAGTGCATAGAATATTTGCACAGAAATTAATCACCATGAACATGTTTAATCACTTCAAGCATCTGAACCTGACCCCCGGCCAGGAGACTGCTTTAGCCAGGCTTGAAGCTTTTTTGGAAAGCCCGGTTCAGGTGTTTATGCTCAAAGGATATGCTGGTAGCGGGAAAACAACTATTCTGAAAGGGTTGGTTGAATACCTAAATGCTGTCGAAAAAGATTTTATGTTAATGGCTCCAACCGGCAGGGCAGCAAAAGTAATACGTGAACGAACTGGCCAGGAAGCTTTTACTATTCATAAGTCCATCTATAGTTTTGAGGACCTGGTAGAAATTGAAGAAGGAGATTCATTTTTCTATTATTATAAAGTTCGCAACAATGCGGATGTTGCCGGTAAAATATTTATTATTGATGAAGCATCTATGTTATCTGATGCTAAAAGTGAGGGCGAGTTTTTCCGGTTTGGGTCAGGCCATTTATTAACAGATTTGATCACTTACACAAGGGTTGCCCATGAAAATGTAAAATCTAAAATAATCTTTGTAGGTGATCCTTGCCAGTTACCTCCGGTAAGTGATAACAGTTCAAAGGCATTTGACGCTGCCTACCTTTATGACAAATTTCATATTTCCTCTGATGAAATTGAGATGAAGGAGGTTAAACGTCAGGGCGGTGAAACCGATATTCTCAATTCGGCATCAAAAATCCGCAAGAGTATTTCAGCCTGTTTCTTCAATGACTTCAATTTACGTTCAAATGGTAAGGACATCTTCAATCCTTCCTATGAATCCTTTCTTGATACGTGGGACATGGCAGAAAGTCCTAAAATTATAATTGCCAGTAAAAACAAGACCTGTCTTGATCTTAATTTACAAATACGGGGAAAAAGATTTGGTAATCCTGATTTACATGTACAGAAAAGTGATATTGTCATCATTGGGAGCAATAATTATAGAAAGGGCATTTTTAATGGTGAGTTTGCTGTCATCAATGAAGTAAGTGACCATGCCACCGTACGGACAATTGGTTTAAGAGGGAAGCCATCTGTAACCCTTAGTTGGCGTGATGTTGAACTGGTCTTTCCGGACACCGAAAGCAACAGCAAGATGGTAAGGGGTAAGATTCTGGAAAACTTCCTGTATGGGGATAACTATCTAAGACCGGAGGAAACTCAGGCTCTGTATGTGGATTTCACTACCCGGAATAAATCCCTGAAGCCAAAAACCGAGGAGTTTAAAGAAGCCATTATAAGGGACGAATTCTTCAACTGCATTCGGTTAAAATACGGATATGCCGTTACCTGTCACAAAGCGCAAGGTGGTGAGTGGGATAATGTTTTTACAGTATGGGATAATGAAAATACTGAAGGATTCAATTGTTTTACGGACAAACAGCAAAGAACCGGAAAAACCAATCAATATTTTTACCGCTGGGCATATACGGCTGTAACAAGAGCATCAAAAACTTTGTATGCGCTGAATCCCCCTTTTTTCAATTCTTACTCATCAATGTCCTTTATTGATACATCCGTTATTAAGTCGTTAAATGAGTTGACAGGCCGTCAAATCCAATCCGAGGAAATTTGTCTGGATAACGAGATGATGCATGAGATGGCAGGCCTTTATCTTTTAGAACAACCTGTTCCTTTGCAGGACCATTTTCTCAAAGTACGTCAGGCCGTTCGGAGACACTATATCGATATTGTCGGATGGGAAAAGATTGGATATGAAATTCGGTATTCCTTTAAGAGGGAACAAGATAAGGCAGTCTTCAAAACCTTTATCAATGGGAAAAATGAATTTAAGAACGCCCTTTCACCAATACCTAGTCATTCTCCAAATGGATTGTTTAACAATGAAATTATTGAAATTGTAAATCAATTGCCAGTTATCTCGATAATAAGAAACTCATCTGATACGATTATTAGCAGAATTGAATTTGAATTTGAGTTAGAAGAGCAGTTTCCTTTCACAAGGAGTTTGTTTGACGACATCATTTTATTATTTGATGGGACTGATATTATCATTAAGGATGTCGAGCACCAACAATATAAAGAACGCTATACTTTTATTCGGAAGCAGGAAAAGGCAGTTTTAGATTTTGAGTACAAAAAAAATGGTTTCTTTGGCAGAATTGTTCCTATTCCAAACCATACAAATAGCCAGATGCTGGTTTCTGACATTCGCATGGCTCTAGAAACCTTTAAACAAGAAGAATATGCCAGCTAAAGAAATAAAAGAACTCCGGCAGGCTGGTAAGTTGGAAGAAGCCTTGAATCTGGCAAAAGCTGAATTGGCTTCACAACCAGACAACATCTGGACAAAACGAAATATCAGCTGGGTGTACTATGATTATCTGAAACAAAATGCTACACCTGAGCTTTTCGATTCATTTTTATCCTGGTTATCAGAAATCCAAAATTTAAACTTACCTGCAGAGGAAAAAATGCTATTTGACCATCTTAGCTGGCAAATTGGTACCATTGTTTTTAAAACATTCAATTCCGAATCTGCTCATTTTGGTAAAATGGTGCAGCTACTTGAAATCACAAAATCCTTCCCATACACCAAACCTTCCGAAGGATACAGCTTTTTATTCAAAGCATTTCATAGAGCTTTAAAAGGAACCCCTAATTACATTGATTTCGCCGAGTGGTGGGGTTTTTCGAACTTCAGGCCAGAAGATTTTGAAAAGGAGAAAATGCCAAATGGGAAAGAAATAATGGCAATCGCAGAACAAGGGTACATCGCCTATGCGAAGCACCTTTTAGAAACCAAAACAGAGCAGGGTGAGATGGGTTTTGATAAGGAGAAAGCAGGGTCATTTCTGCCCGTGCTTACACGTGTTGTGGAAAATTACCCGCAACTTCAATACCCAGCTTATTTTCAGGCGAAGCTTTTACTTGCTATGGGTGACCGGGAGGATATGCTGTCAGCACTGTTACCTTTCGCCAAAAAGAAAAAGAATGATTTCTGGGTGTGGGAAATTTTAAGTGAAGCTTTTCCGGATGACGAAGAAAAAGTAGTTGGTTTATACTGTAAAGCCTTAAGCTGCCATTCTCCGGAAGAGATGCTGATCAATCTCCGACAGAAAATGGCCGGTCTGTTTATTAAACGGCAATTATATAATGAGGCCAGAACTGAAATAGAACTGCTTGTAAATGCCAGGAAAGAAAAAGGATACAGGATCCCACAGGAAGTAATCCAATGGCAGTCTCAGGATTGGTATTTGCGTGCGACTGCTTCAAAAAGCAATATGGATTATTACGCTCAGTATTTTGAGTTTGCTGAGGGATTTCTTTTCGGTGATGTCCCTGAAGAAAAAGCGATTGTTGAATTTGTTAATAAAGAGAGGAAAATCCTGAATTTCATCGTTTCCGAAACAAAGCATGGTTTCTTTAAGTATGAGCGTTTTCTGAAGAATGTGTCAATTGGTGATGTTCTTAAAGTAAGGTTTCAATCCGGAAATAATGAAGGATTATACCAGGTTCATACGGTTTCGAAAATTAATGATGAAAACTTCCGGAGCCAGTTTTTTAAAGAAGTGGAAGGACCTGTTAAAATTACAGAAGGAAAAGCTTTCGGTTTTCTGGATAATGTGTTCATTCACCCATCCCTGGTAGCAAAATACAAGCTTGTTAACGGAGCATATTTATCAGGCCAGGCAATTAAGAGCTATAACCAGGAAAAAAAACAGTGGGGTTGGAAACTGATTTCGGTTGCGGTTAAAAATGAATCAGGATCCAGATAGCTCTCTCTTTATTACCCACTATTCTTTTTGCTCCAACAATTTGTCAAACCAAATTTTCAATTCCAAATCTCCATATGTCTAATCTGGAGAACATCTTGAAATATTTTTCCGAAATGAGAGTTGACTTCCTCAACTATCTACTCAAGGCTGAATACTCTTACCAGGACACTACCAAGGAGATCTTCCTCGAAAAGTTGGAACAACTTTTTCTAAAACACAAGGATGACGGAGATACCAAATTGATGATCCATCCTGGTCAATGCGCAGGTGTTGATTGCGATAATTGTGGAAAAAGGGGCTACCGCTTCGTGGGTGATCATACTGGTAACTTTATCGATTTCATATTCATCACTGATGGAGACGACGTTAAGGACATCTTCGATTGCGTTAAATTCCAAACCGACCAGCCAATAGAACCAGTTGGAGGAATGGATTCATTTCATTTTGATTACGACGATAATGTCACTTTTACCAAGACCCCGGAGTATTGGTCTAAAGTTATTGCTGCCCAAGATGCGTACAAGGAGATTATAACAATCCCCCCCAGGTTAATTGATTTTGATGATGTCTGCTACTGGCTTGACAAGCATGCAGACTTGAATTTTAGGATTGGTGATCACCATATATTGAACCCTTCTATGAAATGGTCACCGTTCTCAAAACTATACGCAACTTTCGTTGAATACCGTTCTTACATATTCACTTACGATTTTCAAACCGGGACTGCGAACAATGCCATTAAATCAGCAAAAACCGATGAAGAGAAAATTGCCTGGGTATTCCGAAACAAGGAACTTTCCGAAAAGGCACCCATAAATTTCAAATTTTTCCTTAAATCCACTAAACTAGGGTATCTTCTGGAGGGACCAGAAACCTACATTTTAATTGGAAAACAATTCCGACAAGCATTAAAATTACTGAATAGCTATGAAAGGACACAGAATGCCTTGCTCGAAAAATACAATACTTTCACATACGAAGAAATTCAGGAAGCCTTTAAACCCAATAGACCTATGGGCGACGATTCACACATATTCTCCTTAAAATTTCACCTCGATCGCCGCAAGGCACTTCAAGAGATCGGTATTCAGCTTCCATTTTATCTGATTACTAAGAAGGGAATATTTTAAACATTCTAAAGCCAATGATAGTATTTTTTCTCCAGCTTCAGTTCGTCACGGTCTATTCCTTTCATCCATTCGTCTTCGGATTCAATAAATGGATCATACCAATCCGCCTTTTTCCTGATCCATTCAATCTTTTCTATCAGTTCATCCGATAATGTTCCTTTATCAAATGAAAACCTTTCAAGCTCATCAGCATATCGCCTGATCTTCTGAGAATTGTCATGCCTCTTTGCGTTTTTCAATATTTCCAGAAAACTTTTCAGTTCTTTCTCTTTTCGGTCATGTATTTCTTTTGCTATCCGGTCCTTTTCCTTTTGTTCTGCCCAATATTGTTCCCGTTCAATTCTTTCTTCTTTCAGTTTCTTGCCCATGAGTTCTAGTTCGCAGACGATTTTGGGCAGGAGTTGCTCCATGGTTCTTTTTCCTTCGGTCCATTCCTTTTTTGAGTAGGACTCATCGACTTTCAGGGATAGTAACCCGGTTGGTTTGTTATCATAGCTATCATAGTAGGTTCCTTTTACCAGAATTCTGGTATGTTTTTCCCTTAGCCAGATTGGAATTTTCTCGCCTTCAATAATAAAATAGGTGGTGTCATATTCAATCATTACTGAGTGGCCTCGTTGCTTCAGCGTTTTTATCATTGTATCCATGATTATCAATGCTCTGTGGATATTTTTAGGGCTCACACTGATACTAAGAAAACCCCTTGAGTTGCAGACTATGCCTTCATCCTTATTCCAAACTTTTCGTTTAAAAATATCATCCTTAACAGCCTGGATTAGCTTGTCTGGATTGACAAGCTTTTCCGGTACTGTGATATTGAGAGATTCTTCTGATAGGCTCTTTAAGACTTCTGCGCTTGACGTTTTCCGTGGATCATTTTCTTCCAGAAGATATAGTGTTATCGTCTGATCTCCGTCGAACGAAGGTAGGTGAGTCTTGCGACCTGGGGACTTACCAAACTGTAGTTTTGCCCAATATCCCATCTCTGGCACCGGGATGTTGAATGCCTTGCATTTTTTCTTCAGTCCTGTACCGGAAATTGCATATTTCTTTGACAGGGAGAGCATTGATTCTGTCCAGACAAGATCATACAGATCCTGACGGGTCATTTTTACTTCTTTCATAGGGGTTTATTTCACTTTAAAATTATGAGAGAATATTGAAAGTCACCCCCGTAGAAGGCATCTTTTCGCTTTAATCGTTGTTAATTTTGTGAAAAAAAGAACTATGGAACAAGATATTACACTGAAGGAGTTCTTGAAAGAGCTTCTTGAACCCATCATTGATGAATGCATGGAAAGGGCGATGAATAAGTATATCAATTCAAAGGCACTGGAACCCAAAGATGAATCGGGTGTTCTTGACATGAAGGAAGCGGCGCAATATTTGAAAATATCCAAACAGACGCTTTATGGGATGACAAGCAAGCGCGCCCTTGCTCATTACAAACATGGCCATCGTGTTTATTTTAAGAAGTCAGAATTAGACGAATGGATAAACCAGGGGAAGGTTAAAACCCAGGCTGAGATTAATGCGGAAGCATCATCTTACTTAACCAGGCCATCAAGATAGTTATTCGGTTTGGATCCGAGAAAAGGCACGTTCCACTATCGGAAAAATCTTTTGGGTACTTATTGGGGTACTTAAAAAACAAAAACCCACGATTGACGTGGGTTTTAGAGGTGTTTTCGTACCCGGAGCCGGAATCGAACCGGCACGAGTGTTACCTCATTGGTTTTTGAGACCAACGCGTCTACCTATTCCGCCATCCGGGCAAAAATTGCTGAATTTTTTGGTAGAGCCTGCAAAAGTAATAAATATTACTTTACCTTGTCCGCTTGTTAACTCCTGTTAACAAGTTTCCCTTGCATCCCGTTCGTGAATGCCCTATTTTTGAAAATCAAAAGGGTTCAGAATCATGGCAGTAAAAGTTAAAATTTTCGCAGGGAGAACCTCCCATTATTTAGGCGAAAAAATAGCCCAGGCCTATGGGACCGAGCTGGGCAAGATGTCCGTCATCAATTTCGCCGACGGGGAATTTCAACCCTCTTTTGACGAAAACATCCGCGGTACGGATGTTTTTCTGGTCCAGTCCACCTTCACCCCAACGGACAACCTGATGGAACTTTTAATGATGACCGATGCCGCCAGAAGAGCCTCCGCCCGTACCATCGTTGCTGTAATCCCCTATTTTGGCTTTGCCCGACAGGACCGGAAAGACAAACCACGCGTCTCCATCGCTTCCAAACTCGTAGCCAACCTGTTAATGGCAGCGGGCGTGAACCGGATCATTACCCTCGACCTTCACGCCGACCAGATCCAGGGCTTCTTTGACGTACCTGTGGATCACCTGTATGCCTCTTCCATTTTCATACCATATATCAAAACCCTTCACCTGGAAAACCTGACCTTTGCCTCCCCCGATACCGGTGGTACCAGGCGTGCCGGATCTTATGCCAAGTTTTTCCACACCAATTTCGTTATCTGTTACAAGCACCGCTCCAAACCCAATGAGATTGAAAAGATGGCCCTGGTTGGGGACGTGAAAGGGAAAAATGTGATCCTGCTTGATGACATCGTGGATACCGGGGGCACTCTTTGCAAAGCGGCCGAAGTGCTGAAAGAGAATGGCTCAGCATCTGTCCGCGCCATGATCACCCACCCGCTGCTTTCCGGAAAAGCCTATGAGCACATTGAAAATTCAGCCCTGGAAGAACTGGTGGTGACAGATACCATCCCGTTGCAAAAAGAGAGCTCGCGAGTGAAGGTGATCACCACAGCCGATCTCTTTGCCGAAGTGATCAAACGGCTGAAAAGAAAGGAATCCATCTCATCCCTCTTTAAATTCTAAGAAATAATTTCTTATCTTTGCGGCCCCAAAATGGGTGGTGCATTGGTGATGTGGTGCTATGGTGAAAATCCCCTTCATCCGGTATCCGGCATCTGACATCCGGCATCATTAATAAATTAATAACCAATAATCTAACAAAAATGAAACAGGTATCATTGAGCGGCACGCCAAGAGCGTGCGTAGGGAAAAAGGATGCCAGGAAACTCCGTAGGGAGTTCAAAGTGCCGTGCGTCATGTACGGCGGGAAAGAGCAGGTCCATTTTCTGACAGATGAAAAACTCTTTTCTAAAATCATCTTCTCCCCGAATGTCTACATCGTGAAACTGATGATCGATGGAAAAGAACACTACACCGTTATCCAGGATGTTCAATACCATCCGGTGACCGACAGGATTCTGCATGTTGATTTCCTTGAGGTGTCGGACGACAAACCGATTACCATCGCAGTCCCCATAAAACTGGTGGGTTCAGCCAAAGGAGTGCTGAAAGGTGGACGACTGATCAAGAAAGCAAGAAAATTGAAGATCAGTGCGTTGCTGAATGACCTCCCTGATGAGATCGAAATTGCCATTGCTGATCTCGACATTGGTGACTCCATCAACGTCTCCGATCTGCACCGTGATCGTATCACCTTCCTGGATGCCCCGAGGAACGTCGTAGTAGGCGTACGTTCGGCAAGAACCGTCGTTGAGACTGCCGGAGAAGCAGCGGAAGAATCCCCGGCCGAAGGAGCTGAAGGAACTGAAGCCGAAACCCCGGCTGAATAATACCATCTGATACGAGATGTGCGATGCGAGATGCGCGATCCGATATTAGTGATGATCATTCATCGCGTATCCCGTATCCCGCATCGCGTTTCATATTCCACTTATCATGAAATTCCTGATCGCTGGTCTGGGTAATATTGGTGACGAGTATGAGGATACGCGTCACAACATCGGTTTTATCATTGCCGATGCAGTGGCCGGTTCCCTTCAAACCAAGTTTGAGCCGGGAAGGTATGCTTCGGTTGCCAAAGGAAAGCTCAAAGGACGTTCCGTCATCTTAATCAAGCCCACCACCTATATGAACCTGAGCGGCAAAGCCCTCCGGTACTGGATGAACCACGAGAAGATCCTTCCCGAACACTGCCTGGTGATTGTCGATGACCTGTCCCTGCCTCTCGGCGCTTTGCGGCTGAGAAAACAGGGAAGCGACGGGGGGCACAACGGCCTGATCAGCATCATCGAAACAACCGGGACAACGGAGTTCCCAAGGCTGCGGGTTGGCATCGGCAACGACTTTGCCAAAGGCTATCAGGTGGAGTATGTACTGGGCCGCTGGACGAAAGAGGAGGAGAAGGTGCTGATCCCTCGGATAGAAACCGCTGTGGAGTTGATCCACAGTTTCGTCCTGCAAGGAGTTGAACGTACCATGAATCTATTCAACAGCCGGTGATCCCCCGTTTCAGTCCGTCTGAATCACATTGACATACAGGGTGCCGGCATGGATGCCGGTAAAAATCCCCAGTCCATTCCGGATATTCGATGGCGGTTCTTCATAACTCTGGGTGTTGTTCCAGCTAAGAAGCAACGAAAAGAGTAAGGTTCTTTCCCTCATTGTTTATCCCCGGAGTTTCACTATGAATTCGGCGACTAAATGTACTGTCGTATAAAGGAAATCTGAACTCTGATCGACAGGGGGCTGCTTTTTACTGTCAGGAGAAGAGATTTTGCCCATTGTCCCATGATAAACCAATGAAACACTGAAAACATTATCCGGAAGGAAAAAATGCCATTCTAACCCAAAAATCGGTAGAAACATAGATAATTATTTGGATTGAAACCACCGCGGTCTATTTTCGCCAGTTATTTTCCACTCCTGGCGATAAATTAAACAGACAATAAATCAACCGGATAACCTATGAAGTATTCCCGATTCCTGTTCCGGATCAACATCCTTGCCGTCATCCTGCTGGGAACATTCGGAACCTTGCAGTCACAACCGTATGGAGATTATACCTTGTACAGCCTTAAAAACAGCACAAAGGCCTACCTGCTGAATATTGACGGAAGCGTCTATCACTCCTGGACATTCGCCTCCAACGCAAAGACCGGATATACCACTTACCTGTTGCCCGGGCAAATTCTCCTGAGAACCGTTGAAAACCAGGGAAATTATTTCAACGGAGGAGGGATGTGCGGACGGGTGCAAAAGGTCGACTGGAACGGAACGGTTCTTTGGGATTTTGTCTATTCCACCAATCAGTATTGCTCCCATCACGACATCTGTGCCATGCCGAATGGGAATGTCCTGCTGATCGCCTATGAATCCAAAACCCCCGCGGAGGCGATCCAGGCCGGATGTTCACAGGGGATCACGATCTGGCCGGATAAAATCGTCGAGATTGAACCATCCGGCACCAACGGAGGGACGGTGGTCTGGGAGTGGCACGCATGGGACCACCTGTGCCAGAATGTGAATCCTTCCAAAGATAACTACGTCTCCTCCATCGTTCTTCATCCCGAACTGATCAACATCAACTACCTCACCCAGCAGGATTGGATGCATGTGAACGGGATCGATTACAATGAAACGCTGGATCAGATTGTTTTTTCGTCTCATTGCCTGAATGAATTCTATGTGGTCGACCATAGCACCACTACGGCAGAGGCGGCCGGCCATACAGGGGGAAACTCGGGGAAAGGG
>Ga0208828_1001071_pt1 | contig 10926 bp, 13 predicted proteins | sample Kivu_160m_FD_185487 | JGI IMG/M metagenome (GOLD analysis project Ga0208828, IMG submission 185487) | Freshwater microbial communities from Lake Kivu, Western Province, Rwanda to study Microbial Dark Matter (Phase II) - Kivu_160m (SPAdes)... | ecosystem: Environmental > Aquatic > Freshwater >... | reverse complement strand
ACTCGGATGCCTTGAGCCGGGAGTTGGCGCGCAGCTCGTCGGCGGCGTCCCAGAGACGCTTTTCGATCTCAGTGTTGTTGGCTGGCATACACACTCCTTTTGAGTAGCAGCGTAAGGTCGGTCACAGGCGGCCGGTAGTTATGCCGAATCATGTCTTCCAGCCAAGAATTGGCCTGTTCAAGGGTGCAAAGGTCGCGCTCAACTGCCATTACCAGGCATCCCACCGAACCTGATTTGGGAATCCTCCGCCTGGTGGCTTCCTTACGTGCCGTCAGGTCGTCGGTGAGCAGCAACCAGCCGCGGTGTTGTGCAATTGCCAGGCACGCGGCTTCCCCCCGATGCAAACGCCGGGGCAGCTCACCCAAGGGTCGCAATTCTTGCTCATCAGTTGCACTGGTCAGCCATATCCACCCTTTCTCCACAAAGGGATAAATGAGTTGGGCCATACCCGCGTAAAACCGGTATCCTTCCTCCAACCCGGCCTGCATCTCTTCGTACACCTCGATCGGGATGTATATCACACCGTAGAGTTGGCGCAGTAAGTCGAGTTGGCCGATGACAGCGAAGTTCGATAGAACTGTAGTGTTGGTGATGACGTTCATCGTAGCCTCTCAAAGTAGTCGCGTAATGCTTTGACTTCTTCTTCGGCCTCCTCTATGGTTTCAGGGCCAAGACGAGGCTGAATACCCCGTTCTGCCAAAATATCCTTCATTTGCGCCCAACTGACACCAGCCAGGCTGGCCGCCTTGGCCAGCGAAATCTCCTCAGTTTGGTAACGGTGGACGGCCAGTTGGATGCGCAAATCGGCGCGCGCACGCAACAAGTGACGCAGCGCATCCTGGATAACGGTCTCCTCGTCATCGTAAAGTCGTGCTTCCACAAAATCTCGAACCTTCAGCATTTTAAGCCTCCTGGCAAATGTCTTAAGACGCTGCCCTGGCCTCCTGCAAAATCTTCACCCCCGCACTGGCTCCAATGCGCGTGGCTCCGGCCTTGACCAGTTGCTTAACCGCCTCGAAGCTCCTGATACCCCCCGCCGCCTTGATGCCCATCTCAGGCCCGACTACCCGCCGCATGAGAGCCACGTCCTCAACTGTAGCCCCGCCAGGCCCGAAGCCGGTCGAGGTTTTGACGTAGTCGGCCCCGGCGGCCTTGGCCAATTGGCAGGCCTTGATCTTCTCCTCGTCGGTCAACAGGGCCGCCTCGATGATCACTTTGCAGATGGCCCGGTTGTTGTGACAGGTACGCACCACGGTGGCGATGTCTCGCTCCACTAGCTCGTAGTCCCTGGATTTAAGGGCGCCCACGTTGATAACCATGTCAATTTCAGTGGCTCCGTCTTCGATGGCTTGTTGAGCCTCGTAAGCCTTGACTTCGGGTGGGGTGGCGCCCAACGGGAAGCCCACCACGGCACAGACGGCCACGGGCGAGCCCTTGAGGAGCTGGGCGGCCAGTTTGACGTTGACGGGGTTGACGCAGACGGCGGCGAAACCGTACTTACGGGCCTCATAGCACAGTTGAGCGATCTGTTCCTGGCTGGCGTCCGCTTTGAGCAGGGTGTGGTCAATCAGGTGGGCGGTGTCCGCGGCAACCTTGGTAGACCCCAGTGGGTTGCCGATTCTGGTCGCCCCAGCGTTGATCACTTCCTGCGTCTTGTCCGGACATTTCCCCGTACATTGGCCATCGCAATTCGAGCACTCCGATCCTGATGTGGCGCTGAGTTCTTCCTCCCGCAGCAGGATCAGTACCTCCTTGGTGATCCGTTCAACGAGTCGTTCTACAGTTGCTCTATCGAGATCCATATCCTCACTTCCGCAGAAACCGCCTCTCGACCTCCATGATCTTGTTCACTCGGCGCTGGTGCCGGCCGCCCGCGAATTCCGTTTCCAGCCATGTTCTCACGATGTCTTTGGCCAGGTTCTCGCCGATGAGACGCCCGCCCAACGTCAACACGTTGGCGTCGTTGTGCTCGCGGGCATTGGCAGCAGTGGAGAGGTCATAGCATAAGCTGGCCCGCACTCCTGGCACTTTGTTGGCTGCCATGCAGGAGCCAATCCCCGCCCCATCAATCACGATCCCCCTCCAGGCTTGACCATCGGCGACCAGTTTGGCCACGGCGTAGGCGAAGTCGGGGTAGTCTACGGATTCACTGCTGAAGGCGCCGCAATCCTTGACGGCATAGCCTAGTTCCTCCAGATAGGCCCTGATGGTCTCTTTCATGGCGAAGCCGCCGTGGTCGGCGCCGAGGGCAACGACTTTGCTATCAGGCGTTGAGGCCATGTTCAGAGGGTTGATGGGAACAGGCTCTGAGGGGAGGGAAACCTTTCTTTCCAAAGCTACCTCGCGAGCCCTGGGGGTAACGATGGCCTCGGCGGGAAAACGCAGTTCACCTCCGGTGGGAATAGCCTCCACATCCTTCTCAGTGATCAGGGGGCGTTTCATCGCACTGGACGAAGATGAGGCATGAAGCTCATTTGCCTCGCTCATGCCGAGGGTTCGTAATAGGACCCGGCGCACTATTCTCCTTACCTCGTCTTCTCGTAACGCCATCTCAAACCAATCAGACTTCCGAAGTCTACCAGACTTCCGAAGTCTCAAGCTTATTCCGTGGCCGTATAAAAGTAATGAGGCACAAGTCCCAAATGCTGAGGAGGCCAATATGAGATCCAGGCCTTGCCTATGATTGCCTGTGTTGGGACGGGGCCCCATGTATGGGAGTCGCTGGAACTATTGCGATTGTCGCCCAAGACGAAGTATTCGTCTTCTCCCAGAACCTGAGGCCCCCACGTGTAGTTGCCTCGGTGGAGGGCATAGGGCTCCTCGATCTCTTCGTCGTTGATAAAGATGCGTTCTCCCCGGACCTGTACTTTCTCTCCAGGCAGCCCGATGATCCGCTTGATGAAATCTCGGCTGGGGTTCTTGGGATAGTGGAAGACCACGACATCTCCGCGATTGGGGGCGTGGAGATGGTACACGAGCTTGTTGATGATCAGATACTGCCCATCGTGTAGGCTTGGCTCCATGCTGATTCCCTCGATGCGGAAGGTCTGTACCAGCGTGCGAGTCACGACGTAGATCAACAGCATCAGGAGCGCGGTATCAATGATCTCGCGCAAGACTGGCTTCCATTTGTGTCCCTGACCTCTTTGGTCTTGATGGTCAACCGTGTCTTGGCGTATCTCAGGTGAGTCCTCAAACAAACTGTCCACCCCTCCCGTGGTATTGCCCCTAAATTATAATACATCTCCGTTCGTAAGGCAAACTCATCGGGACGGAAATGCGCAAACTTGACAAAAGTGGCTATCTGGTTTAAGATTATTCCCTGGCAAGCAACATCCAGAGCCCATTGAAGGGCTCGCTATACCAAAGCAAAGAGGAGACATGAGAATGTGGCAAAGAGGCGACAAACGATACGTCTGGTTGATTATGGTGACTATGGTGTTGGCCTCGCTCTCGCTAGCCGGTTGCGCTGGAGTTGAAATCGTTGACCGGGCCCCTGCTTCCCTCGACACACTGTCCCTCAGCAAGACACGAACCCTTACGGACGAGCACGATTTGGCTGTATTGGCCATTGACTTCGATCCCTCGCTGGACTATGAACAGATATTAGCCAGAGGCGAGCAGGCCACCTTGCTGGCGGCGGTGGAGAACATGGGCGTCAAGACCGAGATTGAGGTGATCGTTAAGGTCAGGCTGTCCACTTTTGAAGGCGATACCCTGATTCTCGAAAAGACCTGCTACATAGACGCTATCGCCCCCGGCCAGATCAAAATAGCTCGTTTCAAAGGCATCTCCAACGTTCCCTACCGGTCGGCCTATCGTTTGAAAGTGTGGGTCTTGCCTACACCCGGCGAGACCAATACGGCCAACAATCAGAAGAGCTATGATCTTCACATAACCGTGTCACAGTGACAAGAAGCCTCCACCGTACAACGGTGATTCCTGGGTAGTATTGATGAAACACAAGCTCGGTGGTGTCGGTCGCTACATCCCCATCCTACTGATCGCGCTGGTTTTCGGTGTCTTGCTGGGTCTACAATGGGGGTCACCCCCGGCCAGGCCGGCCACGGTGTCAGGTATCGGGCGCGAATCTGGCATCCTGACGATAAAACGTCTGGAAGCAGAGCAGGAACAACTCAAAGAGAGCATCGGCCAGATGCGAGGACAGTTGGATGAGTACCGCCGCGAGTTGGCCGCCAGCACAGAGATGCTGAAGGAGATCAACGCGGAGCTAGAGCGGCAGAAAATGTTGGCCGGTCTGTTGCCCGTTAAGGGGTCAGGCGTGCAGGTAACCCTTGATGATAGCAGTAGCCGGTCCGTGCCCGCGACAGCGGACGCCAGCGGCTACCTGGTTCACGAGTATGATCTGCGCGATGTGGTGAACCTGCTGTGGATGGCCGGCTCAGAGGCTATTACAGTCAATAATGAACGGATTGTAGCGACCACCTCCATCTATTGCGTAGGGAGCACGATCCTGGTCAACGATACTCGCCTTTCTCCCCCCTATGTGATCCAGGCCGTGGGCAATCCCGTGTTGCAGGAAGATATTCTGAACAATCCCGCCTATCTCAAGGACATCAAGCGGAGGGCCGAACTCTATGGCATCCAGTTCAGGGTAAACAGGAAAAGGATGCTGACCTTATCGGCTTACAAAGGCGGTTTTCGTATCTACTACGCTCAGCTAGGGAACTGAGACGATGAGAAGATCGGGGCTATGAAGGGTCGTTCTGCACAGTTGTTGTTGACCACGGTCTGTTTGTTCTTGGGCCTGCTGCTAGCGGCCCAATTTCGCACTCAGAGGATGGCGAGTGATTCCCTTCTGGCTGCCTCCAGCGACGATCAGCTCATGATCATCGGCAGCCTGGTGGATAACAACGCCCGTCTGCGTGAAGAGATGGAGGCCCTGGAGAAACAACTCAGCGAATATCAACAGGCATCCGGACGCGCCCGGCTGGAAGCTCTGGTGGGGGAACTGAACAAGGTCAGGATCATCAATGGGTTGGCAGAGGTCTCCGGCCCTGGTGTGGAGATGACGATTGATGGGCCGGTCACCGTGTTGGACATGCAGGACCTGATCAACGAACTGCGCAACGCGGGGGCCGAAGCCTGCACCATAAACGGGCAGCGGCTGACTCTGTACTCGGCAATTGGCAGCACCCGAGACGGCGCGATGACTATCAATGGGACGCTTCTCACCCGGCCGTATGTCCTGCAGGTCATTGGTCATCCGGACACCCTGGAGACGGCCTTGCTCAGGCAAGGGGGGCTTATCGCTGTTCTGCAGCGCAACTACGAAGGACTAACCGTGAGTATAATCAAGCGGGAGAAGATGGTCTTGCCCGTGTACAAAGGGACTATCGAATTCGCATACGCTTCGCCAGTAGAATAACAAAGGCGGCTACCGGGGTTATCGGCAGCCGCCTTACTTTGGCTGGGGGCTGGGCTGGGTTCAACCAGACCCACAGGAGGCACAACTGGTGGCCCTGCAACTGGCACAACCGCTAGCGCCGCCAAGGGAACGGTTCTCGCCACCGCTTCCCTTACTTACGGCGGCGAATAGAGAGATGGCCCGGGAGGTATTCATCCCCTTGCAGCGCACACAAGCGATAGGGCTGTCGGCCTGGCTCATGCTACGCAGGGCCTCAAACTTCGTTTGACAGTCAGCACAGTAATACTCATAAAGGGGCATAGCTCTTCACCTTCTCTCAGCACCGTTCTCAACGATAATTTTACTACTGTTTTCGGATTTGGTCAAGAACAACGGATTGGCAGGATTAGCGGATCAAACGGCGCAAACTGAGAGGAGGAATCCGTAAATCCTGTCCATCCGTGTTCTCAAAGGAGGGGAACATTGCGAGAACTTACTGATCGGGCTTTGAACGTCGCCGAAGTCAAAGGCGCGACCTACGCCGACATACGTATCGTGCGCCGCGAAAACCAAAGCATCGTGGTCAAAAACGGGAAGGTGGAGGCCCTGTCCCAGGACGAAGACCAGGGCTTCGGCGTACGGGTCATTCACAATGGAGCCTGGGGCTTTGCCTCCAGTTCCCTCCTTTCGCTGGAGGAGGTCGAACGGGTCACGGCCCTGGCTACGGAGATAGCCAGGGCCAGCGCCCTGGTCAAAACCAAAGACGTGGACATTGGCTCACCCATCGTCTACCTGGATACCTACCGTACGCCAATGGAGATTGATCCCTTCCAGGTGCCTCTGGAAAAGAAAATCGAGTTGCTCATGGCCGCCGATGCTGGGATGAGGTTGGCCAAAGGGGTGGCCGTGGCTGAGTCCAATCTCCAGTTCGTGCGCGAGCGCAAAGTTTTCGCCAGCTCCGAGGGCTCTTTCATCGAGCAGGAGATCATCGAAAGCGGGGGCGGCCTGGAGGCTACCGCCGTCGGCGAGGGCGAGGTCCAGAAGAGAAGCTACCCCAACTCCTTCGGCCGCCACCAGGGGACGGCCGGCTACGAGCTGATCGAAGGGCTAGACCTAGTTGGCAACGCTCAGCGAGTGGGTGAGGAAGCGGTGGCGCTGCTCACAGCCCCTCAGTGTCCAAGCATGGTGACCACCCTCATCCTGGGAGCCACCCAGTTAGCCCTGCAAGTGCACGAGTCCTGTGGCCATCCCATCGAGCTGGATAGAGTCTTCGGCAGCGAGGCCAGCTACGCCGGCACCAGCTTCCTGACCACGGAGAAGCTGGGAACATTCCGCTACGGCTCGGAAACCGTCAACATCACCGCCGACGCCACCATCCCAGGTGGCCTGGGCACCTTTGGCTACGACGACGAGGGAGTGCCAGCCCAGCGGGTGCCCATCGTCAAGAATGGCATCTTCGTCGGCTACCTCACCTCGCGGGAGACAGCGGCCATGTTGGGCCAACAGAGCAACGGCTGTATGCGGGCCGATGGCTGGAACCGCATCCCCATCATCCGCATGACCAACATCAACCTGGAGCCAGGGGAGTGGGACTTCGAGGACCTTATCGCCGACACCGATGATGGCATGTACATGGAGATGAACAAGAGTTGGAGCATTGACGACAAGCGCCTCAACTTCCAATTCGGCACCGAGATAGCCTACCAGATCAAAAACGGCCAGTTGGGACGACTGTACAAGAACGCCACCTACACCGGCCTCACCCCGCGGTTCTGGGCCGGTTGCGATGCCGTCTGCAATCAGAAGCACTGGAACGTGTGGGGTACGCCCAACTGTGGCAAGGGCCAGCCCCCACAGTCTGCGCACGTGGGCCACGGCACGGCTCCGGCGCGGTTCAGGAACGTCCAGGTAGGGGTGATGAGATGAGGAGGGGAAATGAGGGACGGAATATATCAGATCAACCGCGAGGAATTCGGTTCCAAAGGGGATGAGATCTACGAAAAGCTCAAGCCTTTTTTGGAGCCGGAGCACAAAGGGGAAATCGTGGCCATTGAGGTAGAAAGCGGCGACTATTTCCTTGGGGAGACGGTGATCAAAGCCGGGCAGAAAGCGAAAGAGAAATACCCTAATAGGGTGTTCTACTTCGTCCGCATCGGATACCCAGTTGTGCATATCTTTCGATGAGGGGGTGAAAAGATGGAAGAAAAAGTCTTGCAATTCGACCAGAGGAAGCTTGTTTCCAAAGGGAAGGAGATTTACACAAAGCTTCGTGATGAGCTGGAGCCACAGCACAGGGGAGAAATCGTCGCCATTGAAGTGGATAGCGGCGAGTATTTCTTTGGCAGAACGGTGATAGAAGCCACCGGCAAAGGCCGTGAAAAATACCCCGACAAAGTTTTCTATACTGTCCGGGTCGGTTTTCCTGCCGTCTACTCCCATCGGCGAATGAAGGGGTAATAATGAAATAGCATCTTAACCGTGGATTTCGTGGACCGAACCGTTGAAGTAGTGCGAAAGGAGCAACAATGCTAGGCGAAAAAAAGATGCGCGAGATCGCCGAGCGAGTCCTGTCTCTGTCCGCTGCCGAACAGACGGAAGTGCTTGTCATGAGCGGGGACAGCGGGCTGACGCGCTTTGCAAACTCTTATATCCATCAGAACGTGGCCGAGCGAAACGTGGGGCTCAAGGTGCGGGCTGTGGTGGGCCAGAAGATCGGCGTAGCCTCCTCCAACGACCTGAGCCAGGAGGCGTTGCAAAGGGTTGTGGAGAGCGCGTTGACCATCGCCAAACTCCAGCCTGAAAACCCCGACTTTATATCGCTGCCCAGCCCGGCACCCATTGCCGAAATCGAGGCCTTCGACGAGGCCACGGCTGCTTTTAGCCCCGAGGCTCGGGCCAGGGCCGTGGGCGTGATCTGCCAACTGGCTGTAGACAATGGCCTGATCGCTTCGGGAGCCTTCACCACCGGCGCTTACGAGTTGGCGGTGGCCAACTCCCTGGGCGTGTTCGCTTACCATACCGCCACCTCGGCTGATATCAACACCGTTATCATGAGCGACGACAGCTCTGGTTACGCTGAGGCCACAGCCTGGAAAGTGGGAGAAATCAACGCTGAAACAGTAGGTGCTGAGGCAGTGGAGAAAACTCTCCGGAGTCGCCATCCCAGAGAGTTGCCCCCAGGCCACTATCCGGTCATCCTGGAGGAGTACGCCGTGGCTGACATCATGGATACGTTGGCCTACTTGGGTTTCGGCGCTTTGTCCGTGCAGGAGGGGCGCAGCTTTATGGTAGATCGTTTTGGGGAACAGGTCATGAGCGACGCTATCTCCATCTGGGACGATGGCCTCGACCCCACGGGCCTGCCCATGCCCTTCGACTTCGAGGGCGTGCCCAGGCAGCGAGTTGATCTGATAAAAAGGGGCGTGGCTGAGGCCGTCGTGTACGATTCCTACACGGCGGGCAAAGAGGGGAAAGCCTCCACCGGCCACGGACTGCCTGCTCCGAACACCTTCGGCCCCATTCCCGGCCACATGTTCATGGCCCCCGGTGAGGCGAGCAAAGAGGAGATGCTAAGGACGATGGAGCGGGGCCTGTGGGTGACTCGCTTTCACTACACTGTCCCTGTCCACCCCAAACTGGCCGTTGTCACCGGCATGACCCGCGATGGGACTTTTCTCATCGAGAAGGGTGAGATGGCCTACCCCATCAAGAACCTCCGCTTCACCCAGAGCTACGTAGAGGCATTAGCTAACGTCGAGCTAGTGGGCCGCGATACCAGGCTGCAACAGAACTGGTTCGGCGGCACCCGCGCCCCAGCCCTCAAGCTGACCGAGTTCGAATTCACCGGAGCCACAGAATTCTGAAGTTCAAAGTTCAAAGTTCAAAGCTCAAAGGTAACTGCTCAGCCCGTGTCATTGCGAGGCACGGTTTCTGTGCCGAAGCAATCTCCAATTCGCGGGGTGGGGATTGCTTCGCTTTGCTCGCAATGACAGCCTGAGTAGTCACGCTCAAAGTTAAAAAACGGCTCGTGAGAGGTTGAGAGTTGCGATGTCTTATCACTGGCGGGGCTGGCTTCCTCGGCGCCGCCTTGGCCAATCGTCTGGTTAGCGAAGGACACCACGTGCGGGTCTTGGATGACCTCAGCGCCGGCGATCCCTCGCGCCTCGATTCCAGGGTGCTCTTCACCCGGGGCGATGTTAAGGATGTCCCCAAGCTCTGGTCCCTGCTCCAGGGGGTAGATTGTGTCTATCACCTGGCGGCGCGGGTTTTCGTCCCGGAGTCCATCCTATATCCCCGTGACTACAACGACGTGAACGTGGGCGGTACAGTGGCCATTATGGAAGCGGTGCGAGACGCGGGGGTGAAAAGGGTGGTCGTGGCCTCCTCCGGCGCTGTCTACGGCGAACAGCGCAAGCAACCCGTCGGCGAGCAGACCGTTCCCCACCCCGACTCACCCTACGCGGTGAGCAAGCTAGCATCGGAGTACTATGTCTTCACCATCGGCGTCCTCTGTGGCATAGAGACCGTTGCCCTCAGGATCTTCAACGCCTACGGGCCAGGGCAATTTGTGCCCGCTTCCCACGCGCCGGTTATCCCCCAGTTTCTCAAACAGGCCCTGAGAGGCGGTACATTGATCGTCTTCGGCGATGGAAATCAGACCAGGGACTTCGTCTACATTGACGACGTAGTGGATGCCCTGGCTGCGGCGGCTACTGCCCCGGACGTAGATCGCCACATCATCAACGTGGGAAGCGGCCAGGAAGTAAGCATCAACCAGTTGGTGGAGAAGGTGGCCCGTGCCACCGGTCGCAACGTCAACCGCCTCTACAGCCAGGCCAATGACGGTGGTGTCTCCCGGCTGGTGGCCGATATCCACCTGGCCCGGCGGAAGTTTGGTTACAGCCCCAAGGTTGACCTGGATAAGGGCCTGGAGTTGATGCTGGCCTTGGATCCTCAATTTCGATTTAGAGATTAGATATTGGATATTGGAGATTATGTTGGCGACCTACCTGGGCGTTTTTTTGCTCTCCATGGCCGGCCTGTGCCTGGAGATCACCCTCACGCGGATTTTCTCCCTGGCCCAGTGGTATCACTTCGCCTTCATGGCCGTCAGCATCGCCCTGCTGGGCTTCGGAGCCAGCGGCTCCTTCCTGTCCCTTTTCCCCCATCTGATCACAAGAAATCTGAACAAGCGACTCGCCACTCTTTCAGTGCTCTTGGCTCTTAGCGTCCTGGCCAGTTATCTCAACGTCAACTACATTCCTTTCGACTCCTATCGCCTCGCCTGGGAGCGAGAACAGATCCTCTATCTGGCGATCTACTATCTGTTCCTGGCGTTGCCTTTTTTCTTCAGCGGCCTGGCCGTAGGGGCCCTGCTGGCCGCGCAGCCTGAACGAGCGGGCAAGATCTATTCCTTCAATCTGGCCGGCTCAGCTCTGGGCTGTCTGGCTGCGGTAGTGGCCCTGCCCCTCCTGGGCGGGGCGGGGACGGTGATGCTCAGCGCTTTGCTGGGGGCGCTGGCGGGGATAGCGTTTGCTCTACAAGACTCACCCTCCCCT
>Ga0208828_1001067_pt1 | contig 10950 bp, 9 predicted proteins | sample Kivu_160m_FD_185487 | JGI IMG/M metagenome (GOLD analysis project Ga0208828, IMG submission 185487) | Freshwater microbial communities from Lake Kivu, Western Province, Rwanda to study Microbial Dark Matter (Phase II) - Kivu_160m (SPAdes)... | ecosystem: Environmental > Aquatic > Freshwater >... | reverse complement strand
ATCTATATCTTATAAAACCTGGAGCGGGCAGGTTTTCAGGCAATTATTTTGACCCGTCATTCCAGCGTTTTTCGGAAGTATGCAGGTTCCTGAAAGATGGGGACATACTTGAAAATTATGTTGAAAAATGGGTATTAAAAGAAGAATCAGGCAATTCCACAAATGGAGATAATGCTTCTGAATGAAATTATATCAAAAGGTCCTTTTGGCAATTTTATCAGCGGTACTTCTTGTTTTTTCATTTAAAGATAAAACCGCATTTCTAGCCTGGGTATCCCTTATACCTTTTTTTATTATGCTTGAAAAATCAAACCTTCGCCAGTCTGTCGGTTTAAGCTGGCTCACAGGGATAGGATTTTTTTGCGGTGTGACTTTCTGGTTCACTACCTACAGCTGGAGCTTCTGGTTTCCAATAGTCGGCTTCCTTTCCATTTATTTTATTTTCTATGGCATGGCCTTTTATTATATTTTTTCAAAAATAAAATGGCACTACCTTAAAGCGGCTCTTGTAAGTTGTGTGTGGCTGGCAGGTGAACTTCTAAGGCACCGTACATTTCTTGCGTTTCCCTGGGGTGTGCTGGGGTACTCACAGCATAATTATATTGCTGTTATGCAGATATCAAAATTTACGGGTGTGCTTGGTGTATCACTGCTTATCCTGCTTTTTAATCTTTCAGTTGCAATGTTTTTAAGTTCTTTCATTTTCAATGATAAAAAACCTGCAGGATTTCAATTTCACAAAGGCAGTAGTTATGGTCAGGCAGGGGCAAAAAGCCGGTCAATCTTACTTATATGTTCGATATCTATATTTGCAGCCAACCTTATTTTTGGAGCAATAATACTTGGTCCGGGCAATAATAAGAAGCCGGAGGGAGCTGAGCTGAAAGTCGCGCTTGTACAGACAAATATTACTTTTGATGACAAATACGAGAAAGACACTTCTGTACTTATTCCTGATAAATATAATGATGCGCTTTATTTCAGGGAAGATACAGAACTTGTAGTATTCCCGGAAAGCGTAATATGGGGCCCTGTTACAAGAGATGAGAATAAATCTTTCTACGAATGGGTAAAAAATACTGCAAAAACCGAAAATTTACATTTCATTATGGGGCAGATAATATGGGATGAGAACCTTAACTATTATAATGTTGCAGCATTGTATGACCCGGGCCTTAAACTTCTCGGGATGTACAGGAAAATACATCCTCTTCCATGCGCAGAATATATGCCATACCCTGATGTTTTATGGTTCCTGAAATTCATGAACATTGCCAAATTAAATATCACTCCATCCAAAGGTTTTACTCTTATCAATTATCCTGGTAAAGGAAATATCGGGACAAATATTTGTTTTGAATCCACAATACAGATAATATCCCAAAACTTCAGGAAAAACGGCGCGGATATACTTTTTACTTTTACTGACGATGCAGGTTTTAAAGACAGCTCTGCATCAGCCGATCACCTCGTATTTTCAAGGGTAAGAGCTATTGAGAACAACAGCTATATGGTCCATATTGGAAATAACGGCATTTCTGCAATTATAGATAATTACGGGCATATCAAAGGAAAAACAAAGCTTGTCAAAAAAGAAGTTCTCTATGGAAGCGTATATTTTAATGACAGGAAATCATTTTACAGTGTTAACAAAGAATTTCTATTGTATTCTTATGGTGGTGCCACACTGATTTTACTGGTTGTTTATATTTGCAGTCATTTAACTAAAAAATTAAAAAACAGCAGCCGGCCTAAATAGCCACAAGGCTGTTTGTCTTTACAATCTCGTGGTAATAATGCCCGGAATCCTTTAACTGACGGTTGAAGGTGCCTGATTTGAAATCAACCGATGTGAGCCCGAACCTTCTGGAAGGGCCATGATTAAGTTCAAAATTATCAAAAGTCGACCAGTGAAAATATCCCTTAACCGGAATGCCCTCATCACATGCTTTTTTAACATAGAAAAGATGGTTATGAAGGCTTTTTTTACGGAGGCTGTCATCATCAGTGCAGGTGCCGTTTTCAGTAATTATGAGAGGTTTTTTGTATTTGCTGTAAAAAAACTTAAGCATCCTGTAAATACCTTCAGGATAAAGTTCCCACATATCGTCATGGACTATTCCGAGCCGGTCAAGTTCTTCTTTACCCCGCTTGCTGTAAGGCATCAGCGGCAACCTGCCGACAGGTATGCGGCCATAATAGCTGAATCCGGTAAAATCAATATATTTTCCATTGCCTGTAAAATACTCATGCACTTTCTCATGCATCATCGAATCAAAATAACTGTCAATAAATTTATAAGTTAAAGTCTCTCTTCCCAGAGGCTCTATAAGGATGTGGGCATGTGAAATACCTGCTGGTATATCAGGATATTTTTCTTTCATATATTCATATAGCAGCCTGTGGGATTTTGCCATATTGGACAAAGCTTTGCTTCTGAAGAAAGGGTTAAATTTAAAGGGTGGAAATTTCCTGAAAATATAGGCCATATTCACATATGCGTTCGGTTCATTAAAAGTATTGATAAAATCAATATAAACTGAGAATTCCTTCAGTAATTTTTTTGAGTAATCAAGATAAAAATTAACAGAATCCTTATTTGCCCATCCGCCAGTTTTATACATCCACATCGGGTTTGAAAAGTGGTTCAGCACCAGAAGTATTTCCATGTTTTTTTCCTTAAGTTTTTTAAGGATTGCCCCATAGTGGTCCAGTGCATGCCTGTCAAGTTGCCCTAATGGAGAAAGCTGCAATCTTGACCAGTCAGGTGAAAACCTGTATGCATTGCCGAGGTATGATATATATTCGAGGTCCTCAAGGTATCTTTCATAATGCCCTATGGCATTTTCAAGCCGGGTACCATCGTCGCCGGTAAAACCTTTCCATTCAGTATTACCTTCACCTTCGATCTGAAAAGCTGAGGTAGCTGTGCCAAAAATGAAACCATCCGGGAACCTGTTGTTTTTTGAACCGTCTTCCATAAAAACAATTATATTACAATGGATTATTTATTTAAAACTTTGTACAGTATGACAACAAAAAAAATAAAAGATATAATTAAAATATGAAAGATGATGAAAAAATACGGTTTGCACTGGAAAATACAGAGGTAATAAAGAGCCCGAAGAAACTTCTTTCTACCTTTGAATCCACCACCGTGCATTACTACATGCTTTCTATCCCTTTTTACCTTGAATTCGAGGGAAAAAGCCCTGACAGCGAAACTGTCATAAGGGAAGGAAGGATTATGTGGCAAAAGCCAAAGCTTGTTACTCCGGGCTATATATTGAGGATGGAAGGCTTCTCTGAAGAAGCAAAAAAAGCGTTTTCTATACTTGCGGGCTATAATTCGGATATTGCAATGATGCTTTACAGGCTGAGGTTCGCTAAGGATTATGAACATATGGAAATAGTCTCAAACCGCCTGGAAGAGGTTGCACAGAAAATCGGAGATGATATTGAAAAAAAGCAGGATCCCTTTTGTGCAATAATCAAAGGCGTAGATGAATTCTGGGATGTTTCACTGTCCAAGTTTATTTATGAGCTTGCAGTCAATAGTGCATATTTTTCACAATTTCCTGATTACAGCGCAAAAAGCTTTGTAAATATGGACCCTTCAGGATACCCGGTAATGTCCCGTGATATATCAGGGTTACCGTTTGGAGCTAAAAATGAAATTGAAAACCTTTTTTTCCAATATGAAAAAGGTTATATCGATGCAAAATCATTGAAGGATGAACTGGATAGCTGGGGTTTGTTTGAATATTACCAGGACAGGTTTTTTAGTATGTTAAAAAAGAGGAAATAGTGACAGGAGATTTAATAAATGGGGGACAAGATCAAAACTGCAATTGAGATTGCACTTGAAAAAGCTGCAATGCTGGATGAGCTTTCTGAGCAGGAAAAAGAAGAAATAGCCAATAAAAAAGAGCTGGGTCCTTTAATGGCTGATTTTTACAGGGGCAATCTTGATGCTGAAACATTATGGGCCAGGCTAAAAGACAGGCCAGTATCACTGTTAAATGGTGTTCAGGTCAATCTTCTGAATTCACTGAAGTTCGGGCTTGAACCCGATGAGCTGAAAAAGCGCGCAAAAGCAGTTATTGCTGTAGAAACTTTAAAAAAAGAGCAGAAAACACCTGCAATGCAGCAGGGATTGAATATGCTTGAAAACCTGCAAAAAAAAGCAGAAAGCGAAAGGCAGCAGGTTTTCAATGAATTCAAGAAGGCAATTGAGAACAACCCTCAGGCAAGGACAAGGATGGTTGAACAGGGCGGACAGAAAATAATGCTTAAACTTTCAGTGGAGGATGCCATAATACAGAACCCCCAGTGGAAACAGTTTCTTGCAGATTTTGAAAAGAATTATGAAAATGAATTTACAAAAATAACACAACAACTTTTAAGCGTAATAAATAATTGAAAAATCAAAAAAATCCAATAATCAATAATCTGCCGATTCAGCAATATAATTGACAGAGCCTATGTATTTTTTAATATCGAATTTACCTTTGGCGCCGTTATAGCTCATATACCTTATTTTCCCATATATTTCTCTTTCACCCCATGCCCTGTCATGCAGGCCTCCTATGCTCCAGGCAATGCCTGTGTAACCATTCGGGTCCCTGCCGTCGAGTTCATAGCGGTCATTAAGATATATTGCATTTTCAACTGCCTGTTCAGGAGAATAGCTCCACTCAAGTATTTTTTTTGCCCAGTACATTCTTAAATAACCGTGCATTTTTCCTTTTATTTCCATCTCCAGCTGGGCAGCATTCCAGAGATCATCATGCGTTTTGCAACTTTCAAGTTCTTCAATTGAATATAAATAGTGGCGCATATCATTTTCATGCTTTTTAAGGCTTAATTTTGCCCATTGAGGATAGCTTTCAAGCCTGTCATAAGAATCGTTATAAAAGCAGAAATTGTCAGAAAGTTCCCGCCTTATAATAAGTTCTTCAAGGAAGGCTGAAGTAATTTCTTCAGGAAGTCCGGTTTTAAGTACCTCCAGAGCCACCCGCTGCGCTGAAATCTGCCCGAAGTGAAGATATGGCGACAGATTTGAAACTGCCCCTTCAGCATTAGGGTCATTGCGTAAATTATTATACTGGCTTATCGGTCCGGAAAGAAACCTGTCCATCATTTCAAAAGCGCTGTTTTCACCAGGTTTGATCCAGTTTACAGGCTTAACAGAATTATCGTTACAGGATTTACTTAAAATTGGACCCCAGTCATCATTTTTAAAATTTATCGTATTTGCTTCAAAATTTCTGTATTTATCCGGATTTTCATTGGGCATTTTTTCAAGTTCCGGGAATTCTTCAAGGAATTCTCCAAGCAGTCTTTTTATTTTGGGCCTTATAGTGTATGCTGCAAATTCCTGTTTGCCGGATGCCATCCAGCAGGGAACGATATTATGGGCATCTACTTCATAAAAGCTGCAGTTTATTTTATCTTTAAGAGCTTTCTTCCATTCCTTTTTTATATTGACCGGGTCAAAGTCTGTGACCAGGCAGGCAGCTTTTATTTTTTTTGTAAAATAACTTATTTGCTCTGCAGGTTCGCCGGATAATAAGAAAAAAGGAATATTGTGGCTTGATGCTTGACTTGAAGCCTGCTTAAGGCCCTCAAACATGAAATGATAATGCCGCAGCGGTGCGCTTTTATAACCGGGCGCCGCACAAAATACAATCACCAGAGAAGAACCCAGTTGTATTGCAGTATTTTGTGCAAAAATAAGTGCCCAGTTATCCTTTATTCTCTGGTCCCGGCTCATCCAGTAAATAACCGGGCCTTTTGTGTCTTCACAAAGCTTGATTCCATTTAAAAGCCTTGCCCTTTTATTATTCATGCCTGTTCGTCTTGCCTGGTTTCTTCAAACCTGAAAGGATATTTTGTTTTTTTAAAGTTATAGAAGAACTTGAAAGTAAAATACCTGCTGACATTTTCCATATAATCTTTGTACTGACTTCCATAAACGGACAAGAGAAAATGTTCTTCCCTTAACATCTGTATATGCATTACGAAACCCAGCAAAATTGCAAAAATAATAAAAATCAAATCGCCGCTTACAAAAAAAGCGCCGAAGAAATATAGATTAAAAAAAAGATAGATAGGGTGCCTGGATATTGAAAATATCCCGCTGGTTACAAGCTTACCCGGATTTTTATCATCAATACCGAGCCTCCAGGAATTTCCCATATTAATCAGTGCAATAATAAATATCAAAAAACCGCAGAATTCCAGCAGGATTCCAAAGATTTTCAATGCAGTAATATCAAATAAAATAATCCCCGGTACATTAAACGGGGTATTAAAAGCCTTATTAAGAAAATAAATCAACAGCATGAATGACCACAATAAAACAGATAAAAACATCAATATCTCAAAAAGATGTTTACTGCCGCCGGGTGCAAAAATGTTTATTTTTATTGCACTGATTTTTTCTTTGCGGTTTAAATAAGCAGTTTTTGCTATTACAAATAAAACAAATATCCCAAGGGATATTATCTGTGTAAGATAAAAAAAATATTGCATGATTAAAAACCGGTAATTATTTTAAATTTACTTTATTGGGCAGTTGTCTCTTCGCTTCCGGAAGTTGCAGAATCCCCGGTTGCAGTAAGGTCCCCTCCGTCTATTAAAACAAGTGTCCCGAGAGTTGTGACATTATTTATCTCAAACTGCGGGGAAGAGGAAACAGCAAGTTCTGTTGTCTCAAGGTTATCTGTATCAAATATCGATGCAGTAAAACCCAGCACATCAAGATCAACCGGGCCGTAACTGACAAAAACTTCCCATGGTAACTTCACTTCAATGTTGTAACCCTGTTTGGTCTGTGAAGATTTTATCTCTATTCCTTTTGAAGATTTTGAGGGGAAGTAAATAAAAGCTTCAGGCGGAATCCCGGAAAAACTTCCTGGTGAAAAATCTATCTGTGAATCATCGCTGTTATAAAAGGGAATATTGAAATCATCAGACAATGCTGTGTCAAAAACCAGTGTTATGCTGTCTCCATTATTTATCTGATTGCCGGCAAATTTCTGGTTAACAACGTCATCTGTTACCTGCACAGCAAAATAAAAAGCACTGTCGTCCCAGCAAGTATATATTATTCCTGAACAGTCACTGATACTGGTGAAGTTCTCCTTTTTAATTGTAGGATTGGAGATTTGTGCCTTGTCATATAATTCCCACTCATCAATAGCCCCATCTATTACAGGGGGCGTGTAACATTTAAAAGAAAAAACAGGCGCCCCATTCTGTGACCTGTATTCTGATGCATCAAGAGCAGCAGTCTTTTTTTCTTCGATGTCCATGCTTCTTGCAATAGTTTCAATTGTCTCACCAGTGTATTCAACTGTGAAACTGACTGTATTGGAACTTGCTATTACATTGTCCTGGTCATCGACAAGATTTGCAACTATCTCATAATCTCCCGGCTCGTCAGGGTTCCAGTTAAATTCATAAGGCGGTGAGTTAAATGTCCTTATGGTCTCTTCTCCGTTAAGTACAAGTTTCAGTTTATAATCCAGGTTTTCAATATCCTTTGATTTGATTGCTATCGGCACCGTTTCATTTTCAGTGACCAGCTTGAACACCTGATCGCTTGAAGGAGAAGTAATAAGAATGGAATAACCTGATGTTTCCTGTTCCTGCTGTTGCTGGGCACCGCCTGAAAAAAAAGCCATTGGAAACTTCGACTTAAATACCAGTATAAAAATAACTGCACATATGAGTATCAGTGCAACGACTATAAAAGGGAAACGGTCCAGGATACCTGTGTATTTATTATAGTTTTTCCTCATTCTTTTTCCTTTTCTTCCTTCTTTTTATCTATAAGCGGCTGCGCAAGGTGTGAAGGCAATTCATCATAATGTGAAAATCTCTGGCTGAACTGGCCCCTTCCCTGAGTAATCGATTTAAGATCCACTGAATAATTAAAAGACTCAGACTGTGGAATTGTAGCTTTAATGACTTGCATCTTATTAGGAGCAGGCGTCATTGTTATTATTTTGCCTCTTTTAGAGTTTATGTCACCTATTATATCACCCATATACTTTTCAGGAACAGTAATCTCAAGTTCAATAACGGGTTCGAGTATAACAGGGTTTGCTTCTGACATGCCTTTCTTGAAAGCCATAGAACCCGCTATTTTAAAAGCCATGTCTGAAGAGTCAACTGTATGGAAGGAACCGTCATAAAGGTTTACATAAATATCAACTACAGGATACCCCGCAAGTGCGCCTGCCTGCATTGCTTCCCTAACTCCCTTTTCAACGCCGGGTATGTAGTTTTTAGGAATGGCGCCGCCAAAAATAGTATCTTCAAATTTAAAACCCTCACCGCTTTTTTGTGGCTTAAGTTCAATAAAGACATGGCCATATTGTCCGCGGCCGCCGGACTGTTTTTTATATTTATACTCTGTTTTTGCGTCTTTTCTTATTGTTTCTTTATATGCTACATCAGGTGTTGACATTGCAACATCTATATCGAATTTTTCCTTAAGATTTTCCTTGATTATCGCCAGGTGCAGGTCACCCATTCCCCAAACAATACTCTGGTGTACCTCAAGGTTAAGTTCCATCTTAAGTGTAGGGTCCTCTTCCACCAGCCTTGAAAGACCCATACTTATTTTTTCTTCGTCTCCTTTACTCACAGGAAGTATGGCCTTTGGAAGCGACGGCATGGGATAAACAGTTTTTTCCATTTCCAGGGGTTTATCGGGGGAAGATATTGTATCATCATTGTTTATATCCATTATTTTTGAAACTGCAATAATGTCACCGCACGAAGCTTCATTTACATCAGTCTGCTCTTTTCCCTGCAGCTTAAACATATTTGTAAATTTGTGGCTTGTTTTTGAACCAGATATATAATAACTTGCATTTGTTTTTAAAGTGCCTGAAAAAATCCTGAAAATAGATAGCTTTCCAATATAAGGGTCTGCCATTGTCTTAAAGACATAAGACACTACCGGGCCATTCTCAGATGGCTTTAAATCTGATTTTTCATTTTTTCCGGCTTCAGATACTGAAATGTCATTGATCTCAACAGGCGAGGGCATCAGGTTATTTATATAATCCATTAAGATATCGATACCACAATTTTTACCTGAAGATACTGCAAATACCGGGACTACTTTGCACCCTATTACTGCAGATTTAAGTACAGCATTTATGCTGGAAGCATCAATTTTTTCACCTTCAAGGTATTTATTTAAAAGGTCATCATTCGTCTCGACAATAGACTCCACAAGGCTGTTATGGTAGGCCTCAGCATCTGCTTTTTTTGCATCATCCACATTGGCTTTTGCACCCTGTGCAGTACCGTCTTTATAGTTGTATTGCTGGTTAAGCAGAAGGTCTATCACAGAATTGAATTTTTCACCTTCAGCAACAGGTATTGTGATTGGAACAAGGTTAAGTCCGGAAGCATTTTTGATTTCATCAACAGCGCCGGAAAAATTGACATTTTCCTGATCAAGTTTATTGATTACACAGAATGCCGGTTTTGGGTTTTCTTTGAGGTACTCAACTATTCTTTCAGTTGTAGCCTGCAGGCCCGATTTGACATCAATAACAAGAATTACACCATCCACTACTCTTAAAGTCGATATTGCCTGTCCCAAAAAATCCATGTAACCAGGTGAATCTATTAAATTGACATCAGAATTTTTCCAATGGTAATGCATGATGCTTGAACTTATACTGAAACCCCTTTTTGTCTCAAGGGGACTGTAGTCAGAAACAGTATTTTTTGCCTCTATCTTTCCAAGCCTGTTTATTGTACCTGAATTAAATAAAAAGCATTCTGCCAGTGAAGTCTTACCACCGCCGTTTCCCGAAACAAGTCCAATGACTCTTTTTCCTGCCGTATTAGCGCTGCTCATCAATTTCCTCCTGAAATTGTCATGTTGTTCTGATTCTAGTAAAAAAAATTTACAGATTAAAAATTAAAATGAAATATACCATAAAATAATTTGTGTGTAAAAAAGAAAGCACTGCACAGGTACCATAAACACAGTAAATGAATAATTTTAATCGTCAAATATGATATAATTTAGTTTTGGGAATTTTTAAAAAATAAAAAATTAAATAAAAACAGGAGGAGAGATTATGGCAGCAATAATAGTCCCTATAGTAGTAGTTATAGCTATTATTATAATACTTTTGCTTGCAGGAATCGGCATTTATAACGGTATAGTGACATTAAGAAACCGGATAGACAATGCCTGGTCACAAATAGATGTCCAGCTTCGTAAAAGATATGACCTGATTCCTAATCTTGTAGAGACAGTTAAAGGTTACGCTGCACATGAAAGAGAAACACTTGAAAAAGTCATACAGGCAAGAGCGATGGGGATAGATGCTAAATCTGTCGGTGACCAGTCAAAAGCAGAAAATATGATAACAAGCACTCTTAAATCTTTATTTGCAGTTGCCGAACAGTACCCGAACCTTAAAGCAGACCAGCATTTTACCAAGTTGATGGAGGAATTAAATGGCATTGAAAGCAATATTGCTTATGCAAGGCAGTTTTATAATGATTCAGTCCTTCAATACAACACAAAAATACAGACATTTCCCGGCAATGTTTTTGCAGGGTGGTATAAATTTGCTGCAAAAGAATATTTTGAGATAACAGAACTTGAGGCAAGGGGACCGGTTAAAGTCCAGTTTTAATAACCCGGAAATGATTTAATGGCACAGAAAAATGTATAACAGGATAGCAAGTAACAGGCGAAAAACTATTTTTATAATATTTGCGTTTGTAATATTTATAACTGCTCTTGGATTTGCAATAGGTTATTTTATTGACTATAGATATGGGATTAACAGCGGTTATTCAATATTGCTTATGGTTTTTGCATTAATTATTGCAGTAGTGATGAGCTTTGGCAGTTATTACTGGAGCGACAGGCTGGTTTTAGGGCTGACAGGTGCGGTT
>Ga0208828_1001066_pt1 | contig 10981 bp, 9 predicted proteins | sample Kivu_160m_FD_185487 | JGI IMG/M metagenome (GOLD analysis project Ga0208828, IMG submission 185487) | Freshwater microbial communities from Lake Kivu, Western Province, Rwanda to study Microbial Dark Matter (Phase II) - Kivu_160m (SPAdes)... | ecosystem: Environmental > Aquatic > Freshwater >... | reverse complement strand
GATTTATAGAGCTATCGATGTTAAGGAGGGTGTTTATGAAACGGAATTTAATTCCGATTATTCTAATGTTTTTTATTTTGCCGATTTTTTTTGCGTGTTCCGCACTTGACAACAAGATTGCAGTCATACCTTTAAGTGGAACGATACAGGCCGAAGCTGATATTCCATTATTTGGCGGTTCTACCATAACGCCGGCCAGTGTTCGAAGTTATTTAAAAAGGGCGAGTGAAGATACTGAGGTTAAAGCCATAGTGTTGCAAGTTAATAGCCCTGGCGGAGATGTATCGGCCTGCCAGGAAATTGTGTATGAGATAGAGAAGATAGATAAACCTATCGTGGTAAGTATGAGAACCATTGCCACATCTGGCGGGTATTATATATCCGCAAAGGCTGACAAGATCGTAGCTTTGCCTTCGACTCTAACCGGCAGCATAGGAGTCATTTCCGAGATTCCGAATTTGAAAGGACTTCTTGACAAACTTGGTATAGAAATGGAGGTCATCAAAGCGGGTAAATATAAGGACATGTATGCTGGTTTGCGAGAGCTAACACCCGAAGAAATGGAACTGATGCAAAGAACAACAGATCAATTGTACGGGCAATTCATAGCCTTAGTGGCGGAAGGGCGAAATATAAGCAAGGAGATGGTAAAAGGACTGGCCACAGGTCAGATATACACCGGTATTGAAGCTAAAGAGTTGGGGTTAGTAGATGAAATCGGTGGTCTGCAAACCGCGATTGACCTTGCTGCCAAGCTTGCCGCAATTCCACATCCGAGGATTGAGTTCTATGAACCTGAATCCTCTGATTTATTGAAACTGCTGTTCAGTACGGATATTAGTAAGTTAGCTAACCTGGCAGAAGCTAAGCTGCTTGGGTTAGAGGTAATAACAATACAAAAATTACTGAATAACGCATATCCCAGATTTCTTTTTAAGTAGAAAGAAAAGCAGAATGACGATGTTAAAGTTTTAAACTCGTTTTTTGATGATATGGAAGAAACATTATATGATATTACGGTCGTTAAAAACCATTTCCTTAGTTAGCTTACAGGTTAATTGAATTTGAGTGTAGCCTTAAAATCCCGTCCCAAATTTGCTGATTACATATTTGCCCTTAAGCCGCGTGAAACTAGTTTATTAGTATTTATAGGTGCTTGCTCAGCCATAATCGCTGCTGCGTCATTACTTGATAGCCTGCCAGTCAGTGATTTCATTTTAGCTTTAATTGCTATTGCACTGGGCAGCGCAGGTGCCAACGGCTTGACCAATTATCTTGACCGGGAAGTCGATGTCAAGATGAAGAGGACCTGCAATAGGGTATTGCCTTCAAGAAAAATCGAGCCCGCACAAAAAGTTCTTCCACTTGTAATATTGCTTCTAATTGGTGGTCTTTTGTTAGCCTGGATTCTGTCTCCAGTCTGCTTTTTCATCGGGTTGATAGGTATCATTGCCTCCAGTATATGGCGCAAAACGATATCCTGTACATTCTTCGGAATAATCGCCGGCAGTGCACCGGTCCTGATCGGTTGGTATGCGATTGCCAAACTGCCAGTTATTGACATCCTGCCTGGTCTACTCTTTTGTTTGATAGCTGTCTGGACACCTATTCACGTGTGGACTTTAATGATGGCTAATCGTACAGATTATGAGAATGCAGGGTTACATTATTTCCCGCTTAGCTGGAAGGATAAGGATGTTATTAAGATTTTGGCGGTACTTTCTGTGGCGTTATATATAGTAGCCCTTTTAATCTATTTCCTTACTGGAAGATTCCATTGGCCTTATCTAATTATTGCCAGCATCCTCAGCTTGATTATGATATACACGAATACCCGACTATTATTTTCGCCTACTTCCCAAAATACCTGGGTAGTCTACAAGTTATCAGCTTTTCCTTATTTGGGTATCATATTTACTGTGATGGCGATAGATTCATGGCTGATGTAATACAGTCATCCAATCATGTCCTGGATTTTGCATTTAACCCCGGAAGTATAGCAATCGTAGGCGCATCGGACCAGCCTCTTTCTTTTGGATATCATTACCTCAAGCACCTTCTCGATTACGGGTATAAAGGTAACATATACCCGGTAAATCCAGCAAAAGCCACGATATTAAATGTAAAAACTTATCCAAGTTTGGGTGCGGTTCCTGAAGATGTGGATTTCGTAATATGTTGCGTTCCAACCAACAGAGTATTGCCTTTGCTGGATGAATGCCCATTAAAAAACGTAAAAATTATGCATATGTTTACAGCGCGTCTAGGCGAGACTGGAAGACCCCAGGCGAGGGAGTTGGAAAGGCAAATACAAGCGCGGGCAAAGGAACTGGGTATACACCTGGTGGGTCCCAACTGTATGGGGATTTATAATTCAAGGTCAGGTGTCTCGTTCGGATATAATTTCCCGATTGAACCCGGGGACATAGGTATAGTGTTCCAGAGCGGGGGTGCGGCTTCTATGCTTATCTGGTTCGGTGGGCTTCAAGGGCTACGCTTTAGCAAAGCCATAAGCTACGGAAACGCTCTGGATATAGATGAGAGCGATATACTCGACTATATGGCTGAAGATATAGATACCAAGTTTATCGCTGCTTATTTCGAGGGAGTTAAAAACGGGAAAAAGTTCTTGAATTCTTTAAAAAATGCGGCGTCGAAAAAGCCGGTTGTAGTCATTAAAGGTGGTCGGGGAATTTCCGGAGTTCGAGCCGTATCTTCACATACAGCAGCAATTGCTGGCGCACATAATTTATGGCAAACTGCATTTAATCAATCTGGAGTTATTGAAGTCAAAGGCTTTGAAGCAATGGTTAACCAGCTTACATTATTCAAATATTTACGGCCAATCAAGGGCAAAAGAGTAGGCATAATCGGGGGAGGCGGCGGTAAATGCGTAGTAGCTGCTGACCTTGCAGAAGAAGCTGGATTGATGGTACCCCCGTTATCTGCGGAAATGCGGCAAAAGCTAAAGGCGATTGTTCCAGATTTGTGGGACTGGCTGGGAAATCCCATAGATTATTCAATCTGGGGCGATAGTGTCATATATGCTTTTGAGATACCTCGGCTTTTCGTAGAAAGCCCTGATTTTGATTTTGTCATTGTTGAGGTCTCCGACGATAATCCGAATACAGAGGATATGTGGGTAAATGTCGTTAAGCTGGAAGTCGAAAACATCATTAATATATCAAAAAATAGTCAGAAGCCTATTATAGCCATATTGAGTGGTGCAAAGCCTGGATTCGATGATCTTGAAAATATCAGGTGGAGAACGCTTGCAGAGCAGAGGTCCAAATTGGTTCAAGCAAAAATCCCCGTCTTTGATACCATCGCCGAAGCAGTTAGCGCTTTAAGTAAATATATCGATTACTGGCAGAAGAAAAATTAATTAATATTCCAGGTACAAGTAATGTCGCCCAATTACTTCACCGTAACCACAACCTGTGCCAATACCCAGGCCAGGTTAGGAGAACTGGATACGTTGCACGGTAAGGTCCAGACACCGGTTTTTCTTCCGGTCGGAAGTCAGGCAACTGTTCGTAGCCTGACGCCGCAGGATATGGAAGAAATCGGTATTGAAATGATACTATGCAACACTTATCATTTGTATCTTAGGCCCGGCATTGAGATAATCGAGCAGTCTGGTGGTCTACATCATTTCATGAGATGGGAAAGACCTATACTTACGGACAGTGGTGGCTATCAGATATTTAGCCTGTCTTCTTTCCGGAAAATTAGCGCAAGTGGAGTGACCTTCCGTTCCCACATCGATGGTAGCGAGCATCACATAACACCCGAATATGCAACTCTATTGCAGGAAAAACTGGGATGTGATGTGATCATGGTGCTGGATGTATGTCCAGAAAACACAGAACGAAAAGAAAAAATAAACGAGGCTGTTAATATCACCATTGACTGGGCGAAACAATGTAAAAAAGCCCATAAAAATAATGGGCAGCATCTCTTCGGCATCATCCAGGGTGGAATTTATCCAGACCTCCGCAAATTGTCCGCGGAGCAGACCGTTAGCATTGATTTTCCCGGATATGCGATTGGTGGATTGAGTTTAGGCGAGCAAAAGTCAGCCATGTGGGAAATAGTAAATCATACGGTGCATTTTCTTCCTGCAGATAAACCTCGCTATTTGATGGGTGTGGGTGCCCCTGAAGATATTTTCGAGGGCATAAGCAGGGGGATCGACCTTTTTGACAGTGCGTTACCAACGAGGGTCGCAAGAAATGGTGCCCTGTATACGCGTTCAGGGAGGGCAAATATCAAGCGCTCGGTCTATAAAGACAAATTCAAACCAGTAGAAGATTCATGCCAGTGTTTCACATGCCGTAATTTTACACTGGCCTATTTGCACCATCTTTTTAAATGTGAGGAATTGCTGGCCTATAGACTGGCCACTATACATAATCTGTTTTTTATCAATACTTTAATCAAAGATATAAGAAGTTCTATAATTGCTGGCTCTTTCACAGATATGAAAGGAAAATTTTTGCAGGACTATCAGACCACAGACGAAGATAAGAGGATAGAGCAGAAAATAAAAAACCTGGAAGGGCGTCGACTTTTTAAGGATGACGACTTTTAATAATAGAGTTTTGATGGTAACATAAAACTTCAATTCACAGGTCATCATATTTCCCAGTATGGGGTGGTTCAATCTCAGATATGAGCAACAAGGATCCTAAACTAAGCATAAAAAACCTATCGCTCTGGTTTGGCGGTGTCAGGGCGCTGACCAATATAAGCCTGGAAATCAGAAAGAATGAGATTCTGGCTATTATCGGTCCTAATGGGGCTGGTAAAACATGCTTGCTAAATTGCATTAATGGTTTTTATAAACCGCAAAAGGGTGAAATATTATTTGAAGGGGAAAAAATCAGCGGAATCCGTTCTGATAAAGTTGCCAGGCAGGGTATTTCAAGGACATTCCAGAACATCGAACTGTATTCAGGTTTGAGTACACTTGACAACATCATGGCAGCCCGTCATGTGCTGATGAAGCAGAATATATTCAGCACACTTCTATATTTTGGGCCTGCGCATAATGAAGAGATAGAACACCGTAAAACGGTTGAGGATATTATAGATTTCCTGGAAATCGAACATGTAAGGAAAAAGACGGTGGGTTCTTTGCCTTACGGTCTGAGGAAAAGAGTTGAACTTGGCCGCGCCCTAGCACTGCAGCCAAAGGTTCTTCTGTTGGATGAACCCATGGCAGGCATGAACCTTGAGGAGAAAGAAGATATAGCAAGGTTTATATACGATATCTTTGAAGGTCAGGGTGAGACTTATCCTGATAGCCCCGTTCTAAGAGATGGCGTGGATTCAATTGTACTTATCGAGCATGATATGGGGGTAGTTATGGATCTGGCTGATAGGATAGTGGTGCTCGATTTCGGACAGAAAATTGCAGAGGGGACTCCCACGGAGATCGCTACGAATCCAGATGTGATAGCGGCATACCTGGGAACGTAATAACAAGAGATCCCGGGTTTACAGTTAAAGCCACCTTTTACGTCGCTTGTAGTGCTTGATTTCTTTGTAGCCCTTTTGTGTTCCAGATGCAGAGATACCCATATAAAACTCCTTTACATCTTCCCTGCCTTTCAGGTATTCAGAAGAGCCATCCAATACCACTCTCCCGTTTTCCATTACGTAACCTTGATGTGCCGTATTGAGTGCAACCCGTACATTCTGTTCGACTAACAGGATAGATGTTTTTCTGTCCATATTGAACTTTTTTATAATCCCGTATATCTGATCTACTACCATTGGAGCAAGTCCGAGCGATGGTTCATCAAGCATCATCAACCGGGGCGCTGCCATCATCGCACGGCCTATAACCAGCATCTGCTGCTCGCCGCCTGATAAATAACCGGCAATATTATGTTTAAGGCTTTCTAACCGGGGGAAATAGGTGTATACAGTGTTCAAGTCCGCCCTGATATCACTCCGGCTTCGCCTGTTGTAGGAGCCAACCAGTAAGTTCTCTTCCGCTGTAAGATGCCCGAATACCCTCCTGCCCTCAAGAGCCTGTACAATGCCCAACTTGCCGATTTCTACTGCGCTCTTATTATCTATTCTTACGTTGTCCCACTCGATAGTGCCGTCGTTAATCTGACCTTCTTCAACCCGGAGTAGACCTGATATAGCTTTCAATGTTGTGGTTTTTCCGGCGCCATTTGAGCCAAGGACTGCAACTACAGCGCCATCTCCCACAGTTATCGAGATGCCATGCAGAACCTTGACTACATTGAGATAGGAAACCTCAATGTTATTAAGTTTCAACATTACGGAGTGATTTTGTTAGTTTTATTTTCCAAACCAGTCATAGTTCTCGTATTTAATCAACGGCGCATCCACCCAGTCAGTACGAGATACCATTTCTCCGTTTTTCACCTGGAACACCTTGATAGATTTCGAACCACGTTTATCGATTGGGTCAGAAAAATCAACCGGGCCGTGCAAGCCGCCAACATTAAATCCTTTTACATTTAAAAACCCGTTTTTTTCAGCTAGTTGCCACGATGTTGCATCGCCTTTTACAAGGGCATCATAGTCAGAATTTTTCATGGCCTGTTTGACTATTTCGGCATTTATCAGGCTTGAAGCCCAGCCGATAAGGTAATCGTTATTACCGGCGTATACAGGATGTCTTGTCTTGCAGTATTCGATCATTTTTGCCATTCCGGGAACGTTATCTCCCCAGTTTACGGTAGGATAAATGCCGTATAGATCCTGGCAAATATCCTTTCCGGCTAAATCGATCAGAGCCTTGGTGAAACTTGCATGGGCGCAAGCTACAGTTATACCCGGGATCATTTTTAAGTCGTAAGCGTTTTTCAATATTATTGCGGTTGGCGCAGGAGTGCTTGAGATAAATAGTATGTCCGGGGTCTTGGCTTTTATCCTGGTAAGTGCATCTGTTTCGGATATCGTGGTCGCAGTATGTTCTTCTTCGGCAACAATCTCAATTCCCAGTTCAGCAGCAGAGGCCCTGGCGGCATCCCTGACACCATAACCGGTGGAATTATTCAATAGTTCCAGAGCCATTCTGGGCTTGCCGGGGCCTTTCCAGATGTTCTGCATGTAATACCTTGAGAAGGCTGCCCAGTCATCGCCATAGTCAGGAAGTTGTGCATAGATGTGCTGGGGTGGATGGGTCAGAGATGGAGAACTGAAACAGACCATACCGGGAAATCCAGCCCTATTGGCAATTTCCTTAGCAGCAGTCATATCCTTAGAAGCGACAACTGTGAAAAACAGACAACCATCATCCATGAATTTTTTAACAATGTTAGCAGCTTTTGCAGCATCATAACTGGTATCATACCAAACAGCCTCTAATTTATTGCTTTGAACACCACCGAGTTCATCATTTATGTATTTAATGGCATCAAGCTGGCCCTGTCCAATCGGTGCCCCTTTTTCAGCGGCTGCACCTGTCATAGGGATACTGATACCCAATTTCACCGGCTTCTTTTCTGTGGGAGGTTTAGTATCACAGCCGAATAAGCCGGACGTAAAAAATGTAGCTAATAGAAAAATTGTCATTGCTGCGGTAATCCCATATTTTCTCATCTTTGACCTCCTTACCTTAACTTGGAAAAAGAGCCTGCATTATAGCAAATCTAATTTAATCATACAAAAAATTAATAAGGGAACGGCCAGAGCCTATAAGAAGCTTTAAATAATGACCACCTATGGGCCAAACCACGGGGCTCGAATACCAAAAACAATATTATTACCAATCCAAATACCATAGAACTAATACCGGTGGCAAAACCTGTTGGTAGTCCCTGGAAAGTGTGTTCAATCATAGGCGACAGAAATATTACGAACTGCTGCAAAAACCTTATTAAAACCGCACCTAAAATAGGACCTAATGATGTACCGAGACCGCCGATAATAATCATGCCGACGTAAAGTATGGAGTCACCAAAGGTGAAATTCTCCCCGTTCATAAAGCCTACCCATTGGGCAAATAGTGACCCTGCAATACCGGCAAAAAAGCATCCTAGAAAGAAAGCAAGTAGCTTGTAGGCAAACACATTAATGCCCATGACTTCAGCAGCCAGATCATTATCGCGCACAGCTATAAAAGCACGGCCTATGCGGCTTCTAGCAAGGTTGGTAGCAAATAGAACACATAAAGCCGTGATCGGTATGATCAGATAAAACTGCTTTGATTCGGAGTTAAAGATAAAATCACCGATAGATGCCTGAGATATACTGATTCCCATAAAACCCTGCGTGACATCGGTCCAATGGTTGATCACCCAAATAATAATGAATTGCGCTGCAATAGTAGTTATAGCCAGATAAAACCCCCTTACTCTCAGTGAAGGCATACCAAAGATAAGGCCGATGATGCCTGCAGACAATCCAGAGCAAACAAAAGCTGCTAGATAAGGCATACCCAAATTGTTGGTCAGGATAGCTGTAGTATAGGCACCTACAGCCATAAAACCGGCATGCCCGATTGATAGTTGCCCGCAATAGCCTACAAGTATGTTCAAACCAATTATGGATATAACGGTTATACCAACCAGGTTAATGACTCCGAGCCAATATTTGGGAACATAAAGTGGAAAAGTGAATAATATGATTAAAAATAGAGCAAACAGCAACCACTGAGTTCTGGTACGGATGATCGCAGTATCAGTGTAATAGGAGAAATTACGAATTCCACAGGGTAAACTCATGGGCTATATCCTCTCAATCCTCTCCTCACCAAAAAGACCATAAGGCTTAATAAGCATTACAATAATTATAATAATAAAAGGTATTAAATCCTTAATACCCGGACCTATCAGGGGAGTAAGATATCCGGCGCCTATGTTTTCACATAACCCGATTATGGGACCGGCAACCATACAACCAATAAATGAGTCCATTCCACCGAGTATGACGACGGAGAATGATTTAAAACCGGTTTCGACCAGGCCGTAGGTTATTCCGCCTATGCTGGATATTAATATGCCACCTATGGCTGCAACAATACAGGCGAAGATCCATGACATGGAAAAAATACGCGTAATGGGTACAGCACAAGCCTGTATAGCTAATTGGTCATCGGCCGTAGCTCTCATTGCTATTCCCATTTTATGATATTTAAAGAACAAGGATAGTAAGCCAAACAATAAAAGCGAAATGGCGGCGGCCCATATATATTCCTGGGATACCACTGCCGGGCCTATGTTTATCGGTTCCAGTGGAAAAAATCGTGGCAACGCAGCAACGCTGACGGGCCAGACAAATGTAACCAACCCCTCAATGAAATAGGCAATTCCCAGTGTCACTGCTATAAGCGACAGAATTGGCTGTCCGATCAGCGGACGCAGAGTGAAACGCTCAATCACCCAACCGAGAAATATGGCGAATAGCACCGTCAATACCATTCCCAACCAGAGCGGCAATTTGGCTTGAACCGTCATGCTATACGTAAACCATGAAGAAATGAGGACCAACTGGCCTAATGCTAGATTAGCAACCCTGCTGGACTTCCAGATTAAAGCAAAACCGAGAGCAATAAGCGCGTAAATCATACCTACTGCTATACCTGTTATAGTGTACTGAATGAACTCGGCCATAATGTTATCTCTTTAAATATTCCGTATCTTAATTGTCGTGGATATTACACCTTTTCTACCATCCTGGTATGTTATCGAGGCATCTACATTTAAGGTGTCTTTGCTACTGTATAGAGCATCTATGACCGCCTTATATCTGCTCTCCATGAATTCCCGTCGCAGTTTTCTCGTTCTGGTTAATTCTGCTTCGTCGGGGTCGAATTCCTTATGCAATAGTATATACCGTTTAACCCGCGACAGTTCCGGTAAGTAATTATTCACCCTGATTAAGTCCCTCTTAATCAGTTCAGCGACCTCTTCTTTCTGGGATAAATCGACGAATGTAGTATATGGCAAGCCTTTCCGTTCAGCCCACTTCCCGACCATGGCAAAGTCGATATTGATCATAGCGGTCACAAATGATTTGTCTTTGCCGCCTATTACCATGGCATCCTTGATATACGGGCTGAATCTTAACCTGCCCTCTATGTATTGAGGGGCGTATTTTGCGCCTGTTATCAGCGAACCCATGTGTTCCAGTCTGTCGAGAAATATTAAATGCCCATTCTCATTAATATTTACTGCATCGCCTGTGTGGCACCAGCCAAGAATTTTAACCCCGTTAGTCTTCTCTGGTTCATTTAAATATTCTTTGAATGTGCAATTGCTCCTGACCAATAATTCCCCTTCATTAGATAGTCTCACTTCAGCCCCAACGGCAGGCCGGCCTACACTCTGGAAGTCTATTTCTCCCTTATTATGTGATGAGATGAAGCCAGCTTCAGTGCTGGCGTAAGTTTGCCTGAGTTCAATGCCGATAGCATGGATTAATTTAAACGTATCTAAACTCAGCACTGAACTCCCTGTCACTGCAAATTTGACATTACTTAACCCCAGCCTGTCCTTCAGCGGTCTTAATAGCAATGAGTGTGTAATACTATAAAGTACTTTCCAAAACAAGTTGGGTTTCTTATTCTCGAAATTCCATTCGGAGACCTTATAGCCAACAGGTATAAATAAATTATAAAAAAAACGTTTTATCCGATTGGCATCAGTCATTTTTACCTGTATTTCGCTAACAAGGCTTTCCCACTGGCGGGGCCCATATATAACAAAGTCAGGGCCAACTTCACGCGTGTCTTCGGCAATGGTTTCAGGTTCCTCAGCAAAGTTAAGGCGTGCGCCGGTTAGTAGATGCGGTATTGTAGCAAAATAACTATCTCCTACCCACGCGGCGGGGAAATTGGATATCAAGTCATCGTTTTCAGTTAGGGGGTAAACGCTGACAAATCCACGAGCTGTATGTATCAGCGCCCTATGTGTTAATACTGCACCCTTGGGCAAACCAGTCGTACCGGAAGTATAATATATAAAAGCGGTGTCATCAGGGCGCCCATTAT
>Ga0208828_1001065_pt1 | contig 10986 bp, 7 predicted proteins | sample Kivu_160m_FD_185487 | JGI IMG/M metagenome (GOLD analysis project Ga0208828, IMG submission 185487) | Freshwater microbial communities from Lake Kivu, Western Province, Rwanda to study Microbial Dark Matter (Phase II) - Kivu_160m (SPAdes)... | ecosystem: Environmental > Aquatic > Freshwater >... | reverse complement strand
GTCAGAGCCAGAGTGCGCGTCCCGGCGTCGGCCTGAATCACGTCACAGTCCACGATGATCTGCTGCTCACCCAGCGCCGACAGGTCGCAGACCGCACGCAGTGACCGCCCGAGGAACCGCTTTATCTCCTGGCTGCGACCGCGCGGGCGTTCCGACTCACGCGCGGTCCGCTGGTGCGTGGCGCGCGGCAGCAGCCCGTACTCGGCCGTAACCCAGCCCTGGCCGCTCCCAACCAGGAACGGCGGGACCCGCCTCTCGACCGAGGCCGCGCACAGCACGCGGGTGTTGCCGGCCACGGCCAGACACGACCCCTCGGCGTACTTCAGGCACCCGAGATCCAAAGTGACCGGCCGCATCTCATCCGGTCGCCGGCCATCGTCGCGGATCATCCTCTGGGCTCCGGGGTGTCTCCCACCGACGCGCGCACGACCTCGCCCATCGGCTCGCCGAGGAACCGCTCACCCACGGTCTGGAAACTGGGCGCCAGATCGGACAGGTAGAAACGGTGTCGCACCGGGCCGACCGGGCTCAGCAACCCCCGTCCGGCCAGAAGTACGTCGGCCGAGGCCGCGGTCTCTTCCGCCGAATCGACCAGCGCGACCGACGGACCGACAACGCGCCCGATCACTCGGGCGAGCAGTGGGAAATGCGTGCAACCGAGCAACAGGGTATCCACACCCTCTTCGGACAGCCCCGTCAGGTAGTACCTAGCTGCTGCTTCGGCCACCTCGTTGTCGAGCCAACCTTCCTCGGCCAGCGGTACAAACAAGGGAGTGGGTTTGGCAATAATCTCGACGTTCCGGGTGATGCGCCGGATTGCCTGCTCGTAGGCCCCGGAACCAATGGTCGCAGTGGTGCCGATGACCGCGATGCGGCCTGATTTCGTCGCTCGCACCGCCGCGCGGGCACCGGGCTCGACCACACCAAGTACCGGAACCGGCAGCCGGCGCTCAAGTTCGGGCAGCGCCGAGGATGAAGCGGAGTGGCACGCTACGATGACCAGCTTGACGCCACGACCCAGCAGGAAGCCGGCATCCTCGAGCGCAAAACGGAGGATTGTCTCGGCCGACTTGGTCCCGTAGGGAAATCGCGCCGGGTCCCCGAAGTAGACGATGCTCTCGCCGGGGAGTCGCCGCCGCAGTGCCCTGACCACAGTCAGCCCGCCGATGCCGGAGTCGAAGACCCCGATCGGCGCGCCCGGGTCAGGACTTGGGCCGGCTGGCTTGCCCGTCTTTGCCTCCGTGGGATGCGCCATTCGCCTTCGGGCTGTAGAGCCTCGCGAACTCGGCGATCCCGCGACTGATGCCTTCGGCCAGCCGTTCGCGGTGATTGGTCTGGCGCAGCAGCTTCTCCTCGCTCCTGTTGCTCAGGAAGCCACACTCGACCAGAACGGCCGGCATGAAGCCGTTGCGCAGCACGTAGAAGTTCGCCTGTCTCACTCCGCGGTCTTTGATCCTCGCGCACGGGACCGTTGCCTCCTGAATCCGTGCCGCCAGTTCTGACGACTCAACGAGGAACTCATTCTGAGCCAGGTCAGCCAGTATCAACCCGACGTCACCGGGGGCATCCAGCCCCGCATTCGTTCGCCCGGTATCAAATGCGGCGTTCTCACGCGCAGCCACTGCTCTTTCCCAGTCCGTCTTGGCCTCGGACAGGAAGTAGGTTTCAAGCCCGCACGCCGCCCGGTTAGGCGAGGCATTGGCGTGGACACTGACGAACAGGTCTGCCTTGCGGCCGTTACTGCACCGGCAGCGGTCGGCCAGCGAGACGAACTTGTCCGAGTCGCGAGCCAGAATCACCTCGAAGCCCTGTTTCTCCAGCTTCTTCTTCAGGCGCCGAACCACATCCAGCACCACGACCTTCTCGCGCGTCCCAAGCCGGCCCACCGCGCCGGGGTCTTCGCCGCCGTGCCCGGGATCAAGCACGATCCGCTTGATGGCACGCTCTGGTCTCGGCCATACCCGCAACTCCGCCCGCTCGGGGAATAAAGTGAGTCGCACTGCCGCCGGCTGCCGGAAGCTGAAGTTGAGACTTACCCCGGCGCCGCTGTCCAGAGTCACTGCCTTCAGGATTCCAGGCGGTGTCAGGGAAAGAAGCGCGACCTGCTGCTCGAGGGCTGAATCGCGTCGGGCCCCGAGGGCCAAACGGTATTCCAGACTCGAACGTGAATCGCCGAAGCCGACGAGTTTCTCCCGGGGCCGACCCTTGCCGACGAAAGTGAAAACCAGCGTGTCGCCGTGGCGCGCTGCATCAAGAGTCTGGAGGTCCGGCATCTGCGTGCTCGGGAACAGGTCGGCCAGCGCCACCACCGGCAGATACAGCCGGTCGCTGTCAAGGACCGGCGCTGCCGGCAGTGTGACACGACGGCCGTCACACAGCGCGCAAGTGCTGTCGGCCCGCAGCACATATTCCCGTGCGGGCATGGCCGAATCTCCGGGCAACAGCACGACGAACCGATCGTGCACGCGCCAGAACCTGCCGTTCAGTGCTGCGGTCACGGCCGACAGAGGCACGCACTCGACCTTGCCCGCCATCTGGGTTTCAAGCCTGGCACCGCCAACGTCCGCCGTGCGGGCCGGTACCAGCCCGGCAATGAGACAGAATAGCGCGACCGCAGCGGCGGTCTGACCCGGTTGACGCGTCACCTGACCCGTGATCTCTCCGGCCGGACCGTGTCGCGGCCATGGGAACGAGCGTCCCGATCCGCGGCCTTCTGCCGCAACTCCTCGCGACGGTCGTATTGCTTTCGGCCTCGGCACAGGGCGAGTTCGACCTTGGCAATACCCCGGTCGTTGAAGTAGATGCTCAATGGTATCAGAGTGTAGCCCCGCAGAGTTGTCCGGCCGAACAGCCGCCGGATCTCATCCCGGTGCAGCAACAGCCGGCGACGCCGTCTTGGATCGCGATTGAAGATGTTCCCTTGCGCATAGGGCGCTACCGTCACGCCGACGAGAAAAACCTCGCCGCCATCGACCGCGGCATAGCCTTCGTCCAGGGAAACTGAGCCTCCCCGAAGCGACTTCACCTCGGTGCCGAAGAGCTCGATTCCGGCCTCGAGCTTCTCGAATATCTCATAGTTGCGCAGCGCCTTGCGGTTGGTAGCAACGGCCTTCACGATCTCATTATACCGTGCACGCGTAGGCAGTCAACGCGATGGCCGAAGAAAAGGCTGCTTGGCCGGACACGTGTTCGCGTCCAGCCAAGCAGTGCCTCAGTCGGGTCGCCAGATGTGTCTACTTGACCCCGACACTGCTGATGCCTATGGCATCAATAGGGGGGTTGAATAGGACCCGGCATCGGCGGAATCGGAAATCCACTTCTGTCCATACTGGCCTCCGTCTGGTTACGAGCATTATACGAGTACTATATTGCATTTGTCATGCCTGCAGACACAGAATGCCATAAAGCACGTATTCTCAGTAGATATATGGCATGTCGCAGCATTTGTCGCCAACGGTCGCACCACGCCATTGTCGCAGTACGTTGACGGAAACGCCAGCTAAGTCACTACAATACGACTGTTAAGTGATGGAACGTCGCTGGTGCGACAACTGCTCAGAAGTGCGACCGCTAGTTGTGGCTCTGTGTGTATGGTCTGGCGGCCATCGTACCAAGCAGGGATGTGGCTTCGCTCATGTGTTGGGACCGTGTCTTGTCGCTATCAAAGACGCATGCCGGCCATCATTGCCATCAGGCGCTTCTCAGCGAGAAGCCATAATCGGGACAGGATGGGAAGGTTGTCGGGGCTTCTCGGCCGGACTTCTAGCTCAGGTCGGTACGGTCTATCCGGTAGCGTCGCATAAGTCGCTGGAGTTGTCGCCGGTGAGTCCTGAGCAACTTCGCGGCATTGCTGACGTTCCCACCAGTCTCACGCAGTGCGTTGGTCACTTCGTAGCGATCAAGCTGCCGGCGCTTCTCCTGGGGCGCATCGGCCTTGGGCTCCATCGCTGCGAACTGACCCCCGAGGTCGTCAACCGAAATCCGGCGGTTCTGCGTCATGATGACCGAACGCTCAACCACGTTCTGCAGTTCGCGCACATTGCCCGGCCAGGAGTACTCGGCAAACCGGGCCAGCACGCTTTCCTCGAGTCCGACGACCGGTTTGTTGAGCTGGTTGGCATAGCGCTTCAGCAGGTAGTTGGCCAGCAGCCCGATGTCGCCGGCACGTTCGCGCAGCGGCGGGACATTGATCGTCACGACGTTCATGCGGTAGAACAGGTCCTCGCGGAACCTCCCGGCCCGTACATCCTCCTGGAGGTCGCGGTTCGTCGCGCAGATGAGCCGAACCTCGACCCGGCGGGTCTGGGTTTCGCCCACGCGACGGATGACCTTCTCCTCAAGAACCTGGAGGAGCTTGGCCTGTACGCCGATCGAGGTATTGCTGATCTCATCGAGGAAGATCGTCCCGCCGGTTGCGGTCTCGAATAGCCCCTCCTTGTCCTTGACCGCTCCGGTGAACGAGCCTCTTGCGTGGCCGAACAACTCGGACTCAAAGAGGTTTTCGGGCAGCGTACCGCAGTTGATGGACACGAACTTGTTGCCCCGGCATTCACTCTTCGAGTGGATCAGTCGGGCGAGTACGCCCTTACCGGTGCCGGTTTCTCCGGTCAGGAGTACCGTACAACTGGACGGCGCGATCTTGTCAATCACCCGATACACGTCGCGGATCGCCTTGGAGCGACCCATGAAACACCCGGTGACGGCATCGACCAGAATGTCCTCGCGCAGCGCGGACATTTCTTCCTGGAGCCTCCGGAAGGCCACCGACCGGTCGATGGTCGCGGCCAGCAGGTTCGCTACCGAGACGAGCAGGTTCTCGTCCTCCTCGAGGAACAGGTGCGCGGTCAACCGGCTGTCGACGTAGATCGTGCCGATCACCCGGTTGTCAACACGAAGCGGCACGACCAGCAGCGACCGGATCCGGTTGAGCGTGACGCTGTTCGCGCTGTTGAATCGCGGGTCGGCCAGCGCGTCGGCGCTGAAGACCATCTCGCCCCGGCGCTTCACCCGCCGCAGCACGGAGTGGGAAACCGCCGTGGCATCCTCAAGCGTCGCGTGGTCGACGTTGCGCGCCGCCGCCGGCACCAGCTTCTCCCCCTGCACGAGAAACAACAGGCCGCGTTCGGCCTTGGTCACGTCGACCACGAGGTCGAGAATGCGTTCGCAGAAATCCTCTTTCTCAAGCCCCAGGCCGATCAACTCGCTCAGCTGATAAAAGACCTTCAGGTACTCGCCCCGCTCGCGCGCCTTGAGTTGCATGGTCGCAGAAACCTCGTTGACCATCTCCATCAAATCATCGGCCCGCTGGAGGTCGACCCGGGCGCCAACCGAGCGCAGGATCGCCTGTGCCTCGCTGAGATTGGCGAGTGCCTCGTTGATATCCTGCTGTGGAACCGGCCGGAACGAGAGCGGCATCCTCAGGTCGACGGTCGTCTCGCCGCGACTCTGTTTGGTCAACGCCTGCACCGAAGCCAGGAGCGACAGCGCGAGTTCGTACTTCGAACCCAGGTTCCGCAGCAGTTCAACGCTCCGGCGGATCTCCTGGGTACCGCGTTCGGTCCGATCAAGCCGACACTTGGCCAGACCGGAGAGCCGCAACGCTACTGCGTAGTCCCGGGATGACGTGTGGTCGTCGAGTTGGGCGAGCGCCTTGCGTGCATCCTCGGCCGCCCGGGCAGCGTCGCCGGTGGCAAGCCGCAGCTCGCCGGCCAGCGTGTACAGCCGAGCCAGCTTCCGCCAATCCCGTTCCCGGCGGACGAGCAGGAACGTCTTGACCAACGCCTGCCGGGCAGGTTCGTAGCGCCCTGCCCGCAAGTGGAAGTCTACCTGTGACACAGACAGCGCGTACCGGAAGTCCGGGTCCTGGCTCCGCTCGGCCAGCACCTGCGCCTCGTTGTACAACCGCTCCGCTTCCGCCGTCTCGCCCTGCCTCGCCCGGAGGTTCGCCAGATTCACCAGCACGACCCGTCGCCCGTACGAATCCCCCTCCAGCTGCTGCCGCAGTTCGATTGCCCGCCGGAAGAACGCCAGCGCCTGGTCCCAGTCGCCTCGTTCATCGGCCACCATTCCGAGGTTTGAGTTCAGGTCGGCCGTGGCTGTGACGTCCCCGATTCTCTCCGCCAGGCTGAGGGCCTCGGCGTAGTAGTCGTAGGCCTTGGCCCACTCGCCCTCATCCTGGCAGATCACACCCAGCCCCTGTAACGACCGCAGCAGGAAGTAGACGTCGCCCGATTTCCGCTGCGCGTCCAGGTACCGCTGATAGTACTCCCGAGCCTTCTTCAGTTCACCCCGACGCCACCACAGCGTAGCGATGAACTGGCTCGCCTTTCCGGTGTAGTGGTCATCCTGGATCGTCTCGTAGACACCGAGGCTCCGCTCGGTCAATTGCAGCGCCAGCACGAAGTCGTGCCGCGACCAGGCAAGCACGCCGAAGTTGTACAGCGTCCGCGCCGACAGCTGGTTATAGACCAGCGGCGCCCGGTTCTTCAGCTTCTCTACCAGCTGCAGCGCCTGGATCAGCAACCCCTCGGCCTGATCGAAACCGCCGGTCGCGCTGTACGACCAGCCCAGGTCATTGAGGATGTTGATATACATCGGCGTGGTCTTGTCCGGCTGCATCAAGAGCGCTCGGTTGAGGCAATCCAGCGCCTCCTCGTTGTGTCCCTGCTTCTGGTGCACCATGCCCAGTTCCCGCAGGAACCGGGCCTGCACCGACCGGTCCTTCGACAGCTCCGGGTCGGCGGCAACGACTGACATTCCCTGTGTGTAGATGGCTATCGCCTCGGGATACTTGCCGGTCACCTTGCGCAATTCTCCCACCGTCTCAATCAACTCCACCCGCTCTGTCGGGGAAGCCGCCTGCTCCGAAAGCGCAAGCGCTGTCTCAAAGAAACCGAGCGCTTGTTCGCTCAGCCGGTTCTCCCGAGCCCGGGCCCCGGCTTGCATCGAATAGGCATGGGCCCGGTCATTGATTCCTGCCTGCGCGTAGTGGTGCGCCAGGTCGAATACCAGCTTATCGCGCTTCTCGGGATAGAGCTGTTCCAGCGCCAGCGCGACCCGCCGGTGGTTCTCGCGCCGCGCCTCGGCCGACAGACCTTCGGTCACTGCCGCCTCGAGTATCTTGCTCGAGAGGATGAACGAAGCTTCGCCTTCGGCCGCGAAGCTGCGCAGCAGCCCGAGTGCCTTCAGCTTCTCGATGGCGTTGAAAATCATCTTCTCGTCCCGGCCCAGCACCGCGCGCAAGAACTCCAGCGTGAGCGGCCCGGCCGCGGCCGCCCCGATCTGCAGCACGTCCAGTTCTTCGGGTACGAGGTTCGCGAGCCTCCTCTGGACCACGTCGGTTACCGTGTCCGGTGGACGGTAGGCGTCAAGCGCATCCGCGGCCAGCGCCCAGTGACCACCCCGCATCAAGAGGACCTCGCCTTCGATCAGCGAGTAGATCGTCTCGATCACGAACAGCGGGTTCCCGCCGGTGGTCTTCATCAGCCAGTCCAGCAGCACGTCGCTACTCGACATCTCCCCGATCAACGAGAGCACCAGCGTCTCGACCTCGCCCCGCCCCATCGCCGGCAACGGCAGGTGACGGAAACACGTCCTGCGGTCAAACTCGGCAATCAGGTCGATGAAGCGCTTCTCCTTCAACCCGGCCACGAGTACCATCAGCCGCTCGCTGCTCAGGCTGAATACGAGATAGCGGAGGAATTCGAGGCTGGTTGGGTCGAACAACTCGAAGTCATCCACCAGCAACACGAGGCTGTGTCCCACCCTTTGCGACGAACTCAACTCCTTCAGCCGCTGCGTCACGGTTTCGAACAACCGGTACTTGGTTTCCTCGGAAATCGTAACCGGGCCTTCTTCTGCATTCGGAGACTCGGCGGTCGAATAGACCTTCAAGTAGTTGAGCGCGCTCTCGATCAGCGACTGCGGCCGGGCTCCGAGCGAGACCGGCTCAAATGTCAGGATCGTTGCGCCCTCAAGTTGGGCCATGAACTTGTATTCGGAAAGCAACCGGGTCTTGCCGACGCCGCGTTCGCCGGAGATGCAGACCGCGCCCGCCCGGCCCTGACTGGCGTTGTTGAGAATTTCCTTCAGCCTGGCCAGTTCGTCGGTGCGGCCCACGAAACCCGGCGCCATAAGGTACTTCCGGGGCCCCTGAACCGCGGCTGCCTCATCCCCCTGCCCGGACAGCTCGCCAATCACTACCGCCGCCGATCGCGGCCTCCGCTCCGGTTCCTTTCGAACCAGCGACATGACCACAGCCTCGAACGCCTCGGGAATCTTCTCGTCGATCTTCCGCGGCGTCTCGAATTCAGAGTAGTACTGCGTCCTGAGCTAGGTGCGAAGGTCCTTCTCCTTGCCCGGCCCGCGGCCCGTAATCACCTCATAGAGCACGAGGCCGAGTGAGTAGAGGTCGGCGCGCGCGTCCGCGTCGACGCCCTTGAACACCTCCGGAGCAACATAGCCAAGGGTCCCGCGGGGCACTGCCACATCCGACAGCGCCACTCGCTCCGCAAAGCCGAAATCGAGCAACTTGGCCCGGGGCGCTCCGTTGCCCTTGCCCACCAGGATGTTCTGCGGCTTCAGGTCGCAGTGAATCAGACCCTGGGCGTGAATGCTATCCAGCGCCTGCAGTAGCTGAACCGTGACTCCGGGCAGTTTGTCGCTGAAGCCCTTCGCAAAAAAGCGGTTGATCGGCACGCCCTCGAAGAACTCCATAGTGAAGTACGGCCTGTGCTCCGGTGTCGACCCGTAGTCGAACGCAGTGACTATGCCCGGGTGTGTAAAACGAGAAAGGTAGTAGAACTCGCGACTCAGCCCCAGTTCGGCCTCTTTGGGCGCATCATCTCTCAGAATCTTAAGTGCGATGACACGATCGTCGACCACATCTTTAACCTTATACGTTTCAGCTACTTCCCCACCACCAAGCAGCGAAACAACCTGATAGCGATCGGATATCAATTGTCTTGGTTGGAAAGCACCCGATGACTCTAGCATGACCCAATTATAGACCTATCGAGTGACATGTCAACGGTGGTGCGACAACGGGGCTACATGTGCGACAGTCGCTTATCTGATTGTGCAGAGACACTTTAGCTGGATGTCGCACTTCCGAGTTGACTCTCTCCTCGTTCGGGCTACACTTCTGCGGATGAACTCCCGCATCCTGCGTGCAGTCGGACAGAGCATCTACCTCATCATTGGCTCGGCAGTGGTGGCTCTCGCCTACGTTCTATTCCTGATACCCCATCACATCGTGCCGGGCGGCGCCGGCGGCGTGGCAATGATCCTCAACTACTTCTTCGCCACGCCGGTCGGGCTGATCATTCTCGTCATCAATGTCCCGCTGTTCGTGCTGGGCATCAAGACGCTTGGCCGTACGTACGGGGTCAAGTCCATCATCGGCATCGCGGTTTCGTCCCTGCTGATTGATGGCTTCACGTATCTACTCCACATCGGCTCGGCCACCGACAACAAGATCATCGCGTGTGTCTTTGGTGGCATCATGCTCGGGGCCGGGCTTGGACTGGTCTTCCGAGGGGGTGGCTCAACCGGTGGTTCCGACATCGTCGGCATGGTGCTCAATCGCTACACCAACTTCTCGACCGGAACCAGCATACTGGTTGTGGACTTCCTGGTCATCACGGCCGCGGGTATCTGCTTCGGGCAGTTTGAGCTTGCGCTCTACGGCTATCTCAACCTCTACCTGCAGAGTCGCGCCATCGACCTCGTGCTGGAAGGCCTGAGCTACACGCGCGCCCTGTTCATCATCTCGGATTCTGCCGACGCCATCGCCCAGGCGATTACTACCAAGATGAACCGTGGTGCTACCGTGCTGAACGCGACCGGCGCATACAGCCAGGAAAAGAAGGACATGGTCTTCTCGGTCATGGCCAAGCGCGAAGTCTCTCGCGCCCGCGAGATAGTACGCGAAACCGACCCCCGCGCCTTCGTTATCATAACCGACGTTTACGAAGTCCTCGGCGAAGGGTTCAAACCCCGGACCTGAACGATGCGCGTCGGCCTGTTCCAGTTCTCGCCGCGACACGGAGACGTCCGGGCAAACCTCGACCATGTCACCCGCGCGCTGTCCAGGGCGCGTGCCGACCTGCTCGTGCTGCCCGAGCTGTGCACCACCGGTTACATGTTCGCGTCAAGAGCAGAGATGTCTCGACTAGCCGAAGCCGTGCCGGCCGGTCCGACCTGCGATACCATGGCCGCAATCAGCCGCGACACGGGAGCCGCAATCGTCTGGGGCATGGCCGAATCGAACGGTTCGCGCATCTTCAACTCTGCAGTGATGGTCACGCCGCAGGGAGAGTTCCACGTCTACCACAAGGCCCACCTCTTCGTTGATGAGAAAGACCTGTTCGACCGCGGCGACTCGCCGTTTCCGGTCTTCGACGTCTCCTTCGACAATCATCATTCTGATTTCGAACTTCGAGCTTCCACGAAAGTGGGTATGCTCGTCTGCTTCGACCACTTCTTCCCCGAGGCCGCTCGCTCCCTCGCTCTGCGCGGCGCCCAGATCATCTGCCACCCCTCTAACCTCGTGCTCGAATACGCCCAGACGAACTCGATCACGCGCGCGGTGGAAAACCGCGTCTTCTGGATTCTCGCGAACCGCACCGGGTCTGAATCCATCGCCGACAAAACGCTGAACTTCAACGGCCGCAGCCAGATAGTCGCGCCGGACGGCAGACTGCTTGCACGCGCCGGCCCCAAGTCAGAGGAGCTGCTCGTCGTCGAGATTGACCCGGCCCAGGCCCTGGACAAGAAGGTCACGCCCAGGAACGACCTCTTCCTCGACCGCCGCACCGACCTCTACCTGACCTAAGCACCCAGGCCCGGGTCCAGCCAATCCGCAGATTGCGCAGATGACGCAGATTCCCAACGTGAACCACGGATGGACAGGGTTGGCAGTCAATGTGTGCGTTAACTATCTCCCCTCCTGCCGCGTCGGCGGCGGCTGGTAGCGCGGATGGACAA
>Ga0208828_1001064_pt1 | contig 10986 bp, 8 predicted proteins | sample Kivu_160m_FD_185487 | JGI IMG/M metagenome (GOLD analysis project Ga0208828, IMG submission 185487) | Freshwater microbial communities from Lake Kivu, Western Province, Rwanda to study Microbial Dark Matter (Phase II) - Kivu_160m (SPAdes)... | ecosystem: Environmental > Aquatic > Freshwater >... | reverse complement strand
GGAGCTCCGGTTCTTCATGCGGCCGCATTTCCGGCTGAATCCGGCCGACGTCGTCCGCTGGGGCATCGAGGCCGTCAGGCCTTTCGTCGTCCTCCCGGCGACGGCCTCGGGACCTCTGTGGAGCGGTCCGGGGCTCGAGGCCCAGCCGACCTCGGTCGTCGTCGTGTCTCTCAAGCCCAGCCGCGACGGCCGGGCCCTCATCGCCCGATTGTACAATCCCTCGGACCAGCCGACGGATACGATCCTCACGGGGCGGCTCGCCCAGGCCGGGACGATCTACCGCAGCAGCCCCTTCGAAAACCGGGGGGAGGCCGTCGCCGGCCCGATCTTGATGATGCCCTACGAGACGCTCGCGGTGCGCATCGAGCTGAGATAGATTAGTCGCGATAGTCGGGCTGCATCCAGGGGATGTCCGGGCCGGCGAAGAACGGCTCCAGGCCGGCCCTGACGCCGGCCATCTCCGCCGGCTCGAGGGGCTTGAAATCTTGTAGAAGGGCGGCGTTTTTCACAACGACGTCCAAGCTGTCCGTCCCGATGACCGAGGCGTGCGCCCCTTCGAGGCTTAAACCGTATCGGATGAGCGTCTCGGCCGATATGTCCTTGACCGTCTCGCGGGGCCGGATGAGCTTGATGAGCATGACCCCCATCCCCTTGGCCGCCGCGACCGGGATCGCCCCCTTCTCCATATCGCCCTTGACCTCCTGATAGTGATTCAAGGAGATAAGCATCGTGTCGAAGTCGAAGCGCCGGGCCGTCTCGGCCATGGCCTCGGCCGAGAGATGGCCGGTGAAGCCGATGAACCGCACGGATTTGTCGTCGCGCAGCTTGTGGAGGGCCTTGAGGACGCCGTTCGCCCCCCCGATCGCCTCGACGTCGGCCGGCGACTGGACGAGATGGACCTGGTAGATGTCGAGGTGGTCGGTCCGGAGGCGCTTGAGGCTCGTCTCGAACTGGCGCATCGCCCCATCGTAGGTCCGGTCGTCCGTTTTCGTCGCCAGGAAGACTTCCTTGCGGCGGTCCTGGAGGATGAGGCCGAGGCGCTCCTCGCTGATGATGTCCTTGTTGCGGTAGGACACGGCCGTGTCCCAATAATAGAAGCCGTGGTCGAGGGCGGAGCTGAGGATGGAGAGGGCCTTGTCCAGGTCCTGGACGGCGCAGAAGCGGCTGCCGCAGCCGATCCCGATGCGTGGGACGCGCGCCCCGGTCTTGCCGAGGACGACTGTAGGCAATCCTTTGGGATCGTAGGCCGTTTGGGACGAGGAAATGGAGGCGGCGTCCAATGGCGCGTCGGCCCGACCCGAGACGGCCATGCCGGCGGCCGCGCCGGCCGTCGCCGCGGCGGATTTGAGGAATTCGCGTCGTTTCATCGCTTTTCTCCATAGAGCTTGATGTCGTCAAAGCTCCCCGTGTCGTCGAACGACCCGACCCCGACCCGTCCGTGGGTGAAAGTTTTATCTACAGCCGTCAGGATCGGCGCCGCCATGTCGTCGAGGTAGGCCGCGATTTCGCCCGTCGCGGCGTCGAAGGTCAGCTTGAAATCATGGAAGCGCAGGTCGGTCAGGCGGAAGACGGACTTGCCCGGCGGCTCGCGGTTGATTTTGACCCTGTCCTTGCCGTTGACCAGGCCGATGATGTTGTGGAGGTCGTCGCTCGAGGCCGAGAAGTGGACGTAGTAGAGGCGGGTGGGGTCCTGGAAGCCGAAGATGAGGCAGATGTCCCGATGGGGATTCGCCGCTTCCGCCGCGCACTTCAGCCGTCCGGTGAAGACGAAGCTCCCGACGTCCAGGCCGTCGATGACCGACCACGACGTCGGCGCCCGCACGGCGCCGAACTCTCCGGGCGCGATAAGCTGATAGACGAACGAGCCGTCTTCCTGCGCGACCCGCCACCGCTCGGGCGCGCAGGGCGCCCATCCCTCCGCCCGCCCATTCTCGAAGTCCGAAGCGAAGAGCAACGGAAAATCTAGGGCGGATTGCGAGGGCGGTGCAGAGGAAATCGCGGCCGATGGAGCGTCCGGCGGCTTGCTCGTTAACACGGCCGTCAGCACTCCAATGGATACAACAAAAAGCGCCGTAAGGGTGAAGAAACGATTGTTACTTCGAATCCGAAGCTTCATAGGCTTATTCTATCACTCATCCATCCCCGATAGGAGCGGATTCGAAGAATTTACTCCCGGCTATCGCCAACAAAAATTATTGACATCCGCCTGACAGGCCTTTATAGTTCAAACCGGCGATGGCAACGGGGCATTAGGCAAATGGGAAGAATTCTCGCTGATCGTCCCTCTACAACCTCCATAATCCCGAGCCGTTTATTATCAATTGACTTAGTAAACAATTTGTGCCTAAATTGTTTACCTAGGTAAACACTTATGGAAAACGGCGCTCTGACCAACGTCATATCCGAATGGCTCCATAGCCCGGACCTCCCTCCCCTCACGCCCAGAGAAAATGCTCTGCCCCCCTCCTCCCTCGCCCCGCCGCGGCCGGTTCTTTCCATCGTCGGGCCTCGGCGCTCCGGCAAGACCTTCTATCTCTACCAGTTGATCGGCGATCTCCTGAGGTCCGGCCGGGCGGCCCGCGAGGACATTCTCTTCATCGACTTCGAGGATTTCCGGCTCCGAGACTTCACTCCTGAGGACACGGACCGCCTTCTCGCCGCGTTCTATCAACTGACAGGCCGTCCTCCCCGCTACCTCTTCTTCGACGAGATCCAACACCTCCCGTTCTGGAGCCGCGTCGTCCGGACGCTTCACAATACCCGGAAATATTCGATCGCAGTCACCGGCAGCAACGCCTCGCTTCTCGGCTCCGAAGTTTCTACGGAACTCCGCGGCCGGTATGAAGACATCTTGATCCTTCCGTTCTCTTTCCGCGAATTCCTCGCGTTTCGAAAACTCTCCTGGACACCGGCTCTCCTTTCGACCCCGGAAAGCGGCCTTCTCCTGAGAGCCTTCGACGAATATCTCCTCTACGGCGGATTCCCGGACGTCGCCGCCGAAGCGGACGATCGCCTGAAGCGGAAGCTTCTCCATACCTATTTCGACACGATCTATTACAAGGACGTCCTCGACCGCCATGGAATCCGGGCCAGGGACCTTCTCGACCTCCTTATGAGAAACATGCTCGAAGGTTATTCCGCCGTTTTCTCCATTTCGGCCTTCGAGAAGCAGTTGAAAGCCCACGGCCTCACCGGGAGCAAAAGAAGCATCGCCAATTATCTCCGTTTCCTCGAGGAGGCGTTTTTCGTCACCGCCCTCGAGAAATTCGATTATTCCCCGCGGATAAGGAGTATGAACCCCAAAAAAATCTTCCTCATGGACAACGGATTCGCCCTTCTCGGCGGGTCCTTCACGGAGAACCGCGGCCGGTTGTTGGAAAACATCGTCGCCGTCGAACTCTTCCGCCGCCGGGCCAAGCCGACGTATTTCAAGAACAAGGTCGAATGCGATTTCATCGTCCAGAGCGGCCGCCGGCCTGAAGAAGCCTGGCAGGTCTGCTGGGAACTCAACGCCGATAATGAAAAACGCGAGCTCAAGGGATTCGCCGAGGCGCAGCGCTCTCTCGGCGTCATGGCCGGCGGAATCCTGACCTACAGCCAGGAAGGGACGCGGAAAATCAACGGAACGGACGTCCGGCTCGTGCCGGTTTGGAAGTGGCTGTTAGGGAACATTATTGGGTTAAAGGAAAATAAATGACTTCGCTTATCTCCGTTGAAAGACTTATTAATATCCTTACTAATCATCCCGACTCAAACAAAAGACAGATTTATTCATATTTACGAGCCCAAGGTGTCGATGGCCTTACCCTGAGTGATATCAATAGCGTGCTCTATAGTAACCAGAAGTATTTTTCTTGGAGAACCGTTCCCAACGGCTGTCAAAGAATTTGGAGGCTTAAATCCAAGCCGAGAGAAATTCATACGACCATATCACCTACGTCCCCAGGCCGCAGTTTCTCGGACCAACTTAATCTCTATCCCTGGCAACGCCGCGCTCTATTGAAATGGAGAGAAACGGGATACAAAGGAGTTGTCGAAGCTGTCACGGGAGCTGGGAAGACTCGCATGGCAGTTGTCGCCGCGGCCGGCCACCTTTTCAAGAAATGGAAAGTTGTAACAATCGTTCCGACGCATGAACTGATGAATCAGTGGCATAAAGAATTCGAAAACCATCTCGTCCGTTCCATTAAAATGAATGTTCGGATTGGACGCTTAGGCGGAGGTAAATCGGACACTCTAGAGAACTACGATATCCTAATAGCCACAGCAAGTTCATCAGCACGTTATTTGCTCTTGCCTAATTCCTATAAAGGATTGTTGATAGCGGATGAATGTCATCATTATGGAGCGGAATCTTGGTCGCGAGCGCTTGAAGAAGGATTTGCCCATCGGTTGGGCTTAACGGCGACTTACGAAAGGGAAGATCAAGGACGTGAAAAATACCTTGATCCCTATTTTGGCGGCGTTGTTTATTCGCTTGATTATGAAGAAGCTTTAAGTGAAAACGTAATAGCCGATTTTAAGATTGCTTTTATTGGCTCAAGATTTAGCCCCCGCGAGCAAGTCCAATATGAAGAGGCAGACGATAGAGCATCCAGATATCGAAAAATGCTCATCAATCAATACGGACTTCCAGAGGAACCATTTGGGACGTTTATTTTAGAGGTCAATAAACTCCATAAGGCGAATTCAGGTAGAGCCTCAAAAATCGCGGGCTATTATCTAAGTGCCTTCACGAAACGGAGACATATAATGGCGGCCGCTAACGCTAAACTCGAAAAAATCCAGCAGCTCAAAACGGCGATTAAAGAAGCCGATCGCACTATTGTATTCGCCCAAACACGAGAAGCCGCTGAACGCGTTGTACAGCTGCTCGAAAACGAAGATATCGCGGGGGCGGTATTGGACTCAACCATGGATATGGATGAACGAAGGCGGGTATTTGCCGGCTTCGAGGAGGGGGAACATGAACTTATGGCGGCGCCCCGCCTCCTCGACGAGGGGATTGACGTTCCCTCGGCAGACCTTGGCATCGTACTGGCAACTTGCAGATCCAGGCGTCATCTGATCCAACGTATGGGAAGGGTATTGCGTCGAAAAGCCGATGGTCGGACGGCTAGACTGGCTGTATTGTTTATCGAAGGAACTGCGGAGGATCCGAGAACCGGTGCTCACGAAGACTTTATGGATATCGTAGCTGATGCGGCTCTTGAAACACGGATTTTTTCCGCAAATGATCAAAAAGGATCTTTCATTTCTTACCTGAGCGAATTTCATTGAAAGTATTGAAATGAATTCACACCGCGCTAATCTATTCGTAGCGCTATCACACTATGACTCGTCTGCCGAGGAAAACTATTTAACAGAGGCATTTGCCTATCTGGTTAAGATTCTTTGCGAGAGAAAACCGGTCGATGCTTTGACGCTTATTAATTTAATTACAGGCACTCTTCCAGTTCATCCAATTTCCAATATACAGATTCTGAAAGTAGAAACTCAAAGAGACTTCGGAAAATATGGAATTGTTGATATGGTAATTGAGGAAGATGATGACACCGTAATATTCATTGAAATTAAACATGATTCGCCACTTGGCCAAAATCAATTAGAGAGTTATTTTCAGGCTCTTGAAGAGTTGAGAAAGCCTAATTACCGACTCGTTTTGCTTAAACGCTATAAAGATGTCAGCGAATCAATCGGTTTAGATAAAAGTCAATACCATCTAATTACTTGGTACGAAATACATAAATGGCTTCACTCAATTATTAAAGATGATGAAGTAATGACGTACATAATCAACGAGTTCCAAACTTTTCTGGAGGAGAAGGACATGAAACAAAAAAGAGTTTCTTGGGAGTACATCCAAGGCATTCCTGCTCTTCTAGATTTTCGAAATTTACTTGAGGTAGTAAAAAATGAAGTAATGCCTACCAAACACCTAAAGAGAACGCAGGGATGGAGTCGGGTTGGTCTGTATATTGATAGGCATTATTTTTTCGGAGTTCGGTATGCCAAGCCCCTTACTTTGGTGTATGAAAATAATTTTGGGAATTATCCGACAAGCACTGCTTCCATGAACCTCGAGGACAAGCACTTTTTCTCGTTAAACGCGGATGAACAGCTTAACGTTCTTGTTGATTTTTTAAAAAGCGCATCAAAAGAGGTGACACGAGGCAAAACCGACAGTGTCCCTCCAGAGAAAGAAAGTATCGACTGATAGCTTAACCGAGGAGTTACTTGTTTGTCTCTTATAGCTTGATAAAGGAGAGAACCGAAATGCCCGCTGACGAAGAATCTATGCAACAAATGGACGCTGCCGCAATACAAGCCCGGCAAGAAATCGAGGAAAACATCGATAATTTGTCTGCCCGGGATATAATAAATTGGTGGTCCAAGTGGTACCTAAAGACCGGCCATAAGCGGCTGGGGCGGATTCTTGTAGCAATGGGGAAAAAGCAGACCTTATGAATATTCCTAGTTTGCGCGAAGGTCAGATCCTATCTGGCCCTCATTTCGACGAGCCGATGCGGATCGAGACTATTCGTCGTGAGAACGAGAATATCTGGGTTTTAGGACTCGTCGGATTAAAGTCCAATCACTATCGGAAGGTACATCTCTCCAACACGGATCTCGCATCCATGACGTTCCTGGATTCGATATTTTCCTACGACGGCGATGGCAAGCTTCTTCGGCTCGGTCTTCAAGCCTATTCTCTCGGTATTGCCTACGAATTCGATCCTTATTTCGGTTTATCTATTTCCCGGGTCGATCCTCTTCCTCATCAACTCGAGGCTGTTTATGATTATCTTCTCAAGTTGCCGCGCGTCCGGTTCCTCCTCGCCGACGATGCCGGCGCTGGGAAAACCATTATGGCCGGCCTCCTCCTGCGAGAGCTCCAGTTACGCGGACTCGCCGATCAAATCCTGATCGTCTGTCCTGCCAATTTAACCTTCCAATGGCAACGCGAGCTTAAAGAAAAGTTCAACGAAAAGTTCATCGTCCTCAAAGGCGGTGACATCAAGGAACAATACGGCGTCAACCAATGGCTGGAGCAGAAGAAGATCATTACATCCCTTGATCTTGCCAAAAGAACAGACATCCTTCCCGGCCTTCGGCAAGTCCATTGGGACCTAGTCATCGTTGACGAAGCCCACCGGATGTCCTGGACGCCGCCTTCTCGTAAGACGGCCCGTTATGCCCTCGGCGAACTCCTTAGGGATACCACTGACCATATCCTGCTCATGACGGCGACACCCCACAAGGGCAATCCCGAGAATTTTACTCTTTTTCTCCAGCTCCTCGATCCGGACGTCTATGCGGATGTCCGCTCTATCCGAGAGGCCATGGAACGGCGTCGCGCGCCCTTCTACCTCCGCCGTACCAAGGAAGCCATGGTCTTTTTCCCCGAGCGGCAGCCGGATGGAACTTGGATTGCGAAAAAAATCTTCACGAAGCGCATCCCGATAACGGCTGATTTTAAAATAGACGACGATGAAGACCGTCTCTATAACGAGATCACGCGGTTCGTCAAACGTCAAAGCGCCAAGGCTGCCGCCCAAGGCGATAATCCCAGGGCCCGGGCCGTCGGCTTTCTTATGGCCCTTTATCAAAGGCGCCTGGCTTCAAGCATCCATGCCGTCCGTTGCAGCCTCGAGAACCGCGCTCGCCGTTTAGAGCTTGGCCTAAAAAAGGCCATCGAACTAACCCAAATCGCCCTGCCCGATCTTCCCGATCCGGAAGAGCTCGAAGAGATGGAAGAAGGCGAACGCGAGCACTTCGAAGAATTGCTCGAAGCAATCACTCTGGCCGAAAACGCCGACCAAGTCCGTGATGAAATAGAAGAACTTCTCGGTCTTGCCGAACAAGCTAAAAACGTCGAAGATCGGAACATTGAAGCCAAGCTGTTCAAGCTCAAATCGCTTCTCCAGGAGCAGGGCTTCTTCGACAATCCCGACCAAAGGCTCCTCATTTTTACGGAATTCAAGGATACTTTGGATTATCTAGTCTCCAAGCTCAAGAGTTGGGGCTTCAAAGTCGGCATTATTCACGGCGGAATGAGGGCAGGCTCCCGCGATGAACCCGGCACCCGGCTCCATGCGGAACAACAGTTCTGGGACGGAGAAAGCCAGATTCTCGTCGCGACGGAGGCCGCAGGCGAAGGCATCAACCTCCAGGTATGTCATATCCTTTTCAATTACGATATCCCCTGGAATCCCAATCGCCTCGAACAGCGCATGGGCCGCATCCATCGCTACGGCCAGAAAAAAGATTGCTTGATCTTCAACTTCGTAGCGACGAATACGATCGAAGGCAGCGTCCTCCAGCGATTATTGGATAGACTAAAGGAAATCCGCGATGCGTTGGATGACGATGCTGTTTTCAATGTCATCGGCGAAATCCTTCCTTCGGCCCATGTCGAGCGGATTCTTCGAGACTATTATGCGGGACGACTCGGAGCCGCCGACCTCGAAGACCGAATCCTTCAGAATGTCGATGAAGGACGATTCCGGGCGATCTGCCAGAATGCCTTAGAAGGCCTGGCCTCCAAGAACCTCAACCTCGAAATGCTCATCGAACGCCGTGCCCGGGCTCAGGAGCGGCGGGTCGTGCCCGAGACCATAGCCCGCTTCATCCGCGAGGCGGCCGAAACCGTTCCGATGCGGATTAAAGCCATCGAGAATTTGCCTCACTCCTTCGAGCCCGGCAAGGTCCCAAGTGTTCTCCGACGATACGAACAGGAAAAGGATTGGAAGCTCCCAGCTTTGGCCAATAAATACACCAAGTGTTCAACCGATCGAGAAACCGCCGAGAGTAACAACTTCGAATGGGTGACGCCGGGACACCCGCTATTTGAATCCATTCGCAGACATTCCTGTTCCCAGGCCAGCGAATCTCTGAGCAAAGGGGCTTGCTTCTATTCTCTTCAGCACGAATTTCCGGTCCGAATGGATTTCTATCGGGCCTGCGTCGTCGACGGGCTAGGGGACGTGATCCACGAGCGGATGTTTGCCCTCGAAATAGCGCCTAATAATGAGCCAATTCTCCAAGAACCGAAAGTCATAGGAAACTTCACTCCGGCAACCGTTCCTGCTGCTCCTTCCGAGATTACATTTTTCCCCGAACCGTCTGACTGGCTCCAGGAAAATGTTCTTCAGCCTTTCCTCGAGGAAGTTCGGGATGAACGCCTTGCCGATCTTGATCGTGTCGCTCGACATATCGAAATATCCCTGACGGAATTGATCCAACGTGCGGATGACGAAATAGGTCGTGCCTGCGATGAAGTCAATAAGGGCATTACCGGCGCGGAAGGCCGGCTTGCTCAAGCGGAAAATAGGCATGCCGAGCTCTTGTCGCGCCGAGAGAAAAGAAGGAGAGAACTCCAGCAGCAGAAATCCTTGACTCTTCAAAATGTCGAACGAATGGCGAGCGTTCTGGTCCTTCCGCATCCCGAGCGCGAAGCACCGGAGCTGAAGCGCATGCGGCCGAATCCTGAGACCGAAGCGACGGCCATGCGGATTGTCATGGAGTATGAGCGTTCTTCCGACCGCCAGGTCTTTGATGTTCATGAGCAGAACCTTGGCTATGATGTGACAAGCCTGGATATAAACTCAGGCGAATTGCGGCTCATCGAGGTCAAGGGCTTGTCCGAGGCCGCCGGCATGATCTTATTGACGCCCAACGAGCGTCGTGTCGCCGAAGACCGGCGTGACTGTTATTATCTCTATGTGGTGACCAACTGTTCTGCCAATCCCACTATCCAAGAACCAATCAAGGACCCCGCCCGTTTCAATTGGCATGAAGTGACCAAGGTGGCGCATTATTACCTGGCGGTCGATGCAATGACAAGGCCGATGAGCGTCCGTGAAAAGAAGCAACCTTTTAAGGATAAATAGTTATGAAGCTAATCACCGAAGTTGCTATTAAAAATTTCCGATCCATTCGTGACCAGAGGATTGGAGACTTTGGCAATCTCACGGCTCTTGCGGGGCTCAATAACTCGGGTAAATCAAACTTTCTCCGGGCGCTTCATGCCTTTTTCCGAAATCAAACTGATACCGGTTTGGCCTTTGACTTCATGCGCGATTATTACTGTCATGACTTGAAATCAAAAAAACAAAAACGAGTTTCGGTGAAGGTGAAATTCAACCTCCCAGATAATTTCAAATTTCGGAAAGGACTGGAAGCCGCAGAACAACTTCTCGGACGCTCGTTTACTCTTACGAAACTCTGGAGTCGTAAAAGTCCGACACCTTCCTATTTCCTTAACGATTCAGCGCTCCCGCTTGATCAAGAGCAACAGGGGTTCGTAGAGCAGTTTCTTTCCTTAATTTCATTCCGGTATATCCCTAATAGAGTTTTACCGATAGAGATTATTCGCAATGAGCACAAGGCACTAAGAGATGTTCTGATCAGAAGAATCGCTTCGAAGGCTAAAGAACAACATGTTGTATTCGAAGCGATTAAGAGCACTTCAGATAACCTTATCAAAACACTTCAGCGATCCGTGCATTCAGCTTGCCCAGATGTTGGAGCAATTCGCTTGGCAACACCCACGTCATGGCAGGACTTGATTTTTGCTTTTGGTTATAAAATGAAGGTTAAAGAATCTGAAATTGACGATTCAGCACAGGGTTCTGGAATACAAAGCCTTCTGATGTTTGAGACCTTATCTCTGATTGACCGGGACTATTTCCAGAAATTTGGCTGGCGTCAAGCCGCGATTTGGGTAGTCGAGGAACCGGAATCCTCTCTTCATTCTTTTTTAGAGGCGAAAGTAGCCGACTACCTTAGCAAACTTGCAGGTGATCCGAAAAACCGACTTCAAATATTCAGCACAACTCACTCCGATCTCGTTCTTCAGTATTCGGACAAGCCTATTTTTTGAGCTACTCCCCAAAAACTGGACAGGGGGTATAAGTGGATTTTGAGCCTGCCATATCTCAAAAGGAGGTATGGTATGATTTCGAGCATGAGGAAGACGTACGA
>Ga0208828_1001055_pt1 | contig 11064 bp, 17 predicted proteins | sample Kivu_160m_FD_185487 | JGI IMG/M metagenome (GOLD analysis project Ga0208828, IMG submission 185487) | Freshwater microbial communities from Lake Kivu, Western Province, Rwanda to study Microbial Dark Matter (Phase II) - Kivu_160m (SPAdes)... | ecosystem: Environmental > Aquatic > Freshwater >... | reverse complement strand
AGCTAGCGCTGGTAACAATTCCTTCCTCGTGAGCTTGAATGATACCCTTGTTAATACCAATGCAATAACCAAAATCGTCGGCGTTAACAATTAACTGTTTCGTTAAACGAATTCTAACCCTTAGGGTTAGAAATTTCAATCGCCCTTTTCTGTTATACTTATGGCTGATGGGGAAGAAAAAGTCAAAAGTCAAAAGTCAAAAGTCAAAAGTTAGGCTTTCCGAAATCCCCTGGAGCAGATTGACACTAGTAGTAGGTCTAGTTTTGCTTTTGGGGATCCAAGTTTACAGCTATTTTTTGCCCAAGTCGAAGTTTGAGAGAGCCAAAGAAAGGGTAATCAAAAATCCGGCTGATATTGGGGCACATCTAGTTTTAGCCGAAGAACTGCTGAAAAATAATCGGCTAAAAGAAGGAGAAACAGAGCTGGAGAAAATTACCAAGCTCCAAGCTCCAAGCTCCAATATTTCTAACGAAAATCAAGTCAAGTTAGAAAAACTTTGGCAAGAAAAGCAAGAAAATGACCCCCAAGACCTGGAAATTCTCATCCAAAAATGGCAAAAAGTCTTGGAGGAGAAACCCGATTACCGTGACGGGTGGTTAAAAATGGCTGTTTATTTAATTAAAGTAAGGAAAATCAATGAGGCTAAAGAAGCATTGGAAAAAGCAAAAGAGTTAGACCCAAATTATGAAATAATAAGAGAAATTGAGGCCAGAATTGAGGGTCAGAGGTGAGAGGTCGGAGAAATTCTATCTCTTCTTCTCTTCCTTCGGTTTCTCTTCGGCTGGTTTCTCTTCTTCCTTTTTTTCCTCTGCTGCTTTTTCTTCCGGCTTGGCTTCTTCTGCCGGCATCTTTTCTACTGGTTTTTCTACCACTTCTTCTTTGGCCGGCGGTTCGATTTTAGCTACAATCTGGTTCTCGTCGGCTTTAATCTCAACTTTCTTTTTGTCAACTTCAATGTCTTTGACATAAACAGCATTATCAACCTCATTTAAACCAGAGATGCTGACTACCAATTTGTCAGGAAGATCTTTCGGTAGAGCCTCAACTTCAAGCTCATCAACCTGCTGGACCAAAATCCCTTTCTTTTGTTCTACAGCTAGGGCTTCACCCACTAACTCAACCGGGATCGTCGCCATTGTCTTTTCTGTCAAAATTACTTGACGAAAATCAACATGGATAGGAAGGTCGGTTACATGATCAACTTGTAAGTTAGCAATCAAAACAGGGCAGGTTTCTTCCTCACCAGTAACAATCAGGTTAACAATATTGGTTTCCCCGGCTTCCTTATAAACAGTCAAGAATTCTTTCTCCGGCAGCTGAACACATAAGGATTTGATTTTCTTGCCATAAATGTTAGCCGGCAAAAGACCATCTTGGCGGAGCTTCTTAACCTTCCGACCTAAAATTTTCCTTTTCTCAACCTTAAGTTTAAGATTAGTCATGATAATGTTTAAAGGGTTCAAGGGTTTAAAGGTTTAGTACTCGGCTCCTGGCGTGGGACCGCCTGGGACCGGGGTTTCTTTTTTTTCTGGCAGATCGGTAACCAGTGATTCGGTGGTTAAAACCATTGCCCCAACCGAAATTGCATTCTGGAGAGCCAAACGGGTTACTTTCAGCGGATCAACAATCCCATCTTTCAACATCGAACCAAATTTTAAAGTTAAGACATTAAAGCCGAAATCCCCATCTCTCGTTTTTTTCAGACCTTCTTCAACCTCTTTTAGAGCATACCCCTCATCAGCTCCAGAATTGCGAGCTAAAGCCCGAAGCGGTTGGTCGAGGGTAAATCGAAGAATATCCAACCCCACTTTTTCGTCATCATTTTCAGGAGTAACTTTCTCTAAGGCAAGTTTTGCCCGCAATAAAGCCACACCGCCACCAGGCACAATTCCTTCTTCCACCGCCGCCTTGGTTGCTTCCACAGCATCCTTAACCCGCTCTTGTTTCTCTTTTAATTCAACTTCAGTAGCCGCCCCCACATTGATTTGTGCCACCCCGCCAGAAAGTTTGGCTAATCTCTCCTGAAGCTTTTCTTTATCAAAATCAGAAGTAGTCGTGGTAATTTCATTCTTGATTTGGGCAATCCGGGCCTTTATTTTCGCTGGGTCACCTTTACCCCCGATTATTCGACAATTGTCTTTATCAGCCCAAACTTTATCGGCTCGGCCACAGTCTTCAGGAGTAACCGAATCCAATTTTCTGCCTGTGTCTTCGGAAATAACTGCTCCCCCGGTGAGAGTAGAAATATCCTCTAACATCTCCTTCCGCCGGTCGCCAAAACCCGGGGCCTTAATCGCCAAACAATTGAAAGTTCCCCGCAATTTATTAACGACCAGAGTTGCCAAAGCCTCACCTTCAACCTCATCAGCAATAATCACCAAATCTTTGGAAACCTTAACCAAGTTTTCTAAGAAAGGTAATAAATCAGAGACAGAGGAGATTTTTTTATCGGTAATCAGAATATAAGGGTTTTCTACTTCTGCCTCCATCTTCTCGGGAATAGTCACAAAATAAGGAGAAACATAACCGTGGTCAAATTCCATTCCCTCTTTATATTCAATTTCCAAAGCCAGACCCTTGGATTCCTCAACCGTAACTACCCCATCTTTACCAACTTTATCCAAAGCTTCGGCAATTTTACTACCAATTTCCGGGTCAGCTGCAGAAATAGTCGCTACCTGAGCAATTTCCTCTTTACCCTTAACCGGCTTGGCCATCTTTTTTAACTCCGCTACTACCGCCTCTAAACCCTTTTCCAAACCACGTTTCAAAAGCATCGGGTTAGCCCCCGCAGCAATATTCTTCAATCCTTGAGAGATAATTGCCTGGGCAAGAAGAGTCGCGGTGGTTGTCCCATCACCACAGTCATCATTGGTCTTGGAAGCCGCTTCCTTAACCAAACCAGCGCCCATGTTTTCAAAGGGATCTTCAAGTTCAATTTCCTTGGCTACTGTTACCCCATCATGAACAACATTGGGCGCGCCCCATTTACGATCCAAAGCTACATTGCGACCACGGGGACCCAAAGTCGTAATGACTGCCTTGGACAAGATATTGACTCCCCGCAGTAAGGCTTGTCTGGCTTCCTCGTCAAATTTTAATTGCTTAGCCACATTCGCTCCTTTCAGTCGCTCAAAACCAAATATAAAAAATCAAAGATTTGGTTTTACTTCTCTATCGCCATTATATCCTCAAACTTAATAAACAGATATTCTTTCTCGCCAACTTTGTATTCGTTCCCGCCCCATTTCTTATAGACTACCCAATCATCAACCTTACAGGGAGCTTTCCTTTTAGTTCCGCAATCAGTCACTTCATCCGGACCAACGGCTAAAACCTGACCCTTTTGTGGCTTTTCCTCATGAGATTCGGGCAAAACAATTCCAGAAGCAGTTGTTTTTTCCGCCTCTCCTGGTTTGATTAGAACATAACCGGCAGCGGGTTGAAGTTTTAGTTTAGCCATTTTTTCGTCAAAAAACTATTACTCAATGATAGTTGTTACTAATTTTACTTGTAAATCAAGTAAATCAAACTATGCTTATTTTAAAAACTTTTTAAAATTTTGTCAAGAGGGAAGTTAAATTTAACTCCGATCGAAATTTACCAGATTGTTTCAACCCCCTCCGACTTCTTCATCTCTCTGTCCCTGGTTATGATCACTGCCTTATGGATTTTGGCGGTAGCGACGATTACGCGATCATGAATTTCTAAAGTAGGTTTGATTCTAAAATAAACCTCAAGTACTCTTTTATCGAAAGGACAGATAATAAAGTTTGGGGCTTCCTGTAATCTGGCCACTAAAAGGCGAAACTTTCGTTGATAACCATACTTGTGGGCAATTGCTTCGGCTTCGGCTAAAACAATAGTGGGAAGAAAAATTGTTGCTTTGCCTTTTTCTGCCCGAAGAAAAACTTCTTTTGCTTTTTTACCCAAACGCTTATCCTCGGCAAAATACCAAATTAAAGCATGTGTGTCAGCCAGATATTTCATAAGGAATAGCGAAAAAGGCTTTTTTCTGCTTCCTCGAAATCCTGATCTTTGACTACCAGGCCTTTTAAAAATCCCTTGAGACTTTTTGGGGAGGAAACCTTTTTCGGCTTGACCAACACTTTCGCCACCTCTTTTTTGCCCTCGTCAGGCAACTGGGCAACCATTAATTTGATTAATTCAAGGGGAAGACTAATTTTCATCAGTTGCTTATCGTTCATGTTGATTTTAAGTGTATCATAAAGTTTTCCTTAGTGCAAATACTCGAACTTTTTCCCTTCTGGCAAAACGAGTTTATGGGTGGTAGAATATAAGGAAACCAAAAATCCGGTTTTAAAATAATTGCTTTTTCTAATGAAAAAACTAGACTCTTCTTTATACAAAAAGAAAATTGAAAATCCCAATGAGACGGTTTATGAAATTATAACCACCGAAGATAATCTTGGTTGGGGATTAGCAATTGCGGATATAGGCAAATCAGAGCTTCATTATCATAAAAAAACAAAAGAGTTTTATTTAGTTCTTGAGGGAGGACTGAAAGTAATTTTGGATGGTAGGACCCATGTTATCCTAAAAAGCGAAGGCATTGAGATTCCTGCGGGAGTTAAACATAAAGCTAAAAGTGCTAATGGCAACCGAGCACGTATCGCTGCTTTTTCCTTTCCTGCCTGGACACCAGAAGATCACATACGATTAAACCCTTATGGTTTAGCTCATTTGAGCGGAGCGAAATCAAGCTCTGCTTATTTGAGGGGATCTATCAAAGTGATACCTTTGTAGGACCTAAAGTCCTTTGGGTTGTGGGTATAGATAACAGAAATTTTGTTTTCTAAACAGGTGGCAACTAGATAGGCATCAAAAATCTTCTGTTTACCGAAACTTTTAGTTTGCAAAGCAATCTTAATTGCCTCTTGAAAAGTGCTCTTATCTGGAAAAATGTAAGGAAATTTGGCTTGGTCGGCAAAGAAATTCACTAGTTTTTTGATTTTTGCTGGTTTAAGGGGAACAGTAAATTTCTTACTGGAAATGACATTGTAAAATTCAAGTATTACCTGAGGCGTGAGATAAAAGGTTTGTTTTGAAAATCCTACCTTAAGAAATGTTCTTGCTCTTTGATGAAAAACAGAGTCGAGATTAATTGAATAAACCAAGATATTAGTATCGACTAAACCAGGTTTAGAAGGCTTCATAAATATTTTTTCTATTAAGAGGGATACTTATTTTTCCTAGATGAAAAGCAGGCCATGGCATTTCTTCTTTTGGTTTCTCATTTATTGGAAGTTGAGGTTTAGCTCCTATAAGATCAATTGGCACTAAAAGAGCAATTTGTTTACTTCTTTCCACGAGTAAGAGAACCCTTTTTTCTTTAAGAAGTTTTCCTTTAATTTGCCTAAACTGATAACGAAAGTCAGTCAGTTTGACATTTTCGGGAATATAATTTATTGCTGGCTCTAACATAGCATTTTTATGCTAACAAAAGTGCCACTTATTTGTCAAGAGGGAATTCTGGTTAGATAGAACATCTCGTTATTGAATTGAGCCGCAATTTTTAGTAGACTAAAAGCAAGATTGAACTAAAATGAAGGGGGGTGAGAAAAAAATGCTTTCACAAATTCCTCTTAATTTGGCTAAAGTTAGCCAACAAGATTTGGACAATGAGATTGCCAGAGTCGGAATGATGGCTGAACTGGATGCGGTTAGTCTTTATGAACAGTTAGCAGCAATAACGGGCAATCAAAACCTGAAAAAAGTTCTTCTGGACATTGCCAAAGAAGAAAAAACTCATGTAGGTGAATTTCAGGCGCTTCTATTGAAAGAAGACCAGGAACAAAAACAAGAGCTTATCAAGGGTGAAAAAGAAATTGAAGACCTAACTGGATAACTCGCCCGCTAGAAATCCGCCCTAAGGTGTTACCAAAACTCTTTTACCAATACCGAAATCTTTTGGATAATTGGCAATATTAAAGGAAAGGTTGGTAAACTCTTCAACCGGCAATCTTTCGCTGGCGCCTAAAATCTCTAAAGACAGCGGCTCACCCTTTTTGTCCACATCAACATAGGTTTCTGGACCAATTTTGCGAGTTTCAAAAACCTTGCCTTCTTTAAGAATTATATCAACAGCATCAGCTTTGGGATCATAATATATTTTCATTAGAGCCTCCTTTCCTGGGAGATTTAAATCCTTTCTCCCAATGGGCAGTTATAATTACTAAATTTTTATCTTCTTCTACAAAAATCACCGCTAAATAAAGCTTGCCAATTTTTTTATAAGCAATTCTTCTGTTCCCATGGCTGGGAAAAACAAATTTAGGATCTTTAAGCGTTTCCCTAACCCATGCCTTCTTCAAATTCCGCTGTTCAATTTTACGCTCAGCATGGAGAGCAAACTCAATCATCTAAGAATGATTATAACACAACCCCTAAAAATTACAACCCAAAAACTCTAAATGATTGTAATTTTCTTTGCTAAAAACTATCAAAACTTCGAAGTTTTGATACAAATTTACATCCCTAAAGACTGTCTGTCCGTCTCTGCCAAAAGCCAAGGTATAAATTAAATGATTCCAAAACCAATTTGTGGCTGACTTTCAGGGGGAGGGAGCTGGCGGCATATTCTTTATGGAGCTTAAATCCTACCTCCTCTAATAATTCCCGAAGGGTTTTAACTGATGGTCTAAAGACATGCTCTTTTACATCATAAAAGATTTTATACTGCCATCGGGAAAGGATATTGCTTTGAGTCGGTAAATAGACAACCAAAATCCCATTCTTCTTCAATGACTTAAAGATAGTTTGCAAAGCAAATTTAGGATTGCCAAGATGCTCAAGGACGTTGATAGCACAAACCACCGTAAATTTTTCCCTGAAAGGGATGTTTTCTTTCGAGACATCACAAGCCTTAAAATGACTTGGATTATATTTGTCCTTGATTTTTCTAACGGCAAACTTGGAAATGTCTATTCCAAAAACATCAAAATTGTTAGCAAAAAGTTTTATCAAGTTATCATCGCCAAATCCTACTTCAAGAAACTTTCCCAAAGATACTAGTTTGCTTATCTCACTTTTGATAAATCGATTTCTAATGGTTAAGTAGTAGCGGTAAACCTGGGAAGAATAATGCCGCCGAAAATATTTTTCGTTATAGACAAAGCTCATTTATAAATCTCGTGGGTTCCCACATCAACAAATAAAACTTCCCCTTCTTTCAAGAAGCGAAAAACAATCCGGGTATGATAATCAATAGAAAAAGACCAGTAATTAGCCAATTTGCCGGAAAGTTTATGAGTTAACAAAGATGGGTGAAAAACATCTTGGCGAAAGAGTTTTTCCTGTCTGACAGCCTTTTTCTTAACCCTGGAGGATAATTTTCTCCAGTTTTCTTTAAACTGGGGAGTGTAAAGTATTCTTTGGATCCTCATGAAGTTTGCTTTTTACAAACTAGCCAAAGACTTTAAGACTTTTGCTTTACCCGTCCTAAATTCTTTTTCGCTTTGGGCAATACTGGCTAGTGCCTCTTTTTCCTCTAACTTTCTTTTTATTTCCCAAAGCTTCTTGAGCATCTCCCAATCTATTAATGCCCCTACCGGCTTATTCCTTCTTAAGAAAATTACCGGTTCCTTGTTTTCCTCAACCCTCTTTAAAAATCGGGAATAATCCCTAGGCAGAGAAGAAACAGGTTCGGTTTGAGAAATCAGTAAATTATTCATAGAAGCTGTTTCAAAACTCTCCGCCTATGGCGGATCGTTTTGTAGCCTTTCGGCAGCTTGTATAAAGTGGTTTTGAAACCACTTTATAGAACTCATTAACTATCTACAAAACCAATTACATAGTAGCAGACAAAATTCGTTTTGTCAATAACTAAACAACTACCTTGTCCTATGCCACTTTTGTAACTTCTTTTGTTGGTCTCTTAGCTTCTTTTCTGATCCCTTGACCAAGCTCTTTTTCTCTTCGGGAACATAATTTAAGAAAGCCTCAAACAAAATCAGCCATTGATTAATCTTTAGATCTCTTGGTTTTGCTTCTCGAATGTCGTCAGGTTAAAGGGAATATTGGAAAAGACTTTATAAGGAGAAGAAGGAAGTTGCCATTTCAAAAAGTCTGCTTTAATTATCTTGACATTTTTACGGTCTTTAAATTTATCCTTTAACTTAGTATATAGCTTTTCCTCAACTTCAACAGCAATAACCCGACCAGCTTTTTCAGCCAGTATTTTGGTAATAATCCCTTTACCTGGCCCTATTTCAACAACCGAATCATTATGGTCTATATCTGCTTTGTTTATCAAATTCTCTACAAAAGCAGGGTCTTTCAAGAAGTTCTGGGAGTGGAAAAGTTTTCTATTATCATTTTTCATCTATTCTACCCCATATTGATTCAAAAGTTGGGTGGCGCCTTGGGCGGCGGTGGAAAGGGCGCTTTGGACACTTCCGCCTCGATTTACACTATTAACCGCGTCTTCAAAATATTTAATCATCCGATCATTGATACCATTGTCATAGGTCCGCGAACAAAGATACCAAGATTGAGCATTTGGCGCTTGGGACAAAAATGGAGCTAATAAAGGATTAGCTGATAAAAGTCCGGCCATGTCGATTCGTGGATAAAGTTCACCAAAAAGCCTTAATTGGCTTTCAGCTTGATAAAGCTTTTCTAAAACTTCTTTGGAAGATAGATATTTAAGAAATTCAACCGCTTCCTTTTTATTCTCACTTTTCTCCCAAACGCCTTCAGTCCAGAAACTCGCCCAGGCAATGTTGGCTCCTGAAAGTTGAGGAACAGGTAAAATCCTAAAGTTTAAATTAAGATTGGCTTCTTTGATATTTAAAACCCGCCAGAATGGACCAAAATACATCGCCAGCTTTCCTCCAGCAAAAGCTAAAGTCGAAGAAGGCAAAGTCTCATCCCAGACTTTATAAACCCGGGAAAAAAGAGTATAGAAAGTCAAAGCATCAACACCCAAATTTCGGCCATCAGCACCAATAGTGCTATCTACTTTTTTCATATCCACTCCATTCTGGAGCATCATTAAACCCAGAATGTCTGACCAATGGTCAATGTTATCCGTAATCCCTAAAGCGGCTCCCGCTGTCTGGATTCTTCCCCGCTCATCCCGAACCGTCAGCTCCAAAGCCACTTTTTGAAACTCCTCCCAGGTTGCTGGGGGGGTCTTACCAGCGGCGCGAAAAATATCATCATTGATAAATAAAGCCAAAGTATCAATCATCAAGGGAACACCATAAAAACTCTCGCCTCTCTTTAAGTTCTTCGCCACTACTGGATAATAATCCTCTTCTTCAATCATCTCTGTTGGCAAGAGAGCTAACTCGCTTTTCAGCATTGGTACCCAAGTATGATGAAAACGAAAGATGTCCGGCCCTTCACCGCGAGCAAAAGCTGATTGTAATCTTTCTCGATAATCTTGAGGTGACTCTTGAGAATAGCTTATCTTTATTTTAGGATGGTTTTTTTGATATTCGGCAATAATGGTTTCCATCACGTTTACTGGTTCCCAAAGCCCCCAGTAAGTCAAAGCAACTTCTTTCTTTGGTGATAATCCTTGTCTTCCCTTAAAAAATCTAACTCCTGCCAAAACCAGACCGATAACCACTGCCAGGGCTAGAAATATTGGTAGAATCTTTTTCAATTTTTCTAAAATGACCCCACGAAGAGAAGTGGAAGATATTTCCTCTGGAAGTGGAGGCGGAGGCGGCTCAATCTCACTAGGTGCTGATAGACTAGTTTCAACAGAAGAGGGAGGGGAAACTGCTCCAAACCGATCTGGGAAAGGAGGAACCACCTCTTCAGGAGAATAAGCCTGCTCAAGTGTTGTCTCCTCTTGGTCTGCCATTAAATCCATCATATAATAAAGAGGTCATGGGACGCAAGAGGTCACCCAAGCAAATTTGTCTAATTAGTCTAATTTGTCTAATTAGTCTAATTGGAGTAATGTTGGTTGCTTACGAGTCGGCTTACTGGCAGAAAATTTATCCGGGAGTTAGTATTGCCCAAATTCCAGTTGGTAATAAAACAAGACAAGAGGCCCAAGGTCAAATTGAAAAAATAATAATTCAAAGAAAACCCAAGATGCTCAAGTTTTTTTGGGACACCCAATCTAAAGAGATAAATCTTGACGAACTGGAATTTAATTATCAACCAGCCAAAACAATCAACCGTACTTATAATTTCGGCCGCAAGCAAAATTTAATCAACAACTTAAAGAATCTCTGCCAGGCCTGGACCAAAGAAAAAAACTTCAATCTTGATTACTCACTAAACCAGACTTTATTAGAAGAGAAAATTGCCACTCTATCCTCACAATTATTTGTCCCGATTGTTCCCCCTTCACTAGAATTTGATAAACAAACACAAAAAATTATTGTTAAGTCAGGGAGTGAAGGCCAGGAAATAGAAACAGAAAAACTTCTTGCTAAAATTGATTTTCAACTGGCTAATTTAATTGATACCCCCATTTCCTTACCAATAAAAAAAACAGCTTTTGAGGTTCAAGAAGAAGTTTTAGATAAAACCAAAATTAGGGCCGAACGATTGATAACTAAAAAATTAAAACTCCAAGTAACTGACCAGTTTTTTGAAATTAAAAGTGAAGAATTCCTGCCTTTTATCTCTTTTGCTGACAGCTTTAATGACGATAAAATTAAAGAGTATCTTGGACAACTGGCCACTTTAATTAATCAAAGTCCCCAAGATGCTCTTTTTCGGTTTGATTCTGGCCGGGTAGTGGCTTTTCAACCTGAAAAAAGTGGCACTTTAATCGATCAAACAAAAACACTTCAATTAATTAAAGAGGGACTCGAGGAGCTAGAAAAGTCAGAGGAAAAAGAGAAAACTACCCAATTGCCGGTTCAATTAATTGAACCGGAGATAAAAATTGGTGATATTAACCGCTTCGGTATTAGAGAAAAAATTGGTGAAGGTCAATCAAGTTTTCAAGGCTCAATTTCAAGCCGAATTCATAACCTCCAACTATCTTCAGCAAGACTTTCAGGAATTTTAGTTCCTCCCGGTAGAATTTTTTCTTTTAATCACTTTTTAGGTGAAGTATCAGAGGCAACT
>Ga0208828_1001053_pt1 | contig 11080 bp, 8 predicted proteins | sample Kivu_160m_FD_185487 | JGI IMG/M metagenome (GOLD analysis project Ga0208828, IMG submission 185487) | Freshwater microbial communities from Lake Kivu, Western Province, Rwanda to study Microbial Dark Matter (Phase II) - Kivu_160m (SPAdes)... | ecosystem: Environmental > Aquatic > Freshwater >... | reverse complement strand
CATCTCTCCCCTGACAGGATCCTATCAGAAAAAGAATATCCTTACCGTATTGGGCACTTGCGCGCAGCTCGGCAGGCAGGGGATTGAATTGAATGAATCAGTGATCCGGAAAGGCATTGCCGGGGTTGTGGTCAACACCGGGATAGCAGGCCGGTGGCAGGTCCTGGGCCGGGAACCGCTGACCATATGCGATACAGGCCACAACGAGGGAGGCCTGAAGGAAGTCCTCGCACAGATTGAAGCGATCCCTCATGAAAAGCTGCACTTTGTATTCGGAATGGTCAATGACAAGGCGCTCGATCCCATCTTGACAATGCTGCCTCGGACCGCGGCCTACTATTTCTGCAGACCGGACATTCCCAGGGGACTGGAGGTTGGATTGCTGCACAAAGCGGCCGTAAGATCCGGGTTGACGGGCGCTTGTCACAACTCCGTCAAAGAAGCGCTGAAAGCTGCGCAAAAGGCCGCGGGAGTAAAAGATCTCGTATTCGTAGGAGGAAGCACTTTCGTGGTGGCGGAGGTGGTTTAACCGGGATGCGGGATTCGGGATGCGGGATCACCCCCCCGAGATAAGGTGCAGTACGTGGATCTCGTCGCCGTCCTTTAAATAAGTTGTATCGTATTCACTCTTCTGGACCAGCTTTCCGTTCAGCTTGATCACCAGCATCTTGAAGGTGAAATTCTTTTGCCTGAGCAACTCGCTGACGGTGATCCTGTCTCCGCCTAAAACTTCATGATTATTGTTCAGTAAAACCTTCATCTCTTTCATTTTCGTTATTTCGCTACCTCGCTACCTCGCTATTTAACAATATCTCCATTACCACATTCGCCTGCATGCCGGCCACCATTCCCACCCTGGGAGCCATGGGCGGCATTTCGGGTCCGATCTCCGAAGTTTCATCACCACAGATCCAGAGATTTCCGGCCCTGCGGCACCGGATGACATCATTCATCCCGTATCCCGCCATGCCTGATCCAACTACCAGGGGCATCGAAGGCATTTTATCCAGCATGGCTTCGATGATCACCTGTTTCTGATCCGCCAGGTCGAAAGCCTCCACGACGGCGTCGCATCCGGTAAAGGTCCCGGGGATGTTTTCTTTCGTCAGCCTGGTATCATGGGCAATAATCCTGATCATAGGATTGATCCTTAGGATGTTATATTTCAGTGCCTCTGTTTTTTTCATCCCGACCTGGTCGAGGAAGTAATACTGCCTGTTGAGGTTGGCAACGCTCACAACATCGAAATCGGCGATGACCAGGGTGCCCACGCCGGCGCGGGCCAGCGCCACGGTGCAGTTAGAGCCCAGTCCCCCGCAGCCGGCAATGCCGACCCTTTTATTTTTAAGAATGGCAGTGATGTGTTCCAGTCTCATGATTCCTTGCCGTAAACATGAATGGTGTTGTACAGTGAATCACGTTCAACAGGGACCCTGTCGGCTTCCCGGATCATGGCGACCATTGCCGAAACCGTCATCACCGGGCTGGTCTCTGCCGAGCCTGCAGAGGAATAGATCCGGGTGGAATCGTTGATGGTGCCGTCGAGGTCATCCACGCCAAAGGAGAGGGCGACGCGTGCGAAGTTCCTCCCGATTGCAGGCCAGTAGGCTTTGAGGTGCGGAAAATTGTCGAGGTAGATCCTTGAAACGGCATACATCCGCATATCTTCTGTCACTGAAACTTCTCTGATCGCCGACATCTCGTTATTGCCGTTGCGGAATTTCAGCGGGATGAAAGCATTGAACCCACCCGTGCGGTCCTGCAGGAGACGGAGCCGGTCGAGGTGGTCGATACGCTGGGCAAAGCTTTCCCGGTGGCCATACAGGATGGTGGCGTTCGACGGGATCCCGAGGGCATGGGCGGTTTCGTGTATCTCCAGCCAGGCCCTTGACGAGGATTTCATCCCGCAGATCTCCTTTCTGAGCTCCTCATCAAATATTTCGGCCCCGCCGCCCGGGATCGAATCAAGCCCGCACTCTTTCAGGTACGACAACGCTTCTTTAACTTCCATACCGGCTTTGCGGATCATGTAATCCAGCTCGACCGCCGAGTAGGCCTTGAGGTGCAGGGCGGGTCTCATTCCCCTGATCCTTTTCAGCAGATCCCCGTAATAAATTATGTCCCGATCCGGGTGGACAGCCCCGGTGATATGCAATTCCCTTACCGTGGTTTCCTGCTCCCCCACCTTCCCGAGCATCTCTTCTACCGTCAGTTCCCATTTTGTTTTGCTGAAATGGTGAGAATAGGAACAAAAGCTGCACCGGTTCACACAGATATTGGTAGGCTCGATATGGAAGTTCCTGATGAAGCTGGCATGATCGCCGTTCTTCCTTTTCCTGACGATGTCGGCCAGCATCCCGAGAAAGCCCAACCCGCCTTCCTCGAAAAGGAAGATTCCCTCCTGCGGTGAAATCCTCTCCCCCTGAAACACTTTAGCCCGGATATCAAGGAACCGCTGCGGTAAACCGGTAAATCCACTCAGGGAGAAATCCTCTTGCCCTTTAGTAACCCTGCTCATTCCCTGATGATCTTCTTCACAACCGTTCGGTCCCGGTCTGAGATCATCAGCAGGTACATCCCCCGGGCAAGTCCCTGAAGATCAATCTTCATTTCCCGGGATGCATGCGTATTCATTTCTGCAGAGAACTTCCGGATACCGATGGCATCGAAAACCGAAACATTTACCTCCTGGCTTTCAGTATCGTCAAAAACAAGGTTCAGTTGATCCCTGAAAGGATTCGGACAGATGCGGACATGATCCTCCCTTTCGTTTTCCCGGACGGAGATCGCCCATCCCTTCAGCGTCATCACATTGGTGTTGTCGGGGTCGAGCCAGCATTTGAGGATGCTGGATGAATCGGTTCCGTTCTTGTCCCAATGGTACGAGAACATGCCATAATAGTCAGGGAGGTTCAGCCTGGCCGAATCGCAGGAAGAGTCTCCCCCGGTAAGGGTCCCGATGATCCTGCCGCTGTTGTCGAAAAGGGGCGAGCCGGAGGAGCCGCCTTCGGTTGTTCCATGGCCGTTGGCCGTCCCGACCCAGGTCACACGCCAGTGACACAGCGCCGGGTTTCCCGACCAGTGGGCAGGCTGCACCGGTGATGTATAGGTTGATATCTTCCTGATATCTCCCTGGGGATGGTGAATGGAAACGCCCGACGGGCTCGGGGGATTGGTTTCACGACTCCAGCCGTTGAAATAAACGTTGTAGGAAGCCGGTACTTCGGAATTCAGCAGCACCATAAAGAAATCCGACCCGGTGATGCCCGCATTCCCTCCGTGTGCCACCAGGGTCGCACCGGTCATGGATTTCAGCGGAGGTTCGGTGGATGGATCGGGACATTCACTGCTTTCGTAATCGAAGAAAAAGATCCATTGGCTGAGATCCTCCTCCGAACACCCGATCCCGCAATGGTCGGCTGTGAGCAGGTAGGGGGTCCCGTCATGGCGGACATTGTCGACCAGCGACCCCGAACACCAGTTGCTCCCTCCGTTGCGTTTCACAATGATCCTTGCAACGCCCCGTTTCTGGTTCTGCCAGTTGCCGCCCTCATCGCAATTGATATTCACCTGGCACGGTCCCGAACCGTTGAATCCCCCGTGGCTCTTCTCCTGATTGGCGACGCCGCGGTAGGCGTGGCCTACCTCGGAAATATGCAGGTCGGGCGGGGGAAGGTCTCCCGGCGCATCATATTCGATCGTTACGGCATCTCCGTAAATGAGACCCGCAGAGAATGTGGAAAGCCGGTTATTATTCCCGGATGTGAAGGCGCCGAGGATCTGAGTCCGTGCCGGATTATACAGGAACAGCCTCCCCCCTTCCGGCAGCCGGTAACGGTCGAAATAGAGGATAAGCGCCAGAGCTCCCGGCGATTTCAGGGTAGCTCTCCAGACCCTGGTTTTCCCGGATGTTTCCCAAACCCCCGAATTGTCTGTACCCACGTCAACGGAAAGATTCACTGCAAAGCGGTACGGAAGGGGTGATCGCTCATCCTCCTTTGCAAGAACATCAGTCCCCGGCGGATTGCCCGTCGTGATGAAACCGGTGTCGGGCGCCAGCGCCCTGGAAAAGCAGTATGGCACGCCGCCTGCACTCAGCTGACCCATGGTGTTAAAAGGCAAACAAAGCGCCAATAACAAGAAAAGCAGCGTGTATGCAACTGGCGAAATTCTTCTCATAAATCATTTATTACCTGACAATCAACACTTTATGATATTTCTCTTTCTTACCCGCTTTCAACCTGAGCAGGTATGCTCCGGCGGGCACTTCACGGATGCCGAGCAAGACCCTGCCACCGGCCGGGCTCACACGCCTGCCAAGAACCTGCTGCCCAGGCAGGGTGATCAGTTCCAGATCGACGGAGGATGTTTCGTCCCGCGGAGGATCGAGGAACAGGAAATCCGAAGCGGGATTAGGGAAAACATGCCACTGAGAACTGATCCCGGTTTCGCCTGTTCCAAGCGTAGAGGTGATCGCGATATCATCGATCATGAAAATGAAACCGTCGTTGGTGATACACTGAATGCCGACATAGACATCCCTGTTCGTGTAGCCGGACAGGTCATAGCTTCTGAGGGTCCATTCTGACGGCGCCGCTTCCGGGAGAGAGGTCAGGGAAACAAAACTGGAAGGATTGAGATCCGTGGTCGAAACCATCACGTTATAGCGTTCATCCCCGAACTGGTTATTATAGGTCTTCACCCAGAATTCAATCTTGGGGGAGGCGCCAAGGCTCATTTTAGGGGATATCAGCCATTTGTCGTTCGGGTTCATCGGCGGCGTGGAAGAGAAGCAGCAGCCGAGCTTCTGCCCGGAATGGGGCTGCATGTAAGTCAGAGGGGGGGTGGTCTTAGACGGGTTGAAACAAATGCAGGCCATCGGCTGGTAGTTGTTGGGGAAGTATACCCCTTTGATGCCGTATGTATTTCCTCCTCTGACGTCAACGACCGTCCATGGACTGAAGGTCGTCACGAAGTCGCCGTACGATTCAAAATCGAGCAGGGCTGTGGTGGCGTAACCCGTAGCGTTGATAAAGCCGTATTTGGTGACAGAATCGGCTGCTGAGCCCGTGCTGACTTTCAGGCTGACATTGTAGACGCCTGCAACGGAATAACGGATGGGGGGCGGGTTCTGCAGGGTTGATGAGGCGGGGCTCCCGCCCGGGAATTTCCACTCCCAGGACAACGGATTCCCTGATGAGAGATCGGTGAAGTTGACCGTTTCTCCAATTCTGACAGTCGTAATGTCGGCCGTGAAATCGGCCGTCAGCAAGGTGGAAGCCTGCGGCCTGACTTCGAGATCGTCGATCATCATCAGGAAATGATCATTGGATACGCAATGGATAGCCACGTACACATATTGACCGTTGAAACCAGCCAGGCTGAACGTTTTCCTTGTCCAGTTCAACGATGACTGCAGCGGCTGCTGACCCGAGATCACTGTGAAGCTGCCCGGTGCGTTATCTGTGGTTGAGACCGCGACGGTGTATTCATCCAGCCCGTAAAAATCAGTATAGGATTTGATCCAGAAGGTGAAACTTCCGTTCTGCCCGAGCAGTATTTTCGGCGAGATAAACCAGTCGCTGTTCGACGGAGGGTTACTGGAGAAGCATGCTCCGAATCGTTGCCCCCCATGCGGCTGAATGGCAGGGTCGGAGGACATGGAGGGGGTAACCACCGCAGGGTTGAAGGAGATGTATGCCATCGGCTCCATCTGGTGCGGAAACGTGTGGTCAGTAATCCCGTAGGTATCATGCTTGTCGGCATCGTTTACGGTCCAATCGCCGAAGGTCAGTGAAAAATCCGGCACATCTTCGAAGTCCATAACATAACCTGCCGGCATGGGAGGGGCCAGGCCGGTCAGCGCCTGCTGCCCGGAGGAGAAGTTGATCCCGTCCAGCGCCAGGCTGTCGGGGGAACAGTATCCGTCCATGGCGCTGCCCAGTCCGCTGATAAAGTGAAAGCGATCCGCTGCGTCATAGCCGTCGCAGATGAAATAATGCCGCACCAGCCCGCTGCTGTCGGTGGCCGTATAGATCACCGGCCGCTGGGCGTCGAGTTCGGTTTTCAGCATCTGGATCCATTCGGCCGGTGTGAATGCCGCCCTTGATTTCCACGCGGGGCCGGACGGGTAACCGAAGTATTTCACCAGGGCCGAATCCAGATCGTCGGGCGCGGAGGCAGAAGCAAGGGTGCCGAAGTTCATGTTCTGGCCCACGGCACACTGGAACATGAGGGTCGCCAGCCCGTCGTGCGGTGTGACCAGGGAATCCGGCATTTCGCTCCAGGTATAAGCCGTTGCACTGAAATTGGCGTATTGGATCCCGTACACCGGGTGAACATAGCCATGTTCTCCGGTCCCGTGAGCGGGATATCCGTAATACTTCATGATCTGCGCCATGGCTATGGCGCCCGATCCTGCCGGAACATGGAGGCAAGTTCCGTGTGCGGCGGTATCGGCCGGGCAGGAGGCGTTGTAGAAACACCCTCCGCCCCAGCGGGTAGCGATCAACGGGGCAACTATGGGCCTGCTTCTTTCAAGTCCGGAAGAAATGCCCCCGGGATCGCTATCTCCGCGGGTCTCTGTATGCCCCAGGCCTGTAGCCGGCATAAGAATGACCAGGGTGAAAAGGGCAACCAGTGCGCCGGTGATCGCTTTCATTATGAACGCTTGTTTGGCAATTCCAGTCCGTATTTCTTGATCCGGTCCTCCCGCAGCAGCAGGAATCCGAGCAAGATGGCGCAAACGCCCAACCCCGCAAAAACCAGCATGGGCACCGTGTAGTCATAGATGACAGTGGCGTCGCCGGCACGGATGCGTTCGGCAACTCCCGGGTTTGCCCATTCAAGAACGATGCCGATGAGCCAGGGGAAGAACATGAGTCCGATGTTCTGAATCCAGAAGACCAGCGCGTAGGCAGATCCAAGGTATCGTTCTTCGACGATCTTCGGTACCGATGGCCACATCGATGCCGGGACGAGCGAGAAAGCCACGCCCAGCAGGATGATCGTCAGAACGGCTATGCCCAGCGTCAGCGGGATGACGGCGAAGGTCAAATGCGCGAGGGTGAGCAGGGCGGCGCCGAAGATCATGATGGTAGCGCCTTTGCCCTTTTTATCGAGGAAATACCCGATGACGGGGGTAAGCAGGATGGTGCCTACCGGCAACATGCCGCTGATATATCCTCCCACAGCGGCAGAGACGCCCAGTTTATGTTGCATCATATTGACCGCATATTTCAGAAAGGGGAAAACACCGGAATAAAACAGCACACAGAGCAGGGAGATGATGAGAAAACCCCGGTTGGTAATGATCTTGCCAAGGTCTTTGACATGGAATTCCTCAGTGGGGTCTGCGCCCGGACCGGCATTGCCGGTCTGTTTGTCGAGTTTCTGGTCCATGAAGGTATAAACAAGGAAAGTCAGGAAGCCAATGGAGACCAGGGCGACCCCCAGGTAGATCGGGTTGAGGACGTTGCCTGTATGGATGCCGCCGACATACCGTTCGCCTGCCAGCATGGCCGAGAAAAAAAAGGCAATGGAGGCTCCCATGCGGGCAGTGGCAAGCTGCATTCCCATGGCCAGCGCAAGCTCTTTTCCCTTGAACCATTTGACGATGGTGCGGGAGGTGGTGATTCCCGCCATCTCCACGCCGATCCCGAAGATCCCGTAACCCAGTGCAGCCATTTTTGCGCTTGCCGGCATCGAAACCCAGAACGACGAGAAAAAGTCATATCCGAATCCGCCGTTAGAAAAATAAGGTGTCAGGCCATAAAGCTTGATCAGTCCTCCGCCAAGCATGACGCCCGTGGCAAGAAGCCCGGTAAAGCGAATCCCCATCTTGTCGAGGATGATCCCGGAAATGATCAGGAAGCCCAGCACGTTCAGCATGTACTCGGAGCCGGAGAAGAAACCGTAATTGCTGGGGGTCCAACCGTAGGTCTGCTCCATCAGTGATTGGAGTGGAGCGATCATGTCGACGAAATAGTAGGCCGAGAGCATGGTAATAGAGACCAGGACGAGGGCGGTCCATCTCGCGGCTGCAGATTCGCTCAGAATCTTTTGAATTTTTTCGGTCATAACAGCATGGTTAAAGGGTGAATTTGACTATCGGACGCAAAGCTATGAAATTATAAGATTGGGGAGACGACATCAGCGGGATAAAATGGAAATAGCTATTTTTGCGGGAAAGTCCTATCATGGAGCTGCTCCTCATTTCTGCCACCGACTTTGAGATCAGGCCGTTGCTGTCAAGGTCTACTTTCGTGAAGGCACATGATGAACAATTGTGGACCTACAAGTTGAAACACCTTTTCTTCGATGTGCTGATACCGGGTGTGGGCATGGTGCCGACGGCATTTGCTTTAGGACAGAGACTTGCGATGAAACGATACGATTTCGCCATCAATGCCGGGATCGCAGGTTCTTTCAGGGATTCCCTGCCTCCCGGAACCGTTGTGAACGTAGTAGAGGATTGCGTGTCGGAACTTGGGGCAGAGGAGGAGGAAAAGTTGCTCTCCATTTTCGACCTGGGACTTGCCGATCGTGACGGCCATCCTTACAGGGACGGGAAGCTTTTCAGCCATCACGCTGCTGATGATGCCTGGCTCGGCGGCATATTGCGCGATTACCCGAAAGTCACGGGGATTACGTCCAATACGGTCCACGGCAGCGCCGGCAGCATCGAACGGATCCGCAGACTCATGGATGCCGACATCGAAAGCATGGAAGGCGCTGCGTTTTTCTTTGCCTGCCTGAGCAGGCGCATCCCCAGCCTGCAGATCAGGTCGGTCTCCAACATGGTGGAAGAGCGGAAAAAATCGCACTGGCGGCTTGACCTGGCGCTTGACAATCTGAACAAGGCGCTGCTGGAGATCCTGCGATACCATGCCGGCCCGGCAGGCTAATTGTTTTCTGTTTATTTTTGCCCTGCTTTCGTCCATTACTGACTGACCAGGATATTATGCTTTCACTTGCTGTTTCCCCTTGCCCAAACGACACCTTCATCTTTGACGCCATCATCAACCGGCGGATCGACCTTGAAGGCATGAAATTCAGCCATTCGCTGAACGACATCGAAACGCTCAACAACATGGCCATTTCAGGAGACGCCGACGTGATAAAGGTCAGCTTTTATACTTACCTGCTGCTCCAGCAGAATTACATTCTTCTGGATTCCGGGAGTGCACTCGGTTTCGGCAACGGTCCCCTGGTGATCAGCAAGAGGGAGATCACCCCCGATGAGCTTTCAGGATTGTCAGTTGCCATACCTGGCAAATACACCACTGCCCACATGCTGTTCCGGATTGCCGTGCCGGAGGTAAAAAGCAAGATCTTCATGGTATTTTCGGAGATCGAGGATGCCATTCTTTCGGGGAGGGTTGACGCGGGAGTGATCATCCACGAGAACAGGTTCACTTACGGGAAAAAAGGGCTTCGCAAGATCCTCGACCTGGGAAACTATTGGGAACAGCTTACCGGATCGCCGATCCCCCTGGGAGGCATTATCGCACGCAAAGGATTGGGATACAACACCATCAACAAACTGAACCGGATCATCTACCGCAGCGTGGACCATGCTCTGAAAAACCCTGCCGATGCCATGCCCTTCGTCCGGGCGCATGCGCAGGAGATGGATGAGGCGGTGATAGAACAGCACATCCGCCTTTATGTCAATGAGAACACGCTCAGCCTCGGCGCCGCCGGCAAGGTGGCGATCGCCAGGCTGCAGCAGGTGGCAGAGGAGAGAGGGCTGTTGACAAGTGAACAGGTGAACAGGTGAACAGGTGAACAGGTGAACAGGTGAACAAGTTACCCAGTTACCAAGTTACCAAGTTACCCTGAAGAATAAATAACCCATGCAGGACAGACTTGATGAGGAATCGATCGGGCGGACGCTGCGGGAGGCGCTTGGCAGCGGAATGATACGGCCGGAGGACACCGCCGTCATCTTTTATGACCTCGATTTCCTGAAATCCCGCATCTCGCATCTCGCATCGCTTTTCCCTGCCGGCACCCTGCATGCCCTTGCCATCAAAGCCAACCCGCTTACGGGCATCCTGGCTTTTGCAAGGGATGTTGATCCCGGTATCGGGGTCGAGGCGGCCTCCGTCGGTGAGGTATATCAGGCGCTCAGGACGGGTTATAAGCCCGGCATGATCGTTTATGATTCCCCGGCAAAAACCTCCGATGATTTGGCGTTTGCCCTGTCGCGGGGCGTTTGGGTGAATGCGGACAATCTTGAAGAGGTTGGCCGGATCGGGGAGATAATCGCGACCCTGACGGGGTCGGGGACCCTGACGGGGTCAGGCACCCTGACGGGGTCAGGCACCCTGACGGGGTCAGGCACCCTGACGGGGTCAGGCATCCCGACTATGTCGGGATCGGTGGGCCTGCGGATCAACCCCCAGGTTGGCACGGGAACCATCGAGGAATCCAGCGTGGCCGGGGAGTATTCGAAATTCGGCGTGCCAGTCAGGCAATACCGGCAGGAGATCTTCCGGGCATATCTCACCCATCCCTGGCTCAGGGGAGTCCATCTCCATGTCGGATCACAGGGCTGTGCCATGGATCTGCTCGTGAACGGAATCGGGATCCTGTACGACCTCGTTCTGGAAATCAATGAACTAAAAAACAAGGCCGGAATGACACCGGTGGACGTTTTCGACATCGGCGGCGGACTGCCGATCTCCTATGAATCCGGGAAAAAGGCCCCTTCCATGCAGGAATACTTGTCGAAAATCTCCGTCCGGGCGCCAAAGCTCCTCGATCCGGCCTCCTTCCGGCTGATCACTGAATTCGGAAGATGGACCTACACAAACTCAGGCTGGACAGTGAGCCGCGTCGAATACGTCAAGCGCGAACACTCCATCAATACCGTCATGCTGCATGTCGGGGCTGACCTGTTCGTGCGCGAATGCCTGAACCCGAAGGACTGGCATCACGAGTACCTTGTTTATGACAGGGAAGGCCGGCTGAAGACCGGGCAGGACAGGATTCCGTATAACCTCGCAGGCCCCCTTTGCTTCTCAGGAGATATCCTGGTGAAAAACATCGCATTGCCCGTGACGGAACCCGGGGA
>Ga0208828_1001051_pt1 | contig 11092 bp, 9 predicted proteins | sample Kivu_160m_FD_185487 | JGI IMG/M metagenome (GOLD analysis project Ga0208828, IMG submission 185487) | Freshwater microbial communities from Lake Kivu, Western Province, Rwanda to study Microbial Dark Matter (Phase II) - Kivu_160m (SPAdes)... | ecosystem: Environmental > Aquatic > Freshwater >... | reverse complement strand
GAGTAAGCAACGTTAAAATTTTAAAAAAAGTAAATATCAGGAAGTGAAAATAAAATAATAACCAGGTAATCCTGATAGGGAATTCTATTTAATATGAAAACAAATTAATTATTTTTAAATATCTGGATTTTATAAATTCGCTTTTTGGAGGTAATTTTTGACAGAAGAAATAGTATTAAATGTTAAAAATATCGAAAAAAGTTTTACAGGAACAAAGGCCTTAAAAGGGGTTGAGTTTTCACTCCGCAAAGGTGAGATACATGCGCTTGTGGGGGAAAACGGCGCAGGAAAAACCACGCTGATGAATGTTATAAGCGGAGTATTTAAGCCCGACGCAGGTGAAATATATATTAACGGGAAAAAAGTTGAAATCAACAGCCCATACGAAGCCCAGAAATATAATATTAGTTTTGTTCACCAGGAGATTGCCCTGTGCGACACTGTTACAGTAGCTGAAAACATTTTTATGCCTGCAATTAACCAGAGCAAAAGTTTTACAGTAAACTATAAAAAACTGAATGCAATGGCAAAGGAAATATTAAAGCCACTTGCAGACATAAGGCCCGATAAGCTTGTCAGTGATTTAAGCATGTCCCATCACCAGATAATAGAGATTGCAAGAGCTCTGTCTCTTAACTGCAAGATACTTATTCTTGATGAGCCTACTTCTGCGCTTTCTGAAAGCGAGTCAAAGGCGCTATTTAAAATCCTTCATGAACTTAAAAGCAGGGGGATAGGAATTATTTATATAAGCCACAGGATGGGGGAAGTATTTTCTGAATGCGACAGGGTAACAGTTCTCAGGGATGGCAATTACCTGGGCACGTACGACATAAAAGATGTGGACAGGCGTGAAATTGTAAATAAGATGGTCGGCAGGGAAATAGATGACACTTATCCCCAGAAGTTAAAAGATATGCAGATGACAAGAGAAGTGATTTTCGAAGTAGAGGATTTTACGGGGAAAAAATTCAGGAACATAAGCTTTAAGCTTTTCAAAGGTGAAGTTCTTGGCATAGCAGGACTGATCGGTTCCGGAAGAAGCGAGCTTGCCCAGGCAATTTGCGGGTTCAGCCAGGTAAAAAAAGGAAAGGTAATTTATAAAGGCAAAGAGGTAAAGCTTAATGCGCCATCTGATTCAATAAAGAAAGGCATAGTTTATCTTACCGAGGATCGTAAGATTGACGGCCTATTCCTTGATCTTTCCATAATGCAGAATATTTCAGCTATGGATATACCAAAAATCTCCGGCAAGGTGATAATAAACAGCAGGCTCGAAGAGAACCAGGCAAGCCAATATGTGAAGACTTTCAATATTAAAAGCAGGGCCCTAAATCAGAGCGTGCGCTCCCTTAGCGGCGGAAACCAGCAAAAAGTACTTTTTTCAAAGATACTCTCAGTTAATCCAAAAATAATTTTCCTTGACGAACCCACAAGGGGAATAGATGTCGGGGCAAAGGCAGAAATATACAAACTTATAAGGGAACTTGCGGGTGAGGGTATAGGTATAATCTTTATTTCCTCTGAGCTTCCTGAGATAGTCGGGATGAGCGACAGGGTAATTGTAATGCACGAAGGGGAAAAATCAGGTGAGATTACCGGCGAAGATATAAATGAGAAGAAAATTATTCATCTGGCTTCTGGAATTGTAAAAAATTAACAGAAAGGAATCCTTATATGGCTGATATTGGTAAAAATTTAAGTCCGGGAACAGGAAGAAGAAAAGGCAGCTCGATTGGTGCGGCTTTAAATAATTTCCCGGAAATAAACCTGATATTTATTATTGCTGCCGTGTGGATAATACTCAGTTTCCTGACAAAGAGCTGGAACACCTGGGGTAATATACGGGCCATACTTATGTCATTTTCAATTGAAGGCATTGTTGTAATCGCAATGACTATAATGCTTATTGTGGGAGGGTTTGACCTGTCTGTTGGTTCAGTCATGGCGCTTACCATGATACTTGCGGGCAAGTTTTTCCTTTCGGGAGTTAATCCATGGCTGGCAAGTGTTCTTGCAATTATAATTGCGGGTTGCGTGGGGGCTGTTATAGGTTTCTTTGTCACCAAGGTGGGACTCAATTTTTTGATAACAACACTTGCGGTAATGGTCACAGCCCGGGGCCTGTGTTATGTAATTACCAAGGGTACGCCGCTATCCCTATTTGAGTTGCCGGCAAGCTTTAAATTTATCGGCCAGGGCCGTATTTCAGAGATACCTTTTGTAATAATACTTTTTGCGGCAATAGTCATATTCAGTGACTTTATGCTGCGCAAATCATCTGTTTTAAGGAAAGTAATCTATACGGGAAGCAATGAAAAAGCTGCAATACTTTCAGGAATAAATACAAGCAGGGTCAAGTTTATTGTTTGCGTGCTCACCTCAACACTTGCGGGTTTTGCAGGCATCCTGTACATGGCAAAATTCGGGGGTGCAACTGCCCAGTTTGGCACAGGGCTGGAAATAACTGCAATTTCAGCAGCAATTATCGGAGGCGCTAGTTTAAGCGGGGGAAAAGGAACGGTGCTTGGAGCAGTGCTTGGTGTTGCATTTTTGCAGATAATAACCGGTGCCATGGTCATGCTAAACGTCAACCCTTACTGGCAGGATTTTATCAGGGGCCTGATTCTTCTGGCAGCAGTGACACTTGACCATATTAGGCAGAGCAGGCGAAGGGTAATATAGTTTTAAACGGCGGAAAATAATACTTGCTTTATGTAAATTTTAATTATCGGCTCATTTATGAAAGTAACTTTATTAAATGTTAATAATTCAGGGAGAATATAAATGGCTTTACTTTTAGGACTTGATATCGGTTCGACAAGCATTAAAGCTAATATATATGATGAAAAGGGTCACATAGTATCAGGCGGTTCAAGGCCGACAGAGCTTTTCCATCCTGACAACACCCATCCAAACTGGGCAATATGGGAGCCGGACAATATTTGGGCTTCTGCAGGAGATGCAATAGCAATTGCGCTAAAAAACATAAATAATAAAAAAGATGTTCTTGCAGTAGCAGTCACCGGTTTTGGAATGGATGGAGTCCCCATTGATAAAAATGGAAAATGGCTGTACCCGTTTATTTCCTGGCACTGTCCCCGCACAGAAGAGCAATGCAATAGCTGGAGCAAAAAGATCGGGCCTGAGCATATATTTGCTCTTACCGGTAAACAGGTAATGCCGATAGACACTGTGTACAGGATACTCTGGGTCAGGCAAAATCATCCGGAAATAATTAAAAACACCTATAAGTGGCTCCTTATAGAAGACTATATAAATTTCATGCTTTGCGGCACAGTTGCAACTGATTATTCAATGGCAAGTTGCACCGAGCTTTTTGACCAGAAGAAAAGGAAATGGGCCGATGAGATACTTGCTGCAACCCAGATAGATCCTTCAATCCTTCCTGAACCAATGCCCGCATCGACAGTGCTTGGAAATGTCAGCAGCAAGGCAAGTGAACAAACAGGACTTTCTACTTCAACAAAGGTTGTTCTTGGGGGCCATGACTACCATTGTGCCGCGCTTGCAGTTGGGGCATTTGTGCCGGAAGTGGTAATGAGTGTAAACGGGACATGGGAAATGATACTCCAGTCAACAATTGGCCCAAAGCTTGAGAAACAAGTATTTGCAAATGGCATAAATGTAGAGAGCCATGTAGCAAAAGGAATGTACGATCTGGTTGCTTATGCTGTTGCAGGACTAATGTATGACTGGCTCAGGGAGACTTTGTGTTTTGAAGAAAAAGCAGAAGCTATCCAGAAAAAAACCTCAGACTGGGAGATTATAAAGAAGAAAGCGGCATCTGCGCCGGTAGGCTCAGGCGGCCTTTTCTTTGCACCATATTTCAGCGGAGCAGGTACACCCCATGTTGATAACAGAGCCACCGGAGCTTTTATAGGTTTGTCCGGCTCAACAGAAAAAAGCTGCATAATACGTTCAGTTATTGAAGCTTTAAACTACCAGTTCAGGGAAATGCTCGAAGCATTTGAGATTGCTTCAGGCTCTCCTGCCGGAAAAATTGTTGCAACCGGCGGGGCGTCCCAGAATGAATTCTGGACCCAGAACAAAGCTGATATAACAAACAAGGCAATTGAAGTGCCGGAAGTGGAGGAATCAACGCCACTTGGAGCTGCAATGCTTGCTGGTATCGGCGCAGGCGTTTTTAAAGATGAGCAGGATGCTTTTAAAAGCACATATAAATCCGGCAAAATCTATGAACCGGATGCAAAAAATGCAGAGCTTTACCAGGATTATTATGGCATATACAAAAAACTCTATCCTGATTTAAAGAATATAAATAACAGCATTTATGAAAAGTTCAAGAAATAAAATACAGGCTGCACGCAGTAATATTTTTTAATGATTAAGGCATTAGCTAAAAGGAGATAATTTAACGAAATGGCAAATAAGGAAATGACAGGCGAGGAAAGGATTTTGCGGGCACTGCAGCTTAAAGAAGCAGACAGGGTCCCTCATTTTGAATGGTACATAGATAAAAAAGTCATAGAGGCTCTGTCCCCCGGGTCAAATTATGAAAAGTTCTGCTATGAGTTTGACAATGATGCTATCTGTATTGATTGTGATTTTGACAAGAAATATATTGAAGGCGGACTTATACAGGATGAGTGGGGAATGATAAAAAAAGACACTGGCGAGGCACATGCTTTTCCTGTTGACGGACCCATAAGAACGCTAAAAGATATTGAAAACTACACTCCGCCGGATCCTCAAAAACCCGGAAGGTACAACTCTGTCGAGCGTGCACTTACCGAACATGGAGGAAAAAAAGCAGTGGTGCTTCATTTAAATGATGTTTTCTCAATACCCAGCAGGATGATGCCTTTTGATGTATTTTTAATAAAGCTTTTTGAAGAGCCCCAGCTTGTAAAAGCTCTTGTTAAAATGAGTGTAGACATAAACCTTGAGCTTGCAAAAGAAGCTGCGGCCAGGGGCATCAAGGTAGTTTATACAGGCGACGATTATGCGTATAATTCCGGCCCGATTTTTTCCCCTGCCAAATTTAAGGATATATTTTATCCTGAGCTCAAGCGTGTTGTCTCCGGATATAAAGAGCTTGGGCTTTATGTAATCAAGCATACTGACGGTTATATCATGCCGCTGCTTGAGATGATAGTTGACAGCGGATTTGACTGCCTTGACCCTATAGACCCGATTGCAGGGATGGACCTTGCACAGGTAAAAAAAGATTACGGGAAAAGGATATGCCTGAAAGGCAATGTTGACTGTTCAACCACACTTTCATTTAAGGGAACAGATGAGGTAATTGCAGAAACAAGAAAGTGCCTTGAAGCTGCTATGTCAGGGGGCGGATACATACTGTCTTCAAGCAACAGCATACATTCAGCAGTAAAACCCGAAAATTATGTCGCTATGGTAGAAACTCTTAAAAAATACGGGAAATATTAAATATTTTTTATTTTAAATTTATGTTCAAGTTTTTGTTTAAGAAAGGACAAACTGGTTAATATGTACGAAAAGGAAAAAGACGAGATAATACATGCGGCTCTTGCACTCAAGGAATACAGGCTCATAGCCCTGTCCGGCGGCAATGTAAGCTTAAGGATGCCACAGGGCCATATCCTGGTGACTCCTTCCGGGATGCTTTACGAGACAATGGTAACCTCAGACGTTGTGGTGCTTGACATTGAAGGCAAGGTCATCGAAGGGACAAGAAAGGTATCTGTTGACACTGAGGCACTACTTTATATTTATAAAAGATTGTCTCATGTAAATTCGATTATCCATACGCATCAGGTTTACGCTTCTGCCGTTGGTGCAGTTTATGATGAGCTTCCTGCAATTGTCACAACTCTTCCGAATGCGTGCCTGGGCCCTATTAAGGTTGCGCCATTTACATCAGCAGCAAGCCTTGATATGGGAGTAGTTGCAGTCGATTACTTAAAAGACAGAAGAGCTGTAATACTTAAGAGCCATGGAGTGCTGGCTGTCGGGGGCACCTTAAAAGAAGCCCTTTATTCTGCAATATATCTCGAGGATGCTGCAAAGACCTTTATAATGGCAAAGGTATTGGGTGAGCCCGTGGTCCTGACAGAGGCGCAGGTAGAAGAAGCAGTCGGAAAATTTAAGCCTGGCGCATATGGACAGGGATAACGGATAAAATGGCAAAGTATAATGGCAATCTCTCAATAGGTATTTATGAAAAAGCTCTTCCTGCAGATATGGGCATAGAGCAGAAGCTTTTGTGTGCAAAAGAAGCGGGGTATTGCTTCATGGAACTTTCTATTGATGAATCAGATGAGCGGATTGCAAGGCTGAAATGGGACAGGCAAAAAAGATATGGCCTTCGTGAAATCTCTGAGAAAACAGAGGTTCCCTTTATTACAATGTGCATCTCAGGCAACAGGCGCTACCCCATAGGCAGTCCCGACCCGGCAGTGAGTCAGAAGGGTCTTGAAATGATACTTGATTCTATATGTTTTGCATCTGACATGGGTATTAGAATATTACAGATAGCAGCTTATGATGTAAATCTGGGGCAGGAAAGCACTATTCAGTCAAGGCAGGCATTCGGGGACGGCCTCGAAAAATGTGTAAGGCTTGCCTCATCACTTGGAGTCATGCTGGCACTTGAAAATGTCGATTGCCAATTTGGAGAAAGCCTGGAAAACCTAATGTTTTATCTTGAGAAGATTAATTCTCCGTGGCTCAGGCTTTATCCTGATTTTGGAAATCTTTCTGCAATGGGCCAGGACTATAAAATTCAGCTTGAAAAATTTGCCGGATATATTGCAGCCATTCATGTTAAAGACACAAAAAGCGGAGTGGTACGCAATACACCTTTTGGAGAGGGCACAGTTGATTTTGTCGCTGCTTTTAAGGTATTAAGAAAAGTAAACTTTTATGGGCCATTTTTACTTGAAATGTGGGCAGGCAAATCAATTAATAATTTTGAGGCTATAAAAAATGCAAGATTATGGGTGCTTGATAAATTGAGCAAGGCATCATATTTAAATGAAGAGGGCCTTGTGAAAGCAGCTTTGCAATAATAATGATTTGAGTATTATTTAAAAGATAATATAAATCACAATATAAAAGTATATCAAACAGGAGAACAGATTGGCCTTAAGCAGTAAAGAAAGGATTCTAAATGCAATTAAATTTAAGCCGGTTGACCGCATACCCAAAACATTCAGGGCAACCGAAACTGCTACACTGCGGCTTTCAGAATATTTCGGGCTCAAAAATCCGCAGGATGTGGTTGGAAACAGAAAAGAGGTTATAAAAAGGCTTGGAGCCGACAGCTGGTCATCGGGCTGCCGCCCTGATAAGTTCTCAGTATTTTTGCCTGCATACACAGGACCGGGCGCAAAGTCGCCCTATATTGAAGATGACCAGTATTATTATACAATTGGCATAAATACGGCAAAATCTGATGTCTCTCCTTTTTTCGGGATTAACCCGCCGCTTGCAAAAGCTGAAAATCCCGGTGATATAAAAGATGGATTTTTAACCTCAAAATTGAAGTACTATGATTTCAGTAAGATGATAAACCGCTATAAAGATGACAGGATAAGCCTGGAGAATATAAAAAAGGATGCAGACAGCATTATTTCAATAGGCAACCTCACCACAGTATATATGATTTGTGCGTTTTTAAGAGGTACGGAAAATTTCCTTATTGATATGGTTGCAAATAAAAAACTTGCAGAAAAAATTGTTGATGAAGTGTCCGCTTTTTGCCTTGAATACGCAAACCTCGAGCTTGAACATTTTGGCGGCAGGGCAGAATATTACGGAACATGGGACGATGTTGCCGGCCAGGATAAAATGATGTTTGCGCCTGAGCTTTTCAGGAAATACTTCCTCCCTGTTTATAAAAAACTGATTGAAAATGTTAAAAAACATAATATAATTTTTGGTTTTCATGTCTGCGGAAGTGTACACGAATTCCTGCCGTACATGATAGACGCAGGCATAGATGTATTTGATGTTGTGCAGACTTCAGCAAAAAATATGGATCTGGAGACAGTATTTAGATTGTATGGAAAAGATGTCTGCATTCATGGAGGGATAGATGTCCAGAAGGTCCTTTTAAATAGAAAACCTCAAGGAGTAAAAGAGGAAGTTAAAAGAATAAATGATTTATGGGGCAACCGGGGCGGTGCAATTATCGCACCTTCTCACCTGATATTGCCGGAAACCCCGATTGAAAATATCCTGACTATTTATGATATAAATTAATTTAATAAATATTGAAACACATAGATCTCTGGAGCACAAAAACATGAAATACGACGAGAAACTATACCTTACCTTTCTTGAAAAGCTCTACCTGGTTAGGCGCTTTGAAAACAAAGTATATGAGTTTGCAGAAAGAGGCCTTGTGTTTGGCTCAACTCATCTTGAAGTGGGCGAAGAGGCAACTGCAGTAGGTACACTCTTAAACATAAATAAAGATGACTACATGATAGCAACGCATAGGGGCCACGGCCAGGAGCTTCTTAAAGGCACTGACCTAAAAGCCATGATGGCAGAAATGATTGGTAAAGCTACAGGCATATGCGGCGGCCGTGTGGGCTCCATGCATGTAACTGACATATCAGTAAATAACCTTGGCGCCCAGGGAATAATCGGTGCTACCTTTCCCATAGCGGTAGGCGTTGGCCTTGGCCTAAACCTGTTATCTGATAAAGACAAAATACTAATAGCTTTTTTTGGTGACGGGGCCACAAACCAGGGTACCTTCTATGAAAGCCTAAACATGGCTGATATATGGAGCGTACCCGTATTTTTTGTATGCGTAAATAACCTTTATGGCATGGGAACTCACTATTGCAGCACATGTAATATTGAAATATACAAAAAGGCATCCTTTTTTAACATAAAGTCAGGATTTTGTGATGGTAATGATGTAGGCGCAGTCTATGAAAAGTCAAAGGAGCTAATAGATTACGTGAGGTCCAAAAGAAGGCCTGCTTTTCTTGAGCTAAAGACATACAGAACCATAGGACATTCTGCATTTGACAAGCACCCCTACAGAACAAAAGAGGAAATTGAAGAGTGGAAAAGATTAGATCCTATAAAGCGGGCTGAAGAGCTAATGCTATCTTTGGGAACGGCTAAGGATAAAATAGATGATGTAAAGAAAAAAGTAGACGCCCAGATACAAGAGGCAGCAGCCTTTGCGCTTGAAAGCGCATACCCGGCCTATGAGGCCTCCCTTGAACAGTAAAACATAACCCCTGAAAGGATATATACATAGATGAGAGAGATTACATATTCAGAGGCCCTGCGTGAAGCAATAAGGCAAGCAATGTTAAAAGACAAGAAAGTCATAATGATAGGAGAAGAGATAGGCCAGGGTTATGCAGGAGTCTTTGGCGTATCAAAGGGCCTCTATGATGAGTTTGGCCCAAAAAGAATAATAGATACCCCCATTGCTGAAAACACCATAATGGGCGCAGCCATAGGTACAAGCATGCTTGGACTAAAACCCATCATGGAGGTAATGTTTGCAGACTTTATATCAGTATGCTTTGACGGGGTACTTAACCAGATATCAAAGATGCGCTTTATGACAAAAGACCAGTACAGCTTAAACCTTGTAGTTAGACTTCCCGGTGGAGAAGGTGCAGGAACAGGGCCCCACCATTCCCAGTGCCTTGAGTCGCTCTTTATGACAATACCGGGACTTAAGCTTGCAAATCCTTCAAATGCATATGATGCCAAAGGCCTTCTTACTACAGCAATAAGCGCAGGGGACCCAGTGCTTTTCTTTGAGCACAAAAGGCTATACAAGACAAAGTGTGACGTACCCGAAGAAGAATATGCCATACCTTTTGGAAAGGCTAAAATAGTAAGGGTCGGCTCTGACATTACCATAGTAGCCCTATCCTATATGGTATCTGTTGCCCTTGCTGCAGCAGAAGAGCTTAGCAAAGAATATGGAATAGAGGCAGAAGTAGTTGACCCAAGGACTTTAGTTCCTTTAGATGAAGAGACAATAGCTGCATCAGTTAAAAAGACCTCAAGGATAGCTATAGTCGAAGAAACATACCTAAGGGGTGGAATTGGCTCAGAGATAGGAGCAATAGTATCTGAAAAGTACATGGACGCACTTGACTGTCCCATAAAAAGGATAGCGTCAAAGAATGTGCCCATACCCATGCCCGCATCACTAAAAGATGAGGTAATACCTGATAAGGACAGGGTAGTAAAAGAGATAAGGGAAATGTTTTAACTTTTAAAAAAGTGATAATAAATGACTATGGATAAAAACAATATAATATATAAGATACTTGAATATTACTATCTCAATGACTTGAGTCAGTTTGAGATTGCAGATAAGCTCGGTATAACAAGGGTTGCTGTTTCAAGATATATATCAAGGGCAAGGCGCCTGGGCCTCATTGAGTTTAAAATAAAGTATCCTGCTAATTACACCGTAGACAGGCACGAAAGCCTTGAAGAAGAATTCAAGAAGCAGTATGGCCTGAAAGATTGCATAATAGTGAGTTCCCGCAGCGACTACCGTGATACTATAAAGGAATTATCGGAGCATCTTTCAAGTATCCTTGCAAAAATAGTAAATGATAATACATATATCGGTGTGGGTTGGGGTACAACACTTGAAACCACTGTCCAGATGCTGGAGCTGGAAGAAAAACACAGCGTAAAAGTAGTCCCTCTTATAGGCGGGTACGGAAAGTATTTTGATGATATGCACTCCAATAATATAGCAAGGATGCTTGCAGAAAAATACGGGGGCAGCAGTTATGTTACAAATATTCCTGCAGCATTTGATACCAAGGAAATAAAAGATGCAATACTTCGTGACAGCGCTGCAAAAGAGATTTTTAAGCTGGCAAAAAGAGTTGAAGTCGCAATTTTATGCATGAGTGATTTAAGCACCCAGAGTACTCTTTACAGATCAGGCCAGATTAACCAGGAAGACATAGATTATCTTTCCGGCCTTGGCATAATAGGAGATGTAAATTATATTTTTGTAGATAAAAACGGCAATTTTGTCCCTAACGAGATAAGCGAGCGCACTACTACTATTTTTCCCATAGAACTCATGAAATCTGTAAAGAATGTCATAGGC